>Ga0187778_10003147_pt1 | contig 11132 bp, 6 predicted proteins | sample 1015_Q2_SP5_20_M_FD_132418 | JGI IMG/M metagenome (GOLD analysis project Ga0187778, IMG submission 132418) | Tropical peat soil microbial communities from peatlands in Department of Meta, Colombia - 1015_Q2_SP5_20_MG | ecosystem: Environmental > Terrestrial > Soil > Wetlands > Peat | place...
AGCGTCGAGTTGTAGATTTCGCAGCGGGCCTGGCCTTCGGCGATGTTTTCCAGCGGGACGTATTCGTTCTCGTTCTCGGTGTCGATCAGGACGGAGTGGCGCTGGTTAAACGTGCCGCGGCGGGAGTCTTGGCCGCTGAAACGCACGTGCGTGCCCGCTTTGACTAGGCTGGCGAAGGCGAGCGCCTCAGCCATGCCGTAATCGACGGCGCGCTTGCCCGCGCCCATCTCGGCGCGCTGTTCGAGAAGCTTCTTTACTTTCGGATGAATGTGAAAGCCCGCGGGATAGGTCGTAAGTTTCTGCGTGAGCTCGGCTAATTCATCGGGTGAGAGCCCGGTTTCGACCTCGAATTCCGGCTTATAGAGTCCTCCGAAATAGTTGTCCCAATATTTGGGGAGTTCGCGCAGCGTAGGTTTTTGCTTGATGCGGCTAGCCTGTTTCTGCGCCGCTTCGAACTCGGCTTTGACCGCATCGGCCTGCGCCTGCGCGTCGGCAGAGCCGATGTCGTCAGCGTAGATCTGCCACAGCGGCGGATGCTCCTTGATCTTTCTGTAGAGCAGCGGCTGCGTGATGGTGGGATCGTCGACTTCGCTGTGACCGTGACGACGATAGCCGATGAGATCGATCACGACGTCGGTACCGAACTTGTAGCGGTATTCGGTCGCCATGCGGGCCACGCGGACGACGGCGTCGACGTCTTCGCCGTTGACGTGAAAAATCGGAATCGACTGGCGGCGGGCGATGCAGGCGGCAAAGCGCGTGGAGTGCTCTTCGGTGTAGTTGGTGGTGAAGCCGAGAAGATTGTTGACCACGACGTGGATGGTGCCGCCGACGGTGTAGCCGGGAAGGTCGGCGTAATTCATGGTCTCGGCGAGAATGCCCTGACCTGCGAACGCGGCGTCGCCATGAACCAGGAGGGGCAGATATTTTTCGCGGCCGCCTTTTCCGGTGCGGTCTTGCTTGGCGCGAGTGCGGCCGACGGTGACGGGATCCACGGCCTCGAGGTGGCTGGGGTTGGAAACCAGATGGATGTGAACCTTTGCGCCGCTGTGCGTGGAGTATTCGCCGGTTGCGCCCATGTGGTATTTCACGTCGCCGGAACCGAGAACGCTGCGGGGATCGACGTCTTCGAAACCGGCGAAAATCTCTTCGGGCGCGCGCCGCGCGACGTGAGCGATGACGTTCAATCGCCCGCGATGGCTCATGCCCATGACAAGCTCAATGGCGCCGAGACGCGAACCGGCGTCGAGAACTTCATCCACGAGAGGAATGAGGGCCGTGACGCCTTCGAGCGAAAAGCGCTTCGAGCCCAGATAGCGCTGCTGCATGACCTGCTCGAAGACTTCGGCGCGAATGAGGAGATCGAGAATGCGCTTTTGATCCTCTTCGGTAACCGCATAGCCCTGGTCGGGCGATTCCATGCGCCCGTAGATCCAGCGGCGGCGCACCGGAGAATAGATGTGGTTGATTTCGACGCCGATGGTCGACGAGTAAATGGCCCGGGCCTCGCGGGCATATTCGCCTTCCCGCTCGAGTTCGGGCGTGTAGCGCGGGCGGAGGAAGCCGAGGGGATCGAGGTCGCCCTCGAGATATCCCCATTGGCGGTAGACGCTGAAAACGCGCTCACGCTCGGGGTTGGAGCCGTTGGTCGAAGCGCCTTCGACGACGGCGCCGGACGTCGTGGATTTGGTCGGCATAGTGGAGTTACTAGGATAAAGGATGCGGGGAAGAAGCCAAAAGCTTCAGCCTACAACCCGGTGCAGGACGCGGCCGGGATGACAGCGACGTAGCCGCGAAAATATTGAAAGAAATCTTGGGGAAGATGATTCAAACCCTCTAACCGCTTGGGCATAAAGAGCGTTCCTCCCGCTGTGATTTCGGTCACTTACATACTCCGGCGACAGGGGTAAGTTCTTGGGTTTGCTATCGCTGTGACCTCAGGTTGATTTAACTCCGCGAGGATCATGCGGGTCGTAGTGTCCCATTTTTGCTTATGAGAGACGCGGTCCGACAAAACACGGCAAAGAGCCTGCTGGCGATAGGGTTGGCCGGATTCGTATTGGGATGTTCCACGCACGCGGCACAGAATCCCCGGGCTGGCGGCCCGCCAGCCATACCCGTGAAGGTGTTGGAGGCGCGGGCCGTGCCGATCAGCGACGCAACCGACTACGTAGCGACTCTGAAGTCGCGCGACTCGGCGGTGATCATGCCGCAGGTCGAGGGACAGATCACGCAAATCTTTGTGCATTCGGGCGAGCGCGTCCAAGCGGGTGGGGCATTAATTGAGATCGATCCGCTGAAGCAGGAGGCGACGGTCAAGAGCCTGCAGAGCGCGCGGGCGGCGCAACAGGCGACGTTGAGCTGGGCCAAGCAGCAGTACGAACGGGCCCAGGGACTTTTCGCCTCAGGAGTGGTAAGCAAGCAAGATCTGGATCAGGCGAAAGCTGCCCTGGATGCGGCGCAGGCCCAAATGGATGCGCTGGACGCGCAGGTGCGCGAGCAGGAAGTGCAGCTTCACTATTACAAAGTGGTGGCGCCGCGCGGCGGGATCGTCGGGGATGTCCCTGTGCGCGTGGGCGACCGGGTGACGACAGCGACGCAATTGACGACCGTCGATCAACCGGGAAGTCTGGAAGCGTACGTGTACGTGCCCATCGAGCACTCGGGACAGCTCCGCTTGAATCTGCCTGTCGAGATTCTCGACAGCGACGGCAAGGTAGTGGCGGATACGCGCGTGAGTTTTGTTTCTCCGCAGGTGGACAACGCAACCCAGACGGTGCTGGTCAAGGCGCGCATCGCCAATGACAACGACGTGTTGCGGCAACTGCAATTCGTGCGAGCGCGAGTGGTGTTTGGAACCCATCAGAATCCGGAGGTTCCGATCCTGGCGGTGACGCGGCTGGCGGGTCAGTATTTTGCGTTCGTGGCCGAACCGCAGGGTGGAGGCTCGTTCGTGGCTCGACAAAAGCCGCTGCGGATCGGGCAGACCGTCGGCAACAACTACGAAGTGCAGGACGGAATCAAGCCCGGCGACAAAGTGATCGTGTCCGGAACGCAGTTTCTGCTGGATGGAGCGCCGGTGGTGCCCCTGACCTGATGCCAGCTCACCGTGTTCCGTTTCGCTTCCTGCTTGTGAGTGTCAGCAACAGAAGCAGTCAGCACTCAGCAGTCAGCATTCAGCATTCAGCCCTTTAGACCACACCCTAGGAGCCCAGCCCTGACCTCTGAGTGCTGAATGCTGATTGCCGACTGCAAAGGGTTTCCATGTTCGTTGATTTCTTCATTCATCGGCCGGTGTTCGCCACGGTTTGCGCCTTGATGATTATTCTGGCGGGCGCGGCAGTGCTGCCTACGCTGCCGATAGCGCAGTTTCCCAACCTGGCACCACCTCAGGTGCGGGTATCGAGCGTGTACATCGGGGCCAGCGCTCAGACGGTCGAGAGTGCGGTTACGATCCCGCTGGAGCAGCAAATCAACGGCGCTGAGGGGATGAAATACATCACTTCGACCAGCGGAAATGATGGGACCAGTCAAATCGTGGTCACCTTCGATCTGACGCGGGATCCCGATCTGGCCATGGTCGACATTCAGAACCGCGTCAACACAGCGCAGGGCAGGCTCCCCGGTGCGGTGAAAGCGATTGGGATCACCACGCAGAAGACCTCGACAAATTTCGTATTCGCCGCTGCCGTCACTTCCGACGACAACCGATATTCGACACTCTTCATGAGCAACTATCTGGACGTTTACGTTCGGGATTCGCTCAAACGTATTCCGGGAGTGGCGGATGTATTCATCTTCGGCGAGCGCAAGTACTCGATGCGCTTGTGGCTCGACCCGGTGCGGATGGCGGGCCGCGGGCTGACCGCTCCAGACGTGGTCGGTGCGCTGTCGGAACAGAACGTCGAGGTCGCGGCCGGACAGGTCGGGCAGCAGCCGGCAGTTGCGGGGCAGCAGTATCAGGTGAGCGTGCGCGCCATAGGACGGCTGAGCGAGCCGGCGCAGTTTGACAACATCATTCTGAAGACGAACGCGGATGGCACGCTGGTGCGGTTGAAAGATGTTGGCCGGGCCGAACTCGGCGCCGAGGACTACTCCACTGCCCTGCAATTCAACGGGCAGGACACGGTCGGCATCGCAATCACGCAGCTCTCGACCGCGAACGCGCTCGACGTGGACCGCCGCGCGATCGCCGAACTCGATCGGCTGTCAAAGAGTTTCCCGCCGGGCATGCACTACAAAATGGCGTTCGATACGACGAACGCCGTAGGGGAATCCATCCGCGACGTGCTCAGCACGCTGGGAACGGCCATTGTGCTGGTCATCTTGGTGATTTTTGTTTTTCTGGAGGACTGGCGCAGCACGCTGATCCCGGCGGTGACGATTCCCGTGTCGCTGATCGGGACCTTCGCTTTCGTAAAGTTGCTCGGCTTCTCGATAAACACGCTGACGCTGTTTGGCATTACCCTGGCGACCGGCCTCGTGGTTGACGACGCGATCGTGGTGATCGAAAACATCGAGCGCCACATTCAGGAGGGCCAGAAAGACCCGCACAAGGCTTCTTCCGAAGCGATGGGCGAGGTGACCGGAGCGGTGATCGCGACGTCGCTCGTCCTGGTGGCTGTGTTCGTGCCGGTGGCGTTTTTCCCCGGGACAACCGGCATTCTCTTCCGGCAGTTCGCACTGACCATTGCGTTCTCGATTTCGATTTCCGCCTTCAACGCGCTGACGCTGACACCCGCGCTCTCGGCACTCCTGCTGGGCCGAGAACACGGCGGGAAGATTTGGCTCTTCCGGGAAGTAGATAAAGTCGTCGCCGCCACAACGGCCGGATACAGGCGGGGCCTGCGGGTGATCCTCAACCACAGGTTCCCCGCGGCAGTGCTTTTCTTTGTGGGGCTCGCTCTCACTTATCTGGTGTTCACGCGCGTGCCCAGCGGCTTCGTGCCGGACGAGGATCAGGGCTACTTCATGGTCATTATCCAGGCGCCGTCCGGCGCTTCGCTCGAATACACGAGGGCGATCTGCAAACAAGCGTCGGATCTGCTGGCCACCGTGCCTGAAGTGGGAGAAACCTTCTCTGTGGCTGGCTACAGTTTCACGGCGGGATCGGCCGCAAACCAGGGAATGATGTTTGTAGACCTGAAGCCGTATGCGGAGCGCAGAGGTGAAAGTCACACGGCGGCGGCGGTGGTGAACCGGATTCGCCCCATGCTGTTTGCGGTGCAGGGAGCGATCGTATTTGCAACGCTTCCGCCGGCGGTGCGGGGCCTGGGACAGTTCGGCGGCTTCCAGTTTGTAGTGCAGGATCAGGCGGCACACAGGCTCGATGAACTGGCGGGTACGACGCAAGGCCTGATGCAGCGAGGGTTCGCGCGGAAGGAACTGGTCAGCCTTTACACGGCGTTCACGGCGAATGATCCACAGTATCTGGTGACGATCGATCGCGCCAAGGCCAAGAGCCTGCACGTGCCGCTGTCGCAGATCACCGACACGCTGGGCGTGTATATGGGTTCGGCCTACGTGAACGATTTTGATTTCAACGCGCGGTCCTACCGGGTTTATGTGCAGGCAGACAAGCAATTCCGCGGGGCGGCGCAGGACATGAAGCAGTTCTATGTCCGGTCCGACAGCGGAGCGATGGTGCCGCTGGATAATCTGATCAGTTACACACAGACAACAACGCCGCAGGTGATCAGCCACTACAACCTGTTCCGCTCGGCTGAAATTGACGGGTCGGCGAAGCTGGGATTCAGCTCCGGACAGGCGATCGCGGCCATGGAAGAACTGGCCAAGGGAATGCCTCAGGGCTTCTCTTACAGTTGGACCGGATTGTCTCTGGAAGAACTGCAGGCGGGCGGAACGTCGCTGATCCTGTTCGGGCTGGGCACGCTGGTCGTATATCTGACGCTTTCGGCGCAGTATGAGAGCTTTGTGCTGCCGTTCATCGTGCTGCTGGCGGTGCCCATGGCTCTTCTAGGGGCGCTTTCGGCGCAGTGGATCCGCGGATTGCAGAATGACGTGTTCTGCCAGGTTGGACTGGTGATGCTGGTTGGATTGGCGAGCAAGAACGCAATTCTGATCGTGGAGTTCGCCGAGCAGTTGCGGGAGCGCGGGCTGCCGCTGGTGGAGGCAGCGGTGCAGGCGGCCACGATCCGGCTGCGGCCGATTCTGATGACCTCGATGGCGTTCATTCTGGGCGTGGTGCCGCTTGTCGTTGCCACCGGCGCAGGAGAGAACAGCCGGCATTCCGTGGGCACGACCGTGTTTGGCGGCATGATTATGTCGACGATCCTGAATCTGTTCTTTATTCCGGTGCTGTATCTGATTGTGGAGGGATGGCGCGAGCGCGGAAAAGCGCCGGAGCAGAGGTGAGTCAGAGTAGGAATGTTTCCGGTTTGCCCCTCCCGCTTAGGCGGATGCGAGTTTCTTCATCCTCTGCGTCTCCCGGCGCTGCATGCCCGCCGTCCACTCTCGGGAGTACATCGTGCCGCGGCATTTGCGTGAGCGGCAGTGGCAGGGAGCGGGAACTTCGTCGTCGTAGAGGTTGTAGTCCCAGACGAGTTCCTCCCCGGCGGCGATGTCGCGCAGGGCGAACAGCCAGACCCGGCCCTTGATCTCGTCCACTTCGCAGTTGGGGTCGCAGGAGTGATTGAGATAAGCGCCGAGACCCTCCCCGTCAATTATGGTCTTGCCGTCTTCCAGGCCATATAAATACGTCCGGGACAGGCCGTCATAGAGGCGGTCGGCTTCTTCAGGCGTAATCCGTGGGCCGCTGTATTCCACGACCCGCGCGCCCCTGCGGATCGGGGACGTAGTATAGACGCCGACGGCGTGAATAGGCGAGGGACGGACGACTAAAGGCATCTAAATAATTTCGCATAGTGCGGTGGGTTTAGGGAATGGGGAATTGTGTGGCGGGTCCTGGCAAGTATGCGCAGGTCCCTCCACGCTCCGACAGCTTGGCAGGCCAATCCGTCGGCTTGGTCGGGATGACAATTCGTAATTTCTACGGATCGTAGACTGAGCTGCCGAAGCCCTGTTTGCGGGCTGATTCCTGCATCTCCTCGAGGCGTTTCTGCTGTTCCGCCAACTGCGCCTTCATGGATTCGACTTGCTCCTGCTTCTGCTTCTGGCGCTCGTTCCACTCCACGCAGTTCGCAACGCAGTTGGCGCCGGCATACTGGATCGAGGCGCTCAGGCTGTCGATATCGCTCTTCAGGTTCGCGATGGCACTCTTCTGCGCCATGATTTGAGATTGCCAGTCTTCCGCGGAAGCTTTGCCCCCGTCATCCTCGGATGGCTGATCGTCTTTCGATTCTGGATTCTTCGAAGCTGCCGGCCGAGTGCGGGTCGGACCGATGTGCTCGGGGAGTTCCTCGTTGGTGATGACGTGGGGCGGCTTGGGCGCGGGGGTATCTCTTGCGACGGCGGCTTTATCTTTATCTTTGGCAGCCTGAGCGTCCTTGCCCGGCGCATTGGTCTGAGAGTCCTTGCTGGACGCGTCTTTCGGTTGTGGTTGGGCATCCTTCTGCTGCTTTTGCTGGCGCGCCTGGCGGGCAACGTCACCCAGGGACGGCTGCGCGTCATCCTGGGCATCGGCCGCGAGCACCAAGAGAAACGCGCTGGCGAGGGAAAGAACGAGAAGCTGGCGCAGTTTCTGCATGAAAAAGCCGCCTCAGCACTCCGTTGAGGGAGGAACGGCATGCTCGAAACATGGTATCTGAAAGGCAGTTCAGGCGGGCGTTACCTTCGTACAACCGGCTAAGCGCCAGAATAGGCGGCAATTAAGCTATCCAGCTTGGCAAACAGGGAGCGGTTGCCCGGCCGCGGATACTGCGCCAGCGCTTGCCGATAGTGCGGCAGGTTATAGAGGAAGGCTTCGATGCGCTCCTTGTTCAATTCGTCCCAGTAAGCGCCATAGCCGGATTTCTCAACCCAGTAAGCGTTGAAGACTTGCTCAAACTGGTGGGAGACGGGCACGGCCAGATAAGGCTTGCCGAGGTGCAAGGCCTCGCTGACTAATGAAAAACCGGAGTTGGCGATGACCGCGCGGGCGCTGACCAGGTCGGCGAAAAAACCTTCCAGTGAAGGCTTCTTATAAAAGATGTTCCCCTCTTCGCTTTTGCCCTCGCGGCCGAACCCGTAAGCGATGAAGCGGCAGCGCACGGAACGCAGCAGTTTAGCCAGGGCCGGCGCAGGCGAGGTGACGTAGACGAGCACGTAGTCGCCTTCGCTGGGAACGGCCTCGAGGATTTCACGGCGTAGCAAAGGCGGGAACAGGAACGTATTGCGCTTTCGAATCGGGGCAGTGAAAAAAGAAATCACCAGGTAGGCGCTGGCATGCGGCGTCATGAGGCGCGTGACCAGCTTGGCCGCGGCGGCGTCGCGCCGCCATCGTTTTGGGTAAGAGACGCTGGCATTGGTCAAGCAATGCTGGTTGTCGATCGAAATCACCGGCAACCGTTTCTTTCGTCCGACGTGGCAGGTGAGCGGCTCGAAGTCGGTAATGACGAGATCAATCCTCTGTTGATCAACGACGTGCTTAAGCAGTGAGAGACTTTTGGCGGCTCGCGGGATGGTGATGAGATTCTTGGCGATGGTGCGCTGGTAGCGCACGCGGTTGTTCACATAGGCGAAGCGAAAGCCGTAGATTTCGGTGACGTCGAAATGCGGTTTCAGGTTTTGCAGTCCGCGGTCGAAAGAAGCCACGTGGACGTGGTGTCCCTGCGAACCCAGATGGGTGAGAACTTCTTTGGCGCGGGTGGAGTGGCCTGCGCCTTCGCCGTTGACACCGTAAAGGATGTTGGCCATTGGCGAGTTAAACCGAGTATTGCTTTTCAATCCACTGGCGGTAGCGTCCGCTGGTGACTTCTTCCAGCCACGGCTGATTCGCCAGGTACCATTCGACCGTCTTGCGAACGCCGGTCTCGAAAGTCTCACGCGGCTTCCATTGTAGGTCGCGCTCGATCTTGCGGGCATCAATGGCGTAGCGGCGGTCGTGGCCGGGACGATCCTGGACAAACGTGATCAGCTGATGGTGAGGCTTTGGATCGTTGGGCCGGAGTTCGTCGAGAGTAGAGCAGATGGTGTGCACGATTTCGAGATTTGGCTTCTCGTTGCGGCCGCCGATGTTGTAGGTTTCGCCGATTCTGCCCCGGGCCAGAACGGTGCGGATCGCATCGCAGTGATCTTCGACGTAGAGCCAGTCACGCACATTCTGCCCGTCGCCGTACACCGGAATGGGCTTGCCCTGAATGGCGCGGAGAATAACGAGGGGAATCAGTTTTTCGGGGAACTGATAAGGCCCGTAGTTATTGGAGCAGTTCGTCGTGAGCAGGGGCATGCCGTACGTGTGGTGATAGGCGCGAACCAGATGGTCGGAAGCCGCTTTCGACGCGGCATACGGGCTGTTGGGAGCGTAGGCGGTCGTTTCGGAAAACGGCGGATCATGCGGCCCGAGCGATCCGTAGACTTCATCGGTCGAAACGTGCAGGAAGCGGAATGCGGTTTTCTCCGCATCGTTGAGCGTGGTCCAGTAGGCGCGGGCTTCCTCGAGCAGCGAGAATGTGCCGTTGACGTTGGTCAGGACGAAATCGTCGGGGCCGTGGATGGAGCGGTCCACGTGGCTCTCGGCTGCGAAGTGAACGATTGCACGGGGGCGCCGGCTTTGGAGCAACTCGCTGACCAGTTTGCGGTCGCCGATGTCACCGCGGACAAACGAGTGACGTGAATCGGACGCAATACTCTGCAAGTTGCCGAGGTTGCCGGCGTAGGTCAGCTTGTCCAGGTTGACGACCGGCGTGCCTTCAGTAGACAGCCAGCGCAGAACGAAGTTGGAGCCTATAAACCCGGCTCCGCCGGTTACTAGAATTTGTGGTGTCATCAAGGCTTCAGAAATTACGAGGTCGTCTACTCACACCGTTTCACGATATCACAGCAGACTTCCGGCTCTGGTCGAGGAATAATCCGAGTGTGTAAGGGCTGACATAGCGTGTCAGCCAGTGCACATGTGCTTTTCTTACACGCATGCGCGAAATGTGCGAACCTGCGCGCTTCTTTTCTGCGAGTTGATTGGCGAGTGCCGTGCTTAAAAGCGGCGCGCCAGGTTCGCCACTCAGTGCCCCTGAGCCGATTTCAAACTAGCTTCGGCTGTTGCCGGACTTGGCGCGGCTGTGTGATCCCGGTCGTTGTGCGGCGGGATGGGAAAATGGATAATTCTCGTTCACCTCGCTCAAGTCCTGAGGAAGTTGTGAGAACTGCGCGCCTGGCCACCGGAGTCGTCGTGCTATGTGCCGCAGCGGGATGCTGGGAACGATCTCCCATCCACCTGACCATCGAATCGCAAAATACGGAGATATTGGCCGACGGGCGATCGGTCGTGCGCTTCCCTGTCCACGACGGGGGAGGGAGAGAACTCGATCGGAGCGGTCTGACCGCACAACTCGTCGCTGATAAAGGCCACGGCGAAGTCTCGCTTTCCGCAGCGCCGGTTGCCCTGATCTACCGGGCGGGCGTGCTGCCGGGAGTGGTCACGGTCAAGCTCGCCGGAAAGCATGTGCTTCCGGCCAGCGTTGCCATCAAATCTGAGCCGGATTATCGCGACAGTTACGGCGATGGCACGCCCGACTTTCTCCGTCTTGACTCGTTGAGCGACCGGCAGGCCTTCCGGCAGTGGTTCACGTTGATTGCGGAGCGCGAGGCGTTTATGGGGCCAAGTTTGCCGGCGGAAATCAATGACTGCGCCGCGCTGCTCCGCTTTTCCTACCGTGAGGCGCTGCGGCACCATGACGCAGCATGGGCCAAATCGCAGGATTGGGGCGCGCTTCCGGCGGCTGGCGACGTTGCGAAATATCAATATCCCTATACCCCGGTCGGACCGCGGCTATTTCGCGTGAGCGAAGGAAGCTTCTGGCCCTCCGACCTGTCGGATGGGACCTTCGTTGAATTCGCCGACGTGAAGACGCTGGTGCTGGCCAACGCACACTTCGTGAGCCGCAACGTTCACAGCGCCCTACCCGGAGACCTCATCTTTTTCCGGCAATTCGAGCAGAGATCTCCATTCCATTCGATGATCGTGGTCGGGCGAAGCAGTTTCGGGCCGGGCGGGGACTGGGTCGTCTACCACACCG
>Ga0187778_10003149_pt1 | contig 11128 bp, 9 predicted proteins | sample 1015_Q2_SP5_20_M_FD_132418 | JGI IMG/M metagenome (GOLD analysis project Ga0187778, IMG submission 132418) | Tropical peat soil microbial communities from peatlands in Department of Meta, Colombia - 1015_Q2_SP5_20_MG | ecosystem: Environmental > Terrestrial > Soil > Wetlands > Peat | place...
ACGTGCCGTAATGAAGTTCATGGTCCGTTCCGGTGAACGCGTCGCTTGATGATATGTTGATTACTCGACCCCACTTGCGATCTTTCATCTCTGGCGTAAATGCGTTCGTGCAGAGGAAAGCTCCGTCCACGTTTACACCCATGATCCGTCTCCATTCCTCGGGACTAATCTCCCATGATTTTAGGTGATGATGAATACCGGCGTTATTGACTAAAATGTCGACGCCGCCTTGAAACGCTCCCATGACTTGGTCTCGCATTGCGCTAACATCCTTCTCTTTCGAGACGTCTGCTTTGACGGCTAGGCTACGCCGACCGAGTGCTTCGATCTCATGTGAAACTTGGGTTGCTTTGTCGGCCTGTTCTCTATAATTTATAACGACATTGGCTCCTTCACGCGCTAGCTCCAATGCGATTCCTCGGCCGATCCCTCTTGAGGCACCAGTCACTAGAGCCAACTTATCGGACAGCGACAATTGCGTCAATTCGAATCGAAATCCTGAGAGGCTCCATCATAGATAAGCGGTATCGCTCATTGTCCGAAATGCCCAATCGTATCTTCGAGCGCGTGAAGGAATAACCCTACCTCTCGGACGGTATTGAAATGTACCGGGCTTGCCCGAACGGCGATAGATTTTCCGTATGTGTTGAGAGTCCGCGAGTAGAAGCCGCCATGATTCTCCGCTAGAACGGCTATAGCGTGCTTGTCCCAGAGATATTGCGCCACTTTCAGTGGGTCTGCGCCGAGTATGTTGAATGTAAACGTGGGAACGCGTGAATGAATTTGTGATAGATCGCTTATTCCATACATCTCGATACCATCCAAACTGGAAAGACCTTGTGCGCCGTCTATCCCACGCAACATAGCGTCCGACAGCTCCTCCTCGTACTGCTCGATCCAAACGAGTGCCGCTTTAAGCCGGCGACGCCTTTCCGAGTGGCCCTTGACCGTGTGTTCGACTGATCCTTCGACTTTGTCGCCCAACCATTCCAGGTAGTCGATTGCAGCGCTTATGGATGCGAAGAGTGATTGATCGCGCGTGCCCATCTCCCAATTCCCCGGAGGCTGTTCCGGGGCAGGTAGGACTTTGTATGGTTTCAGAGACTCGAGAAGATCCTTGCGTCCATACATGAAGCTGCCCCTTCTGCTGAAGAGCTTGTACGCTGAGAAGACGACGAAATCGAATGGTGTTTTTTGAATATCGAACGGGAGATGCGCGACCGTATGCACTGCATCTAGAACTGTGTAGGCGGACGATTTCTTCGCGATTCTTAGAACCTGTTCCAACGGTGTCTTTGAGCCGAGGACGTTAGAGACGCCTGCGACGGAGATTACTCTCGTATGCTCATCGACGAGGCTTTCCAAGTGTGACAAGTCTAGAAGCGCGGTACGCGGATTGAACCTAGCAAACCTCACTTCATTGACAAGCCCTCTATTCTCGAGTTCTAGCCAAGGGTTCACATTGGCATGGTGCTCGTAATCGGTGATGACAACATTTTCTTTTCCTGAGAGTTCTTTCCCTATTGCGTAACTTAGGTGGAAGAGTAGGCCAGTTGCAGATTCGCCGGAGACGATGCAGTCTGCGTCGTTTGCGTTCAAGAGATCGCTGACTGCCCGTCTCCCCTCAAGGATCACTTCCGCATTTCTCTTAGACTCCCAAGAAGGGGCGTCTACGTTGGCGGAGCAGTCTATCCTTGCCCTTGCTTCAGCGTCAGCAACTCGTTGGAGAACCAGGGAACCTGCCGCATTCTCGAAGAAGACTCGGCGTCGTCCGTTCGCGTCAGAGTCTGCCCGAGGAAACTCTCTCCGTACTAACGCAAGCAGTGCGGCCTGGGATTCAGAACTCTTTAGAACCAATTGCGCATCACGAGAGCCTTTCGTAGCTTAGTATAATTCGTTGCGCCAAATTTCCGTCTCTAATCGGTGGTTTCCTATCGTGTAACATTCAACCTGAGTTTTGCTGGAAGTCAATGTCGGGGCAGATCGGAGTTGATAATCAGTAGAGTTTGATCAGTTCTTAATAGAAGAAACTCGTAAACTCATTGCGTGAGTCGCAAGCTCATCTGCCGGGCGTAGTGTGCTCGTCTAGACTGACACTCTTGTCCTGGTCGATCTTTTCAGACTTCGGAATTCTTCATTTGTTTCAGGGTATTGTTTAGAGCGTATAACTCGTATGTGTAGAGCGGTAGGCCAAGAGGGGCAAAGATTAGAGCGGTCACTCCAAGCCAGAAAGGGGAAATAAGGTCAGTCCGCTCCCACTCTCTAGAATACCTTAGGTTAAACGTTCTGGAATCGTAGTACACCCATACGGAAACTAGAACGCTGGGAAGGTATAAGGCAGGGATACCGGGGACTCGCAACCCTAGCAGGAAAAGCATCCCAACGCCCATAACCAGTAGAAGTACAATCGGTGTTATCACATGCAACTTTTTGATCGTCACGAGCATATCCGCCTAGGTTAGATGATAATCTTCTTTTGAGCTTTGACTCGCGTGGGCGCGCACAAACCTTAGCCCTATCTCCGTTCTGTCTTGGCCAATCTTTTCTCTATTTGAGTCTTCGTTGCATCGAGTTCTCTCTCAATGTCTTTGGGTAAGGGAGGGTCTGGTTGGTGTGTTGCTATGATTTGCTTGACGCGTTCCCTTGCGACTTGAGCTAAATCTCTCGATCCGGCTTTCTCCCAGTCTCCTCGAGTATGCTTGTCGCTGATCTTTGGTAGGTATCTCTCGCTGGCTATGTGGTCAAGCGTATGCTTCTCTGCCATGTAATGACCGCCAAGAGGGGCTATGGTTTTGATTAGTGAAGTTGCCATAGTGTCCTCATTGATTTCCATTCCACGTGCAATTCTCATCGCCATCCCGAACATTTCATCGTGGATCACAAGCATCTCATATGATGCTGTGAAATGATACTCGAGAGCCCCAGCGACCACCCTAGTCCAGTTGGCTCCGGCTAGGACGGTTGTTAGCATCGATAGCGCGCTCTCAAAACCCGCTTGGATGTCCGGAAGTTTGGAGTCGCTGACGCCCCCGGACATTGCGGATGGAATGCCATAATACCTGGCCATCTGCGCACCACCTGCGCAGCGAATCGCCGTTTCAGGGCAACCCGCTGCCGGTATACCTGAACGCAACTCAAGGCTGATCGGGATGCTTCCATACACGAGAGGATTCCCTGGATTTATGAGCTGGATCAGAGCGATGCCGGCAAGCACGGTTGCGTTCGTCTGAACTAGGGATCCGGCTAGCGTGTTCGGGGAGGTGGCTCCGGTGTTATCCATCGGTTCTATCAAGATGGGAACGTCATGCTTTGCGAAATTGATTACATCATCAGTCAAACCCACATCGTAGATCAGCGGACTCGACGGGCAGATGCTTGCTGTTCCCACAGGTTTCTTGCGAAGCTCCTCCATGCCGCCCGATACCACGGCGGCAAGCTCTAAGTTGTGGCTGGACCCCAGTTCTCCGCTATCGCCTATGTATCCCTCGGTATCCCAGTGAGTGGTCTTTGTGGTGAACTTGTAATGCAAAGCCCCCCTCTCAACATGGCGATATTCTTCAGGGAGATCGCTCGGGGCTACCATGTAGCTGCCTCCGACACTTATGTTGTCGAGGGCATCTGTAACCTTGATAATGGAGGGCAGATCGCTAAACACGGCCGGTCGCCGGGCTTCCGTTTCCAGGTCTAAAATGTACGGGTATTCGCCACCGCAAGTCATGTACTGGTTTCTGCCCCCTAGGAGTAAGTTGTGTTTTGGATTCCGAGCGTAAAGTCGAAATTCATTCGGACACTTCTGGAGCGTTTCCTTGATCAAGGCTGGGGGGATTTTGACATTTCCGGACTTGGCGTTCACGGTGGCTCCTGCATCCGTGAAAATTTTTTGTGCACGCGGGGTGAGAAATGTTGCTCCAGCATTCTCTAGAATGTCTAGGCTAGCTTGATGAATGACATCAGTTTGGCTGGGTTCCAATATTTCAAATCTCATTGTCAGTTACCTCTATGCAATTATGTGGATTGACAGATTCGAATCGTGTACCGACTTCGGTCTTCACACGGTCATTAAGGGTCGCCTAAGCTGATACTTTGAGTAGTTTTTTGGCGACGTTGACGACTTCCATGGCGTTCTCGGCGTAGCCGTCTCCTCCGATCTCTTTTACCCATTCGTCGGTGACTTCCGTGACCCTGTCGCCGTCAAAGCTTAACACAGCGTTAACGAACTCTTCTTCAGACAACAACAATCAGCAGCCTCCGCACATGCCCCCATCTCGCTTTAACAATTTCGGCGAAAGCTCGATCCTTGAACTAACTATCGAAACTTGTTCCTCCATTTGAAAGAGGTAACCGCGCCCGAATAATTGGGGAGATGTTCGAGTCAAGCGCTATGTCAAAAATGCACTGTTTCTGGGAGCAAAAACTTCGGAAACAAACTGGAATCTGATTCTTCGAGGTTTTCTCAATATCGAAGTATCTTTCTCTTTCACTATGTTGGTTATTTCGACTTTAGCTCATTGAATCTCTCTCGGATAAGCCCGGTGGAGTGGCCTTCTGCGCCGTTTCCGATTATTCGGCCGTCAATTTCTATCAGAGGCTGGATCTCCAGCGAAGTAGATACTAGGAATGCCTCATCCGCGTTGTAGAGTTCATGTAGCGTTAATTCGCGCTCATCAACATTCATACCCAAAGCTGCGGCGATTTCTAGAACCACTTGTCGAGTAATTCCACCAAGAGCGCTTGAATGAAGTGGGGGAGTCAACAGCACTCCACGCCGAAGAATGAACAGGTTATCGCCTGTTCCTTCTGAGACGAATCCCCTCCAGTCGAGCATGATCGCCTCATCGACGCCAGCATACGTGGCTTGTTGTTTCGCGAGAATGTTATTCAGATAGTTTAGCGTCTTGGCAGACGCTGGCAACGAGTAGGGTGGAGTACGCCTAATTGAAGATACAATCGCCTTAGCGGGTCTCTTACCCGCGCTGAGAAGCGGGTAACTCTCTATGTTCTCAGGAATGATGATTACAGTCGGTTTCTCGCAATTTCTAGGATCTAAGCCCAGTTTCCCAATTCCGCGCGAAACGATAGGCCGAATGTATCCGTCCCTCAGTTTGTTCCTCTCGACGGTTTCAACTATTGCTTTCCGAAATTGCTCCATTGTAAGGGGGATGCGCAGATCAATGGTCTTTGCCGATTCGTACAATCGCTTCAGATGATCGTCGAGTTTGAAAATTCGGCCGTTGTAGACGCATATTCCTTCGAATACACCATCGCCATAGAGAAAGCCGTGGTCGAAGATTGAGATTCTTGCGTCGGAGCTAGAATGGAATACTCCGTCAATATACACTTCCATATTTGTCGACATCACGAATGCTCACATCGAGAACTCATTTCATGCTTGTCCTTGTCGAATCGAATGGGTCTCTAGTGCCAACATAGTTCTTGCTTCACTGGGCGAGGCAATTTCTTTTCCAAGCTCTTTCGCGATTCTAACTATCTTTGAAACCAATTCAGCATTACTCTTTGCTAAAGCTCCTTTCGACAAGTAGATGTTGTCCTCCATGCCGACTCGAACGTCGGCACCCATGCCTATCCCTAATGCAAGGAGTGGAAATTGACTCTTGCCTATCGCTATGACGTTCGGTCTGCAGTCCGTGGGAAGAAATTTCATCATATGAATGAGATGCTCCGGCCTAGCCGGAATGCCGCCGACGACACCCAGAACCAAAGAAATACGCGTGGGATGCTTCAACAAGCCCTTCTCGATCAATCGTTGAGCGAGATCAATGTGTCCGATGTCATAACACTCGATCTCGGGCTTTATTCCGCGCTCTAACATCATATGGGCCGCCATTTCTACCTCCGCAGGCTTGTTAAGGAACACACCGTCGCCGAAAGTCATCGAGGCGACATTCAGTGATGCAAAATCTGGATGAAGGTCCAGAGCGCACATTCGTTGTTCGAACGATCTCCCATATGGCCCTCCACCCCCTGTCGTGAGTTGAACGACCATATTACACTGATCTCTTATTCTGTTCATGACTTCACGATATAGCTCGATATTTGGATCCGGTGCTTTGGTTATCGGGTTCCTCACATGGACATGGGCAACTGCAGCTCCTACCTTGCATGCCGCGACTGCCTGATTCGCTATCTCTTCGGGAGTAATCGGCAGGTAAGGGGTCTTCTGCCACTGTGAGGCCGATCCCGTCAGTGCTACCGTGACAATGATCTTATCGGACGAATCCACCAAACCACCCTGTCTTCAACAGAAACCTTCGCTCAATAAGGATTGGTTGTTGATACATAACTCACATTTTGTGAGTTACATATCGCGGTCCCCCGTACGTGCCCTGACTTTAATTGCAAAGATAACCAAATGACCGCTTGGTGATGATGAAATGTTTCGAGATAGGTTGGTTCACTGGGTTAGAGTACTCGATGTTCTCATGTCTACAATGAGCTCGATTTTGGTGCGAGGCAAGGTCAACATTAGCATCCGCAGACACGGGAAGTCCAATACCCGTGAGAGGGATTTTGAACGGGAACTTGCGGCACGGAAAGCCTACTTGTCGTCCTTTTTTGCTTTCTCTATAGACGAAAAGTGACAGCTTATCCCAGCAGACGATTTTTGACTCAACGAAGGAGCAGACGCTAACTTGACGTTACCTGTGAAACGGTAACGCGTCGTCTACGTTTGGTGGATAGAGGTGTGGCAATTCGACGCAATTTGGCTGATTCGATGACGAGTTAAGCGCTTAACTCTTCATCGGTTTTAACGTGGGCACGGTTCTGTCAAGTCTATATGTTGCGTCTACGGCTGTCAAAAATTGTTTGTGGACTTTACGTTACCCCTTCCTAGCACTTTTGGCAGCCTACATTTGTTGCCCACAGTCAGGTCGCACTTCGGCTCCGATTCGGGGACTACTGGTAGGTTATCTCTTCAAGCGTTTCTTGTAGTTTTGCGACGGCTCTATGGACCTCTTCAAGAGTGGCGACTTCAGGGACGGGCTCCTTCCGTGCAAATGCAGTTCTGATAATAGTTGCTATTGATTCCTGAGTTCGAGAGTTCGGCATCTCCTACGGGCATTATCACCGGTTAGGTGCCTAGCTGAGACGGCGCCGTAGTTCACGAGTTCCGTTCTCGACAGCCATGAGTCAGGTATTCGTTGCGTTCCGTAGAAAGCGCCTGCAAGTTGACCATAAACCGCGCTTGTAGTGTCAGCGTCGCGGCAAGATTCACCGCAAGCATTATTCTCTTAAACAGAGTCGTCTCCTCAGTGGTGATTATGAGATCCACTCTAAAGGTGGACTTTGTCAAAGGCCACATGGGCGGAAACGAAATAATTCTTGTTCACGGCGGCGAAATTCCGAAGCAGCTTCGCATCAAAGCGGCCTTGTCTCTGATGGAATCGCCGGGCGTACGTGGAGATCAGGTGGGGATCCTTGAGAAGCCACATGAGAGAGGCGATGTTAAGGTAAGGGTCATTGATAGGACCGAGAAGACCTACATTACGATGTGTGGCGGACTCACGCAGGTTCTTCCTAGAGCGTTCAGGGAAACGGATCTAGGAAAACGGTACGGCATAGGCAAGGCATTCAAAGAACTTGCACTTGAGACAGATTTGGGCACTGTAAGGATTTCCATAAGAAAGACGAAGGGCAAAATGACAGCTCACACCGACATGACGAAATTCGTCGAAGAATGTTATCATTACGGCGTTTCCCGAATTCAGGTCGGAGGGGTAGACGCTTCGAAGGTTGGAGAGTTCCTTGTCGTAGACGTTCAGAAACTACGCGAAAAACATGCTGCTGTCAACTTTGAGAAAATGGATGCTGAAGCGCGGGGGATCCTGTTGTCGATGCAGAAGGATTTTGATAGGCAACATTTGTGGCCGAATCCAAACGCAGCTTATTCTCTCTTCGACATGTACCCCGAGGACCCAACCCATGGTCGTGTTGTCTTCCCGCATAACATCACCACCGGCCACATTGAACCGTCATGCGGCACAGGTACCACTGCCATCGCCGTTGCCCTAGTCGAAACCAAGAGAACGGCGAACGGTTTCATAACGCTTCGCTTTGATTCGGGAGGAGGCCCGTTCCTAGGCGGTCCGGAGACGACCGAGGTGCGAATGGTAGTCGAGAACTCAAGGGTCAAACATGCGGAGTTCAGCCACAGCCTAGTGGAGATTACCGCCAACGGGAAGGCTTGGATTTCAGCGCTATCCTAAACGCTTTCTAGCTTTCGCGCAGTTTTTGTTTAGCTGAGCGACAAACGGAAGCTCGTTCATTCAAGCCAACTCCATTTGTGCCCTTTTCATTATCTCTTCAATTTGCATTTGAACGTCTTTTTGAAGGGCTAAAGGTTTGTGTCTTTCCAGTATTTCCTTGGTTTTCTCTCTCGAGACGTCCACAATGCTTTTCGAACCGTTTCGCTTCCAAGTCTCGTAAGATTCACGGTTACTGATTTTTGGCACTAGGTGTTCCTTCAGAAGATTGTCTAACGTATGCTTCTCTGCCAGAAAGTTTCCGCCTGGTCCAACCTTTCGGATAACATCTACTGCTAAAGCATAATCATTCACCTCAATTCCACGAGCAATCCGAAGAGCATCCTCTATGATCTCGTTGCCGATGATTAGCATCTCCGGGCTCATTGCGTTGGCGGAATCTAGCCCTCCTAGCCCACACAAGAGGTCTGGCCCAGTCAATATGGTTGTGAGAAAACCGATAGCACCATCGTAACCTGCTTGAGCATCCGGAAGCTTAGAGCTTGTGTCGCCGCCGCTGATCTCGCACGGCAAATCATAGTAACGGGCTAACTGCGTGAGAGCTCCGTTTAGGAGAGTGTTTTCCGCCGCTTCGACATAAGCTCCTGTTTTGAAGTCCATGCTTCCGGGAGACCCGGCATATATCAATGGTGCACCAGAGGTCGCGAATTCCGATATCACTGCATTCCCTAAGATTTCAGCGTTGTTAACGACTAGCGAGCCTGCAAGAGTAGCCGGGCCCGTCAGCCCAGTTATTGGCATAGAAAGAGAAACGACCGGGACGCCTGCCTTAGCGAACTCGATGACGGCATCCATCAGTCCCTCGTCAAATCTAAGAGGCGCTATGGGGCACTGGACAGCTGAAATAATCGGCTTCTTCTTCAGCTCCTCTTTGCCCCCAGCGACTGCCGAGGCAATTTCGATCTCGTATTGAGCCTCCTTTGCGCTTTCCGCGAAATGTTCTACATGTTTCTCGGAGTTACTTAGGCAAGTCAATACTGCGCTGAGCCTCTGCATGTGTTCTGGGACGTCTGTTGGATTTAGTGATGGCCAGATTACGTGAACTGTATCCAGGTAATCCGCCACGACGGCCCACCGCGCAAGATCATTCTCCGTCGAGTTTCTGCGCTCACCTGTCTCAGAGTCTCTTATGAAAACGGCGTATCCGTTCGTAGTGAAGTGTATCTCTCTCTTATCAAGCAAGAAAGAATTCTTAGGGTTTCTGGCACCGTATGTTAGCGTTTTCGGAGCCTTTCTTAGGGCTTCCTTGACCAAATCTTGAGGTATTGTAGCACGGTTCGTTTCGTAGTTAACGTTTCCCCCAGCTTCCTTCAAAATGTCTAGCGCTCGCTTGCTTAGAATTTCCAGGCCAGGATTTTCTAGGATTTCTAGAGAAGCGTTGTGGATATCTTCGATCTCGTCTCTGGATAGCAGGTTGATAGTCGACCTAGCCATTTTCTCATCAATTCGCAATCAGGCAGCGGAGATTTGTGTACTTCTGTTGCTTTCCTTGCGTAAACTTGAGTGATGATAAACTGGCAAGCTCGGACGCTCTTGATACGATCAACAAGACTACATCGGTGCTACAGGATCCAACTGAAGGAACGAATCATTATGCAATCTGGTTTGGCTTCAGTGGAGAAGTAATCCAGTCGGTTTCGTGGTGGGGATTTTCCCAAAAACGTGAAATAGCGACGGATCGTCTCGCGCGTCTAGGAACGAGCAAGGAGGTGAAAACTGATTGTACAGAATGCGCGTTGGAAGCGGCCGACTCATCAAAATGACAAAAGAACAGATCATGGATGACATTGAAGATGGCACAGGAGAAGCTGCTCAAAAGGCACACATATCCGAGCTTTCAAGCTCCGATATGGACGAGATCATTGAGATAATGACACAACCTACGCTCACCGTTGGGCTTGAGCCGGGACGAGAAGTAGTTCTCACAACTGACGGTTCCTACATGAAATACGGGGGCATCTCACGTTATGCGGGTGTCCCTATGTCCAAAGAACAAGCTCTTTGGACGGCGGAACGAGTACTTGGCTTCGACACCATGGATCTCGGGACCACAGACTACAGCATCAAACCAGTAAAGTCAATCATCCAAGATGAAGCCGTTGAGCTTGAAAACTGTCAACTACTATCCATAGTCCCTCTACTTTACGGGGCGATGCCAAATCTTGGAATCTACTATCAATCATTAGGAGGAAAATGGCCTTCTCCAGTAGACCTTTTGAAGCAAGGGAAGGTCGATGACGCAAAGAAGACGCAAGAGAATGCCGCGCAAGACCTAGCGACCGACATATCCTACGTGGCTCGAATCATGCATCAAGCAGGAGCTGACGGAATCAACCTGGACACAACTGGTGCTGCTGGAGACGCTGAGTTCTACGCCACGCTCGAGGGCGTGGAGAACGTAATCAAGGAGACGGGCATGGCTGTCGAAGTGGGTATGTCCGGAGAGATGATTCAAGGAATGCATATGGAACTCTCTTACAAAGGTAAACGTCTCGCAGGCTTGTGGGCGCATGAACAAGGCAAACTCGTTGCCGAGGCAGGCGCAAGCATATTCGGTCCCACAGTGAACACCCGAGTTGGAAAGTCGTTCCCGTGGAATGTCGGTTACTCGGTCACAATGGTCAAGAAATGCGTCGAAGAAGTGCCAATACCAATACACGTCAACATGGGAATGGGCGTATGTGGAATTCCTATGGTTGAGACGGTTCCAGTGGAATGCGCATCAAGAGCAGCTAGAGCCATGGTAACAGTTGCAAACGTAGACGGCATATAGGTAGGGGTTGGCGATGTTGCAGGAACCGACCTCCCGTACAGACTCCTGTTCGGGATGGGCGGACTAAGAACGG
>Ga0187778_10003150_pt1 | contig 11128 bp, 10 predicted proteins | sample 1015_Q2_SP5_20_M_FD_132418 | JGI IMG/M metagenome (GOLD analysis project Ga0187778, IMG submission 132418) | Tropical peat soil microbial communities from peatlands in Department of Meta, Colombia - 1015_Q2_SP5_20_MG | ecosystem: Environmental > Terrestrial > Soil > Wetlands > Peat | place...
ATCGACGAAAAGCTGGCCTGGGAGAAGCCCTGTGGCGGCGGCATCACCCACAAGGCTCTCGTGGAATATCCCTTCCTGCGCGACAGCCAGGCGGAGCGCAACTGGGTCTCCGGATGTGAGATTGTCAGTCCCTCGGGACGCCGCGTTCACCTCGCGCTTGATCGGCCGGTTGCCATCTTCTCCCGCCGGGTCCTGAATGCTCTATTGCTGGAGCGCGCGCGCCAGGCCGGCGCCGAAGTTGTGCAGGAGCGCGTTACTGCCATTACCGGCGCAGTCGGCGCCTGGAATTTGCGAACCCGCAGCGGAAATGTTTCCGCACCTTACGTTGTGCTGGCTGCCGGGGCGCGCAATCCATTTCGCGCGCAGTTCTCGTTGCCATTCAGCGCCCAGGACCTGATGGCCACCGCCGGGTACTACATTTACGGCAGCACCTCGGAGATGCAAGTGCGTTTCTTCGCCGGGCTTGACGGCTATATGTGGATGTTCCCGCGCAGCGACCATTACTCGGCGGGCATCTGCGGCAAGTTAAACGGCGCCACCACGGCCGGGTTGCGCCGCCTCCTCGAAGCCAGTCTGGTTGAGCAGGGGATCAAATTCCAAGGCGCGCCGTTCTTTTCCCACCTGCTGCCCTCGCCCACGGCGGAGTTTCTGCGCCGCGCGCCCGCGAGCGGCGAGGGATGGGCCATGATCGGCGATGCCGCCGGCTTCGTGGATCCGATCACCGGTGAAGGGCTCTACTACGCGCTGCGCTCTGCCGACCTACTCGCCCGCGCTCTCGTTGCCGGTGAGCCGGAACGCTATACGCCATGGCTACGGCGTTACTTTCTTCCGGAGCTTGTTACCGCAGCCGGTTTCGTGGAGCAGTTCTTCACCGGACGGTTCGCGGGCGCGCCCGTGCTGGAACGGATGGTCCAGTTCGCCGCGCACAGCTCAAACTTCCGCGGCTTGCTGTGCGACATCTTCGCCGGCTCCCAGGGTTACATCGGGCTTCGTCGCCGCGCCTATGGCCTGTTTCCACAAATGCTCGTGGAGATAGCGGGAAGCTTGGTCAAGCCGGAATTGCCTGCGACCACCGATCGACGACCATCCACGACGCTCTAACGCGCGACTGCCGACTTCACTTGGGTGCGATACCAGGCCACGGTGCGCGCCAAGCCTTCCTCGAAGCCGACTATAGGTTTGTATCCCATCAGCTTCCCGGCCAGTGAGATGTCCGCCAGCGAATGCTTGATGTCGCCGGCGCGCTCCGGGCCATAATGCGCCGAGCCTGAATAGCCGGTCATTCGCTTGAGAATCTCGAACGTCTGGTTCAGGGTGATGCGCGCGCCCGTAGCGGCATTCATCGCGCGTCCAGCGACCTGCGCCGCGGGCGCGGAGCAGGCCAGCAGGTTGGCCGCGACCACGTTGTCGATGTAGGTGAAGTCGCGGCTCTGCTCGCCGTCGCCGTAAATGGTCGGCTGCTCGCCCTTGAGCATCAGCGTGATGAACTTGGCCAGCACGCCCGAGTATTGCGAGCCCGCGTCCTGGTAGGGACCGAATACATTGAAGTAGCGCAGCGTTACCGTCTCCAGGCCATAGACGCGGTAGAACGAGGTCATGTAGAGTTCGCCGGCCAGCTTCGACACCGCATAGGGCGAGATTGGGTCCGGTGTCATGTCTTCGCGCTTGGGCAGCGTGGGCGATTCGCCATAGATCGAGGAAGAGCCCGCGTACATGACGCGCTTCACGTTGGCGTCGCGGGCGGCGATCAGCAGGTTCACCGTGCCCTCGACGTTGGCGCGGTTGCAACCGGCCGGCTCGGCCACTGACTTCGGCACCGAGGGAATGGCGGCCTCGTGCAGGACGTAGTCCACCCCGCGGCAGGCTTCGGCCACCGCCGCCGGATCCAGCAAATCGGCATTGCGGAAATCCATAGGCGCCAGGTCGGCGATGTTCTCGCGCTTACCGGTCGAGAAGTTGTCCAGGCCGCGCACGCGCTCGCCGCGTTCGAGCAAAGCCCGCGCCAGCGATGATCCGATGAACCCGGCCACCCCGGTGATCAGATACGTGGCCACGGCTCAGAACAATAACATGCGGCGGGACGGCACCGGCAGTGAGTGGTCAGTTTCCGGGAAGCAGTCCAACCCGTTCCGATTGGACGCAAGGCCTTTCCGCTGCGATCGGGGCACGTTGTGTAAAGCGCTCTTATCGACAGTTGGGTCTGGCGGCGTGGTGATCCGAAGCCCAGCTACTTCGCCGGTGCAGGAATCTCCACCTTCGTCCCCAACCCCGCATACAAATAGTTCTCCCCATACGCCTTCTTCAGTCGCGCAAACGCCGGCTCACCCGTGCAATGTCCCGGCGCAATCCTCTGCACCTTCCACTTCGTCTTTAAATTCTCCACCAGCGCGTCAATTTCTTCCACCGGCGTCGTCACCAAATGCAATCCCCCAAACACGATCTCCGTCCTCGGATCCACTGCGCCTGCCGCTTCCAGGATCGCTTCAATCCCCGCGTGGGAGCATCCATCCACCAGCAGCAATCCATTCGGTCTTTTGATCGCCAGCGTCAATTCCGGCAGCTCCAGCGTCCCTTTCTTCTGCGAAACTGTCCGCACCAGGAAAATCCCCGGCGATACTTCCGTCAATTGATTCACCAATACAAAATTCCCCGTGTCATACAGCTTGCCCGATGTGAAATGTTCCGGCTCCGTTCCCCCGAAATACCGCATCTTCGCTGGCAAGCTCTCATCCGCCCGCAAATACGTGTTCGGAAACGGCGCTCCCCCAAATCCATTCGACCCATCCGCGGGCACATACACCGTAACGCTCGGATTCACGCTCAGCACATATCTCAACCCCGTCGCGTGGTCTGCGTGCCGGTGCGAGATCACCACAAAATCCAGTTTCGTCACGTCTACGCCCAGCGCCTTCACGTTGTGTTCAAAATTCGCGGCGTTATTCCCCGTATCAAACAAAATTCGCTTTCCGTTGTGCTCCACCAAAGCAGAAAATCCCCAATCCTTCGTCAGCTCCTTCGATTCCCCGAACGCATCATAGAGAATCGTCACCTTATCCTGTGCCCGGCAAGGAACTGCCGCCACACACACCAGCACAAACGCCAAAATCCGCAAAACGTGGATTCGCAAAGAACACCTCCAATTTATTTCGCATTCTTTACGCCCTTGAGGCGCACCAGTGTAGAGGGGGGCACGGTTTTGCGCCAGCCCTGCCGCTGGGCTGTCTTAAAGGCTACTGTTCCAAAAATCGCCATTTCACAAGTAATCCCCAATGGCAGCGTAGCAGGTTCAATCGGAAACTGACCCGCTACCGGTGACAGCGCTCACAGCGGAATCCGCGTTCCCCGAGGTTATAATTCATCGGCTTGCTCGGAGACCCCTGAGGTCTCAAGGAGGACGCCCCTCGGGGCGCGGCAATCATATGAGGGGAGCAATCGCAACGAAACCAGCAGAACTGCGCTTGGCCCGGCGCATGGCCCGCCTGGGCACGGAAACTGCTTTCGAAGTTCTGGTGAAGGCCCGTGCGCTTGAGGCCAAGGGGCGCGACATCGTGCACCTGGAGATCGGCGAGCCCGATTTCGATACTCCCGCGAACATCATCGAGGCCGCTACCACCGCCCTGCATAAGGGTTGGACGCACTACGGCCCCTCGGCCGGACTGCCGGCCCTGCGCGAAGCCATCGCGGAAGAGGTAAGCCGTTCGCGCAAAGTCGAGGTCAAGCCGGAAGAAGTCGTAGTAGTGCCAGGTGGCAAGCCGATCATTTTCTTTACGATCCTGGCGTTAGTTGAGGAAGGGGATGAGGTCATCTATCCCAACCCTGGCTTCCCCATCTACGAGTCCATGATCAACTTCATGGGCGCGAAGGCGGTGCCCATCCGCCTGCGCGAGGAGATGGATTTCCGTCTCGACGTAAACGAACTGGCGCGCCTGATCAACGACCGCACCAAGCTCATCATCCTGAACTCGCCGCAGAATCCCACCGGCGGCGTGCTGACGCGCAAGGACATCGAAGCCATTGCCGCCGCCATCGGCGACCGCGAGATCATGGTGCTCTCCGACGAAATCTACAGCCGGTTGATTTACGAGGGCGAAGACTTCTCGTTGATGTCGGTCCCGGGCTTCAAGGACCGCACCATCCTGCTCGACGGCTTCTCGAAGACCTATGCTATGACCGGCTGGCGCCTGGGCTACGGCGTCATGCGCGCCGACCTGGCCACGCACATCGCGCGGCTGATGACCAATTCCAACTCCTGCACTGCCAGCTTTACCCAAGTAGCGGGCGTCGAGGGCCTGCGCGGGCCGCAGGAGTCGGTGGACGTGATGCGCGAAGAGTTCCGCCGTCGCCGCGACCGCTTCGTTGAGCGCATCAATCAGATCAAGGGATTCTCCTGCCGGCTGCCCAAGGGCGCGTTTTACACCTTCCCCAACATCACCAAGACGGGATGGCCGTCGAAGAAGCTGGCCGACGCGCTGCTGGAAGACGCCGGCGTTGCCTGCCTGTCCGGCACCGCTTTCGGCGAATTTGGGGAAGGATACTTGCGGTTCAGCGTGGCCAATTCCATCGCCAACATCGACAAGGCGCTGGATCGCATTGAGCAGTGGGTGAAGAAGAACTTGTAGGTGTTTTGAAGGGGCGCGGCTTTAGCCGCGCCCCGTTCTCACGAATTGTCATCCTGAGCGAAGCGCGACCGGAGCTTGCGACGGGAGCGCGAGTCGAAGGACCCCTATGACCAGAAAGCACTACTATGCGTACATTGTTGCGAGCCTTTCCGGCACGCTGTATATCGGCGTCACGAACAATCTTGAAAGGCGCATGGTGGAGCATAAAGAAGGACTGGTCCCGGGCTTCGCAAAACAATACGGTGTCCACCGACTGGTCTATTTTGAGGGCTACAATGACGTCCGAAATGCCATCCGCCGGGAAAAGCAACTGAAGGGCTGGCGGCGTGAGAAAAAGACTGCATTAATAGAGAGCGTGAATCCAAGCTGGAAGGACTTGGCGAGAGCATGGTACGAGAGTAGGGGTCCTTCGACTCGCGACCGCGATAAAGCTGCGGCCGCTCGCTCAGGATGACAAATCTTGGTCGTGGCAGCGCGTTTAAGGCCATACAAACGACCATCAACTGTGGGGGCAGCCGACATCCGTGCGGCTGACAAACAATATGAGCAAGCCTTTTCGTGTCTTTGCCACCGCTGACATCGGCGAAGAGGCATTGAACGTCCTGCGCAGCCGTGGATACCAGGTCGAGGTCTATCCGCATCCTCAGTCGCCGTCCAAGCAACTGATCCTGGAAAAGCTGCGCTCCGGCATCGACGGCCTGATCACCACAATCCGCGACCAGATCGACGCCGAGGTCTTCGAGGCGGGGAAGGGCACGCTGAGAGTCGTCTCCCAGTTCGCCGTCGGCTTCGACAACATAAACCGCGCCGACGCTAACCGCTACAAGGTCCCGTTCACCAACACCCCTGACGTGCTCACCGAAGCAACCGCCGAGTTTGCGTTCTTTATTCTGGCAGCGCTGGCGCGCAAGCTCTGGGACGGGGAAAAGCTGGTGCGCGAGAACCGTTGGGACTACTGGCATCCCTATCTGCCGTTCCTGGGCGATGAAGTGACGGGCAAGACCATGGCGGTCATTGGCACGGGGCGCATCGGCCAGGCCGTGATCAAGAAGTGCACCGGCTTCGACATGCACATCCTGTGCTATGACCCCGTGTTCCAGAACACCAAGTTCGTTCAGGCTGTCCAGGAGATCAAGGACCTGCGCTACAAGCACGGCCTCTACCACGAACGGATGACGATCAAGTACGTGACGCTCGAGGAAGCGCTGCGACAGGCGGATTTTGTCACCATCCACGTGCCGCTCATCCGCCCGGGCGAAAGCGATACGCCCACCTACCACTTGTTCAACGAACGCCTGCTGCGCATGATGAAGCCCACTGCTTACTTGGTGAACACCTCACGTGGGCCGGTGGTGGACGAAGCCGCGCTGGCCAAGGCTCTGCGCGAGCGATGGATCGCCGGCGCCGCCCTCGACGTCTTCGAGAAAGAACCGTTGCCCGCCGATTCACCGCTGCGCGATCCTGCCATCGCCGACCGCTGCCGCCTCTATCCTCACTTGGCCAGTGGCGGCAAGATCACTCGTCTCTCACCCGACCCCAACAAAGGCATGGCTGGCCGCTGCGTGCAAGGCTTAATCGATGTGCTGGAGAAGAACTACGGCGGCGACTATACCAAGATGCCGTGGGTGGTGAACAAGGAAGCCTTCAGCCGGGCGGCGTGAGGGTGGTCGCTAGTCGAAGATCATGATCGCAGCCGCGATCACCGTGGTCCACAGCCCCCGCTTGTCGCCCACCGCGGACTGCGTGTTGTTCATGGTGCGCACGATCTTGTTGGAGATGCGATAAATCTCTTTTTTCTCATCCCAAGAGCGGTCAGGATCGAACTCCAGGTTCAGGGTGGTGGCGAGCATTTCGGCGGCAAGTTCTTCGGCGTAGTCGCCGGCGGTATCGTCGGTTTCGCCGAAGGAGTGGTGCTCGCTCAGGTAGCCGTAGGTGGTGCGATCGGCGGGGATGGCGAGGCCAATACTCGCGGCCACCAGGCGATGTGGTTCGCGGGTGGAGTTCTCGGCCACCACCGCGAACACCACCTCGCCGGGATGGACGTATTTCAAGCCCTGGGAGCGCGGAATCAGCTTGCAGTTCGGCGGAAAAATGGAGGAGACCCGCACCAGGTTCTGGGCGGCGATGCCAGCGTCGCGCAAGGCCAGCTCAAAAGAGGTCAGCCGCTCCTTGTGCTTGCCCACGCCCTTGGTGAGAAAGATCCGCTTCGGGACCATGTCTTTGCCCAATTCCGCGCACCTCCCCGAAGTAGCTGCGAATCGCAGAATGTAACATAAGCACCCGCGTGTCTAGATGAAAACTTGAGGCGGGCCGCGCCATGGGACTACATCTTCCGAGTGCGGAGCAAACCTGGGACAAGAAGCCACGGATTTTCACGGATCAATACGGATCCCGTCGGATCCGTGGCGATCGGTCCTAATCCGTGGCGTTTTTTCCTGCGCTACTTCGCGGGAGCCACCGAAGCGACGGTGATGGTCTTGCCCTTGAGCGTGCCACTGACGGTGGCGTTCTGCCCGGCCAGCTTGTCCAGCATAGCGGCATCTCCCCCTTCAAGCGTGTACACGTTATCGCCCACCACCAGAGCGTACTTTGATCCTTGCTTGACGCAGGCGCGGGTGCAGTCGGCGTCGGAGGCTCCCGCCATCATGTGATGAGCGCCGCACATGGCGTCGCTGATTTTGCCGGTGAAGGTTTGCGGTTTGTCGGCCGCAAAGGCCACGACTGCCGCGAGTAGAAGCAGCACCGCGACGCGAGCAAAAGCGAGTCTCATGCATGATCTCCTTGGAATGGGAAGTTCACTTCCGAATAGATTAGCCACCCGTCCGGAGGTTTCAAATACCCACCGTCTGCCGCTCCGGGGTCTTGAGCTTGACGGCGATGTCGATGAAGGCGAGAGCGGCGCGGCTAAGTGCCTTGTCCTTACGGAAGACCAGCCCCAAGTCGCGCTTAATAGTGACATCGGCTAGGGGAACGGCTGCCAGCAGGCCGGCGCGCACGTCGTCCAGCACATTGGAGCGGGCGATGAACCCCACGCCCACGTCGGCAGCGGCGAAGCGCTTCAGCAACTCGCTGGAGTCCAGCTCCATCGAGATCGCCGCTTTGAGTCGCCGCTCGAAGAAGATTTCTTCCAGAGCGTCGCGAGTGCGTCCAGACTTGGGCAGCAGCAAGGGATACTTGGCGGCTTCGGCGATAGGCACCGATTTGAGTCGCGCCAGCGGATGCCGGGGAGCGGCGATCAGCACTAGCTCATCGCGATGGATGGGAACCACCGTCAACCGGTTGTCGCTGACCGGCAGGGACACAATGCCGAAGTCCACCGAGTTGTCGATGATCGATTCCAGGATCTTGGTACTCTCGGCGCTCTTGATGCTCACCGCGACGCCGCCATACTGCTTCTTGAATTCGGCGAAGACCTCCGGCAGCACATGCAGGCAGGTGCCTTCATTGGCGCCGACCACGATCTCGCCGCGGGGGACATGCTCCATCTCGGCAAGGTGTGTGACGATCTGCTTACGGGCTTCAAGTGTTGCTTCAACATATTTCTGAAACTCTTTGCCGGCGGCGGTCAAAGACACCCTGCCGCCGGAGCGGTCGAAAAGCTGCGCCCCGACCTCCTCTTCCAGCGCCCGGATCTGGGCGGAGATCGCCGGTTGGGTGCGAAAGCGCTTCTCCGCCGCGCGGGAAAAGCTGGCGTGCCGCGCCACCTCGAGGAACGTTTCCAGTTGGTCGAAGTCCATGAGTATCGAATACCGGGCACCGAGTATCGAGTTCAGGTAGAGCCGCATGCTGCGTCTCTACGGCCCGGGCATGAAGGTTTTAGAAAGCGACAGCGGAAGTATAACGGAGCGGAGGGGCGCGTCATAAAGGAGAGTTATGGCGGCGATAAAAATTCAATATTTCCCCCGCCGGACTGCCGCCAATTAGTCTAGGATAGTCGGGCCCGAATTCTTCATTCGACCGCACCTCTACGTACAACCTGCGCGGCAGGCGCCGCGCCAAAGGAGTCAACATGGCTGATCCCAAAACTGTGCTGGAGTTCGCCAAGAAGAATGGCGCGAAGGTCTTAGACCTGCGCTTCACCGATATTCCCGGTCTCTGGCACCACGTTTCTTTCCCCATCGAACAACTGGCTGAGTCCTCGTTTGAAGAGGGCTTCGGCATGGACGGTTCCTCGATTCGCGGCTGGGCCGCCATTCACGAGAGCGACATGCTGCTCATCCCCGATCCGTCGTGGTACATGCTGGATCCCTTCACCGAGGTGCCCACCCTGGTGATGATCGCCGACGTCATCGACCCGGTGACCAAGCAGCGCTACGACCGCGATCCGCGCTACATCGGGCGCAAGGCGGAGATGTACCTGAAATCCACCGGCATTGCCGACACTGCCTATTTCGGGGCGGAAGCGGAATTCTTCATCTTCGATAACGTGCGCTTCGACCAGCGCGAGCAGTACGGCTTCTACTTCATCGACGCCGAGGAAGGGCGCTGGAATTCCGGCCGCAAGGAGAACAACCTCGGCTACCGTCCGCGCTACAAGGAAGGCTACTTCCCGGTGCCGCCCACCGACCACTACCAGGACCTGCGCAGCGAGATGGCCCTGACCATGCAGAACTGCGGCATGGAGGTGGAGTGCCATCACCACGAGGTGGCCACCGGCGGCCAGACCGAGATCGACCTGAAGTTCGATGCTCTGGTGCGTTCGGCCGACCACATGATGCTGTACAAGTACGTCACCCGCAACGTCGCCAACCAGTACGGCAAGACCGTCACCTTCATGCCCAAGCCGCTGTTCCAGGACAACGGCAGCGGCATGCACACCCACCAGTCGCTGTGGAAGGGCGGCAAGCCGCTGTTCGCCGGCGACGGCTATGCCGGCTTCTCCCAAATGGGGCTCTGGTACATCGGCGGGCTGATCGCCCACGGACGGGCGCTCTCGGCCATCATCGCGCCTACCACCAACAGCTACAAACGCCTGGTGCCCGGCTTCGAAGCCCCGGTCAACCTGGCGTATTCGCGGCGCAACCGCTCGGCGGCGTGCCGTATCCCCATGTACTCGGCTTCGCCGAAGGCCAAGCGCGTGGAGTTCCGTCCGCCCGACCCGAGCTGCAATCCCTACATGGCGTTTGCGGCGATGGTCATGGCGGGACTGGACGGCGTCGAGAACAAGATCGATCCCGGACAACCGCTGGACAAGGACATCTACGATCTGGGTCCGGAGGAGATGGCCAAGGTGCCGTCGATGCCAGGCTCGCTCGGCGAGGCCCTCGACGCGCTCGAAGCCGACCACGCCTTCCTGACCAAGGGCGACGTGTTCACCGAAGAGCTGCTCGACACTTACATCTCGTACAAGCGCGAAAAGGAAGAACAGGCGGTGCGGCTCAGGCCACATCCCTACGAGTTCGCGCTGTATTACGATATTTAGACCGCTGCTGCAGAGACGCAGCATGCTGCGTCTCTACTGAGGAACCTGAACCGTGAGGTGCCCCACCCGGAGCCTGCCCCGAGCGAAGTCGAGGGGCTGGTTTTCCAAGGGTGGGGATTTTTTTTAGGCGCCGTTGCCCGCGATGCGTTTTTCGGTGATCTGGATCACACGATTCTCACATTTCTTGTGGATAAACCTGTGGAAGTTCCGGAAAAGTCCTATTGAAATCGAGAAACCACGCGACACAAGAGCGAATTGCACACGAATCGTAGCTCAACGCAGTGAACGAAATCAGAGTGCCGATCCCAGCGTATCTGGCAGGTTCTCTGCCTTAGGAAGCTTTAGTCCGCGGACCAAGCCAGAGGGCGCGGTCGAAAAATTCCGCAGGATGCGTGGGCCGGCCTTCCTTGGCCACGGACGCACATTTCGCAGCCCACTCTTCTTCGCTGATTCGGATGACGCGGACCGGGGCCTTAGCGGTCGCGCGCAGTTTGGAGGTTTCCCTCGTCCGTTTCTTCATATCATTGGCCCTCCTGGGAGCGGAATCAGCCCTCATTCTCATTCCGCGCCAGGGCCTTGGCTGTGATCGGTAAACGGCTGCTCGGTGATGGCGTTTTTCCCGTCTCCGCGATAATCTGCCGCCGTGGCCACGGACTGGGCGGCGGCGGTGGGGAAGATGGGCTTTCGCGATGCGGAGGCGGCGCGCATCAATCTTTCGCGCTTGGAGGGGCTGGCGCCGCCGGGAGTGGTGGCGGCGCTGCCCACGCTGCTGGCCGAATCGCCGGACCCTGATTCCGCCCTCAACCTGTTCGAGCGGTTCGCCAGCGCGCCCGAGAGCCACGAACTGTTGCGCCGCTTCGACCGCAGCCGATTCCTCGTCCACTACGCCATCGCGGTGTTTGGCTACAGCCAGTGGCTGGGCGAAACCCTGATCCAGAATCCCGACCTGTTCCACAGCCTGGGGCGCGACCGCACGCTCGACCGCTCGCATTCGCGGGAGGACTTCCTGCAGCACTTCGCGCGGTTTCGCTCGCGCTCCTTCGAGATTGACATCTCGCAGCTGCTGGCCCGCTTCAAGAAGCGCGAG
>Ga0187778_10003151_pt1 | contig 11125 bp, 9 predicted proteins | sample 1015_Q2_SP5_20_M_FD_132418 | JGI IMG/M metagenome (GOLD analysis project Ga0187778, IMG submission 132418) | Tropical peat soil microbial communities from peatlands in Department of Meta, Colombia - 1015_Q2_SP5_20_MG | ecosystem: Environmental > Terrestrial > Soil > Wetlands > Peat | place...
GCGCTGGCGCGCCATTTGGCTCCCGTTTTGGGGTTCGGCGAGGCGACCGTGGCGGGGTGCGGGCTCAGCGTTTTTCTCGGGCATCTGTACCCGCTTTACTTTCGATTCAAGGGCGGGAAAGGCGTTTCAACCGCGATGGGAATCCTGCTCGCAATGAGTCCATCGCTCGCCGGGCTGGCGCTGGTGTGCTTCGCGGCGGTGGCGGCGTGGTCCCGCTACGTTTCCCTGGCGAGCATCCTCGCTGCGGTGGTCGCGGCGGCGGTAAGCCCGGCGTTGCTGGGTTGGGGCCCCAACTGTGCCGCCGTGATCCTGATCGCGGCGCTTATCATTTGGCGCCACCGCGCCAATATTGAGCGCCTTCAATCGGGAACCGAAAGCAAGCTCGCTCAGCGCCGCAGCCACACGCGCCCGTCGGCCTAGCTAAGAGGTGAGAGTTCTTCGAGGTCCCAGCGAGGGCGTACCGTGAAGCGCAAGTCCGCGCGCGGAGCGCGTTGCAGCCGTAGCGCGCCAGCGAACGCAATCATGGCTCCATTGTCCGTGCAGAATCTGAGCTCGGGGTAGCGCACCGCGAAGCCCTGCGCGTCGGCCTCGGCGCAAAGCCGAGCGCGCAGCCGAGCGTTGGCGCCCACGCCACCGGCGACCACGAGTTCGCGCACCCCGGTCAAGTCCAGCGCTGCGAGCGACTTGGCAACCAGCACATCGACGATAGCCGCCTGCGCTCCCGCAGCGAGATCGGCCCGCGTTTGCGCATCCCCGGATCCCTGGCGCAACGCAGTCAACACCGAGGTCTTGAGCCCGCTGAAGCTAAAGTGCAGATCGGGACTGTTTAGCATCGGCCGCGGCAGCTTGAAGCGCGACGAGTCGCCGCGCTCTGCCAGCCGCGCAACCGCAGGGCCGCCCGGATAGCCTAGTCCCAGCAGCTGGGCGATCTTGTCGAACGCCTCGCCTGCGGCGTCGTCGAGCGTTTCTCCGAGCAGGGCATAGTGGCCGATGTCGTCGACTCGCATGAGTTGGGTGTGCCCGCCCGAGGCCAGCAGCGCGACGAAGGGAAGCCGCGGAGGATCGCCCGAGAGCAGCGGCGAAAGCAGGTGCCCCTCGAGGTGGTGTACGCCGATGGCTGGAATGCCGCGGGCGTAGGCGAGCGCGCTCGCGATCGAGGCCCCCACCAGCAGGGCGCCAGCCAGCCCTGGTCCTTGCGTGTAGGCGATTCCGCCCAGGTCCGAGAGGCTGCGGCCGCTCTCGGACAAAACCTGGTGGATCAGTGGTAATACGCGCCGGATGTGGTCCCGCGAGGCGAGCTCCGGCACCACCCCGCCGAAGTCCGCGTGCATGCAGATCTGGGAATGCAGGGCGTGCGAGAGCAATCCGGCCGCCGAATCGTACACGGCCACCCCGGTGTCGTCGCAGGAGGTCTCGATGCCGAGCACGAGCATGCTTGTAAGGTCCACCGCACACAACGGCACCTTGCCAGCGAGGCGAGCGCTTCTGATATACTGCCGCACTTTGCAAAAGCGCCAGCCGTTAACAAGTTAACAAAGGGCGAGGGTCGCAGACGCTGGCGGCCGGGTTTTCGGGAAAGCGAGATTATGCCCACTGTGCGGGTAAAGGAAAACGAGCCGTTCGAAGTCGCGATGCGCCGGTTCAAGCGCACCGTGGAAAAGACGGGCCTGCTCACAGAGTTGCGGGCGCGCGAGTTCTACGAGAAGCCCACATCGGAGCGCAAGCGCAAGAAGGCGGCGGCGATCAAGCGCCACTTCAAGAGGCTGCGCGGGCAGCAGCTGCCGCCACGGTTGTACTGACGCACCCGAAGCTCACTGCCCTACGCTCTCGCGCCGGGGCGAATCTCGCTCCACCGGGTCGAGCCCTACCATCCGCGTGACGCTCAAGGACCGCATCGTCGAAGATATGAAAGTGGCGCTGCGTGCCAAGGACGCGGCTCGTTTGTCGGCGATCCGCCTATTGCTCGCAGCCATCAAGCAGCGCGAAGTGGACGAGCGCATCGAGTTGACCGACCCGGACGTGGTCGCGGTGATCGACAAGATGCTCAAGCAGCGCCGCGATTCCATACAGCAGTATCGCAATGCTGGTCGCCAAGAGCTCGTGGACGCTGAGCAGTTCGAGGTCCAGGTTCTCACCGCCTACATGCCCTCGGGCGCGAGCGAGGCGGAGGTTGAGGCCGCGGTGGCCGAGGCGATCGCCTCCACGCAGGCAGCATCCGCGCGAGACATGGGGAAGGTGATGTCGGCGCTCAGAGTGAAACTAGCGGGACGCGCGGACATGGCACAGGTGTCTGCGCTGGTGAAGGCGAAACTCGCAAGCTGACTCCGAGGCGCGAGCGCGCGCCCCGATCTCCTGGAAGCCAGGAGAAAACCACCTATAATGCGAGCGTGCCCTGGCCGGGCAGGAGTGCAGATTTGGCCCGTGCCGCGGGAGCAGCATTTTGGCACGTTGTCCTTCTCCTTCTGCCTCTAGAGCCAGCATGCCTGGGCCGACGCGATGATTCCCAAGTCCTTCGTTCAGGAGCTCTTGGGGCGGGTCGATATCGTCGACGTCGTCGAATCCTACCTCCCTCTCAAACGCGCGGGTACCAATCTCAGCGCGTGCTGCCCGTTCCACAGCGAGAAGACGCCTTCGTTCACCGTCAGCCCGAGCAAGCAGTTCTATCACTGCTTTGGTTGCGGGGCCCATGGCAGCGCCATCGGCTTTCTCATGGAATACAGCGGAATGGGGTACGTCGAGGCCGTGAAGGAGCTCGCTGGGCGCGTGGGCCTGAAAGTTCCCGATTTCACGCCGACTCCCAGGCAAGCCGCGCAGCAGGCGCAGGGCGAGGAGCTGACCGAGCTGTTGCAGCGGGCGGCACAGTTCTATAAGGCTGAGCTCAAACGCTCTCAGAAGGCCATCGCTTACCTGAAGGGCCGCGGGTTGACGGGCGAGGTCGCGGCGCGCTTCCAGCTCGGCTTTGCGCCGGGCGGCTGGCAGAACCTCGCAGGCGCATTCGAGGACTACCAGGCCAAGGCGCTGATCGACGCCGGGCTAGTAGTACAGGGCGAGGAAGGCAAGCGCTACGACCGCTTCCGAGATCGCATCATGTTCCCGATTGCGAACCTACGCGGGCAGGTTGTCGGCTTTGGCGGGCGGGTGTTGGATCAGTCCGAGCCCAAGTACCTTAACTCGCCGGAAACGTCGCTTTTCGAGAAGGGGCGAGAACTGTATGGCCTGTTCCAGGCCCGCCCAGCGATCCGCGAGGCAAGTCGCATCGTCGTGGTCGAAGGATACATGGACGTGGTCGCGCTCGCCCAGTACGGCATCGGTTACGCGGTGGCCACGCTGGGCACAGCGACGACCGTATGGCATCTGCAAAAACTGCTGCGCCAGGCCGATGAAGTGGTCTTCTGCTTCGACGGCGACAGCGCGGGACGGCGAGCGGCTTGGCGAGCGCTGGAAAACAGCCTGGCGCAGCTGCAGGACGGAAAGCAGGTCAAATTCCTGCTGCTGCCCCGCGCGACGATCCCGACAGCTTTGTGCGACGCGAGGGCAAGGAGGCGTTCGAGAGCTTGCTTGGGCAGGCGGCAATTCCTCTGTCGACTTTCGCATTGAAGGAGCTGAGCGAGCACGCCGATATGGGCAGCGCCGAGGGCCGCGCCAAGTTCCTGCAAGAAGCAAAGCCGCTTGTGAAACAGGTATCTGCACCCATCTTGGGGTTGATGCTCAGAAAGCAGATTGCGGAGCTGGGTGGCATTTCTCGGGCCGAACTGGAGGAGCGCTTCGAGTTCAAGTCGGCGCGGCGTGAGCTCGTCCCCGCTGCCGCTTCGCCTCGCCGACCCTCGGACCCCTATGCCAAGCTGTTGGAGCGGGTGCTCGCGGAGCCCAAATTGGTGAAGGTGCTCTGGACGGTCGACCTACCGGCTCCTCAGGCATACAGCAGCGAGGCCAACGCCCTTCTCGACTTCGTCGAGGAATCGCGCGCCTTGAACCAGGAGCTCACGGTAGCGGGCGCCATTGAGCTGATGCGGGCGCGCGGGCACGGGGCAGCCGTGCACGCGCTGATGCCGGTGGTGCACGACCTCCAGCGCCTGAGCGCCGAGGAGTTGCTGATCGAGGTGCAAGGCGCGCTCGAGGCGCTACGGGCTCAGGCGGCGCGATCCCGCGTGAGGGATCTCGCCCAAGGCGTTTCCTCACCGCGGGATCTCAGCCAAGAGGGTCGGGCGCTGCTCAGCCGGGCACCGACGGGCGAGCCAGCGGTCAAACCCGACTGATGGGTCGGGTTTTTAGTAAACTATAGAGTTTTTCGCGCACGCCGCAATAAGGGTGGTCATGGCCAAGGAACCAAAGCTGAAAGAAATCGAGAGGGAAAGGCTCGAGGCTCTGCCCAACGACGCCGAAGCACGTCGCACGCGTCTCAAGAACCTCATCGTCTTGGGCAAGGAGCGGGGTTTTCTCACCTACGCGGAGATCAACGACCATCTCCCGGACGACATGCTGGATGCCGAGCAGATCGAGAACATCATCAGCATGATCAATGACATGGGCATCCAGGTGTATGACGAGGCACCGGACACCGAAGCCCTGCTCATGTCGGATTCGACGCCCACGGCGCCGGACGAGGACGCCGTCGAGGAGGCTGAAGCCGCCGTCTCTACCCTGGATTCGGAGTTCGGACGGACCACAGACCCGGTGCGCATGTACATGCGGGAGATGGGTTCGGTCGAGCTGCTAACGCGCGAAGGCGAGATCGAGATCGCAAAACGCATCGAGGATGGCTTGCGTCACCAGATCCAGGCCATCTCCGCCTGCCCGACCACCATCGCCGAGATCCTGCAGCTCGGCGAGAGAGTCGAACGCGACGAGCTGCGCGCCGATGAGGTGGTGGACGGCCTGCTCGACCCCAACGCCGAGGAGATCATCGGTGATGAGATCGCCGACGAGGTGATCGAGGAGGAGCTCGATGCCGAGGAAGGCGAGGATGAGGACGGCGCCGCGGTACAAAGCGCAAGCCTGCTACAGCTCAAGCTGGCGGCGCTCGAGCGCTTTGCCACCATTCGGGCGCTCTACGCCAAGATGATGAAAGCGCTGGCCAAGCACGGCCCGCGCGGCAGACCCTACATCAAGGCGCAGGAGGAAATCTCCAAAGAGCTGATGATGATCCGCTTCGCCGCGAAACAGATCGAGGCCCTGTGCGACAGCGTGAGAAAGATGGTCGAAGAGGTGCGCTCGTACGAGCGGGCCATCATGGAACTGTGCGTGGACAAAGCCGTAATGCCGCGCGTCCATTTCATCAAATGCTTCCCCGGCAACGAAGAGGATCTCGAGTGGGTGAGGCGCGAGATCGCTTCTCGCAAGGCGTACAGCGACGCTCTCGCGCGCTTCGCACCCGCCATCCTCGAGCAGCAGCAGCGGCTGATCGACCTGCAGAAACGGGTTGGCATCCCGATCCGCGATCTCAAGGAGATCAACCGCCAGATGTCCACCGGCGAGGCCAAGGCGCGGCGCGCCAAGCGCGAGATGACCGAGGCCAACCTGCGCTTGGTCATTTCTATCGCTAAGAAATATACCAACCGTGGGTTGCAGTTCCTGGATCTGATCCAGGAGGGCAATATCGGCTTGATGAAAGCGGTAGACAAGTTCGAATATCGCCGCGGATATAAGTTCTCGACCTACGCGACCTGGTGGATCCGGCAAGCCATCACCCGCTCCATCGCGGATCAGGCGCGCACCATACGCATCCCGGTGCATATGATCGAAACCATCAACAAGATGAATCGCATCTCGCGCCAGATTCTGCAGGAAACTGGGCAAGAGCCTGACCCTGCGTTGCTGGCGACCAAGATGGAGATGCCCGAGGAGAAGATCCGCAAGATCTTGAAGATTTCCAAGGAGCCGATCTCCATGGAAACACCGATCGGCGACGACGACGACTCGCATCTGGGCGATTTCATCGAGGACCAAGGCACCATGGCGCCCGTGGAAGCCGCCGTGTACACCAGCCTGCGCGACGCGACCAAAGAGGTGTTGGACACACTCACCCCGCGCGAGGCCAAGGTTCTGCGCATGCGCTTTGGGATCGAGATGAACACCGATCACACGCTGGAGGAAGTGGGCAAGCAGTTCGACGTCACGCGCGAGCGCATCCGCCAGATCGAAGCCAAGGCCCTGCGCAAGCTGCGGCATCCCTCGCGCTCCGAGCGACTGCGCAGCTTCCTCGACACCGAGACGTGAATCAAGCGGTCGGTCAAGAGGAAAAAGGCGGCCTGACGCCTTTCGCTTGACCGGCGCGAGACGGTACTCGACAGACCTCACTCCCGCACACCTTCGCCGGTGTGTGGGATTTCCTTCACGCCGTCCCCACACAGCGAAGCAGACGCGCTAGCGAACACCCGATTGGGGAAGATCCTCGCGCGTAATGCAGCTAACGTGGAGTATCACAGCTGCCTTGCCAGGCGCTTTCCTTAAAACGGCAGGCTTTAAGTTTTGCTGGATTGGAGCGCGCCAGATAGCTGGTCACGTCGCAGCTGAGAAAACGCTTTCCCAGTGGTCAAGTCGATACGCTTGCGGCCGCCGTGGAGCCGCTCGCAAACTCGTCATAGGCCTGTGCAGCACCGGCCGCGTACATCAGTGCGGGGCCACCACCCATGTAGACGGCTACGTCAAGCGCTTCCATCACCTGTTCCCGCGTGGCGCCGAGGCGAACGAGTGCCTTGGCGTGAAAACCGATGCATCCGTCGCACTGCCCCGCCACCCCGATCGCGAGCGCAATAAGCTCCTTGTGCATCTCCGAAAGAGCCCCGGCCTTAAGCGCGGCCTTGGAAAGGGCGCCAAATGCGCTCATTACATCCGGACCAGCTTGCCGCAGTTTGAGTATCCCGCGGTTGATTTCTGCGGTAATCTCGGCGTAGGACATGGTTCAACACTCCTGGCGGATTTAGCGTTGAGCAAGGCTAACAGCCAGGGCGAGCGCAGCGTTGATCGAAGTCAAATCGTGACTTTGATCCCAAACTTGCCGCTCCCCGCGAAAGAACCCCCGGCTGGTGCTTGAGGTTGCTATTCTCAGAGACGGGCCGACCGCTTCTGGCCTTGGCTCGGCGAGGGAGCGTCGGCGAGCGGCGCGGCCCTACGTGGATTTAGCACGGAGATTTCGCACAAAGCGCCATTCAAACTCGGCAGCCGCGCCGACATAGCAGCACCGTCCCGAGTGCGGTGGGAAATATCTGCAAAAAGTCCGATTATTTGCTGAAACGACCCCCCCGAACTACACTGCGCCCTAACCGGAACAGAGCCTGGTCGGCAGGGTTTCGAGGAGATCTGCGGTGAAGCCCCTTACCTCCACGGTGGCGGGATGCACACTGCTCGCCGCGACAGTGTACGCGCTCCCGGCTCTGGGCCAGGAGCAACTCGCGCGCAGCCTTGCGGCGAACTGCACCGGCTGTCACGGTCCAGGCGGCGCCAGTTCTGGAGCGATCCCGACTATTGCCGGCTTGGAGCGCGCTTACATCATCACCGCGCTGCAGGAATTCAAAGCGCAGACACGCCCGGCCACCGTTATGCATCAACTCGCCAAGGGCTACAGCGACCAGCAGATCGAGATCTTGGCCGAGTACTTCTCCAAGCAGAAGCGCCAATAGGGCAGCTCGCCTTGGACTTGTGATCGTTCACAGAGGTCCGTGCCATGCGCGCGTCTAGACGCCAGTTCCTCAAACAGCTCGCCGCTGGCGCCGCCGCGGGTGTGAGCGTACCGGCACTTGCTTCCGCCCCGAGGGTGGTGGTGGTGGGCGGTGGTTTCGGGGGTGCCACCGCCGCAAAGTACATCCGAATGTGGGCGCCCGACATTCAAGTCACCATGGTTGAGCGCAACCGGGAGTTTATATCGTGCCCGCTTAGCAACCGTGTGCTTTCGGGGCAGGTCGAGCTGGTCGATTTGACGCGCGGATACGGTACCTTGTCGAGCAAGTACAGCGTCGAAGTGATATATGACGAAGCCGCCGGCATCGATCCGGATAAACGCGAGCTCGCTCTGGCTAGCGGAGATGTCTTGCCCTATGATCGGCTGATCCTTTCTCCGGGCCTCGATCTGCTGTTTGACGACATTCCCGGGCTGCGGGAGCCTCAGGCTCGCGAGCGGGTGCTGCATGCGTGGCGGGCCGGACCACAGACGATGGTGCTGAGGCGCCAGCTCGAGTCGATGCCCGATGGCGGTGTCTACGCGCTGACGATCCCGAAGGCACCGTTCCGCTGTCCTCCGGGACCCTACGAGCGGGCGTGCCAAGTGGCGTGGTACTTCAAGGCGCAGAAGCCTAAATCGAAGGTGCTGATCTTGGACGCCAACGACAAGGTCCAGTCCAAGGAGGCACTCTTCACCAAGGTGTGGAGCGAGTGGTACGCCAGCATTGTCGAATATCGCCCGAATAGCACTCTGGTGGACGTAGACGCCAGAACTCTGACGGCCAAGCTCGAGTTCGAGGAGGTCAAGGCGGACGTGCTCAATGTCGTTCCGCCGCAGCGAGCGGCCAAGATCGCGGCCGACGCGGGTTTGATAACGGCCAACAACAAGTGGGTGGGCGTTGACTTCCTCACCTACGAATCGCTTGCCAAAAAGAACATCCACGTGCTCGGCGACGCTATTGTTGCAGCGCCGGCAATGCCCAAATCCGGACACATGGCGAATCAGCACGCCAAGGTTGCAGCCGCTGCGGTGGTTGCGTTGCTGCGGGGGGAGTCGCCCAATCCAAACCCGGTCATCAACAATACTTGTTACAGCTTCGTCAGCGACAAGGAGGCAATCCATGTCGCTTCGGTGCACCGGTACGACCCGGACAAAAAGACCATGCTCGTGGCGCCGGGCGCGTCGGGGCTGTCGGTGGCTCCAAGTGAAAAGGAGGCAAGCTACGCCGAGTCCTGGGGCAAAAACATCTGGGCCGACATGCTCGCTTGATCGTCCTTGGCTCGATGCGCTGCTTTCGCAAACCGGCGCATCAGTGCATAAATAACCCGGTCGCATTAGAAAGGAAGATCAAAGTAGTTCCGCTTTTTCCCTGATCACCCTATCGTGGCGGTGACGCGTCAATCGGCATTGGCCGTTTTGCGCTTGTCCCCCCCTCGCTTCGTTTAAAGACCCTTCGAGGCGCTTGCGCCGGTCCCGAGCAAATTGGGACCGGCGCGCTTTTCTTCCCGACGCGCACAAAGCGCCCTGCGGGAGGCTGCTCGACGGGTTGCCCCCCACGCGGTTTTGTAGTCCCTCGACCCAGGCGCAATCCACCCTGTGCGCTCTTCCCAAGCAGCCTTGGATCGTAATAAGCTTTACATATAAGAAAAACGAACTAGTCCGAACATTCAAATAACCGCGGATTCCAAGCTGCCGGCAACGATGAACTTTCAACAACTCCGCTACGTAAGGGAGGCCGTGCGCCAGGGCCTCAATTTGACTGAGGCGGCCAATGCGCTCTTTACTTCTCAGCCCGGCATCAGCAAGCAGATCCGCGAGCTCGAGGATGAGCTGGGGGTCGAGATCTTCGTGCGGCGGGGCAAGCGGCTGGTCGACCTGACCGAGCCGGGTCGAACCGTGGTGCGGGTGATCGAGCGGCTGCTCACTGAGGCGGAAAACTTGCGCCAGGTGGGCAAAGAGTTCGCAGACCGAGACAGCGGCGCACTGATCATCGCCACCACCCACACCCAGGCGCGCTATGCGCTACCGGGCGTGGTGCAGGAGTTTCGCGCTCAATACCCCAAGGTGCGATTGTCACTGCAACAGGGCAGCCCGACACAGATCGCGGAGATGGTGATCTCGGGGCTCGCCGACGTGGCCATCGCCACCGAGGCGCTCGATCATTATCCGGAGCTGCTCGCGTTGCCCGGATACACCTGGCGTCACTGTGTCGTCGTGCCCCATGCGCATCCGCTGGCTCAGGTCAACCAGCTGACCCTCGATGAGCTTGCCCATCATCCTCTGATCACTTATAGCCCCGAATTCACGGGTCGCTCACACATCGATCAGGCCTTTGCCACAAAAGGGCTGAAGATGGACGTTGTGCTGACCGCCATCGATGCCGACGTGATCAAGACCTACACCGAGCTTGGTCTCGGTGTAGGGGTGATTGCCGCCATGGCCTACGATCCCAAACGCGATACCGCACTGCACGCGATCGATGCTGGCCATCTATTTCGCAACAACACCACGCGTGTCGCGGTCAAGCGTGCGACCCTTTTGCGCCGCTACACATACGCGTTCATCCAGATGTTCGCCCCGCACCTCACGCCGGACATCGTGGACAAGGCCAAGCTCGCCGAAGGCGAGAACTACGAGCTGTAGCGCGGCGAGCTAACTCACCTCGACCTCGCAGTCGAGGTAATAGCCTGCACCGCGCTCGGTGCGTATGAGCCGCGGCTCTGAGGGATTGGTCTCGATCTTTCGCCGCAGCCGCAAGATCTGAACGTCGATCGAGCGGTCGTACACATCGTCGTACATGCGGCTGCCCTCGAGCAGCTGATCGCGGCTCAGGATCTGCTTGGGTGCGTTGAGCAGCGCCACCAGAAGAGAAAACTCGCCACCGGTCAGCTCCACCTCATGCCTGTCGGGGGAGATCAGCTTGCGCGTTGCGCTGCGCAGCTCGAACCCGGCGAAGCGATACACGCGCAGCCCTTGGGCGCGGCGGCTGGCCGGCTTGCCCTGCCCGCGCCGTAGCACGGCACGAATGCGGGCCAACAGCTCGCGCGGGCTGAACGGTTTGGTCACATAGTCGTCCGCCCCCAGCTCTAGGCCCAGCACGCGGTCCATTTCTTCGGTCCGGCCAGTCAGTATGACGATCGGAATGTCGTGCTCGGCCAGCAGTTTCTTCGCGAGCATGAGGCCGTCCTGGTCGGGCAGATTCAGGTCGAGCACAACGAGGTCCACCCGCTCGGCGTCCAGCGCGCCTTCGGCTTGCGCACCGGTTACCGCAGTGCTCACACGGAAATGGTTATCTATCAAATAGCGGGCGATGAGATCGCGCGTGGAGCGATCGTCCTCCACTACCAGAATGTGCTCAGTCACGTAGCGCCCGTCCACCTTGGCTGCGGCGATCCAAACCATAAACCAGCCGGCTGTCGCACACAACGGTTTCAGGCGTAATCGAAGCGACGCGTCCAGACATAGGCC
>Ga0187778_10003152_pt1 | contig 11124 bp, 8 predicted proteins | sample 1015_Q2_SP5_20_M_FD_132418 | JGI IMG/M metagenome (GOLD analysis project Ga0187778, IMG submission 132418) | Tropical peat soil microbial communities from peatlands in Department of Meta, Colombia - 1015_Q2_SP5_20_MG | ecosystem: Environmental > Terrestrial > Soil > Wetlands > Peat | place...
CAGTTGGGGATGCTCCCCACCAAGAATTTCCAGCAGGGAACCTACGAAAGATACGAGGCAATAAGCGGCGAAACAATGACGCAAACAATTCTCAAGAACAGGAACACTTGCTCACAGTGCGCCGTCAATTGCAAGAGAGAAGTTGAGGTGCTCGATGGCCCATATGCTCCAGTCAACCCCGAATACGGAGGCGCAGAATATGAGAATGATGCAGCCCTAGGGTCTTTGCTCCTGATAGGCGACTTGAAAGCAATCTCAAGAGAGAATCAGTTATGTAACATGTACGGGCTAGATACCATATCGACAGGCGTTGTAATCGCTTGGGTAATGGAATGCATAGATCGCCGCATTTTCTCAAAGGAAGATATCGATGGTATTGATGCGAGATGGGGCAACGCTGACGCGGCGCTCAAGCTAATCGAGAAGATGGCCACGCGAGATGGGGTAGGGCAGATTCTGGCTGAAGGTGTCAAGGTGGCGGCGAAGAAACTTGGTCAAGGATCTGAGAGGTACGCGGTAGAGGTAAAAGGTTTGGAAATTCCTATGCACGAACCTAGAGCAAAGAAAGGATTAGGATTATCATACGCCACTTCACCTCGCGGGGGCTGCCATATGCAAGCATTCCATGATCCCGAGTTCGAGGCGCCAAACCTTGCACCAGAAATCGGTATAACCCTCGGTTTGGATCGCCATGACACGTCAAGAAATAAAGTCGACATAATACGACGCTCGCAGGATTGGGTTGCAATCACTAACTCACTACTCCTCTGTACCTCACCTGGTTGGTCTGGCCTCAACTACACGAAACCATCCTTCCTCACAAGCGCATATACTTCAGTAACAGGCTGGGATCTAACAGTTGATGATATGATGCGCGCGGGCGAACGGATTAACAACCTATGCAGGTGTTTCAATGTGAGAGAAGGATTCACCCGAAAAGACGATACTCTTCCGCCACGATTCACTGAGGACCCACTGCCTGATGGCCCATCAAAGGGGCAGAGGGTTACGAGTGAGGAATTACAATCAATGCTAGACGACTACTATGACCTAAGGGGGTGGGATGTGACGACGGGGATCCCGACAAGGGAGAGACTGAAAGATCTTGGCCTCGACTTTGCGATTTGATTTGTGTTCACTCCGTGACAATACTGCGCTCCATCGATTATTGCATAATCACAGTACCAAATGATTAGTGATCACGCTAAAATGGACTAACGTGCTTGGAATATTCTCGAAGCTTCCGCGACTGCTGAGCCACTCGTGATTGAAAGTCCGAGGTCTGCCACCGTATTCTCCAATGCTGATAGCGTAGGTAGCACATAGAATGGAGAGGCAGTCACTCCCATTGTTCCGATCCTTAGGGCCCTACCTTTCAATTTTCCGAGGCCCCCCGCTATCATAATGTTGAATCGATTGTCCATCGTCTGAACGATTTTGTCTGCGGATCCCTCGTGAACTCGCACGAGTGTGACAGTCTTTGATCTTACCTCTTCTGCGGCAACCGGTTCGAATCCGAGCACTCTACAGCCCTCCCTCATGGCTTTGGATGCGATCTGATGTCTCCGATACCGATTTTCTAGACCCTCTTCAAGAGCGAACTTTACGGCTTCGCTCATCGCGAGTATAACGGTTGTCGGCATCGCAGTTGGAAAAGGGTGCCCCATTGCTGCCCAGTCCTGTATGAAATGTTTCCAGGTTTTGAGGCTCATGAACCGGCTTGGGATCGGAGTCTTGCGCGATTCAACTTCTTCCCAAATACGCTTGCCGATTGCGATTGGTACAGCACCGTGTAAACCCCCGAGGCACTTGCTTCCGTACCCAACACATGCGTCGATCCCCCAATCATCAACCTCGACATTAACGCCCCCGAACGATGAGATGGAATCAACGAAGTAGAATAGTCCATGTTTCTTGGCCAATTTACCGTATTCTTCTACTGGATTCTCAACCCCACCCGAAGTTTCGTTTTGTACAACAAAAATGGCTTTCACGTCCTTTGCTTTGTCAAGCTGTGCTTCTACGTCACCTGTGGTGATCACCTGACCGTATTCAGTACGCATCTCGATAGGCTGCCCACCATAAGTCTTGACGACTTCACGCAGTATCTCACCGAACCAACCGTTAACAATCGTAAGGATCTTGTCGCCTGGCTCTACAAGGTTTGCCGCAATCAACTCAACGCCTCCATTTCCCGGCCCAGGAAATATGATGACCTCCGCTCTAGTTTTGAAAATTTTCTTGAGGCCATCAAGAGTCCTGTTGTACTCTGCTGCCCAATGTGGCCCGTAGTGAGCCATAACAGGCGCAGCTAATGTGGCAAGGACGCGCGGATCGGCCTCTGATGGGCCTGGGATCATCAATATCTTTCTGATGCTCACAGCGATCAGCACATCGAGATCTCAACAGGCTTAAAGCTTCTCTACTCGATTCTCCTTCCTGACGATTCGCTGTTGGACAGCCGCTGTCAGGTCATCGACAGTGTATTTTCCAGGTTTTTCCCTCTTACTTGCCATGCTCTCTGCCGTGTGCCACAGCAACTCATTGTAAGGCGTAGGGATCCCCAGCAAGTAACCCAACTCGACAACGTCTCCGTTAAGCTGTGCCGCCTCGATGCTACCTGTTCCGCGGGCAAGACTCTGCCAAGATGAAACAGAAGCTTGCCTACTGAAATGTTCGTAACCAGATGGAAGTTTCAGGGTGCCAGTGTTCTCGTGGCATCGTTTCTTGAACGATTCTAGATTCTCCCATTCGATTCCGGCTGAAGACCAGACCTGGATTGCTTCTCGACGTAGTTCACGACCAAACGCTTCGAGGTCGCCTTTGCCGTCAGTTACGGCATGTAAGGCATTGCTGAGGTTGAGAAGGCATTTGGCACTTTTTGATTTCATCACTTTATCGTTGACAATGGTTGAAAAGCCTGAGCGGCTCAATACTTGAGCGACATCTTCGCATAACGCGTCTGAGCCGTTTGGATAGCGGCCTACTTCGATGAATCCATACCGTGTTTGTATAGGGTTGACTACTTCGCCTGACGATAGGAAGATAGCGTCAACAAAGAGCATTGCTCCGTAGATTCTGTCGAAAACTCTGGTAGCGATCGGTTCATTCCAGATAGAATTCTGGCAACAGAAAATAGGCAACGTATTGGGTGCTCCCGCATTTTTGAGCTCCCCGAGACATTTCACAGTGTGCTGCGACTTAGCACAGAGCATAACAATATCTTCATTCGTAAATGGTGCGAGGTCTTCAGCGTTCTTTCCCGCGGGTATGCGAAGGTGAAACGTTTCGTCGGCAGTCACTAGCTTCAACCCTCGCGATCTGATGACTTCCATATGGTCGGCGTTTCCAAGCAATACTACTGAGTAGCCATTTCGAAACAAGTGCCCGCCGAGAACGGACCCTATTGCACCCGCACCATAGATGATTATTCGCATTGAGGTACCATCTACTTATCACTCAATCTGCCTTGTATTTCTCAATGGCATTTTCGTTGCAGTCGACTCCCACTAATGGTTTGAAGGCAATGGTTCGCCCTTTGCAGCTCGAACTCACCATGTTTCAAGGTAGACTCCTATAACTCCAGAAATTAAGAAACCTCTTGTATGATCCGAAAATTGCAGTTCAGTGGAGTCGTGGATAGAATAAGGGCATTCCCTTTTCCCCGACCTCGAACGCGCCAACGTGTGCTCCTCCCAGATTTGAATGGAAAAGCCGGGTTCCCCTAGGCTCGAAAGCGACATTCGTGGGTTGGTTCAGCACTTCTCCTGTTGAATCTTCAATGAGCAGTTCAATGTTCTGATCCGGATAGATCACGTAAATTCGGTTCGGGTAGTAGCAGGCGCAGTAAAGGTTTCCGCTCGCCGCGAATGCCAGCCCGTCGAGTATGTTGCCTTGAAGCTGAGCGTAGATTTCCGGTTTCCCTGCAGTTCCGTCGGTTTCAATAGGAATACGCAAGATATCTGCAGCAGTCGATTCAATCATGAATATAGCACCATCTCTTGGCGAAATGGCAAGACCGTTGGGAAAGTGCCAGTTGCTGCCGATGATTGATTGGATTTTACTGTTTTTTGAGACACGTATGAGCCTGCCTGTCGGTTTCCAATATTCACCCGAGTCAGAGAAGTAGTAATTTCCTGACGAGTCGAAAGAGCCGTAGTTGGGATTGATGAGCGGCCCGTCTGGAGCACTGTCGCAATATTTTGTTATCTGTCCTTTTTGATCCACACGCTGAACGCATCGATGAGTGGTATCGCAAGCGTAAATGTTGTGGTCGGCATCAGTTGCTACACCACCTAAATATCCCTTGGTATCCGCGAGTTGTGTCAGTTCGAAATTCGGAGGAGTCATTACATACACCTGGCCGGCAAACCCTCCCGCGTAAAGGCGACCATCTGAGCCGGAATTCACACATTCAGGATGATCGAGTCCCGTTTGAATTATCTGGACTTGGTGTACATTATATCGAGCCATCAAAATCCAACGCGTTGGTTTGGCTTACCAGCATTTTGAACTTTTATTATGTATCCCACCTTAGGTAAACTTGCCATGATTGATATTTGAATCGGCAGTTTACGCGGGTATTGCTCGCTGTCACGAATGCGACTAGATCTCATGAGCAATATCGTAATTCTCCGATCTTGCACGGATCTTCGCATCTGCTTTCGTGACTTGTCCATGTAAGTTGGGTGCACCTTTCAGCATACTCTCTTCGTCAGGCCAATAGCTAACAAGAATGTAATGCGATTCGTCGTGTAGATTCGTGAGCAATCTAACGCCCAGGCACTTTGATGGTCGTTGTATCACGGCCTTCTTCATATTGTCCACAAAATTGGGGGCCGAAACGCCGTCAATGTTGTACATATCAACTAGCAAACTCTTACTTTCTCCATCAAGTCATCAATTGTCACTCAGGAATAAAATTCCTTCACAAGGTGTAACTCTTAATTGCTCATATTGCTGCTTACGAGCTGAGCTATTGAGAGCGATTCGGATTGGACTTGGTCATTAGGGGCGGAACTATTGTTGACGGAACTGGTTCACCACGATTTTATGGAGACATAGCCATTGACCATGGCAAAATCGCCAAGCTTGGTTCCGTAAACGGAGACGGAAACATAGTGCTGAACGTGAAAGGACTCGTTGTCGCTCCGGGATTTGTAGATATTCACACACACTCCGACTTTACACTTTTACTAAATCGGAAAGCGGAGAGCTCCGTTAGGCAGGGTGTCACCACTGCCATCATTGGTGCATGCGGAAGATCCTGTGCCCCTATTAATGATAAGACGAAAGAGTTTCTGCTGAAAGACATTATTGGCTATGACAGCCACATGCCAGTTACTTGGCATAGTTTCGGAGAATACTTGGCGGAGTTCGAGCGGCTTGGGATTGCGCAGAATATTGCGGCTCTGGCGGCTCACAATGCGATCAGAATCGCAGTCATGGGATATGCTGAGAGGAAAACTTCGCAGACTGAACTGGCGGATATGAAGGAATTAGTGCGTGAATGCATGACATCGGGCGCGATCGGACTATCTACCGGCCTTGCGTATCCACCTGGCTCTAATGCGGACACGGCAGAGGTAATTGAACTCGCGAAGATTGCAAAGGAATATGGCGGAATCTACTCTTCACACCTCAGAGGGACAGACGGAAATCTCCTTGCAGGGGTGAGAGAGGCTATCGATATTGGACGAGCGGCAAAGATCCCAGTGCATATGGGCCACCTATGTGGATTCTTCGGTAACTCAGTTGAGACTCAGCGCGCACTAGATATGGTTGCAGCAGCGAGAGCAGAGGGATTAGATGTTACGTGCGATCTTTACCCCTATCTCGCAGGCGCGAATCCTCTTATGGCGTTCTTTCCACCCTCCGTCTTCAACCATAACTCATCTGAACTTGTCCAGTTAATTAGAAGCCCTCCCGACCGAAGGAAACTGATGGAGGAAATTCAACATTCGGAAACAGGCGCGTTCTGGCTCACAAGGCGAGAGACTTTGGACCACATACGAGTATTCGATGTTCTGAGTTCACAGAACCTCAAATACAAATCGAAAACACTTTCAGAAATAGCCGAATCAAAGAGGATTAACCCAATAGAGGCGGTTCTCGAACTTCTTGCCGATGAAGGCGAGGCAATGTTCAATCTTGGCGTGATATGCGAATGGATGTCTGAAAACGATAATGCGGCGATCTTTAGTCAACCTTACCACATGGTTGGGTCTGATGGTCTAGCGCTGGCACCATACGGCGAGCTGAGCTCTTTCAAGTTCCATCCTCGGGCCTACGGGACTTACCCACGAGTGATAGCGAAATACGTCCGTAGCGACGGTACCCTTAGCTTTGAACAAGCTATAAACAAAATGACGCTGATGCCGGCACGACGCGCGGGAATTATTGATCGCGGGGCAATCCGCGAGGGATTGTCCGCTGACGTAGTAATTTTCGAATACGAACGGATTCTTGATAGAAGCACGTATGAGGAGCCATCACTCTATCCAGAGGGCATAGTGTACGTGATTGTTAACGGAGAAATCGTTATCGAGAATGGGCAACATACGGGTCGTCTCCCTGGAAAAGTGTTGCGCCACAAGGAGTAGCTTTATCGTTCGAGAAACTAATGGACCATTCCTTAACGGGTGCTTAGAACCTCCGGGTTCGCAATAAATCGTAGCCGTTGCCCCTTGACGAACTTAATTACTTCTTCTTGGATGACGCGATCACAGCGTTCTTGCGCGTCTCTTGAGATGGACGCAATATGTGGAGTCACGATAACATTCTCGAGCTTTAGAAGTGGATCATCACGTGTTAGAGGTTCATGTGCCTGAACATCAAGGCCTGCACCTGCTATCCATCTTTCCGTAAGCGCCCTTATTAGATCCACTTCGTTCACAACACTCCCTCTTGAGGTGTTCACGAAGAACGCTGTCTTCTTCATTTGCCGAAGGTGATTTTTCGAAATCATGCCGAGCGTTTGTTTCGTTAATGGAACATGAACTGAGACAACATCTGAGTTCTTGAACAAATCATCCATTTCGACCGGTTTACCGAACTGCTCAAGATAGGTCGGTAGCACGATAGGGTCGTACAGAAGAACTTGCATCCCGAAGCCTTTGGCTATCGTCGCTACACGAGATCCAATGTGGCCAGCACCAACTATGCCGATCGTCTTACCCTTTAATTCGATTCCCATGAGAGCATTGTATGACTTCAGCTCGTGCGCGAATCCCTTCCTGAGTCCGGCGTCAGCACTTAGAATCTTTCTCGATAATGCTAAGATCAAGGCGAAGGCAAACTCGGCTACGGAATCAGCATTCACACCGGGCGCGTTAACTACTATAATTCCTCGTTTCGTGCACGCGGCGACGTCGATATGATTCAGCCCTGCCGTCGGCGTTCCAACAAGCTTGAGGTTCTTGTTGCACTCTAAAGTATCCTCGGTGACGCGGTCTTCGTCAACAATCAAGATCTCTTCCTGCTGCATTCGGTTCCCAAGGGCCTTCCCTTCGAGAAGGGAAGGAAAATCGGCGAATTCGATTCTTGTGTCCATTACTTCTGGAAGGAGATTCCATGCATCGACTAACCAGGTAGCCCGGATGAAGGCTCGCAATTGAAAGATCCCTTCAGTGTGAAGCAACCGGAGCTTACGATTTGAGAAATTCCTCAGTTGCTGTTATGAACCTATTAATCTCTTCCTCGGAGTGTGGTAGCGAGATGTAGGAGTGTACTTGTTCCGCGGTCATAGCTAGTATCCGTTTAGAAAGCAAGTATCTGAAGTAGTTCGTTTCCATCTTGCGATCACTATTCGTCACAAGTGACTTTAGGTTAGGTTTTCTAACTGGTTTTTTGAGAAGATGCAACTTTGACATGGACCCATAGCCCGTCACATATGCCTTGACGTTTGAGGAATCTACGGCGCGTTGCAGCCCATCCCTGAGTCTCTGTCCAAGCTCGTTTATGTGTGGATAGAATTCTCCTTTCTTGTAAAGGAGGGTGGCTTCATATCCAGCGCGCATTACCAATGGGTTTCCCACATAGGTCCCACCACGCATCACTAACTCTGATCTCTTAGTGTATTTTAGAGAATTCATCAATTCCATGATCTCTTTTTTGCCGCCGACAGCGCCGACGGGGAATTCACCTCCTCCAATTGCTTTTCCGAACGTTGTCAAATCAGGAGTGATCCCGAACGCCTCTTGAGCTCCTCCGGGAGCAAGCCTAAATCCGGTGATAACCTCGTCGAAGATCAGCACCGTATCGGTCTCGTCGCAAACCTCACGTAGGCCTTTAACAAACTCCTTATCTGCAGGAACAGTCGCTCCCCCAACAACGAGTTCAGTGATCACACACGCAAGCCTCCTCTTTTTGATCGTCCGGTAGGTTCCGTCCGGATCTTCAGTAGCAAGCAATACAGTATTCTTTCCGGATAGAAGATCGTGGCCTGCTGACTCAACTCCGTTAACCGGCCAGCTTGTTCCAACGAAAAGTGGTTCTAGTACTCCGTGGAACATACCCTCGAACTTGCCAACTTTATCTCGTTTCGTATAAGCCCTTGCGAGTTTCAGAGCATGCATGTTCGCTTCATTTCCGCTATTGTTGAAGGCCACCATATCGACACTAGGAACCAGTCGTGCAACCTGTTCAGCAAGTTTCATTTCCCATTCGTTGCAGACGCCAAGATGAAATCCTAGTTCAAGTTGCTTCTTAGTTGCCTCGACTATCGCGAGATGCATGTGACCTAGCACAAGCGCACCGTGTCCCATCCAGAAATCTGAGTACACATTACCTTCAAAGTCCACGAGTCTACTGCCCTCCGCTTTTTCAGCGTAGAACGGATAGGGCGCAAAATACCGAAGCGGCCTCGTGACTCCACCTGGAATGACCTTGACCGCACGCTCGTAAAGTTCCTTAGAGATGACCTTCGCCAAATTTATCGAATCCAAGCTGACAAATAATCCATATAAGATGTGTGAGCATTGAGCATCGCTGAAAATGGTCGTAGTCTAGAAAAGAGAGATTGCACATTCGAACTTGACATTTCCCGGTGAATATATTGCGATTACGAATAAGCTATGACATTGGACCTGCTGGGGCATGGTTTGACCCTGCATATACGATCAATCTTGCTCGGAAGGTTGAAGAGGCTGGCTTTGAGGTAGCTTGGTTCGGTGACCATTTTCTCCCTTGGTTTCACACTCACGCTCATGCTCCTCACGCATGGGTATGGCTCACAGCTGCCGCAGCTAAAACGCGACGAATCCCTGTAGGCTCCGATATCACCGTTCCAATGTTCAAGTACCATCCACTTATCGTTGCTCAAGGTTTCGCCACGATCGAGAGGTTATTTCCCGGCCGAGTATTCTTAGGAGTCGGAACCGGCGAGGCGATAAACGAAGCACCATTTGTCACCCGGTGGCCTAACTGGAAGGAACGAGCCGAAACACTCGCGGAAGCCGTTCAACTCATGAAGAAATATTGGTCAGCTTCACACTACTTTGGCTTCGACGGTAAATACTTCAAAGTTGAGGGAGTTTACTGCTACGATAAGCCGGTCAAAGGCATCCCGATATACTGGTCAGCGTTTGGCCCGCAATCGGCGAAGCTCGGCGGCTTACATGCCGATCACTTGATGACTTCAGGTTCTCCCGAACACCTGAGAGACAATGTCTTCCCTCAGTTCATGGAATCTGCCAAGCGATCTGGAAAGGAATCGGCCAAGGTGGAGACCTGTGTTTACCTTGATGGCGGATACGGAGATATCAAAAAGTTAGTATCCAAGTATAGGGTAAGCGCCGGATCACTCTTGCCCGAAAACTTCAACGAACGAGATCCTCGAAAGATTGAAGCGTCTACAGCGACGCTGTCAGATGATTTCATCCTTCAGAAGACATGCCTATTCTCATCACCTGACCAGTTCATAGAACTCATCGAAAACTATCGAAAAGTCGGAATGAATCATTTTCTCTTCGGTGATTGGGGATACAATCCTAACAGAACAGTTGAGATGTTCAAGAAGAAATTACTGCCACATTATGGGATTAGACCTAAGAAGCGCTAGCTGGCGTACCAGTATGCACTTCATGTGACACTGTCCAAAATAGTATCATCTCCGCATATCTACAGATATTATTATCAAGCCGCGTATTCTTGCACGTAGAGATGAATCCGCGTTGACCTTGACATTTGGTTACGCATCACAGTGCGATCTATATCATCCTAGGGTTCTGTTGGATCATGCGGTTCTCGCAGAGAGGGCGGGTTTTGAAACTCTTTGGATCAGCGACCATTTTCACCCCTGGTCACACTCCCAGGCACATGAAAGTCATACTTGGGTGCTGATAGGTGCCGCTGCCGCTAGAACCAGCAAGATTAGATTCGGAACCGCCGTGACGTGCCCGTTGTTTCGATACAATCCTGCCATTACTGCACAGGCATTTGCCAGTTTACGTGCCATGTTCCCACAGCGAATCTTCCTCGGAGTTGGAACGGGAGAAGCGATGAACGAAGTTCCAGTAGGCTACGAATGGCCTTCGATTAAGGAAAGAATTGAGAGACTAGACGAGGCGATAAGAGTAATGAAGCTTTTGTGGTCGAGAAACTTTGTAAACTTCAGAGGCAAATACTACACCCTGCGCAAGGCTAACCTTTACGACAAACCCGAAACCGAAGTCCCACTATATGTGGCCGGCTTCGGACCCAAAGTAGCAAGAATAGCAGGAAAGTACGCCGACGGTTTTCTTACAACAATGGTTGACCCGGACAAGTTGAAAAACGAACTCCTCAAGGCACTCGAAGAGGGAGCGAGAGAAAAAGGACGTGATCCGGAGAAGATTGAGAGAGTGGTGGAGCTTGGCATCTCCTATGACGAAGATTATGATAAAGCGCTTAAGCAGCTGTACTTTTGGAGAGGAACACTCTTCCCCTTCATGTTCAAGTTCCCAATCTACGACCCGCGCGAAATCGAAGATATGGGAAAAATGGTTTCGGATGAGGCGCTAGCACGAACATTTATTGTATCAACAAAGCCAGAAGACATATTGAAACCGATAGAACACGCAGTAAAGCTTGGCTTCGACCACATATATTTACAAAGCACAAGTCCAGATGAAGAAAAATTCCTTC
>Ga0187778_10003153_pt1 | contig 11123 bp, 13 predicted proteins | sample 1015_Q2_SP5_20_M_FD_132418 | JGI IMG/M metagenome (GOLD analysis project Ga0187778, IMG submission 132418) | Tropical peat soil microbial communities from peatlands in Department of Meta, Colombia - 1015_Q2_SP5_20_MG | ecosystem: Environmental > Terrestrial > Soil > Wetlands > Peat | place...
AGCAATTGTGTTCAAGAGCACGCAACATTGCGCGCTTAGACTGTCGCTCATCGCGCCGGGCTTGGCGTTGACCAGAACGCGGACCGGCCGAGAAAGGAACCGAGGCTCTAAACGAGTATATGAGCATCGGAATCATCGCAGTACCAGATGCAATGGAGACATCATGAACAGCAAGTTACTTATCTCTGCGATAGCGGCGGCCGCGGCTCTTACGGTGAATGCGTACGCTGGCGAGGTAGTCAGCTCAGGCGACCTCAGCACGCTAGACAAATGGTACGGCCGCGCCGGGGGTGTCACGGATATCGACCGCGTGAGCGTACTTAAGGCGGGTACAACCAAGGTAGGTGTTTCCTACGATGCAGACGTCGCTGCACGCACCAACATGCCGCGCGCACAGGCGGCGGACAGCAACTTGGGTGTGAGCTACGATACCGATGTCGCGGCACGCACGAATATGCCGCGTGGCCAAGCTGCAACTGGTCAGGGCAAGGCTGCGGGTATCGAAGGGGCCAAGAGCAACTGACACAGCTGATCTCGGTCTAGGCGAGAGACCATACGGACTGGAACCGGGAGTGACGGCCGCGCGCCGCCGCTCCCGCTTGGCGCTCCAGCTGTGGCGCGCAGACGCTAGGGCGGACCCGAGCTCGCGGTCCAGCTCGAAGCTTCGGAGAGCAGCGTGCGCCGAGCGCGCCTGAGTATGTTGTAAGCGGTGAGACCGTGGCCCAGCCAGGCTAGCGTTTGGCGAGGCTTCGCGATGAGCAAGGCAACGGCCACAGCGCAAAGACCCAGAACCGCGGGCTTGCGCGCGAGCTGGCGTAGCAGCTTGACGCTGCGTTCCACTGACACCAGTGTACGGCGGATACCTGCAGTTGTTTGCCCTGCCAGAGCGCGCTGCGCTGCGCTCTGCGCGACCAGAGCCTCGCGGCGCGCTGCCAAATCTTTCAGATACGTCCTCATGGCCTGGGCGTGAGCTGTTCGCGGTCCTTAGCGAGCTCGTGCAGGCTACTGGCAAACGGGCGCGGCTTGGCCGTGATTAGGCTCCAGGACGCAGCGCCGGCAATCAACGCCAGAACCAGAAACGATACCGCCAGAAGCGTCGCGACCAGTAGACGGTGATCGTCCCAGAATGCGATCAGAATGAGCACTGCGAAAGAGGCGATCGCAAGAAACAGAAAGAACAGCGCAACTGCTCCCCATAGTAGCAGCAGCGCAACCCTTCCGATCTCCTCTTGCAGCTCTGTGGAGACCAGCTCGAGGCGGTTATGGATGATGCCGATCAGCGTGCCGAGCAACGCTTTTGCCGAGTCGAGCAACCCCAGAGCAGAGTCGGGCCGACCCGAGGACTGCTGCATGGCGATCAACGACGAGCGAGCAGCAAGCCGATGATGAACGCTACCCCCGCCGCGATCGCGACCGCTTGCCAGGGATTCTCGCGCACGTAGTCGTCAGCCGAATCGGCTGCCGCGCGCGCATGCGCAGCCGCCTCGTGGCCGGCTTCGAACAAATGCTCTTGCGCGCCACGCAATGACTCTTCTGCACGCGCCCTCGCGGCCGCGATCTTGTCGCCGGTGTGGTTCGCGGTCGCCTTGAGCAGCTCCTCCACGTCCTGGGCGACGCGCTTCAAGTCCTGCATCAGTTTTTCCTTGGTCACGGCCTCCAATCGATCCTCCGTTTGCAGCAGACACAGCAGCGCGCTGCGCTTGTTTGGGCTGAAGATGCGCCACGCGGAGCGGTGTACGTGCCCGCTTCTAGTGTTTGAAAGCGCCCAATGGACAACGGTGCATGGTAGCTCCGGGCCGCCGGTCGGGCAAGCCACGCCCGGCGCGGCGCGGCCGCGCGCCGGGACACCACAATTCGGCACGCGCTGCCGTTGTGGACCGCGCGCCCTATAATCAGCGGTCAAAGGACAACGAAACAACGCATGCAGCGCGAGCAGCGGTCGGGCAGCACAACCGTGGTGGTCGTGCATGGGCTGTGGATGACTGGTGCGGTGTTCGCATTGCAGCGAGCGCAGCTCACCCGCTACGGCTATCGGGTGGCGACGTTTTCCTATCCTTCGGTTCGCCTAGAGCTGGACGAGATCGCCTCGCGGCTGCGGCGATTTGTCACGGCACTCGGGGTCCCGCGCGTTCACTTTGTTGGTCACAGCCTGGGCGGCCTCGTCGTGCTTCACACACTCGCGTTGAATACTCTTCAGTCTGTCGGGCGCGTTGTGTTGCTGGGCAGCCCCGTGGTCGGTTCGCGCGCGGCCGAGAGGCTCTCTCACTCTAGCCCCGGCCGAGCTCTGCTCGGCCGGGCGTTGCTCGAATGGCGGGTCGAGCGCGGCATCGCGGTCGCATCCCGATTCGAAGTCGGCATGATCGCTGGGACTGTGTGTTTCGGTATGGGGCGCTTGCTGGTGAGGCTACCGGTTCCCAACGACGGCGTGGTCTGCCTGGATGAGACCCGCATGCCGGGACTGCGCGACCACCTGGCGCTGCCGCTGAGCCATTCGGCCATGATTTTGTCTGCGCGGGTCGCTCGACAGATTCGCGTTTTCCTGGAGCTCGGGCATTTTGCTCATTAGACGCATGCCGCTCGCTGCGCTGCTGCTGCTGATCGCCTCGGCTTGCGGGTGCTCGAGCATCGACTATTATTTCCAGGCGGTGCACGGGCAGATGGAGCTCACACGCAAGGCGCGCCCGATCCGCGACGTAATCTCCGATCCGGCTACCCCCGCTGAGCTCAAGGCGAGGCTTGGCCAGATCGTTCGGATGCGCGATTTTGCCAGCCAGTCGCTGCAGCTTCCGAACAACGGCAGCTACCGCCGGTACGCCGACGTTGGGCGCCCCTACGTCGTGTGGAACGTTTTCGCTGCGTCAGAATTCTCGGTAAATGCCAAGGAATGGTGCTTCCCATTCGCCGGATGCGTAGGCTACAAGGGCTACTTCAGCAAAGCCGCAGCCGAGCAGTTTGCCGCCGATGTGAGCGCTCGAGGCTACGACACCTTTGTGAGTGGGGTGCCCGCTTATTCCACGCTGGGCTGGTTCGATGATCCGGTGCTGAGCACATTCGTGCATTATCCCGATCCCGACATCGCCGGTCTGATTTTTCATGAACTCGCGCATCAGCTCACTTATGTCAAGGGTGACAGCGTGTTCAATGAATCGTTCGCCGTTACCGTCGAGCGCGAAGGGGTCAAGCGCTGGCTCTCAGCGCACGGCAGCGGGACACAGGAGCGCGAACTGCGGGCGGAACAAGCGCGCCATCAGGAGTTCGTCGAGTTGGTGGCGAAATATCGAGCTCGCCTCGCCCGGCTGTATGCCGAACCCCTTGATCCCGAAGCAATGCGCGCACGCAAGCGCGGGGAGCTGGACCAGATGCATGCCGAGTACGGTCGCATCAAACAGGAGTGGGGCGGTTTTGCGGGCTACGACGGGTGGTTTGACCGGCCTTTGAACAATGCCCAGCTCGCCTCAGTCGCGATCTACACTCAGCTCGTGCCCGCCTTCGAACACTTGCTGCGCGACAACGGCGGCGACCTCCCGCGCTTTTACGCGGAGGTGCAGCGCCTGGCTGCCCTCCCTAAGGCGCAGCGCGATGCCGAGCTGGCTAAGATCGATGGCAGCTAGCGTGGCGACAGCCCGCGCACAGTTACAGTTGTTTGTATTTGCCTTCGGCGAGGATGCGACGCGCTCGCGTGTTGCCGTTGTTGGCAGACCGTTGTAACCACTGCTCGGCGGCGGCAAGGTTCTTGGGTACGCCATCGCCTTTGATGAAGAACAGCGCCAGGTTGAGCTGAGCGTCAGCGTCGCGCTGGTCTGCGGCCAGCGTGAACCACGCAATGGCTTGGGCGGGGTCGCGCTCGACCCCCAGCGCCTTGTCGTAGATCGCCCCCAGGTTGAACAAAGCCTCCGCGCGCCCGTCTCTCGCGGCGATCTCGAACCACTTGCGCGCCGCGCGGTAATCGCGTGGCACGCCGCGGCCATACAAGTACATGTCCCCAAGAAGCAGCGCCGCCTCGCCATCGCCGCGCTCCGCCTGCGGCAACAGCAGCTGCATCGACTCCTCTGGCGTCTGCCCTGCCGCCACGCGTGCTCTGCGCAGCAATGACGGGTCGGAGGGCGCGAAACGCAGGCTCGCCAGAAACGAGTCCGCCACTTTGTCTGCTCCCGGCACGAGGTCCACGGCCGGCCCGCGCAGGACATACTTCAGCGTGATGACAAGGTCGGCGCTTCCTGGCCGCGCGCAGCTGATGCCGCGGGCGAAGAGCACGCTCGGGGCAAGGGATGTTGAGCGGAGGCTGTCGAACTTAATCGAGAAGCGAACACACATCGCGGCATCAGCCACGACCGGTTCCGCCAAATAGTCTGCCAGTTCCATTGCCGGATCCGGGACCGCAGTCTGGATCTCCCGGGTTAGTGCCAGAAGCTGCGTGCTGTCTTGCACCTCGACGCCTACCCGGTGCGCATCGACGAGCGCGGATCCATACACGCCACTGGCGAATTGTTTCGTCAACTCAGCATAGTGGGCGTCTTTGGCCATCGAATTCCACCCCCCTTCGGCCGGGGTATCAACCACGAAACCATCGAAGCCCCACGGCGACCCGGGTGCCGAAATCGGATTGGGCAAGGCATCCGGCTGCTGTTGCCCGCTCAACGCCTGAAACGCGGCGAGCGCGAGCACCGGAATCAGCCCGTACCCGATCTGCGATCCAGCTCTTTGTTGCATCATGGGTTGTGCGCCTATGAGTTGTGTAGCGTCAGGACCTTCTCGCGCCGGATGCGAACCATACCAGCTTGCGGGTACACTAACTAGCATCGAAGTCTTAGTGAGGCCATCGTGAACGCACAGGCAGGCGTAACAGACAAAATGCGCGTGGGCCTAATTGCCCTTCTGGCCGCGGCGAGTCTGATGCTTCCCGCGCGCGCAGACGTCGGCGACGCGGCCAAGCTGAAGACCGTGCTGCTGGACGGCAAACCGCTTTCGCTGGACCAGCTCAGAGGCAAAGTTGTGATGGTCAATTTCTGGGCTACCTGGTGTCCTACCTGTCGGGTGGAAATGCCGCAGTGGCAGAAGTTCTACAATGCGTACAAGGACAAAGGCTTCGAGCTGATAGCACTCAGCATCGATGACGACGAGAAGCTGCTGAGGCAGGTCTCCAAAGAGCGCGGCTTCAGCTTCCCCATCGCTTGGCGCTGGGATGATAAAACGGACGACAACTTCGGCGACATCATCGGAACTCCGACCCTGTTTGTGATCGACAGGAGCGGAAAGGTCGCATGGATGAAGCGTGGCCGCGTGAGCTACGCGCAGTTGCAGGAGGTCATCGATCCTTTGCTGAAAAACTGAACCCGGTAGGCGCCAGATTGACGCTGGGGCCATGCCGCGGGCGTTGATCCTGCGTGGGGAGTTCCTGTCTCCCGGGCGTCCGGTCAGACAGACTTATCCCATCGGGCTTCGGTCTGGCGTGAAGCTCGCCGGGCATTTGCACCTGTCCCTTCATCGTGAAACCCGCGCACAATGCGAGGCCCAAGGCGCGCGGCCAGGAGGCAAGTTACGAGCAAGAACCAAGCGCCCAAGGGCACGTCCGCAAGCAGCGCCCAGGCCTCGAGCCGGCGCTCGACGACGTTGTGGGAGTCTTGCGCGATCCGCTTGTTTGTGCTGACCGAGTGATCCTCACTTACCTCGGCGCGACGCGCATCTGAGCTCGATGATGATGCATTGATCACTCGGATCGGGACGGCGGAATCGCGTAGTGCGCACGCTTTTGGGTCCCCGGCACAGGCTGGCTGTGCTGGCGAAATGCTACCCAAAAACGCGGCCACCCCGAGGATAGCGCCAATCTGCCGTGCGGCAAGCATGCCGCGCATCGATTTTCCTGTCGCAAGGTTGAAGGTGCGAGCCTCAGACTAGCTCTTGCAAGGGGCGCTGTGCATTAGCCTTCAGACATATGGCGAGGGATGTACTCGCGGCGCAGCCTTTGATCCGCGCAGGACAATGGACCTCGGGCTTGGCCCAGGGACGATTGAGGTTTGATGCTAAACTTCGCCGCATACGCAAGGACCCGAATGGGCATATGAACGAAGACATCAACACGCTAAGGCGCATCCTCAAGCAGAACAAAATCATCGCGGTGGTGGGCCTTTCGGCCAACTGGTGGCGGCCGAGCTTCTTTGCAGCGAAATACCTGCAGGGGCATGGCTATCGCATTGTCCCGGTCAACCCCCAGTACAGGGAAATCCTTGGCGAGAAATGCTACCCAAGTGTGCGCGATGTGCCGTTCAAAGTGGACGTGGTGGACTGCTTTCGCAAGAGCGAGGAAATACCTGCCCTTGCAGACGATGCCATCGCCGTCGGCGCGAAAGTGCTCTGGATGCAGCTTGGCGTAATCCACCACGAAGCCGCGCGCAAGGCGGCCGCGGCCGGGCTCGAAGTTGTCATGGATCGCTGCATGAAAATCGAACACGGCCGTCTCTTTGGCGGTCTCAATTGGTGCGGTGTCAACACTCGAGTGATCTCCGCTAAGCGCCCAAACTATCTTCCCTATTGAGTGAAGAAGTGGGCCGGTGAACGAGCACCTCTTCTGACTATTCGCTTTTTTCACCTCTTTACCTTTTTCGGCTCGCGCCATGGCTGATCGCCAATTTGGATTCGGTACCCTGTGCCTACACGCCGGCGCCATTCCCGACCCGGCTACGGGTGCGCGCGCGGTCCCTATTTACCAGACTACCTCATACGTCTTCGACTCAGCCGATCACGCGGCCAGCCTGTTCAATCTGCAGACTTTCGGCAACGTCTACTCGCGCATCTCGAACCCCACCGTGTCGGTGTTTGAGGAACGCATGGCCGCACTCGAAGGTGGCCGCGCGGCTTTGGCCGCAGCCTCCGGGCAGGCAGCGCAGATGTGCGCGCTGCTGACGCTGGTGCAGGCGGGCGACGAGATGGTCTCTGCCAGCACGCTGTATGGAGGCACTTACTCGCAGTTCGACGTTATGTTCCGCCAGTTCGGGATCGACACGAAGTTCGTCGACCCGGACGACCCCCAGAGCTTCAAGCGTGCCCTCACGCCTAAGACCAAACTGCTTTATGCTGAGACCGCCGGCAACCCGCGCATCAACGTCCTTGACATCGAGGCGGTTGCCGCGATCGCCAAGGACGCCGAGATTCCCCTCGTGATCGACAACACGTTCGCCACGCCGTATCTGTGCCGTCCTCTGCAGCACGGCGCGGACATCGTTGTACACTCGGCCACCAAATACATTGGGGGCCATGGCACCACCATGGGCGGCGTGCTTGTCGAGTCGGGAAAGTTTCCGTGGGGCAACGGCAAGTTCCCCGGGATGACTACACCTTCGCGCGGCTATCACGGCGTAATCTTTCACGAGACGTTTGGCGATTTCGGCTACACCATGAAAGCGCGTATGGAAACCATGCGCACGCTGGGCCCGGCTATGTCGCCGATCAGCGCATGGCTGCTGCTGCAGGGCCTCGAGACGCTGCACGTGCGCATGGACCGCCACGTGGCTAACGCGATGGCGGTGGCCAAGTTCCTAGAGCAGCACCCGCAAGTGAGCTGGGTGAGCTATCCGAGTCTGCCCTCGAGCAAGTACTTTGAGCTCGCCAAGAAGTACCTGCCCAAAGGCGCCGGCGCGATCATGACTTTTGGCATCAAGGGCGGGCAGGATGCCGGTGTCAAATTCATCGAGGGGGTGCAGTTTCTGAGCCACCTGGCCAACGTGGGGGATGCCAAAACGCTGGTGATCCACCCGGCTTCGACCACGCACCGCCAGCTCTCCGAAGAAGAGCAGCTCAAAGCCGGCGTTACACCCGACATGATCCGCCTGTCCATTGGCATCGAGGACCTGGACGATATCCTCTGGGACATCGACCAGGCGTTAGCCAAGGCGAGGTAACCATTTTTCGGTCCGCATCTGGGTAATGGCTAAGTCAGATTCCGGCGCTTCCGCAGAGGCAAACGCGCGACCGCTGCGCGGGCGACCTCGTAGCGAGGATTCGCATGAAGCCATACTCGATGCGGTCGTCGCCTTGCTGGAGCAGGAGGGTTACGGCGCGCTCACCATCGAGAGCGTTGCGCGCCAGGCTGGCGTGGGCAAGCAAACCATCTACCGCTGGTGGAAATCGAAGGCAGAGCTGGTTCTCGAGGCCTATGCCAATCATGCGGCGAGCAAACTACCCATACCGGACAAGGGCAGTTTGCGCGCCGACCTCGAATGGTTTTTCTGCGCTGCGTTCAAACGGCTGACCGACATCTCCGGGCCGACCATGCGTGGGTTAATGGCCGACGCCGTCTATGACCCGGAGTTTCTCGAGATTCTGCGCGAAGCGCTCATCGCCAAGCGGCGGGCGGTTCTGTACCAAGTGGTCGAGCGCGGCCGCTTGCGCGGTGAGCTCAAACCCGACGCCGACCTGGATGTGATGATCGATCTGCTGTTCGGTGCCTTGTGGTATCGGCTGCTGGTGCAGCACGCCAAGCTCGATGCGCGTTTCGCCAAACAAGTGGTGGGTGACGTGCTCGACGGATTCGGTCGGCGGTGAGGGGAGCGGGCACCGGCGAATCCGTCAATGATCGGTCGGCTTTCCGCCTGCGAGAAACTCCTCGAGAACCGCGGCCAGCGCATCAGGCCGATCATGGTGCATCATGTGCCCGGCGTCGGCGAGCGAGCGCTCGGTCAGGTTGCCGAATGCCGCGCGCCGCTCCTCGAGGTCCGCCTCGTTGTCTTTTAGCCACTGGCGCACCCAGCGCCCGTCTCCCCACACCCACAGCACCGGGGCGCTGATTTGCCTCCAGCAGGCCAGCGCCTCCTCCAGGCGATACAAGACTGGGTTCACCATCTTGTGCGCGGGATCGCTGTTCAGTACAACTTCGCCCGACTCGAGGCGCTTGGCCCAGTGCGGTGCGAGAAAACGGGCCTTCTCCAATGACAGCCTGCGATTGTTCTGCATCAACCGCGCCTCCACCTCCTCGAACGAGGCATAGGGCTTGAAAGACGGCGGCCGCACCATCTCGTCTAGCCACTTGGCGTAGCGCTGGGGGGCGATGCTCGAAGCGCTGCGCGGCAGCCCGAAGCCCTCGAGCAAAACCAATTTGGCGATGCGCCCGGGGCGGATACCCGCGTACAGTCCAGCGACGTTGCCGCCCATGCTGTGGCCCACGAGGCTCACCGAATGCTCAGGTGCTACTTGCCGCAGCAGCACGTCCAGATCTGCGACATAGTCCGGGAACCAATAGCCGGCGCTCGCCCATTCCGAGAGCCCAAATCCGCGCCAGTCCGGAGCGACGACGTACCAGTCGCCCAGCAGGGCATCGACTAGAAACTGGAACGACGCCGATACGTCCATCCAACCGTGCAGCAAGACCAGCTTCGGGGCGCGCTCGTCGCCCCAGCTGCGCACGTGATAGCGCAGGCCTCGAACCTGCAAGATGTGCGACTGGCTCGGTTTCATATCATTCTTGGCCCATCAGGGGCTCGACTTCGCGGTGCGTGCGGATCGTCTCCCAGGACACGATCGCCAGCGCTGCCACGATCAACACCATCCCGGCGAGCTCCGCGGCGCGAGGGCGCTCACCCAGCTGGAGCACCGAGGCGCACAGCGCCACGAGCGGAATGCCCAGTGAGCTCATGCTCGTCGTGCCCGCGGGGAGCCGTCGCAGAACGTAAAACCACGCCATCCATCCCACGGCGCTACCCACCACGCCGAGCAGCAGTGTGAGCAGTATGAACTCGCCTGTCCATTCGATCGGACGAGCATGGGCGGCGAGCGCGACGACGACCATCGGGATAAGGCCCAGCGCCATCTGCCAGAACGTGAAGTTGAACATGTCTACCGGATGGCGGTTGTGCAGTCGCTTGAAAATGACCACTCCGAGCGCCCAACACATACCGGCGAGTACCGCCAGGAGCTTAGCAAGCAGCGTCGCGGGCAGGCCCCAGGGCTCCAGAATCAACATCAGTCCCAGCGCTGCGAGCAGCACTGCTAGCCACCCCGAGGCTTGAATGCGTTCGCCTAGGATGGGCCAGGCGAAGGCAAGCACCCAGAAGGGCATGGTGAACACCAGCACCGAGGTCTTACCGGGCTCGCCCTGCGACAGCGCCCAGCTGTTGAGCAATAGAAACGAGGCGGTTTGGACCACGCCCACCAGGAATGTCTCCTCGGGATGGTCCGGCCACAGCGGCTTGCGCTGCCACAGCAGCGCGGGAAACAAGAAAGCTGCGCCCACTGCGGTACGCAAGGTCGCGAACTCGAATGGGCCGCAATACTGTAACGCCAGCTTCGATAGCACCCAGGCATAGCCCCAGATGAGCACTAGCGCGACCATCACGACGGCCGCCGCGCGCACTTGACGCGCATCGCTCATGCGCAGCGCGGGGCTTGCTGGTGATCTTGCCGCGCAGCGCGTGCGGGGCCGCAAACGATTTGATCCATGGGCGTCGCATTATAGCCTCAGTCCTGCGCCATCCCAGGACACGGCGGCGGCCCGCAGTCAACCGGGTGACACGCAACCCGCGCTGAACGGCGCGGTGGCCGCCCGCAGCACACGATGGCGCTTGCGCGTCGTAGAATTCGAACGTGGGACCGCAATTCATCCACCTCCGGCTGCACAGCGAGTACTCGATCTCCGACGGCGTCGTCCGCCTCGATGCAGCCGTCGAGCGCGCTGTCGCAGACCGGATGCCGGCTCTGGCGCTCACTGATTTGGGCAATGTCTTCGGCCTGGTGAAGTTCTATCAGACTGCACGTGCCGCTGGGCTCAAGCCCATTGTCGGCTGCGACCTGTGGATCGCCAACGAACAGGACCGCGACAAGCCATACCGCCTGTTGCTGCTGTGTCAGAACCGTGTCGGCTACCTGCGGCTGTGCAAGCTGCTGTCGCGGGCGTATCGCGAAAACCAGCGCAGGGGTCGCGCCGAGGTTGCCAAGGCTTGGTTCCGCGAGCTGGGGACCGAAGGGCTGATCGCTCTTTCCGCCGCCTCGATGGGCGATGTCGGTCATGCGCTTCTGGGTGACAACGCAGCACAAGCTAAGCGATTCGCCCAGGGCTGGGCAGCACTGTTCCCCGGGCGCTACTACCTCGAACTCCAGCGTGCGGGTCACCCCGAAGACGACGGTTACTTGCAGCG
>Ga0187778_10003154_pt1 | contig 11119 bp, 10 predicted proteins | sample 1015_Q2_SP5_20_M_FD_132418 | JGI IMG/M metagenome (GOLD analysis project Ga0187778, IMG submission 132418) | Tropical peat soil microbial communities from peatlands in Department of Meta, Colombia - 1015_Q2_SP5_20_MG | ecosystem: Environmental > Terrestrial > Soil > Wetlands > Peat | place...
CGGAGGCCAAGCCCGCGCTCTCCGCGATGGGGACCAACGTGATCCACGTGGGGCCGGTGGGGACCGGAGAAGTCGTCAAGCTCTGCAACAACCTCATCGCCGGTGTGTGCGGGGTCGCGGTCAGCGAGGCCTTCCGAATCGCGGAGGGCTTCGGCATGGACCCGCGCGTCGTCACCGACGTGATCTCCAAGTCCTCCGGCAACACCTTCCTGATGGGCTTCATGCACCCGGTGCCCGGCGTCATGCCGAACGTGCCCGCCAGCAACGATTACAAGCCCGGCTTCATGACCGACCTGATGTGCAAGGACCTAGGCCTCGCGGTCGACGCGGCCAGGAACCTGAGGGTGCCGCTCTTCGTGACCCCGGCGGCCCAGCAGGTCTACCGTCTGGCGTCGTCCCACGGGCTCGGGCGCCGGGACTTCACCAGCGTCTACTCCTTCCTGAAGCCGTCGTCCGGACAGGCTCCCGTCTAACCGGCGGTCGAGGCGCGCGATGAGTCGTCGGCTGAAGCGCTGGCTGATCGTCCTGGGCGTCCTGTTCGTGCTGGGCGTGGCGTTCGTCTGGAGTCTGCCCGAGATCGTGCGGTGGCAGGCCCTCAAGCAGATCCCCGCGATCACCGGTCGCGCGGCCAGCATCGAGGACATCGACATCAACCTGTTCACCGGACGGGTCGCGATCAAGAAGTTCCGGCTCGCCGAGGCCGACCCGGCCCAGACCTTCGTCGAGTTCGAGCGGCTCGACGTACGAGTCGTGCCGTGGTCGGCGGTGCTCGGCAACCTGCGGATCGCCGAGTTCCGGCTGACCGCGCCGACCGTGAACCTGGTGCGTCTGAGCCCGACCGAGTTCAACTTCACCGACATCCTCACCCGGCTGGCCACCCCGAAGGAAGGCGCGCCGCCGCCCAAGCCGCCCGAGCCTGGCCGCAAGTCGCGCTGGACGATCGAGCTGGACCACTTCGCGCTCGTCCGGGCCAACATCACCGCCACCGATCGGGCGGTGTCGCCGGCCAGCGAGTGGAAGATCCGCGATCTCAACATCGAGGCCGGCAATCTCACCACGCGGCCGTCCGGGCCGCTGGGCACCCTCGCGGTGCGGGCGGCCCTCAACGACTCGCCGGTCGAGTTCTCGGCGCAGGACATCGATCTCACCCCGACTTCCTTCGCGGGGAAGTTCTCGATCCAGAACTTCAACCTGCTCCAGATCCGGCCGTACCTGCCGCCGCTGCCCGCCTCGCTCGAGTCCGGCATCGCCGGCGTGAACATGGCGGTCAAGCTCGAGCTGGGGCAGGGACCCGGCGGACTGGCGGTCGGGCTGGTGACCGGCGACGTGACCGTGTCCTCGCTCGCGCTCGCCCAGCCCGGCAAGACGGCGACACCGTTCCTCACGGTGCCGCGCATCGGGGTCGGCCTGAAGGAGGTGAACCTCGTCTCGCGCGAGGTGACGCTGTCCGGGATCGACATCGACGGGCTCGACCTGAAGGCGGTTCGCGACAAGCAGGAGAAGATCGATCTGTTGGAGCTGACGCAGAAGCCGGCCGGGGCTGCGGCGGCTCCTGCCGCTCCGAAACCACCGGCGACCCAGAGCAAGTCCGCGGCGCCCACGCCCGAGGCCAAGCCCGCCCCGCCGGCGCCGGAGTTCAAGATCGGGATCGAGAAGGTCGCGCTGAAGGGGTCGGCTACCTTCACCGACGAGTCGGTGTCGTCGCCCCCCACCGTGCTCAAGATCGGCGGGCTCACCGTGCAGGTGGGCGACGTGACGTGGCCGGCGGTGCGGCCGATGCAGCTCGACGTCGCGATGATGCTGCCCGGGGGCGGCAAGCTGGCCGCGAAGGGGCCGGTTCGCATCGATCCGGTGGACGTGACCCTGGCCGTGACGATGCGCGACGCGCCGGTCGAGCCCTACCACGCCTACTTCCCGTTCCCGGCCAGCTTCTCCGGGCGCTTCAACGCGGATACCCAGAACCGGGTTCGCATCGTCAACGGCAAGTTCACCGCGCTGTCGAAGGGCAGCAGTTGGGCGACGGACCTGGCGGTCAAGGAACCGGACGGCAAGGACGCGCCCCTCCGCTTGCAGCGTCTCGAGGTCACCGGCATCGACTTCGCCTGGCCCACCTACGCCCGGGTGGCCCGGATCCGGCTCAAGCAGCCGGTCGGCGAGGTGGACCGCGCGACCGACGGCACCATCAACGTGCAGAAGCTCTTCACGCCCGCGCCGAAGCCGAACGCGCCGGCGAGCGCGGCGCCGCCGCCTCCCAAGCCAGCGGAGCCGGCGGCCACCGCGGGCAAGAAGGAGCCCACGCTGCTGGAGACGATCGACCTCTCCTTCAAGGAGATCGTGATCGAGGACGGCTACACCCGCTTCCTCGACCACAGCACCCAGCCGGCCTTCTCCGAGGACGTGTCCAAGATCAACCTCGTGGTGAAGGACCTCACCAACAAGGCGAGCCAGCACGCGAGCGTGGCGATGCAGGCGGTCGTGGGCGGCGACTCCACGCTCGATCTCAAGGGCGAGATGGCGGCGATCGGCGCCCCGACCTACGTGGACATGGCGCTCGAGCTCAAGAAGTTCGCGCTGCCCGCGGCCAACCCCTACGTGGACAGCCTGATCGGCTGGTTCCTCAAGCGCGGGGAGCTGACCGCGAAGCTCGACTACAAGGTCGACCAGGACAAGCTCGACGCCAAGAACGACATCCTGGTCGGCAACCTGAAGGTCGCGCCCGCGCGCGCACCCGACGAGGTCAAGAAGCGCATCGGCCTGCCGCTCGGGCTGATCGTGGCCCTGATCAAGGACGGCGACGGCAACATCCACGTCAACGTCCCGATCACCGGGACGCTCAGCGACAAGAAGTTCGATTTCAGCGACGCGATCTGGACCGCGGTCCGGAACGTCATCGTCAATATCCTGAAGGCTCCCTTCCGGGCGATCGGGGGTCTCTTCACGAGCGGCGACAAGATCGACGAGATCAAGGTCGATCCGGTCACGTTCGCCCCGGGCAGCGCGGAGCTGAGCCCGGAGATGGAGCGGCAGACGGTGCGGGTCGCCGACTTCATGCGTCGCTCGCCCTACGTGGGCCTGACGCTCACCTCGATCACCTCGCCGGAGGACGTCGAGACCCTGAAGGCGCGGGCGGTCGCCCAGCGCCTCGACCGGTTCCAGAAGGAGCAGGGGATCGGCGACCCGGCGACCGCGATGCGGCGCTACTACCAGCTCTACGTCAAGGACGCCCAGCTGCCGAAGACGGTCGACGACCAGTTCCAGCTGCTGCGCACGCGCGAGCCGGTTCCGACCGGCCCGCTCGAGGACCTGCGCCGGCAGCGTTTGCAGGTGACGCGCGACCGGCTCGCGAAGGTGGAAGGCATCCCGGAAGCGCGACTGCAGGTCGCCCCGGAGCCCGGAGCAGCAGCCGCGTCGGGTTCGGCGCCGGCCGCTCCCGCGCCGGGGGCTGCGCAGCAAGCCGCGCCGTCGCCCGCGCCACCGTCGTCGACTCCGGCGCCGGCTGCGCCATCCGCCGCGCCGTCGTCGTCAGCCGCGCCGCCGTCCGCCCCGGCGGCATCGGCGGCGCCGGCACCGGGAGCCGAGACCGCCGCGCCGCCCACCGCGGCCGCCGAGTCCCCGGCGATCACGAGCGGACGCGTGGAGTTCGGCATCACCGGAGAGAGCGACTGAGCGGCTTGCTATACTACGTTCACCCACCGCCAGGAGGCACGTCGTGGCCCACTACGTGATGCTGAGCACGCTGAGCGAATCCGGCCGCAAGGTGCTGCACGCGCGACCCGGATGGATCCGCAAGGTCAACCGTGAGCTGTCGCGCCGCGGCGCCCGCGTGCTGGCCCAGTACGCGGTGCTCGGCCCGTACGACTTCGTCACGATTCTCGAGGCGCCGGACAACGAGACGGTCTCGTCGATCTCGATCGAGATGGGCGCGCGTGGCTCCGTGCAGATGATGACGATGCCCGCGATCGCACTGGACACCTTCATCAACCGGCTCGAGCGCAGCCGATCCTCGGCGCGCGGGAAGGGAAAGCGGCGCTGACTCCACCATGAAGATCCTCGCGCTCCATCCCGAGAAGTGCACCGGCTGCCTCCGGTGCGAGTTGGCGTGCTCCTACATGCAGACCGGCTCCTTCCAGCCGTCCAAGTCGGTGATCCGCGTCTCGCCCTTCGAGGGCTACACCTCGTACGCGCCCTACACGTGCACCCAGTGCGCCGAGGGCTGGTGCATGACCGCCTGCCCGGTGGGCGCGATCCAGATCAGCGCGGTCGGCGCCAAGGACGTGATCGACGACACCTGCGTCGGCTGCAAGCTGTGCACGATCGCGTGCCCCTACGGCACGATGTTCTACGACGGCGACACCCAGAAGGCCTACAAGTGCAACCTCTGTGGCGGCGCGCCCGCGTGCGCGTCGGTCTGCCCGACCGAGGCGATCACGTTCGAGGACGCGGAGACCGCCGATTGGATCGGCGACTACGCGGCCGAGCGCACCGCGCGCGTGCTCGCGGCGGAGGCCCGGTGATGCCGGCCCGCCACCTGATCGTCGGCGGCGGCACCGCGGGGCTCAACGCGATCCGGACCCTCAGGGAAGAAGAGCGGATGACGGGCGCTGCTCCGTCGGAGATCACGCTGGTCTCCGCCGAGCGTCCCTACTCGAGAATGGTGCTGCCGTACTACCTCTGGGGCACGATCTCCGAGAGCCACGTCTACACCGCGCAGCCGGCCGCCATGACGGCCTGGAAGGTGAAGGCCCTGCTCGGGCGCCGGGCCAAGGCCCTGGACCCGGCCGCGCGGACGCTCACGCTCGACGACGAGGCCAAGGTCGAGTTCGACGACTGCCTGATCGCCACCGGTTCCCGCGCGGCCCGCGCGCCGATCCCGGGCGCCGACGGCCCCGGCGTGCACAGCTTCTGGACGCTCGACGAGGCCAAGGGCGTGGTCGCGGAGATCGCGCCGGGCAGCCGCGTGGTGATGATCGGCGCCGGCTTCATCGCCTTCACGATCCTGAACGCGATTCTCGGCCGCGGGGCCCGGCTCACGATCGTCGAGGTCGCCCCCCGCATCCTGCCTCGGATGGTCGACGACGCCTGCGCGTCCATCGTGCAGGCGTGGCTCGAGGATCACGACGTCGCGGTTCGCACCGCCGCGACCGTGACGAAGATCGAGCAGGTGGGGGGAAGGCGGAAGCTCTTCTTCAAGAAGGGCGACCCGATCACCGCCGATCTGGTGATCATGGCCACCGGCATCCGCACCAACCTCGAGTGGCTGCAGGGTTCCGGCATCGAGACGTCCGCCGAGGCCCCGGGCGGGATCCTGGTGGACGACCACCTGCGCTCGAGCGTCCAGACCGTCTACGCGGCCGGCGACGTGGCGCGGGGCCACAACCTGATCACCGGCGCCGCCGAGATCCACGCGATCGAGCCCACCGCGCAGGAGCACGGCCGCGTGGTGGGCGCGAACATGGCGGGCCGCGACGTGGCCTATCGCGGCAGCCTGCTCATGAACATCGTCGAGGTCGCGCACCTCGACGTGGCCTCCTTCGGCCAGTGGGAGGACTCCGGCGCCGAGGTCTACACCGCGACGCGGGCCGGGCGCTCCGAGTACCGGAAGCTGCTCTTCCGCGGCAGCCGTCTCACCGGCGCGGTCATCTGTGGGCCCGCCGAGGCGGTGTGGACCACCAACGACGTCGGGATGCTCAAGGGCCTCGTCTATTCCGGCGTCGATCTCTCGGCGTGGAAGGCGCACCTCAAGGCGAATCCGTTCGACGTCAAGCCCGCCTTCATCGCCACGCGCACCACGTCACGGCTGCTACCCACGACGATCCTCGGCCGGCCGTCCCAATCACCCTCGCTTCCCCAAACGGTGGCCCTATGAGCCCGACCGCCAGCACGACCCGAGCCGCTGCAAAGCCCGCCTCCGCCCCGACCTACGCCTACGCGGGCAAGCTCCTCCGCGTGAACCTCTCGACCGGCAAGACCTGGACCGAGGCGTGGAACGAGGCCGACCGACGTGAGTACCTGGGCGGCATCGGCCTCGGCGCCAAGATCCTCTACGAGGAGGTCGGTCCCAGGATCGCCTGGGATCACCCGGACAACCGGCTGGTCCTGGCCACCGGGCCGCTGGCCGGGCTCCCGGTGTGGGGAACGGGCGGGCTCACCGTCATCACGCGGGGCGCGCTGACCGGCGGCGCCACCTCCACCCAGGCCAACGGCTTCTTCGGCGCCGCGCTCAAGTACTCGGGCTACGCCGCCATCGCGATCCAGGGGCAGGCGAAGAAGCTCTCCTACCTCTACATCAACGACGACGTGGCCGAGGTGCGCGACGCTTCGCGCCTGGCCGGCAAGGACACCTGGGAGACCCAGCAGGCGCTCGAGGCCGAGCATGGGCTCTCTGGCCACCGACTCTCGGTCTACGCGATCGGGCCCGCGGGTGAAAACCTCGTGCGCTTCGCGGCGATCCACGGCGACTACGGGCACGTCGCGTCCAAGAACGGCTGCGGCGCGGTGATGGGCAAGAAGAGGCTGAAGGCGGTGTGCATCGTGCGCGGGACGAAGGCGCTCCGGGCCCACGACACGCGCGGTCTCATCCAGGCCGCCGACGACATCGCCCACGATCTCAAGACCGATCCGTCGACGGCGACGCTCTACAACTACGGCACGCTGCCCGGAGTGGTGAACCTCTCAAAGCTCGGCGTGCTGCCGATCAAGAACTACACGACGAACCTGACCGGCGACGTGAACATGAAGGAGTGGGAGGCCCCGGCGCTGCGCTCGGGCTTCGACCACCGGGGGCACCAGTGCAACGCGTGCGGGATGCACCACTGCCACATCCAGGTCATCCCCAAGGGGCGGAGCCACGAGGGCGAGCGGGTGGATGAGCCCGAGTACGAGGGCTGGTCGGGGGCGGGGTGGACCATCGGACTCACCGACAAGTACTCGGTGTCGTGGCTCAACACCCGGATCGACCGCGCGTGCGTGGACGTCAACGAGTTCGGCTGGGTCTGCGGTTGGGTGATGGAGTGCATGGAGAAGGGCTACCTCACCGAGAAGCAGGTGGGCTTCCGGCTCACGTGGGGCGACGTCGACGGCGCCTACAAGCTGCTGCAGATGATCAGCCACCGGCAGGGCTTCGGCGACGTCCTCGCCGAGGGTGTCAAGCGCGCGTCCGAGAAGATCGGCGGCAAGGCGGCCGAGTGCGCGGTCTACACCATGAAGGGCGCCTCTCCCAGAGGGCACGACCACCGCGGGCGCTGGGAGGAGATGCTCGACACCTGCACCTCGTCCAACGGCACGATGGAGAGCGCCAACCCCACCTTCCAGACCGAGGTCGGCGCGCCGGGGCGCATCAACCCCTTCGACGGCGAGCAGGTCGCGAAGCTGGTCGGCATGATTCGCGGGCGGCGCCACTTCGAGGACTCGCTGGGCGGGTGCTCGTTCACCTTCCGCACCAAGATGGCCAACCTCGCGCGGGCCCTTTCGGCCGCGACCGGCTGGGAGTACTGCCTGGAGGACGCGGTGCGTTTCGGCAACCGGACCGCCGCGATCCTGCGCGCCTTCAACCTGCGCTGCGGCATCGGCACGGAGGTCGAGTACCCATCGGCGCGCTACGGCTCGCAGCCGGTGGACGGCCCCGCCAAGGAGCACGACGTCCGCAAGCAGTGGGACCACATGCTGGACGTCTGGTACGAGACGGTGAACTACGACCGCAAGACCGGCAAGCCCAAGCGCGACCTCCTGCGTTCGCTCGACCTCGGCTGGCTCGAGAAGGATCTCTACCGGAGGAAGTAGACCGAGGAGGAAGGGCAGTTGCCTGGCGAGGCGCAGCCGAATGCGAGCCGAGCGCATATAGAAGTCACCACCTGGGTGACCAAGCACGTCGGCGGCGACGGCACCGGGAGCAGGGTCTTCGAGGAGACGATCGGGCGAGGGGACACCCCGCGCACGCTGCTCCGTCGCTTCACCGCCCGCTTCCCGGAGCTGGACTCCGCGCTCTGGAGCCCCGATCATTCCGAGCTCGGCTCCCACATCGAGGTCCTGGTCAACGACGCGGTCCTGGGAGTCGCCCACGATCTGGACACGCCGTTGACGGGTGGCGAGCGCATCACGCTGCTCGGGCAGTTCATGGGCGGCTAGAGGCGGAGCGGCGCCCAGCCCGTTGACCCAGAACATCTACGACGACCCGGGATTCTTCGAGGGCTACCGCCGGCTGCCGCGATCGGTGGAGGGGCTCGCCGGAGCGCCGGAGTGGCCAGCGCTGCGGGCCCTGCTCCCGCCGCTCGGCGGGCGCGCGGTCCTCGACCTGGGCTGTGGCTTCGGCTGGTTCTGCCGGTGGGCGCGGGAGCAGGGAGCCGCGCGCGTGGTGGGCGTGGACGTCTCTACGCGGATGCTGGAGCGGGCCCGGGCCGAGACGGCGGACGCCGCGATCACCTACACCCGGGCGGATCTCGAGCAGCTCGAGCTGCCCGCCCGATCGTTCGACCTCGTCTACAGCTCCCTCGCCCTGCACTACATCGAGCACCTGGACCGGTTGCTCGGGCAGATCCACCGAAGCCTCGTCGCCGGAGGATGCCTCGTGTGCTCGGTGGAGCACCCGATCTTCACGGCACCGCGGAAGCCGGGCTGGTCCGTCGACCCGGCGGGTCGGCGGACCTGGCCGGTCACCGCGTACCTGGACGAGGGGCCCCGTGCGACCGACTGGCTCGCCAAGGGTGTGATCAAGCAGCACCGCACGATCGCGACCTACGTCGGCGGGCTCCTGCAGGCGGGCTTCGCGCTGACCCACCTCGAGGAGTGGGGCCCGACCGCGCAGCAGATCGCGGCACAGCCGGCCTGGGCCGACGAGCGCGAGCGGCCCCCGTTCCTGCTGCTGGCCGCGCGCGTCCCGCTCGATCCCGTCGCCTCGCTCTCGCGCTAGAGAATCGGCTCGAGCCGCGCCAGCATCTCGTCGATCTCCTCGCGCGTGACGTTCAGCGCCGGCATGAAGCGGAGCGTGTCCGGCCGCGGCGCGTTGATCAGCAGGCCGCGGTCCAGCGCGCTGCGCGCGACCTTGCCCGCGTCGAGCCCCCGGAGTTGCAGCGCGACCAGCAGGCCCCGCCCGCGCACCTCGGCGTGGCCGTGGCGGGCGGCGAGCGCGCGCAGCCGGTCCATCAGGTACTCACCCTTGGCCGTGACGTCGGCCAGGAACGCCGGGCGCGCCACCGTCTCGACCACCGCGTAGCCGATGGCGGTCATGAGCGGCGAGCCGTTGAAGGTGCCGCCCTGGTCGCCGTACTCGAAGCAGCACACGGTTTCCGAGGCGAGCAGGGCGGCGAGCGGCACACCGCCGCCCAGCCCCTTGCCGAGCGTCAGGATGTCGGGCTCGACGCCCGCGTGCTCGAAGGCGAATAGCCGGCCGGTCCGGCCGATGCCGGTCTGGATCTCGTCGAGGATGAGCAGCAGCCCGGTCCGCTTCGTCAGCGCGCGGACCGAGCGCATGAACTCATCGCTGGCCGGATAGACGCCGGCCTCGCCCTGGACGGGCTCGAGCATGACCCCGACGGTGCGCGGCGTGATCGCGCGCTCGACCGCGTCCAGGTCGCCGAGCGGCACCTTGGTGAAGCCCGAGACCTTGGGCTCGAAGAGGGATTCCCACGCGGGCTTGCCCGAGGCGGCCATGGTGGCGAGGGTGCGCCCGTGGAAGCCGTGGTCCATCGTGATGATCTCGTGCGCGCCGTCGCGGTGACGCGAGCCCCACTTCCGCGCGAGCTTGATCGCGCCCTCGTTGGCCTCTGCTCCGCTGTTGCAGAAGAACACCTGGGCGAGCCCGGAGCGGTCCGCGAGCAGGCGGGCCAGCCGGGCCATCTCCGCGTTGTAATAGGCGGGGCTGCAGTTGATGAGCCGGCTGGCCTGGAAGGCGATCGCCTCGGTGATCACCGACGGGGTGTGGCCGAGGCAGTTCACCGCCCAGCCCTGCACGAAGTCGAGGTAGCGCTTGCCCTCCTCGTCCTGGAGCCAGGAGCCGTGGCCCTCCACCATGACGACCGGGGGCCGATCCGCCACTTTCATGACTGCCGCGAGGTTGCTGCTCATTTCGTGATCCTTTCCGTGGCGCCACCGGCGCCCGTCTTGATGCCGTAGGGATCGAGTGGCCGCCGCTCCATCAGCCGATCGGGATGGCGCGTCTCGTGGAATCCGGACTGCCGGTAGAGGCCGTGGGCGTCGCGCGTGAACAGGGTCCACAGGCGGAGATTCTGAAGCTCCGGATGGCTCGTGATCGTCGTCATCAGGTGCTTGCCGATGCTCCGGCCCCGGTGGCTCGGAAGCACGAAGACATCGCCGATGTAGGCGAAGGTGGCGCGGTCGCTGATCACGCGCGCGAAGCCCACCTGCCGGCCGCCGTCGAAGGCGCCGAAGCAGATCGAGTGGCGGATCGAACGCTCGACGACCTCGCGCGGGATGCCCTTGGCCCAGTACGACTCCGTCAGGAAGCCGTGCACGGTCTCGACGTCGAGGCACGCCGGGTTCGTGGTGACCAGGACGTCGCCGAAGCGCTGCTCGTGGAACATGGGGTCTCTCCTCCGGATGGGTTCCGAATCAGCCGCGCCCGCCGGCCCGGGCGGGGGCCAGGGGGACGCGGAGCCGCCGCTCGACTCGGAGCGCGGCGGCGGGGCCGGTGGTGGCCACGAACACGGTGTCGTCGCCCGCGATGGTGCCGACCACGTCGGGCAGGGCGGCCTCGTCGAGGGCGCGGGCGAGGGGATGGGCGCCCGCGGGCGGGGTCCGGATCACCACGAGCGAGCCGGCCGCGCTGACCGAGAGCACGAACTCGGTCTCCGCACGCGCGAGCGCGCCCTCGCGGGTCTCCGCGGGCACGGAGGCGCCGGCGGGAGCGGCCGCGTAGCCCGCGTGGCTCTTGGCGAGGCCCAGGGCTTTCAGGTCGCGGGAGAGCGTGGGCTGCGCGACCTCGATGCCGCGCCGTCGCAGTCGCCGCTGCAGGTCCTCCTGGGAGCGAACCCCACCCGCCCCGACCAGGGCCAGGATCGCTTGCCGCCGCTGCCCTCCGGAGCCGCTCGAAGAATATATATTCTTCATAGAACATATTAATACATGAGCATCGGCCGCGAGTCAAGCCCCCCAATCGGGCGGAACG
>Ga0187778_10003155_pt1 | contig 11116 bp, 16 predicted proteins | sample 1015_Q2_SP5_20_M_FD_132418 | JGI IMG/M metagenome (GOLD analysis project Ga0187778, IMG submission 132418) | Tropical peat soil microbial communities from peatlands in Department of Meta, Colombia - 1015_Q2_SP5_20_MG | ecosystem: Environmental > Terrestrial > Soil > Wetlands > Peat | place...
AAGGCAGGATTAGGTGAGATTGTTGTCGTATCGGTGAAGAAAGGGACGCCTGACATGCGTAGACAGATTTTCAAAGCTGTGATTGTGAGGCAAAAAAAAGAATTCAGAAGATCTGACGGCACGAGAGTGGAGTTCGAGGACAACGCAGCTGTGCTAACGGACGATAACGGAGATCCTCGAGGAACGGAGATCAAAGGCCCCATTGCGCGTGAGATCGCAGAACGATTCGGTAAGATCGCTTCTGTCGCTCAAATGATAGTTTGAGGGTTGACATTGACACGTAGAGTGGTTTCCAAGCAACCGAGAAAGCAGCATAAGGCAAGAATTGAGGCCCCGCTTCACGTGCGCCAAAAGTACATGCACGCACGACTTGAAAAGAAGCTCTCAAACAAATACAAGTGCCGAAGTGCTCAAATCAGAAAAGGCGATACGGTTAAAGTGCTACGCGGCGATTTTCATAACCATGAAGGAAAAGTGACTGAGATCAGCCTTAAAGATGAATCCATAAAGATCGACGGCGCCACAGTGCACAAAGCTGATGGATCAGAAGTTGCGAGCCCTGTCCATCCGTCGAACGTGATCATAACGAAGCTTGAACTGAAGGATAAAGTTCGAGTGCGCAAACTGGAGGAACATTAGCGTGCATCAAAAAAGGATATCAGCGCCGAGAAGTTGGCCCATCGCCAAAAAGACTAGCAAATGGGTAATCGCCCCTGCTGCTGGGACTCATTCCAAAAGCGCCGTACCAGTGTTATTAGTGCTGAGAGACTTGCTAGGCTTAGCTGATAACGCGAAAGAAGCAAAACGTATTTTGCACAACGGTGCGGTCAGCGTGAATGGAAAGGTGGTGAAGAATCACAAAGCCAACGTCGGCCTTTTTGATGTCTTGAGAGCTGGGCACACGAACTATCGTATGCTGCCCAATCCGCGAGGCAAATACGAATTGACGCAAATAAGTGACGACGAAGCGAAGAGTAAGCTGGCTCGAATCGATGACATCACCGTACTGAAAGGCGGGCGATTTCAGTACAATTTTCACGATGGCACCAACTTACTTCTTCAGGAAAAGTATAATACGGGCGATTCACTCGTTTTTTCGTTGCCAGATTACCAGATTGTAAAACGCTGCGAGCGTAAAGTCGGCAGTACGGCAATGCTTGTGGGTGGTAAGCACAGTGGGGAGACTGGCATAATAGTGGAATTGAAAAAGGTAGCAGGACCACGTCCGAACATGGTAAGAATTGAGCGAGAGGATAGGCAATTTGAAACAGTGGATGATTACGTATTTGTAACGGATAGCAGCGGTATTTAGAGTTGGTGAGATGCAGATAGAGGAAACTAGCGATAATCCCATGACGAAGCCGGCGCTTGATAAAGTGACGGTTCATATAAGCGTCGGCGAGGGGGGCCAAAAACTGATTAACGCAGAGAACATCCTAAAAACGCTCACAGGGCAGGCGACAGTGCGGACATCGGCGAAGAGAACTCAACCTGCATTCGGGATAAGAAAAGGGCAGGCGATAGCCTGCAAAACGACTCTGCGCAGGGCTAAGGCACGCGAATTTCTGCGTCGAGCGCTTGAAATCCGCGGAAATCTGCTGCACGAGTTCCAGTTTGATGAAAATGGTAACTTATCGTTCGGTATAGTCGATCATACCGATTTTGCGGGGATGACCTATGACCCCCAAGTTGGCATATTTGGCATGGATGTTATCGTAGCGCTCAAGAAACCAGGTCTTCGAGTCGCACGCCGACGCGCCGTGCAAGGTCACATCCCTCTCAAACATAGGGTTGCACGTGAGGAGGCAATCACTTTCCTCGAGACAAATTATAATGTGGTGTTGGGCTAATGGCAGAAAGAACTGGACGTCAGGCACATCAATGCAGGCGCTGCGGGCGCAAACAGGGTTTGGTGAGTAAGTACGGCATCTATCTCTGCCGGCAATGCTTCAGAGAAATAGCTAGTGATATGCAGTTTGAGAAATACAACTAAAGGTGATGCAAAAATGGTTCTGTTAGATCCGCTCGCGAATGCTCTTTCGGCGATAAAGAATGCAGAGAATGTCGGCAAGAGAGAATGTTATCTAACGCCCGTATCCAAGCTTATAGGTAACGTGCTACGCGTCATGCAGCAAGGTGACTATATTGGCGATTTTGAGTTCATCCAAGATGGCAAGGCGGGAATATTCAAGATCGAACTGCTCGGGAGTATCAACAAGTGCGGAGCCATAAAGCCGCGTTTTTCAGTTCAAACAATTAACATGGAAAGGTGGGAGCAACGATATTTGCCTGCGCGCAACTTTGGTTACCTCATCCTCACGACCTCGGAAGGAATAATGAACCATATTGAAGCACGAGAACGTGGCATTGGAGGAAAACTCTTGGCGTACGTTTACTAGGAGGTCACAGATGATTCAAGCGATAGAAAAAGAGGTTCCCATCCCTCGCGGAGTCCAGGTCGAAGTCCAAAATGCAGTCGTAAGAGTGAAAGGTCCGCAAGGAACGCTTGAACGCGATCTCTGGTACCCCAATATCGAGATACGTGTCGAATCGGATAAAGTACACATCAACACAAAAACGAGCAAAAAGACCCAGAAATCGATTGTGGGTACCCACGCCTCCCATATCGACAACATGATCAGGGGAGTGACTGAGGGGTTTCAATACAGGCTCAAGATAGTGTACTCACACTTTCCGATTCAAGTCAAAGTCCGAGGTGAGATTATCGCAATCGAAAATTTTTTGGGCGAGCGCAAGGCACGTACCGCTCGGATCATCGGTGCATCGAGCGTGGCAGTGCAAGGTGACGAGCTTATCGTCGAAGGCATTAATAAGGAGCATGTCGGTCAAACCGCGGCAAACATCGAACAAGCGACTAGAATAAAGAGACGCGATCCACGGGTTTTCCAAGATGGCATTTACTGTATAGAGAAGGGTGAAGGTATCAGCTCATGAAATTCTTGGACGAGATAACTGATGATCAAATTAGGGGGCTCATCGCAGCAGGATATAAGACGGTAGATGATCTTAAGAAGGCAACAGCGGACGAGCTCATTAGTAAAGCGGGACTGGATAGTGACCTCGCCTACCTGATAGCAAGTGAAGTGCCCTCTTTTACTCACAAAGAATTTACGACCGAAGAAAGGCGTTTGCTCGCCGCTAGGAAACAGCACAAGAAACCGCGGTTCAAACGAGATGACTACGAAAAGAAAAAGAAGCTAAGCCCGAGCTGGAGGAAACCCCGAGGGCTGTTCAATAAGATGCGCCGCGGGTTTCCCGCGAAGGGTCCCGTAGTTCAGGTAGGATACGGGGTGCCGACGGCAATCAGAGGCTATCATGCGTCAGGATTTGAAGAAATACTTGTGAACAACCTCGCTGATTTGGAGAAAGCAAAGCCCTACCAAGCTGCGAGAATAAGTAGAACCGTAGGAGCTCGTAAGAGGCAGCTCATGCTCGAACGTGCATTTGCTAAGGGTCTGAAGGTGCTGAACCCGTCGATCAGTGCACGAACAGATGAAGAAGGAAAGACCGCGGAAAAACCGACGAAGGAGGCAGAGGATTGAGTGTCTCATCAAGCCAAAAGCGACTTGCTGCCGAATTACTTGGCGTCGGCGTGAGTAGAATCTGGGTGGATCCTGACAAGCTATCTGACGTCGCAAACGCTATCACGCGAGAAGACGTTCGCACCCTGATCAAGGATGGCACCATCAAGTGCAAACAACCACGCGGCATCAGTCGCGCGCGCGCGCGCATAACTGATGTCAAACGTAAACAAGGGCATAGAACCGGACACGGGAGCCGAAAAGGGGCCAAACGTGCTCGAAGTCCCAAGAAAGCCCTGTGGATGCGTAAGATAAGAGCTCAGAGAAGAACACTACGCGCATTGAGGGAAGATAATACGCTCGATAGGAGCGTGTACCGCCAGATGTACAGGAAGGCCAAAGGTGGCGAGTATCGAACAGTAGGCATTCTCACTGCCCAGGTCGAGAATATTACGGGTCCACGGGGGCACGGATAATGAGCGTCGGTCCTCGTTATCGGGTCGCCTTTCGGCGTCGTCGAGAAGGAAAGACTAACTATCACAAACGATTAGGTTTGATGCTCTCTGAAAAGCCACGGATGGTCGTTCGAAAAAGCGCGCGCAATATTGTCCTACAGCTGGTAGCGCAGGGAAATGTGGGAGATACAACGTTGGCATCGGCAAATGCTCTCGACTTGAAGAAGTTTGGTTATAAGGGAGCAACCGGCAATACACCTGCGGCATATCTTGCTGGTCTCCTTTTTGGAGTGAAAGCACTCGCAGCTGGCTATACGGAAGCGGTATTCGATATCGGGCTCAATGCGAACTCTAAAGGATCGCGAATATACGCGGCCTTGATGGGTACTATTGAATCAGGGTTAATCATCCCTCACAGTGCTGATCCTCTGCCTGCACCCGAAAGGGTGAGCGGGGAACATATTGCCGCGTATGCGCGTGACAACCCCGCGCGTTTCTCGCGATATAGCGTTGATCCCAAGAAATTACCCAAGCACGTTCAACTGATAAAACAGACAATACTCGAACATAACAAAGCGCTATAAGCAACAAGCATAGGGATGTGGAATGATTGAAATGATAGAAGGATGGACGCCTAAGACGAGATTGGGACGCCTCGTCTACGAGGGTAAAATAACGAATTTCGATGATGCAGTAGCTACGGGGTATCCTATCAAGGAACCCGAAATCATAGACGTCCTCCTACCTGAGCTGACGGATGAAGTCTTAGATATAAACATGGTGCAGCGGATGACAGATTCTGGTCGTCGTGTGAAGTTTCGAGCGGCAGTTGTGATTGGCGATCGTGAAGGTTATGTCGGCTTTGCCGAAGGAAAGGATCTGCAAGCGGGCCCGGCCATACGAAAGGCCATAGAGAACGCTAAACTTGACCTCATTAAAATAAACCGCGGCTGCGGATCATGGGAGTGCGGCTGTGGAGAACCTCATACCGTTCCATATACGGTCGAAGGTAAAGCGGGTTCGGTGCGCATCGAGCTTAAGCCAGCTCCTCGAGGCCTTGGCGTTTCGTCAGGAGGCACCGCAAAGAAAGTGCTGGAGCTCGCAGGTATAAAGGACGTTTGGACGCGATCTTCAGGACAAACGCGCACCACGATAAACTTTGCGCGTGCTACATTCGAAGCACTCAAAGGCACGACGATGATTCGAACCGGAGGCAGGACGCAGTGACGTACGCCGTCATCAAGATGCGAGGGACGGTCAAGACGAAGCCGGGCATACGGCGTACGCTAGATCTCCTTAATCTGGATCGAACGAATCACTGCGTGCTCGTAAAGGATAATGCACATTATCAGGGGATGCTTCAAAAAGTCAGGGATTACGTCGCGTGGGGGAACATCGATGTTGAAACCTTAAGCATCGTTCTGCGTGCGAGGGGCATGCTCGAAGGGGCCGAGAAACTCACCGACGCGTACGTGAAAAACAGCACCGACTTTGACGGCATCGACTCGCTTGCACGAGCAGTCGTTGACGGTGAAGCGACTTTGCAGAGTGTGCCTAAGCTCAAACCTGTATTGCGGCTGCATCCGCCACGCAAAGGGCATAATGGGATAAAAAAGCCGTACCCTGAAGGAGTTCTCGGATTCCACGGCGACAACATCAACGACTTGCTGCGAAAAATGAGGTAGAGATGGGAACGAAGGATAAGACGAAGAAGTTTCGAGGCAGCCGCACTTGCGGTGGCGGCACTCATAAGAATCGTCGAGGTGCAGGGAACCGGGGAGGACGCGGTCACGCAGGTGGGTGCAAACACCACTTCGTAAAGGAGCTCAAGCTCGATCGGGGCTACGGGGATTATGGGTTTAAAAGGCCGCAAAAAGTGGCGAAGGAATACACCGCAATAGATATCGGCATCCTAGACGAAGCGGCCGATCAGCTTGTAGACCAAAAGCGAGCCAAAGTACGTACCGGTAAGTATTATATAACTGCTGATGCTGATAGAGTGCTCGGAGCAGGCCGTGTTACCAAGCCGCTCATCGTTTCGGCCAAAAGTTTTTCCAAAAAAGCGATAGCAAAATTGGAATCAGTAGGCGGGAAAGCTAAAATCGTCGAGTGATAAACTATTTGGAGCAGCAAGTCTTAAGGGTAGTAATCTGAGCGCGGTGAATCTGTGGTCGAGCATCCAGCGATTGATAGGATAGAACCTCTCATCAAGAGGCTACCTGCTGTCTCTAAACCAGCCGGACACGTACACTTCAAGCGTAAGCTCACGTGGACGATTGGCGTTCTGGTCATCTACTTCGTTCTGACGAATGTCCCGCTTTTTGGGCTCGCACCCGCGTCACAGTATCTGTTCGGATTCTACCGCGCCATTATGGCGGGAGCCCAGGGCTCCCTCGTTCAGCTCGGCATCGGCCCGATCGTAACCGCTTCGATTATCCTCCAGCTTTTCAAAGGAGCCGATATCATAAAGCTTGATACCGATGATCCGCGTGATCAAGCGCTCTATCAGCAGCTGCAAAAGTTTCTCATATTCATTATGATCATCGTAGAAGCCGCCCCACAGGTGCTTGGAGGCTTCCTTTTGCCCAGTCCAGCTCTTGCCGCTTCGACGGGTTTTGGGCTCGGTGGCATTCGCCTTTTGATATTCATTCAAGTTGTCATTGGCGGCGTGCTCGTCCTGTTCCTCGATGAAATTGTCACTAAATGGGGCATAGGATCAGGTGTCGGCATGTTTATCGTGGCAGGGGTTGCCCAAGGGCTTATCACCGGCACGATCAACTGGCAACCTGAGGCAACGACCGGGCTCGCAAGCGGAATTATTCCTCGATTCATTCAAATATTCCAGAGCTTCAATATCCAACAGCTACTCAGCGCTTCGGGTCTCGCGTTCCTATTCACTCAAGGTGGCATTCTGGCAATAATAAGCACGGTCGGCATATTTTTGATCGTTGTGTACGTAGAGACCACACGCATAGAGATTCCGTTGGCGCACAGCGCAGTGAGAGGAGCGCGCGGGAGATTTCCCGTAAAGCTCGTCTATGCGAGCGTTTTGCCCCTTATACTAGTCCGTGCTCTCCAAGCAAACATCCAGATGATCGGTATCCTCTTTTACAACGCCGGCTTTACGTGGGTCGGAACGTACTCAGGCAACGAGCCAACGAGCGGGTTGATGTACTACTTGGCGCCAATTAATGGTCCGAGCGATTGGCTACCTAGCGTAGCGCAAAACCCTGCGTGGCAAGTTGCGATGCGTTCTGGCATCGACATAGCCTTCATGGTGATAGGCGGAATCATATTTGCACTTTTCTGGGTCGAAACGACCGGAATGGGTCCAAAAGCCGTTGCAAAGCAAATCCAAAGCTCTGGCATGTCTATTCCCGGATTTCGCCGCGATCCGAAAATCATTGAGCGAGTCATGAAGCGATACATTCCGCGAGTGACCGTGATAGGTGGAGCATTCATTGGAGCCCTCGCAGCCATCGCGGCCTTCCTAGGAACCATCGGAAACGTGGGAGGGACTTCGCTGCTCTTGGCGGTGAGCATCACTTACAGGCTTTATGAGGAGCTCGCCAACGAAGAAGTGATGGAGATGCATCCGATGCTGCGCAACTTTTTGGGCGAGTAGCGAATCATCGCCACCGAAGATGTCCGCGTAGCGTAAGCAATCGACAGTTTTTCGTGCGGGGCGGTCACGAATAAAGGCGGGCTCATCACTGGGTAACTTAAAGTAGGATGTTTGGTTAGTTCTTCATGCAGTCGGGGAAGGTGAATGAAGAAAATAATAATCCTCACAGGCGTACCCGCAAGCGGAGGGACTACCGTTACACGAAATGCGATCGAAAAGTTAGACGTGCTCGGCAAGCCTTTCAAGATGATCACCTACAGTGATATCATGCTAGGCGAAGCATTGCAACGCGGGTGGGTCAAAATACGTGACGACATCCGAAAGCTTGAGCCAAGTCAGCAACGCGATCTTCAACAAATTGCAGCACGCAGGATAGCAGAAATGGCGACTACATCGCTCGTCGTCGACACGCACGCGACGGTGCGGACAGCGAAGGGCTACCTTCCAGGTCTCCCACGGTTGGTTTTAGATGAGCTCAAACCGGATCTGATACTCGCCGTCGAAGCCGCACCGGACGAGATCATTAGGCGCAGAAACGCTGATAAGTCACGAAGCCGGGATATCCAAGACGCCGGGGGAATCCAAGAACATCAGGAGGTCAATAGGGCGATATGCATGGCGTACGCTGCGCATACGGGGGCTGCAGTCAAAATCCTCAAGAACGCTGATGGAAAGCTTGACGAAGCAGTGAAGGAACTTATGCTGACGCTACAAGAACGCTGAGGCAGACCCCACGGGGGCTTCGAGGAGTACACGGGCGTGCTGATCACGATCGGTGGACCTGCAGGCAGCGGTAAGACCACTGTCGCTCAGGGTCTAGCGCAGAAGCTTGACTTTGTGCACATCTCAGCAGGAGACGCATTTCGGCAGCTCGCGCAAGAGCACTCCACGGACCTTGAACAATTCAGCACGTTTGCGGAGGACCATCCGGATATCGACCGGTTGGTCGATCAAAAGCAGGTGGAGCTCGTTCAGTCCTACGAAAATGTGGTTGTCGATGGACGACTATCGGGATGGATTCTGAAGGGCGATATTGCGGTCTGGCTTAAAGCGCCGGTTGACATACGTGCGGCACGAATAGCCCAAAGAGAGAACATATCATATGCGACTGCACTCTACGAAACAAGAGCGCGCGATGGCAGTGAGGCCAAACGTTATCACGCAATTTATGGCATCGATCTGCATAACCTCGACATCTACGACCTCGTGATAGACACCACGCACTGGGATCAGTTTGGCGTGATTGCTATCGTACTGCAGGCTCTGAAGGTACATAAGGAGCGTTGAGGGATTGATGCACTTGGCTCTTGAAAAAAGGACGATGGACGAGCTACTCTTGAAGGGCGTAATCAACCTTGATAAGCCTGCCGGTCCTAGCAGTCACGAAGTTGCTGCGTGGGTAAAACGAATTCTGCAGATAAAGCGAGCGGGACATAGCGGAACCTTAGATCCTAAGGTGACCGGTGTGCTTCCGATCTTGTTGCAGGATGCAACTAAAGCTGTGGGAGCACTTATCAATTTGCCAAAGGAATATGTCTGCATTCTTCACTTACACGAGGCCGTTCCCGATGCAACGTTGCAGAAAACGTTGAAGGAGTTCACTGGCGTGCTCTATCAACGTCCGCCGCTAAAATCGGCAGTCAAGCGTCAAATTCGGAAACGCGAAGTGTATTATATTGAAGTTTTGGAACGTGAGGCTAAGGATGTCTTGCTGAAGGTGGGATGCGAGGCAGGCACGTACGTTCGCAAACTATGTCACGACGTTGGCGAAGCGTTGGGGGTGGGCGCGCACATGCAAGAGCTTCGCCGCACACAAGCAGGCCCTTTTAATGAATCAACGCTTGTAAAGCTACAGGATTTGACTGACGCCTACTATTTTTGGATTGAAGATGGAGATGAAGCCCCCTTACGGGAGATTATAATGCCTGTAGAGTATGCATTGAAACATCTCCCGGGTATCGTAATCCGGGATACGGCTGTGGATGCTCTTTGCCACGGAGCCCGTCTCGCTGAACCTGGGGTCATCTCGCTACCTGAGCTCGAGAAAAAACAGCTTGTGGGAATCTATACAGAAAAGGGCGAGATTGTGGCTCTCGGAATTTCAGTATTGGAAGAGGGTATTGTGGCTGAGATCAAACGGGTTATTATGGAGCCGGGCACATACCCACGTTACTGGAAGTCTAGAGGACGCACGTGAACGGGTGAGGCCCTCCATCGACGTTCGTGTCGCTCATCAGTGATCCCGTGGGCAATGACGACTTGAACGGCAGCGTCTTCTCGCCAATTTGACTGTCTCCGTCCAAGCGATCATAATTTAACTTGTGAAGTTTCATTTATACCCGTGAAGATATTCGCGGTTTATGGGTCGACCAAATCAGGAAAGACGACTACAGTCGTCGAGATCGTGAAGGAGTTACGACTGCGCGGCTACACTGTTTCGACAATAAAAGATGTTCACGCTCAAGACGTCGCTCGGGACACCGTTGGGAAGGATACGTGGCGCCACTGGAAAGCCGGAGCCGAGGTCGTCGGCCTGCGCGGCCCGAATGAGACCTTAATTATGATAAAGCATCCTGTCACGCTGAACGAGTTGATTGGTCATTTCGGGAGTGATTATCTGGTCCTAGAGGGCTTTAAAGGCGTTGCGCTTCCTAAGATATTGTGCGCAGTAGACGAGGAGCACATAGAAAAGGAATTACAGAGTCTCGTCTTCTGTATTTCAGGGGTCGCATCTGCGCACCTTTTTGCTTATAAAAATCTTCCTGTCGTAAATGCCCTCGTCAACGCGCCCGCTCTAGTCGACCTCGTAGAAAGCGAGAGTCTCATTCTGTGATGCGCGTGACTTCTTCTTGCATTTCGAGCGCACTCACTCCTTTGGCAAGCGCTCCAAGTCAGCTCTTCTATTGATGTTGTACAGTAACGCTTCGTCACGAATGACTAATATAGCCTCTTCTTGAACGTCGTCTATTAGCTCTCCATCGACCACGTTGACGCCTGCAGGAACAAGAACTCTGTGACCTGCTTTGATCGTCAAGTCTGGAATCTGTTTTGTAGCCTTAAAGAGTTCGTGAGGAATACAGACAGTAAGCGCGGATCTTTGTGCCTCGGCGTGACAGTCGATAATTCTGTCAATGAGTTGGTCGGTGATCAGAGGCAGATCTGCTGAGACAATGAGAACAGGCCCACGGAGCCGCAAACGTTTAATCGCCCATCCGTAATCTTGGATATACCCCTCTCCCGGTGCTGTTATTACCTTGATATTCGAATTTTTGGCCCACTGCGTCGTGTGTGGGGTATCGGGAGAAGTGACCACGATCACGTCATCAATCCGTGACCTAACTAAAGCCGCGTGCACGCGTGCAATAAAAGGAACTCCCTTAAACTCTAATAGCGGTTTCTCCAAACCGCTTATCCTCAATCTGCGTCCTTTGCCGCCAGCCATGATAAGCGCTAACATACAATCATCTATAGAAGACTAATAACAATAAAAGCAG
>Ga0187778_10003157_pt1 | contig 11107 bp, 8 predicted proteins | sample 1015_Q2_SP5_20_M_FD_132418 | JGI IMG/M metagenome (GOLD analysis project Ga0187778, IMG submission 132418) | Tropical peat soil microbial communities from peatlands in Department of Meta, Colombia - 1015_Q2_SP5_20_MG | ecosystem: Environmental > Terrestrial > Soil > Wetlands > Peat | place...
CCCCGTCCACCCGCTCCGACAGAATCGGCACGAGCGCCGCCTGGCCCCGCTTGATCGACACCTTCTCCTTGGCCTGGTAGGCGAAGAGCTCTCCCACCTCCACCCCCGCCGCGGCCGGAGCGACCGCCGCCTCGAGCTCCTCGGCCAGGTTCCGCCGGGCCCCCGCCTTCTTGGCCAGGCCCTCCACCCGGTCGTCGGCTTCGGCGGCCTTGTCCTTGCCCGCCATGCCCCCGAAGGCTCCCGCGCCGCGGGTCATCGCGGCCTGAGGCTTGGGAGCGCCATCGAGCATCCTCATCATCTCGGCCTTGGGGGCGGAGGTGACGCCCATGGGGATCTCGGAGCGCTGGGGGTAGTAGGCGGTGTAGAGGTCCATGATGAAGCTCATGGGGCTCCCCGCGACGAACGACGCCTCCACCCGGTTCCAGTCCTCGTCGGTGGTGTTCTCGAGAATGGCCCACCCCTGAAGGAGCGGCTTCTGGCCGTCCTCGAAGAGCAGCCGGTACGACGTCTTCCAGATCGGAGTCTCCAGAATGTATCCCACCCGCACCGTCCGCTCCCCGGCCCCCGTCGCTTCCAGGACCACGCTTTTCCGGTCCGCGTGCTTGGCCTTCATGTGGATCTCCAGCAGCCTCCGGAGGTCCTTCTCCAGCGCCTCGTCCAAAATCTTCAGCGTCGTCACCTCCAGCAGCTCCACCGGCTGGATCTTCCCGTCGTCCCGGAACAGCACCAGCTTGTACGACGACACCGTCCCCTCCCGCGTCTGCCGCACCACCGGCTCGATCCCCAGGACGCTCCCCCGCGTCGTCTCCCCCGCGATCGTCGCCTCCACCCGCGCCCCCTTCACCTGCGTCAGGAACTGCGTGAGCGCGTTGGCCTCCGGCACCTGCAAGAGCACGTCTTCGAGCTGCTTGGACAGCGGGTCCTTCGTGTCGTAGTTGATCGTCGCGATCCGCCCCCCCCCGAGGTCCACCGCATACAGCGATTTCAGCAGGTCCTTCATCTGCCCGCTCTTGAAGGACAGCGAGATCTGCTGGTTCCCCGTCACCTTCCCTTCCCGCTCGAAGTACCCCACCCCGTGCTTGTAGACGACGATCTTCGTCAGGCCCAGCGGCTGCTCGGTCTTGGCCTCCTGCGCCCCCGCCGGGAAGGCGAGCGCGATCGCGAGCAGGCTGGCGAGAGCGGCGTGTCTCATGGGGCTTTCTCCTCGTCGGTTCTTCCTGAGTCTACCGCCCGTTTGGACGCGCGGGGAGGGTCTCGGGTTCCCCCGAAATGATCACCGGAGCTTCCGCTGGAGGTCCCGCAGCCAATCGTCCCCGGGGCCGGAGGGGATCTCAAGGATCCGCGCCTCCAGATCCGAGGGGTGGTGGGCCTGGAGGGCCTTCATGGCCGAGGTGCGTACGAGGGGACGTTCCTGGGGGTCCCGGAACGCCGCCCAGAGCGTGTCGCGGGCGCTTTGGCTTTCGGGGTACCGGCCCAGGGCGAGCGCGACCTCGGCCAGCGCCAGGTCGGGGATCCGCTTGCGCTTGACGGTCTCCCGGTCCAGGTGGAGCTCCAGCTTCAGCCGGGCCCGCGGGTCCTTCATGTCGGAGAGCCACCCGATGGCCTCGATGAACGCGCCCAGTTCGAGGTCGGACATCGCCAGGCTGTCGGCGAGGGATGCCTCCGCCCAGAGCCGGTCTTTGACCCGGTCATAGGCCCGCCGCCAGGCGGCCGGGTCGCGGGGCCGCAGAAGCCGGAGCCGGCGGAGCGCTTCCACCCGCTCGGCGTGCGACTTCTGGGGGTCGTTGAAGGTGGCGATGGAGCCCTCGGCGTCGGAGGGGGCCCGGCCCTCCGCGGGCGGGGACTCCGGCGGCCGTTCGGGGGGTTCCCCGCAGGAGGCGAGCCCCAGGAAGGCCAGGAGGCAGGCCCGGCCGACCGCTCCGGAGCCCGGACGCCCGAAGCCCGCGACGGGTCTGGAGACTCCCCGGAGGAAAAGCCGCGTCCGGGGTCCGCCCGCGGGTGAAGAGGGCTTCGGCATGGCCTGTTCACTATATATGCGGACCTACCCGGGGGGAAGGGAAGGGCAGGGGGCGGTCGCTAGGATTTCGTCGGGGACCGGCTTCCCTTGGTGTTTCCACAGACCGCGTCGCGGCCGGAGCGCTTGGCGGTGTGGAGTGCCTCGTCCACGGCGCGGAGGAGCTCGTCCCCCGACCGGATGTCGGGGTGGTGGGCCGTCACCCCGATCGAGAGCGTCAGGCGAAGGGGCTTGGCGGGGTCGGCCACGTTGGTGAACTCCGCCGAGCGCACGACCTGCCGGAGGTTCTCCGCCTTGGTCAGGGCATGCTCGTAGCTGGTTTCGGGCATCAGGATCGCGAATTCGTCGCCGCCGTAGCGGCAGACCATGTCCACCTCGCGGGTGTGGGTCCGGAAGAGCTTCCCCGTCTCGATCAGCACCTGGTCCCCCTGCTTGTAGCTCATCCGGTCGTTGATCTCCTTGAAGTGGTCCACGTCGATGAGGACCAGGGAGAGTTCGCGGCTGTACCGGGTGGCGCGGCTGACCTCCTCGGCGAGCTTGGCGTCGAAGTGGCGCCGGTTGAAGACCCCGGTCAGGTGGTCCACGATCGACTGCTGGCGCACGCGGGCGTAGAGGTGGAGGTTCTCGACGAGGAGGCCGACGACGTTCGAGAGGGTCTCCAGGAGGTCGCGGTACCCCTTGAGCGCGCGCTCGTTGTCTTCCAGGACCTCGATCTCCTTGGGGTGGAAGAAGACCTCCATGACGCCGATGTTGCGCTCGCGGCCCTTGAGCGGGAGCATCGCGTCCTTGTTGGTCATCCCTCCGGGCACCTCCCCGGCCAGGACCCGGACCAGGCGGTGGTCGCTGGAGAGCTTGAGCTTGCGGCGCTTGATCTTGATCGTGGAATGGGCCAGCTCGAGCCCGTCCTCCCGGAGGAGGTAGAAGTTGACGTCCGCGTAGCCCAGGCCTTCCCGCGCGCAGAGGAGCTGTCCGGTCCGCTCGAGAAGCTCCTCCTCGTCGGTGATGTGCAGGAGCTGCGGGGTGAGCTCGGGGACGCGGCGGATCTTCTCGGTCAGCGCGTAGATCCGGCTGTTCGCGTAGCCCAGCTCCTCGATCTTCTCCCACATCTCCTGCTCGAGCTTCTTGCGGTGGGTGAGGTCGCGGATCGCTCCGACGACCACCTCGCGGCCGAAGAGGGCGATGCGGCGGACCGAGAGCTCGACGGGCTTCTTCTCTCCCGACTTCGTCAGGAACTTCAGGTCGTACCGCTCCGACTGCGTCATCCGCCGCGTTTCGCGCTTGGCCTGGTAGGTGGGCATCGACTCCCGCGCCACGAGCTTCGCCACCGTGAGGGATCCGTCCAGCAGTTCGTCGCGGCTGTAGCCGGTCAGGCGCTCGAAGCTCGGGTTGATCTCCAGGAACTTCTGCGTGTCCAGGTCGAGCACGTACTGGGGATCGTTGGAGTTCTCGAAGAGGATCTTGTAGGTCTCGAGCGTCGCGACGCTGATGGCGCCCGGGTCGGCGACGACCGGCGAGGTGAGCGGGGTCAGGAACTTCTCCGGCACGGCGCGCCCGTCGATCTCGACGGAGGCCGACTGGATGATCGCATCGATATGGACGGGGACCTGGATCTTCCCCCCCATCGAGTGGTTGGAGCCCAGGGCGATGTGGGCCGTGCCGATCGCCTTCTCGTCCTCCAGCACGTTCCCCACGATCGCGGCCCGCGGGTTGGTGCCGATCCCGAACTCCGCCAGCTGCAGGGCCTCCGGGCCGTGGGGCTCCAGGAGATCGCGGAGCCGGGCGTCGGAGATCTCGACGGCCCGCCCGTGGACGAATCGGACCGTGACGGGCTCCTTCAGGCGTCCGATCCCCCCGATCGAGCCGTCGATCCGGACGACGCCCTCGGCCGTGCCCTCCAGGGGCGCCAGGCAGACCTCGCCGGCGGGAAGGTTCCCGAAGGCGCCGGGCTGGGAGAGGTCGCCGTTGTCGCGGAACACCGGTCGGCCGGCGATTTCGAAGGAGACGTCCGTCCCCGCGGGTGAGGTGAGGCGCACCCGCTGGCGGCCCTCGAGGAGCCCGGCGAGCTCCTCCGCGCGCGCGCGCAGGTCGTCGTAGTCGATGTCGAGCAGGCCCTCCAGGCGCGCGACGTCCACGCCCGGCATGGAGGCGATCCGGACCCCGTGGCGCTCGGAGGCCTCGCGCCGGGCCATCGAATGGGTGAGGGATTTGGAGGTCAGCAGGACCGCGACGGGGCAGGACTTGAGCGCCCCGGCCACGGCCCGGTCGGGCTCCTCGCCGTGGGAGCGCCGGGGGGTCATCGACAGGAGCGACGTCTGGATCCCCATGGCCTGGGCGTGCGACTGGAACGCGCGCGCGAAGGGCTCCATCGACGAGTCGGTCACGACCAGGACCGGCTCACCCTCCCGGTGGCCCAGGCATCGTTTCAGGATCAGTTGAACCGCTCTGGCTCTCATCGGGCTAGAACATTATAGCGTAATTTATGGTTGTCCACCCATGAAATATACCCCGTCGTCCGGGACCGGCGAATCGGTGCGCTCGCGCGGGCCGATGGTATACTTCCCCAAGCGCGGTGACCACTGAAATCGACAACTGGGTCGGGCAGTTCCTTTCCGCCCGCGGGCCGGCGGAGGTGAACATCGCCTCCCGGCCCGAGCTGGGCAGGCTGGCGGGCGAGCTCAATACCCTGTTCTGGCGCGAGACCGAGAAGATCCTCGCCCGCGCCGCGCGGGAAAACCCCGACCGGGTGGTCTTCTCGCCGGACGAGCGGCTCCTCCTGGACGTCGGGCTTCTGGACTACCGCCTCGTGCCCGGCGGCGACCGGCTCCGGCCGGCCCTGCTCAAGGAGCTGTACGCCCCGGGGCGCTCGACGTTCCTCTATTTCTCGGAGTGGATGGCCCAGCGGTTCCGGCAATACCTCCTCTACGGCGGCATGGCCCCTCCGGAGGAGCAGGCGCTCAGCCATTCGAGGCTCATCCGCGACCTGCGGCAGCAACTCTATCTCCGGCTGTCGCTCCTCCTGCGGGATCTTCCGGGCTTCAGCCCCCAGCACATCGAGCTGTTCGTCAGCGGCCGGATCGACGAGACCCTGGCGGCCATGGCCTCCATGCTCGACCGGTCGGTCGACGAGCGCCTGGCGGAGCAGCGCCGCCAGCTCCTGGAGATCCGCACCCGGCTCCTGACCCGCGCCCGGGAGCGGGCCAAGACGTCCGAGGAGCTGGCGCTCTTCGACTCCCTCCGCCAGCTCGATCGCCAGACGGCCGAACGGCGGCCCGGACGCGCTCCGGCCCCGCCCGCGCCCGCCTCCGTCCCCCGATCGCTCCTCCCCGAACAGCGGGAGAAGTGGATCCAGGACGAACTCAAGTTCGTCAAGAGCGCGCTGTGGCTGGGCATCATGGGCTCGGGTCTCGCCCGCACCTATTCGGTCCTCCTGACCGGCCAGGCGCGGATCACCAAGCTCGACCTCGAGAGCATCTTCACCCTCGCCAAGGAGTGCGATCCCACCCTTCCGGACACTTCGGCGGTGGTGATCGCTCCGTACACCGGAGGGGGATTCTACGACTGGGACCGGGACACCCTGTTCGCCCCTCTGGTCCCGACGCGGGGCGCCGACCACGCCGTGGTCCAGGCGCTGGCGACCTACCGGATCCTCCTGGACCAGTTCCAGCAGGGGGCCCGGCTCCGGAAGGACTACGAGGCGGCCTTCGGGAAGGCCGACGACTTCAACACCGGGTTCGTCCGCGACTACAAGCAGTGGGTCCTGGGCGTCGGGAGGGGGTTCAAGGGGGCGCTCGACCCGGCCCGGTACGCCTTCTTCCGCGACCGCCTGGGACCGCTCCCCGCCACGCTCTACTCCCCGCGCGAGTGGGCGTCGCTCACGCCCCAGGAGACCGAGGACCTGGTCAAGCAGCTCCGCCAGAAGGTCAACCGCGCGGAGGCCGGGTTCGACGACTACTACCGCCTGGCCATCGCCGCCGCCCGCGACCAGCAGCTCGTCCAAGCCCAGAAGTACCTCGAGGGCGCCCTCACGCTCCAGCCGATGAACGGGCGGGCGCTGCTGGCGATGGCCCAGGTGACGCTCCGGCTGGGAACCCCCGACGGGGCCCGGGCTCGGTTCTCGGAATGCATGGCGCTCGCCCCCAACACCCTGTGGTCCGTCTACGCCGCCGACGAGGCCCAGAGGCTCTGACGGCGGCCGGGGCCGGGACTCCCCGAACGGGGCTTCCGAGGGCGGTCTAGGAGCGCAGGAAGCCGTCCAGGAGGGCGTTGAAGTCCGCGGGCCGTTCGACGATCGGGACGTGCCCGGACCCCGAGATGAGGGCCTTCTGGCCCGCCGGCACCCACTCGTATTGGCGTGTGACAATCACCCGGTCGTGGTCGGTGCCGACCGACAGGACCGGCACCCGGAGCTCGCCCAGGCGGGGCCGGAGGTCGCATCCCAGGCACGACCGCAGCGAATCGATCGCGGAGGAGTAGGTCGTGCACGCCGCGTCCGCCGCGAGTTCGTCATCGAGGGGCCGGGCGAAGGTGAAGTCCCGGACGATCCACCGGCGGAGCGGTTCCGAGCGGAGCATCGCGAAAGCCACCGACCGGACCAGGGGCATCATCATGAACCGGATCTTCCCGCCGAAGGCGGTCGCCCCCTCGAGCAGCGGATTGACGAGCGCCAGCTTCTCCACCCGGTCCGGATGGTCGAGCGCGAACTGAAGCGCGATCGTCCCGCCCATGGAGTGGCCCACCAGGGTCACGCGGGGGAAGTGGAGCGCGTCGAGGAACTTCCCCAGCCACACTGCGTAGGCGCTGATCGAATAATCCCGGCCTGGCTTCTCCGACAGCCCGAATCCCGCCAGGTCGGGCGCCACGCACCGGTACCGGGGGGAGAACGCCGAGAACGCACAGCGCCAGAACTTGTGGGAGGCCCCCCACCCGTGGAGGAACACCAGCGGCGGGTGATTCACCGTCCCCTGCATGGCGTAGGCGACCTCGGCCCCTTCCACCCCGACGCTCAGGAGATCGTACGCGCTCGAGGGCTTGGTGACGATGGGGAGCGACGGGTAGGTCTCCGGCCGCCCGAAGACGCGGTCCTCGACGATCCGATCATGGCTCATCCCCCGTGAGTCTAGCGAACGCGGCCGCGAGGTTCAACGTTCAGGGTCCCCCCTTGACAGGGCTCCCGGAGCGGGGGAACATCCGGAAGGCGGAGGTCGGGTGAGCCGATGAGGACGACGATCAAGCGCTACTCCAACCGCAAGCTCTACGACGTCGCGCGGAAGCGATACGTCGGGCTCGAGGAGCTGGCCCGGAGGATCGCCGGCGGGGAAGAGGTCCAGGTGGTCGACCATCGGACCCGCCAGGACCTGACCACGGTGACCCTGGCGCAGATCCTTCTGGAGCGCGAGAAGCGACGTCGGAGCACGCTGACCAAGGCGTTTTTCATGAACGCCCTCCGGCAGGGCGCCCGGCGCGCCCCCTGACCGGGACGCCCGAACCCCGGTCTATACCCCGAACCGGAGCACGATGTATCCGGCGATCACGATGTAGAGGGCCAGGGAGCCGTTGACGAAGGTCACCGCCAGGAGGGTCAGCCTCCCTTCCATGGGATAGGCGGTCCCGCGCGCCACCCGGCCCAGCCGGCTCAGGCCGGTGACGAGTCCCGCCCCCGCGGCCAGGCCCGCCGGGATGAGAAGCGCCGCCCCCGTAAAGAGGCCGGTCGCCAAGCACAGGAGTCCGACGGCGGCCAGGAGCAGCGTGCCTCGGGCGGAAACGATCTGCTGGTTGTGGGTGTAGATGGCCGTTTCTTCCACGGGGTGACCCCTCTCTCTGGCCCCATTCTATCACATCCTGAGGCCCGTGGGGGGCCATTCGGGAAAGGGGGCTTGTCGGTGCCCCCGCGCCTGTGCTATCCTCGCCCCGTCATGGCCTCTCCGCGACTGACCCCCGAAGAGATCGCCGGGCTCGACCGGCGCTTCCGGGACGCGCCGCCCGAGGAGCTCCTTCGGTGGGCGCTCTCGACGTGGGGCCGGGGCATCGCCCTGGCCTGGAGCGGAGCCGAGGACGTCGCGATCCTGGAGATGATGCACCGGATCGATCCCGCGGCCGCCCGCGTCTTTACCCTCGATACCGGCCGGCTCAACCCGGAGACCTATGACCTGATCGATCGAGTTCGCGGCAAGTACGGGATCGACGTCGAGGTCGTCTTTCCCGAGGCGCGGGCCGTTGAAACCATGGTCCGGTCGAAGGGCGTGAACCTCTTCTATCACTCGCTGGAAAACCGCCAGGAATGCTGCCGGATCCGGAAGGTGGAGCCGCTCAAGCGGGTCCTGGGCACGCTCGAGGGATGGATCACCGGCGTCCGTCGGGCCCAGTCGGTCACCCGGACGGATCTCGGGAAGATCGAGTTCGACGCCGCCCACGGCGGGATCGTGAAGCTCAATCCCCTGGCGGACTGGTCGACGGCCCAGGTCTTCGACTACCTGAAGGCCCACGACGTCCCGAAGAACCTCCTCCACGACCAGGGCTATCCCTCGATCGGGTGCGCTCCCTGCACCCGTGCGGTGAAGCCCGGCGAGGATGAGCGATCCGGCCGCTGGTGGTGGGAGAACCCCGACTCCAAGGAGTGCGGCCTCCACTCGCGGAAGCGTCAGGCCTAGCGGCCCCCGCCCCGGCGCCCCGGGGCGGCGGGACCCCGCAGCTCCTCGGACACCCACGCGCAGGTCACGGGCTCCTCGGTTCCGGCCGGGAAGTGGCGCCAGTCCATCTTCTCGAACTTCAGGGAAAAGTTGTCGTAGGCCGGATGGTTCGGGTCTCCCCCGATCGAGAAGTTGTAGTTCGTGACCGTGACGTGCGAGAGCCGGACTTCCATCACCCGGGTCCCCCCATCGCCGCAGGTCTCGATCATCACCTCCTCGAGCTTCCGGCCCTCCGAACAGGCGAGCGCCACCAGCGGGCTGGAGCGGTCCATGTATTTGTTCACCGCGAGATCCATGTACTGGGCGGGACGGCCGTGGGCCTCGGGGCCGGAGACGGAGTTCGAGCAGTTCAGGACCTCGATCCAGCCCTTGTGGGCCGGGTCGGCGCAGTCGCCCGGGATTCCCGAGATCTTCAGGTAGGTGGCGTAGGTCATGGGTCCCTCCTTCATGATCAGTATAGGAAGAAGGGGGACGGCCCGGGAGTTACAGGGGGAAGAAGACCACGTCGAGCGGTCCCGGAAGGCCTCCCGGGGGGAAGGCCCCGGCGTGACGAGGCCCCCGCCGGGGGCCCGGGCCAGGGGCCCCGCCGCGCCCATGACTCCGACCACCGGACTCACGGGCGATGGGGAGAGCAAGCGGCGTGCCTGGCCCGCGGGATCGGAGGGAGGCTCTCGAGGCCGGGAGTGACGGGAAGTGTCGACAGGCGGGCGCGGACGGACGCGTTTCGTCAGTCGGCGCCCACAGTCGCCTGGCCGTTCGCGAGGACGACGTCGCCGGCCGGGTTCGCGGTCTCGAACTCCAGGGCGTTCCCCTTCCTCCAGACCGTGGTCGTCAGCGCCTCGCCGGGGTAGACCGGTTTGGCGAAGCGGACCGCGAGGCGCGAGAGCGGCCGGGGCAGCTTTGCGACGACCAGGGCCAGCGTCCCCAGCCCGTGCTGGATCACCCCCTTGAAGCCCACCGAACGGGCCAGCGCCTCGTCCAGGTGGATCGGGTTCGTGTCGCCCGACACTTCCGCATACCGCTTCGGGAAGTCCGGGGCGCCGGTGACGGCGAAGCTCGTGTCGGGAGCCGGCCGGGCGGGAGGCGCTCCCGCACCGGGGGGCTTTTCGCTCCGCGCATCGCCCCGGAAGAAGAGCCGGGTCTCCATCTCCAGGAGGAGCTCTCCCTCGCAGTAGATCTCCTGTCCCAGGCCGAGGACCTGTCCGCTCGCCTTGTCCTCGATGCCCCGGACACGGGCCCGGGGCGAGACCAGATCCCACGGCCGGACCGGCCTGCGGTACGAAAAGACCTGTTCGCCGTGCACCATCCGGGAGAGGTCGCCGTTGAACTCGGGGTCGTCCACGAGCTTGACGAAAAGCTCCCGGATGAGGGTGACGGGGAAGACCGGCGAAGCCGTGTCGCCCACGACGGCACCGTAGGCCGCCAGACGCTCCGGCCGGACGAGGATGGCCCCGGCCCGGTAGACGCGCCCGACGAGCGACCGGTGGAGCCCCTTTTCGGGTTCGAACCGGAAGACCTGCCGGAATTTCAGCCAGCTGGGGAGGTGGGTCGCCTTGATCTTCCCCTCCCCGAAGGCCTTCTGGCCGTCGATGGAGCCCTCGAGGATTCCGGCCAGCGTGGCCCCGTCGGTCGAGAGGATGCAGGTGGGAGAGGCGACGGAGGCCCGGACGGTGCAGGTCCGGTCCCGGATCTCGAGCGCGGCCTCCGAGCCGTCCACCCGGAAAAGAAGCGTCCCGTTGAATCCCGCCGCTTTGTCCGGAAGGAATTGCCCGGGCATCCGCTGGAGAACCGCCGCCACGTCGATCGAGACCCGGGCCGCGGCGGGGGCCGGGGCGGCGGCCAGGGGGGCGCCGGAGGCGGCGGCGGAGGAGATCTTCTTGAAGTCGAAGACCTTTCCGAACTTGCCCAGGTCCCGGACGTTGGTCGCCTTGAGCTTGCCCCCCATGAAGGCCATGTCCGCCTTGACCTTGCCCTCGACGATCCCGGCCAGCGTCTCCGCATCGACAGTGATGACGCCGGTGGGGGCGTTCGGGCGGCCTTCGGCCACGCGGAGCGCCTTGGCCTTCACCTCCACCGTCCAGTCGCCGGCACCGGCGATGGCGAAGTGCAGGACCGCGTCCCATCCCTCGGACTTCGCGGCGTCGAAGCCGGCCGGGAGCGCCCGGAAGACCGCCGCGATCCGCGAGGTCCCTCCCTCGGGAGGGGCGGCGGGAGCCGCCGACGCGGCCGCCGCGGCGGGAGCATGGACGAAGGCGGAAACCTCTTCGGGCGTCCAGGCATCCTTCTTCTCCCGTCCCGCCGAAAGCTCCATGGTGTATTCGAAGAGGTGCCGCCCGTGGACGCCCAGAATCCGGCCCGTGACGTCCTTCCCGAGATCGCTCGCCAGGAAGACCACCACCGGCGAGAC
>Ga0187778_10003158_pt1 | contig 11106 bp, 10 predicted proteins | sample 1015_Q2_SP5_20_M_FD_132418 | JGI IMG/M metagenome (GOLD analysis project Ga0187778, IMG submission 132418) | Tropical peat soil microbial communities from peatlands in Department of Meta, Colombia - 1015_Q2_SP5_20_MG | ecosystem: Environmental > Terrestrial > Soil > Wetlands > Peat | place...
AGTCCGAATTTACGCTGATATCGCTCTGGGATTCCTGGGAGGCGATCAAAACCTTCGCAGGTCCCGACTGCGACAACGCCGTCTTCTATCCTGAAGATGAAAAATTCCTGATCGAGCGAGGGCCGCGGGTCCTGCATTATGAAGTTCTGGCCGGTCCGGGCAAGTGATGCTGTCTGATGACTGCCGGCTCTGCGTACGCTCTTGGTGCATGCCATTGCTCCTAAGCCCACGGGTGTGTTACAAGCCAGATAATGCGCAAATGGATGCGTGAGCGGCTGCAGCGCCGCAAGAAGCAGCCGGAAAAGTCCGCCCCCGAGGCCGCCCCTGCGCCCTTGCAACCTGCCTTTTATGACATCGCGCCGCAGGCTGAGCCTGGCCGTGACGATGAACCGCAAGTGATGTCGCCACCGGTCGAGGAGCCACCCACGGAAGAAGCCCCATCTCGGACACCGCCATCCAGAGCAGGCTCGCCAAAGCGCAGACGACGCCGCAGCCGGGGCCGAGGAGGCCGTAGCCCCGTTTCTCAACCTCCTCCTCAAACCGCAGCCGCTGCGCCGCCTCCGGTGACCAACCCTGAGCCGGCCATCTCAGCCGAGCCCGGCACAGCCCCTGCTCCGGCTCCAGCTCCCCGTCTCTCCCGAGGAACCGTCGTGCTGGCCATCGGCTTGCCCGGATCCGGCAAGAGCGCGTGGTTCAAACGCCACAACATTACCCCGCTCTCGAGCGACCTGCTGCGCGCGCTTCTCTTTGACGACCCAACCGAACAGCGTTTCCAGGATCTGGTCTTCTCTAACCTGCGATCGATGCTGAAAGCCCGGCTGATCGCGCGCCGTCCGATGAATTATGTCGACGCCACCAACCTTACCTCGCACGACCGCCATGGCTGGATCAAACTGGCCAAGGACTACGGTTACGAAGTGCAGGCGGTATTCTTCGATGTGCCGGTCGAAGTCTGTCTGGAGCGGAATCAAAAGCGCGACCGCGTAGTGCCGGAGGATGTCATGCGCCGCATGGCAGGAAAATTGAAGCCACCCACATTTGAAGAAGGATTTTCCAAAATCACCGTAGTGCGCGTGAAGCACAAGGAACAAAAGTAGATCTGCGATTCTTCAATTGCCAATTGATAGTCGGAAATCGAAAGTTCTGAAGCCTTACTACCTCAAATGCGGCAGCATCTCCTTGAATGCGGGGGCTCCGGAGGAGCGCAACAATTCATAAATCATCATCTCGGTTGAGGAAATCACCGCCCCGGCTGCACGCATACGCTCCAGCCCGATGTGCCAATTCCACTCCCTGCGGGAGCTGACCGCATCCGACGCAACGTGCACAATGTAGCCTTCGCGCAGCGCGCCCAATGCCGTCTGCATCACGCAGATGTGGCTTTCCATGCCGCACAGCAGAACCGTGTTGCGGTTACCGGGCAGGCGTTTCAAAGCAGAGCAGAAAACGTCGCTGCCGAAACAGGAGAACATCTGTTTATCGATGGGCTCGACCTCGGGCAGCAGCGACGCGATCTCTGGGACCGTTTTTCCCAGTCCCTTTGCGTATTGCACGCTCATGAGCGTAGGAATTTTCAGAATCCCTGCCAGGCGGATCAGCAGCTGCGAGTTCTTGACCAGGCGTTCTTTTTGAAAGATCGGCGGCAGCAGCTTCTCCTGAATGTCGATGACGATCAGCCCGCACTGCTCCGCTTCCAGAGAACGGCGCGCAATTTCGGCATAATCATTGCTCAGCTGCGTGACGCTGCCCAAGGCGGCAACCATGATGTATTTTCTCCTTCTCGAATCCTACAGCATTGGAGGTTAGAGCACGGCACGAGCAGCTAAGCGCCCGTTTCCGGGCAGTGTATCCTATCTTCCGTACGGTCCGAAAACCGCCGCCAAGATGTTTCTATCCGCGCTTCCAGCCAGAAGGAGTACCCCCAACAAGGCGCTTGCCATGTTCCGCCATCTGGGCGCGACGGGATTGTTCTTTTTGGCCATTCTGGATGGTACCCCGCTGCCCACGTTTGGCGGTCCTGACATCCTGATCGTCATACTTGTCGTAGCCCGCCGCAACCCTTGGTATGAGTATGCGGTTGCGGCAACCGCCGGGGCGGTGGTTGGGGCCTATATTACTTTCAGACTCGCACGCCGAGCCGGGAAAGCTTATCTCGACAGCAAGTTTGGCGGACGGCGAATCCCCAAACTGCTGGGAGTTTTCGACCGTTGGGGAATGGGAGTGGTCATCGCTTCTGCGGCGATCCCCTTTCCCCTCCCGACCAGCCTGTTTTTCGCTGCGGCCGGAGTATCGGGCGAGTACCATACCCCAACCTTTTTGACTGCGGTGACGCTGGCTCGCGGATTCCGCTACACCTGTGTTGCGATCGTCGCCCACCTTTACGGGCGCCACGTACTTCGTGTGCTGCGGCATCCAACTGCGTATTGGGGCTGGCTTTTCTTGTTCAGCGCTATTTTCGTAATGCTGATTGCGGCGGGAATTCTGATCAACAGGCGTATGGCTGAGGCGAGTAGTTGAAAAGCTATTTTGCTGCTTGTGGGTGCCTAGCCGTCGATCCGCAGGCTCGGGGACTCGGCCCGGCAACAGACGCCATAACACTGCCAGAGCCGGAACCACGGGCTGTTGGCGAGCCTTTCGTCATGCCGTCGATTCGCAGCCGAGAGATCGCTGGCGCTCAATGGCCTGGTATCAGGCACGGCGAAGATCCGCTCCAGCGACTCGATTTCGGTAATGATCCGCTCAATATCCATCTGCTAAAGAGTGTATCTCACACTCCTTTGCCCAAGAAGTGCTGGATTTCGATCCAGTCCCGTCATGTCATCCCGAAACCGCGTTAGCAGGTGAGGGATCCTACGGCAGCTTGCATTGTAGCCGGCGTAAACAGGACCGTCAGTCCCGCGTGCGCCTGCAATGGTTCTGTGCTTTTCGTAAGATCCCTAGCGCGCACGGCGCATCGGGATGACATCTCCACCAGGGACTGCTAGTCATTAGGCAAAGCTATCTTACACTGCCAGCTTTTCACCGCGATCGGAACCATGAAATTCCAGAGCCCGGAGGTAACGCTCGGCGGATCGGCGAAGTGCCTCTTTGGCATTTCCCTTCGGCTGGGATTACGCCGGTTTCCTTGGAGTGCGTGGCAAGTTCGGCACAATGCTTGGTTCTGATCGCGCTGAAGACACGCCGCTTTCGGTGACACAGTTACCGATTTGACCGCAAATCCTAACCTGATGAATAATTTGGTAGTTGCCCCCTCGTTCAACGGCAGGACAGCTGACTCTGGATCAGCATATCGGGGTTCGAATCCCTGGGGGGCAGCCAAAATCCTTTCAACGATTCCCGCGTTTTCTCGCTCTGACTCTTTTTCCGTGTGGTGCGTCCCTGGTGCGGATTGGTGCAGGGGGCGTTTTCCAATCGAGCCGATCGACCCATGCAATGTCGTCTCCAGGAATCAGCATATACGAGCAAGGTGAGGCTCCTGCCTGTTGATCTCTGGCCGTTCTTCCTCCGGGTTGTATTCCCCAGCCAGGTGGATCGATCGAGTGGAGGTGTTTAACATTTGGCTGTTGACATTCGATGATCTCAACACTATCTTGACTGGCAGTTGGCCGGAACGGAAGTGTGACACTCGATCCGAGTTTCACATCCGAGGGGGCTTCTTACCGCCAACTTTCCAAAGACAAACAATTGGTCGGCGCTGGTCGTGTCGATGCGAACGTGTAGTCAGCATAAATCGTTTGCGGTCTTCGACCCGGCACATCACGACATAAGTCGTCTGCTGGGTCACCGCGAGCACGATCACTCCCGGCTGTAAACCCAAGGTGTAAAAAGGAGGCCAAAATGTCACTACTGCAAGTAGGACTTGTAGATAAAACCGGCGAGATCAACTCACAGTTAATGGAAACCACAGCGTCTGCTTTGAATATTCAGGTCACGCGTGACCTACCTCAGTTCTGGAACGTGCAGGCATCGGTGACCTACTTGTCGAGTCCAAACAAAATACCTGCGGGCGTGTGGCCGGTGTTCTTGGTGAAGACCTTGCCCCCGGACGAGGGCGGGTTTCACATGGACAAGCACAACCAGCCGTATGCCAAAGTGATCGCCAGTCCGGATAGCGATGAATGGACCATTGATGCCAGCCACGAAACGGTGGAAATGCTTGTCGATCCTTATGGGAACCGGCTGCAAAACTCTACTTCGATCGAGATCAACAGAAAAACGATCGAGGACGGTACCGGAGAATTTGCCTACCTGGTCGAGGCGTGCGATCCCTGCGAGGCGGATAACTATGCTTACGCAATTCAAGGTATCGCGGTCTCCGATTTCTTGACTCCACATTTTTACGACCCGATCGTGACTCCAGGCACTCGCTACAGTTTTACGGGTGCTATCAAAGCACCCCGGCAAATACTGCCCGGCGGCTACATCACCTGGGTGAACCAGGAAGCCGATCAAGTGCAACAATTGCTCTGGGTCGACACAACTAAGCCTCCGTTCATTCAGAGCTTAGGCACCGTTCCGGAGAATCTAAGCTTGCGCGAGTGGGTGGACAATGAAATGCACAAGAAGCACGGCAAAACCACAGTTCGCACTCCGAAAGGCAAAAGTGAGAGTGCAAAGATCATAGAGCGTCACAAGGAAAAACGCGCGAATCTAGAGAGCATTGCTGTGGCGCGTTCCAAGTTATATCGCGCGGCATAACTTGCTAGCGCCTGCTAGCAGGTGGACGCTGGGCTACAAACAGCAATCCCGCGGGACGACGATCACAGGGTTCCGTGGTCGTCGTCCAATCGCTCAGGCAGATAACCAGCGCCGCGACAAGAAAAAGTGTCAACGAACTTTCTCGTTGAATTTCCAATGGTCGCAGCCAGATCTCTTTAACCGCCGTCGCGTATAATTCTGCCCGAACATTTACCACAAGATCAGCGAAAAGACGCAGCGCCTATCTCGCAATCAGGTACAAGGAGGCAACATGTGCAATGTCAGCCGGCGTGAGTTCCTGATAACTAGCGGTGCTTGTTTAAGCCTCGCGGCGGAGCAAAAACTTCTGGCGCGGCCACTGCCCGCAGGCTTGGCCGAAGCTGCCAAGGACGACGTCGTGGCTCCTGATGTTTACTTTCACGAGGGGCAGGTCTCCGATACGGCCGACGCCGTCTGCAACAACGGCTGGATCATGTTTGAAGATTACGTACTGGTGATCGATGCTAATTTTCCCGCGGGCGCCAGGCTGATCATCGGCCAGATTCGTGCCCTCACCAATAAGCCCATAAGATTTGCTTTTGACACCCATCATCACGGCGATCATGCTTACGGCAACCAGGTTTTTGTGGAAAACGGTGGCGTGCCGGTTGCCCATACGGGCGTGGTCGAGGAGATGAAGCGCTACGAAACCGGCTATTACGGACACGAGCCGGGCCGGTGGGAAGAGGCAACGAAGGAGCGCGCCGATCTGAAAACCACGAAGCTCAAGCCGCCTTCCGTTCTCTTCTCCAAAGATTTGATTTTTGATGACGGCAAGCACCGCGTTGAGCTCATCCACCTGGGGGTGGCGCATACCCATGGCGACGCAGTGGCTTGGCTACCCAATGAGCGAATCCTTTTTACTGGCGATGTATGCGTGAACGGCCCCTACAACTTTGTCGGCGACGGCGACGTGGGCAAGTGGGTGGCGACTCTCGAAGAGGCCAAGAAGTTGGGCGCGAGGGTAGTGTGCACGGGTCACGGACCGCGCTCTACCGCGACGGTTTTGGATGACCAGCAGGCATTCTTTAAGGCCCTGCGCGAGCAGGTCGGAGCTGTCATGACCAACCTTCCCCCCGACCAGACAAAAACTAAGATCGAATCAATCCGGGCGACGCTCAAATCCAATGCTCAGATCGCGCGTTACGTTAGCGATCGCGCTGCCGGCTCGGATGATGGCTTTCCTGCGCAAGTCGCGAAAGTCTATGAAGAACTTACCGGCAACAAAATGACTGCGCTTTTCCACGAGCCGCATCGTGCGCGCCGTGCCCACGCTCGCTCTCACGGTCTCAGGTCAGCGTGAGACGGCGGGTGATACCTTGAAACAGTAAAAAGCTCCACGATCGGCATGAGCTTTCAAATCCTACTGTATGGTGCAGCAGGACAAATACGAAGGCGGTTTAGCGTGGGCTTGCAGCCGTGCGTGCAGGTTCAACACTGAGTTGGTTTCACCAATTCGGCCTTTATCTTGCGCCCGCTTGGCAGCATGACGGTCAATTTCTTGCCCCGTATCTCAACCCTTAGGTCCTTTCCATTTGCCGCCATCAAATCATGGACTTCATCCAGGACAGGCGTCTCATAGCCAACGCAGTAACTTTCATTGGTAAGACGGAAAGCAAAATCAACCGTGAAGTAAACTGGGCCGGAGTAGCGGCTCGGATTCAACCCGCTCGCGCGCCTAATTGTTCTTACACTCGCCACTTTCGCGGTCTGATAGGAATCTTGGGCGGACACAATTGAGAACGACGGTATGAGGAACATCAGTGCAACCAGGAGTAGGGCAAAGCGCTGAGCGAGAAACGTCATACCTCACCTCCCGCTAAGGGAAGTATACCCCTTTCAGCAAACGACTTGGCTTTGCAACGTGCAGCAGCTGCCACGTCACACCCCTACTCGATTTTGCCGCTCCTAACTCAGCGTCCAGCCTGCGTCATTTCACCAACTTACGAGAGGACAGCGACTTAGGAAACGACTCCGCAGTACCAAAGTTACTCGCGCCGTAACCCTCTCTGCGTTGACAATTTATGTCAACGCGGATTGTGCCACATACTCCTCCCTCAGGCGGCGGCGATTCGCGGAATCCGAGTTGCCAATTCTCTGTCGTTTGAAGGGGAGAGCTAGGTATGTCTCAACGGCTGGGTGATCTTCTCGTCAAGGAGAAGATCATTACACCAGAGCAGTTGGAGCAGGCAGTAAAGGCCCAAAAAGATGGCAATCTCCGTCTCGGCGCTGCCCTGGTCAAGCTGGGCTTCCTCACCGACGAGGATGTCACCAACTTTCTTTCCCGCCAGTACGGCGTTCCTGCCATTAATCTTTCCTATTTTGAAATCGATCCCGCGGTCGTCAAGCTGATCCCCTACGAAACCGCCAAGCGTTACCAGATCCTGCCCCTGAGCCGGGTCGGCGCTTCGCTCACCATCGCCATGGTAGACCCCACCAACGTGTTTGCCATGGACGACATCAAATTCATGACCGGCTTCAATATCGAGCCGGTCGTAGCTTCGGAAGCCTCCATTCTGGAAGGCATCGACAAGGCCTACGGCACCACCAAGGAAGAAGAAAACCTTGAGCAGGTCATGATGTCGATGTCGGAGATGGATGAGAACGACGTCGAACTTCAGTCCGAACAGCAAGAGATGGGATTGGCTGACCTGGAGCGCGCGGCCGACGAAGCTCCCATTGTAAAGCTGGTCAACCTCGTCCTGAGCGATTCGGTAAAACGCGGAGCCAGCGACATTCATCTCGAACCCTACGAAAAAGAGTTCCGCGTGCGCTTCCGTATTGATGGCGTGCTGCAAAGCATCATGACACCGCCTATCAAGCTGAAGGACGCCATCACCTCGCGCTTGAAGATCATGTCGAAGCTCGACATCAGCGAAAAGCGTCTGCCGCAAGACGGCCGCATCATGCTGAAGATGAACATTGGCGGACGCAAGAAGCAGCTCGATTTCCGCGTCAGCACGCTGCCCACCTTGTGGGGCGAAAAAATTGTGCTGCGCTTGCTCGATAAAGAGAACCTGCGTCTCGACATGACCAAGCTGGGGTTCGAACCCGAGTCGCTGGTCAAGTTCGAGAAAGCCATTCTGAAACCCTACGGCATGGTTCTCGTTACCGGCCCTACAGGCTCCGGCAAGACTAACACCCTGTACTCCTCCATTTCGCGACTGAATACGCCCGACACCAACATCATGACTGCGGAAGATCCTGTCGAATTTCAGCTCGCCGGCGTGAACCAGGTGCAAATGAAGGAGCAGATTGGCTTGAACTTCGCCGCCGCGCTGCGCGCTTTCTTGCGGCAGGACCCGAACATCATTCTGGTGGGCGAAATTCGCGACTTTGAAACCGCCGAAATCGCCATCAAAGCCGCGCTGACCGGCCACCTGGTGCTTTCCACGCTGCACACCAATGGCGCTCCGGAGACCATCACGCGCCTCATGAATATGGGCATCGAGCCATTTCTGGTGGCCACCTCCGTGCACCTGATCTGCGCCCAGCGTCTGGTACGCCGCATTTGCAAGGACTGCGCGGAGACGGTCGATGTTCCGGTTCCAACCCTGATCGACGAAGGTTTCACACCCGAGGAAGCCAAAACCGTAAAAATTCAAAAAGGCAAAGGCTGCGCTACCTGCAGCAACACTGGTTATAAGGGGCGCGCCGGTTTGTACGAAGTGATGGAAGTTGACGACGAAATCAAAGAACTTGTACTGGTGGGCGCCTCGGCAGTCGAGCTGAAGAAAAAAGCCATCGAGCGCGGCATGATCACGCTGCGTCGCAGCGGGTTGATCAAAGTTGCGGCCGGAATGACCACACTTGAGGAAGTCGCCCGCGAAACAGTTCATTGAGTTTAAAGCTGGAGAACGAGTTTTTGAGGAATTAGAAAAAGGGAAAGGAAGGATATGGGGCTCTCGTTAAGCGATTTGTTGAAAAGAATGTTGGAGACCGGAGGCAGCGATCTTCACCTCACCACCAACTCACCCCCGCAGATTCGCGTCCATGGCCATCTGGTGCCGCTTGATCTGCCGCAACTGACGCCAGCTGAGACCAAGCAATTGGCCTACAGCGTAATGACCGATTCGCAGAAACACCGGTTCGAAGAGAACCTGGAGTTGGATTTCTCTTTCGGATTGAAGGGTCTGGCTCGTTTCCGCGCGAACGTCTTCAACCAACGCGGCGCCACCTCGGCGGTATTTCGTCTGATTCCTTTCGAGATCAAGTCATTTTCTCAGCTCGGCCTTCCCGCGGTAGCGAGCAAAATGTGCGACAAGCCGCGCGGACTGGTGCTGGTCACAGGTCCCACCGGATCCGGCAAGTCAACCACGCTGGCGGCGATGATCGACAAGATCAACACGGAGCGCCACGATCACATCCTCACCATCGAAGACCCGATTGAGTTCGTGCACATGAACAAAAATTGCGTGGTCAACCAGCGCGAGTTGCACGCTGACACCAAGAGCTTCGCCGACGCTTTGCGCGCTGCGCTTCGTGAAGACCCGGACGTGGTGCTGATCGGCGAAATGCGTGACCTGGAAACCATTGAGTCCGCGCTGCGCATTGCGGAAACCGGCCACCTCACTTTTGGCACGTTGCACACCAATTCGGCATCTTCCACCATCAACCGCATCATCGACGTGTTCCCCGCACACCAGCAACCGCAGATTCGCGCACAGTTGTCCCTGGTGCTGGAAGGAATCATGTGCCAAAGCCTGTTACCCCGGGCCGACGGCAAAGGACGGGTGATGTGCATGGAAGTTCTGGTGCCCAACGCCGCGGTTCGCAACCTGATCCGCGAGGACAAAATTCACCAGATCTATTCCTCGATGCAGTCGGGGCAGGACAAGTTCGGGATGCAGACCTTTAACCAGGCTTTGGCCACGGCCTATTTTCAAAAGCAACTCACTTTGGAGATGGCTTTGTCCCGGTCCAGCAACCAGGATGAATTGACCGAAATGATCAACCGGGGAGCGAGTTTGTTGGGGCGCACGCCCTCCGCGACCATGGCCAAAGGTGCAGCCCCGGGAAAACGTTGAACGTAGCTGAGTGCAGCAAGCATGACTGAATTTGCAGGTGCAAGCGCTCCAACCGGGCGGCTGGAGCACAAAAAAGTAAACGGAGTAAAGAGAGGGTAACATGCCAGTCTTCACATTTTCGGGCAAGAGCGAGAGCGGCGAAAAAGTCAGCGGTGAGCGCTCCGCCACAAACAAACAAGCCTTGGCGATGCAGTTGCGTCGCGAACGTATCACCCCGGGCGCCATCAGGGAAAAGGGCAAAGAATTTGCCATGCCGACTTTCGGCTCGGGCAAAGTCAAGGTCAAGGAGATTGCCGTTTTCTTTCGCCAATTCTCCGTCATGATCGACGCCGGTTTACCGTTGGTTCAATGCCTGGAGATTCTGGCGGCCAATCAGGAAAATCAGACTTTCCAGAAGACCCTCACCGGGGTGCGCATGACGGTGGAAGGCGGCTCCACTTTGGCCAATGCCATGCGTCAGTTTCCGAAAATCTTCGATGATCTCACCACCAACATGATTGAGGCGGGTGAGACGGGCGGTATCCTCGACATCATTCTGCAGCGCCTAGCGACTTACGTCGAAAAGGCAGTCAAGCTGAAAGCCGCCGTCAAATCGGCCCTGATCTACCCGGTTTCTGTGGTGAGCCTCGCGTTCTTGATTGTGGCAGCCCTGCTCAAATGGGTGGTACCGATCTTTGCCAACCTGTTTGCCGGCTTGAACGTCTCCTTGCCTCTGCCTACTCGCATAGTCATCGGCTTGAGCGGCTTTGTCGGCCAATTCTGGTGGTTCTTCATCTTCGGAATTGGCGCCCTGATATTCGGGCTCAAGCAGATGCGCAAAAATCCCCAAGCCTCTTATTACATGGATTACGCGCTTTTGAAGATGCCCATTATCGGCATTCTCCTGCGCAAGATTGCCGTCGCTCGCTTCACACGTACCTTAGGTACGCTGATCACCTCCGGGGTTCCGATTCTTGAAGGTTTGGCCATTACCGCCCGCACCAGCGGCAACAAGGTTCTGGAAGAAGCCCTGATGAAGGTGCGAAAAGCCATCGAAGAAGGCCGCACTATTGTCGATCCGCTGCGCGAAAGCGGCGTCTTCCCCAACATGGTGACCCAGATGATCGGCGTGGGCGAAGCCACCGGCGCCATGGATTCGATGCTGCAGAAAATTGCTGACTTCTACGAGGACGAAGTCGACGCCGCCACCAAAGACATGCTGGCCATGCTGGAACCGGTCATCATTGGCCTGCTGGGTGTCATGATCGGCGGCATCGTCATTTCACTCTACATGCCGCTGTTCTCGATGATCGCCAAGCTGTCCGGCTAACACAGTAGTAGCTGTTAGCCAGAGGGGCCGGTA
>Ga0187778_10003159_pt1 | contig 11101 bp, 9 predicted proteins | sample 1015_Q2_SP5_20_M_FD_132418 | JGI IMG/M metagenome (GOLD analysis project Ga0187778, IMG submission 132418) | Tropical peat soil microbial communities from peatlands in Department of Meta, Colombia - 1015_Q2_SP5_20_MG | ecosystem: Environmental > Terrestrial > Soil > Wetlands > Peat | place...
GACGTCCACGTTTTCCATGTGATACTGGGCACAGCTCTCGATGTCTTTGAGCGCGAGGGTGGTGTTGATCCCGCCCCATCGGCCGACCTGTGATTCGATGCCATCGGCGCCGATGACCACCTTTGAGCGGAGCTCGAAGTCTTCGCCGAGCCGGTTGAGTTTGACGCCTTTTGTCGCACCATCTTCCGTGATAAGTCCCGTTGCTCGCGTATGTATCATAACATCGGCGCCTGCTCGTGCTGCGTCCCTGGCAAGCTGCCTATCGAAGAGCTCGCGTTCTAGAATAAGGCCAAGAGGGCCTTCTATCCCAAGCATCTGCCCCGACACTTCGACCGAAGTACCGTCGGGGGTAGTAGCGCGCACCCCCCTTACCTCGCTTGCGATCCACTTCCTATCAAGCTCTACGTATTTTGCGAATGACGTTTGAAAGACGTATGGCGTTTGAATCAGAGGGACGCCCTCTGCACACCTCACCGGCTCTCCTATCTCCTGTCGCTTCTCCACGAGTAGTACATCGCACTCCGCGGCAGTAGTTCGTGCGGCAGTAGAGCCTGCTGGACCTGCCCCGACCACTATAACGTCATATTCATCTTTCATGGCGTCCTTCCTGCGCCGCTGCGTCTACGACAAGATAGGTCCTCTATAAGTGCGTCGCGGCGTTTCTTCGAGCCTTCGCACCGTTATCCGCTATCTCTCTAAGCCGAAGAGATAGCGCTCGATGCGTACGCAAAGAGGCTATCTCCGTAAATAAAGCTTTCACACTTCGTGCCAGCATGTGCGACTATAGACGCATATACTTCAAAATGAGTCGCTCAGCGTCAAACGGCATTTCTTGGACTAATTAAGAAAATTCAGGATCGGAGATTATCGCTAAAGCTGATATCAAGGACGCGGGTCATGCTCACTGATTTTTGCAGCGCCGTCCTCAAAACCCTTTGAGCAACCACCAGAACTCGTTCCCACCACTGCGCCGAATCTTGGGTTGCGGATCGTATCCAATTTAGACGTTTTTCAAACCCAATCACTTTTACACTATTCGTCTGATCCTGTCTCTCGCCTTGACACGTGCTCTGCATTGCGCTTCTTTCGTTTCACCTCTTAATCGCTTTTCTTGCTCGCGGACCAAGCGATAGCCTCCCCGAAGCAGGATTATCAGGTTGTAGTTAAGCTTGACGCTTAGTAAAAACCTACTCGTCATTAATCGCGAACGTAAACGCTAGTCCAACAAAAATGAATGTTCTAAGAGGGGCATCCACGTGAGAATCTGGCTTTTTGCGCATCACGCGTTGCTGCTCTCCCTTCTAGCCTGAGTGCACGGCCACGGTGACGCAGCTATATAAGGGACAGTATGCTTACGAAGCAATGCCGGCAAACAAGAAGAAAAACGGCCGGATTAGTTTATCCATGCCGTTTGTTGGTCCAGAAAGATGACGGACTACGTTTTTAGCATCGACCGAGGTAGGCCGCATCTTTGGGCGCACAGTCACATGATGTTGTGACTGGGATTCTTTTTCCATGTGACAGCTTAAACGTGTCGTAAGGAGACTACAGAGATCGCGGATACGGCAGACTAAAGGGCATGCTTGGGGTCGCACTGACTACCGTCCATCGCCAGCGTGAAATGATGATTGGTTCGTATGGAAACTATTGACCACTATATAGTCTACGAAGCATACATTGACCTAGTCTTACCCCTCTATTAATGACGGAGGTGAAAGGAGGAGATGGAGACAGAGCAGCGATCAAAGAAGCGGCTTAAATCAGATACCATTCCGAGGGAATCGTACGAATGGGATTCTATGCGCGAGAAGTTCTTCGTTGAGACCTTTCCGAAAGTGGCGACGGCGGTTGCAAAGATTCAAGATGCCGATGATCGCTTCGATAAGGATTACATCGTCACGCACAAGAGACGAAAAAAGAGAGACATATACTACTAATGCGAAGCGAGCGGACGCACATCGTACTTCCTGGGATGAGCCTGGATCATGACCGACAAAACTGAACTGTATGAGAGGAGACGAGAGATGTACCGTCTCTACGCTAATAAATTAGACATGTCGGAAATCCTTGACATACTCTCTGTCAAATATCGCGTGTCAAAACAGGCGTTACGGGAGGACTGGGATAGCCGCATCCAGTGGGTGTACGATGTCTTCAATCTTGAGCCGGTCCAATCTGCGTAGTTAGTAATGTGATCGCGCGTGGGTGAAGCACTATATAACGTTGAGCTGGATCGCTTAGGAGTGGCTCGTCTCCGATCGGTCCAGCTCAACGCTGCAGGAGGCGTTCCAACACGATACACGTGAAGAGGGTCCTGTTCTTATGCACACACGCGGCGCGCTCACAGATGGCGGAAGGGTAATAATACGTTTGTTATCTTGAGAGATGCAACCAAATCCTTTTAAGACATTGCTGACCAGGAACAGGTGAGCAGTTCCCCAAATAACGAACGATGCTGCGGCCAGCATAAGAAATTCTACAGTCTCATCGCCTGTAATCAATTAAGACGCATAAATGTGGGGGTCTAGAAACTAGTATGCCAAACGAGAGCGCTTAACAAGCGGACGTTTGTTCTTTCTTTCAGAGACTACGGCCTTCGCTGCGATGGTGCATCCGTGGTGATTTCGGCTTGCCAAGATACCCGCCGCTAGTCGTAAGGAACTCGCTTCCTCCCGTCTCCATTTGTCCACCACGCACCCAATCCTTCTTGGTGAACCATTACTAAATCTTGATACGCACAGGGCCTACTTCACGTTCCTTTCTGACGAGATGACGGCGATGCGGCGTGCCACGTACTCTTGGTAGTCCCTTAGCCTTGCCGGTCGTGAGTGGCAAAAAAGCTTATCGCGCATGTCCGCATGGATGCCAACGCCTGTGTCGGATCCGTGGACGGCGACGGAGTCATCGTCAGAAACAGCGCTGCTAGTAAGCGTCCGCAACGTGATAAGGTTTTGCAGCACAGGTACAGCTAGCATCACCACTCTTTTGTACAGCGGGAGCATCACCACTCTTTTGTACAGCGGGCGCGGCCTAGAGGAGGGGGACCGAGAGCCGTTCTTTTGGGGAAAAAGAGCAAGCTGATAAGTGATAGACGGGTCGTTTAGTCGCCTGCAAGTGTTTTAAGGAGAATAAGAAGAGAGACCACATATAGGTCTCGGTCTGAATTGGTACGACGGGCGGTGCCATTTTCTACATCGAAGACATTTGTTATCACGTAGCGTGTATTTTCCTCTTTATTTACCACCAAACGGATCCTTTCCGTGGATGATAAATCGGCAGACCACGCGTACGTCTATAGAAAGACTTGAAAAAACCTTGAGGAGGTCAATCATGCCAAAAGTAATTCATTTCGAGCTTCCTGCTGACGACCCAAAGCGGGCGATCGCGTTTTATGAGAAGGTGTTTGGCTGGACGATCACCAAATGGGAAGGCCCCTTTGATTATTGGCTGATCTCAACGGGACCTGACGACGAACCGGGAATCAACGGTGCCATAATGCCGCGCGTGATGCGTGAGCAGGTCACGACGGATACGATTAACGTCAAATCCGTAGATGATTCCGTGAAAAAGATTGAGGAGGCTGGAGGAACAGTTACGGCGCCAAAACGGGTCATTCCCAGCATCGGATACATTGCCTACTGCACTGACACAGAAGGAAATCTGTTTGGTGTCTTACAACCCGACATGTCTGTAAAATAGTGGCAGGTGGTGAGGGCGGCAGGCGCGCAGTGTCACGCTGTGGGTAGACGTCATGTGAGCTCACTGGGTTCATCGTTGTACTGAACTTAACCGAAGAGGAGGCACTAAGGAAAGGTACGGCGGCTCGCAGAGCGCGTGATAACCCGTGGTCATGGAGTGTGGTGATTGTGGGGGATGACGCTTTCTATTATTGCAGCACACGCGTTCGGGTACTAGCTTGGAACGCTTGTTTATGACACTCGTATTTTAGTGAAAAATGCGGATGTTAGTGCTTATTCGGCCGACAAACTATGATATGAATGTTGCGGCCTTCACTCACTCGGTCTATCAACCGTAAGAATGCCCAAAGCAACAGTAGACAAAAGAGGATGAATAGGAGCGGAAACCCTGCGGAACCCGCCAATAGAGAAAGCACGATAAGCACACCTATGGTTGTATAGCCTATCTTTTACCACCATGTGAGCCGTTGCCAACGTGATAGCTTCTTAGTTTGATTGCTTGCTGGCGTATAAACAGGCTGAGAGGGAGCAGGCCCGTAGTGAAAAACGTTAAACTTGCTCCCGCAATACTGGCAAATTTGAATCAACGGTCGAGAGTGATAGGGTGGCCGGATGAGATAAAAAACACTGGATGAAACTACGGAGCGAACTTATCCTACTTGAAAGAGCTAGATGGATACTGAGGCGAAGAATATTAATTCATCCGTAAATAAGAAAGGAATAGTCAGTTCAATAAGTGAACATACGTTCGAGGAAACGCTCGAGCGATTAGAGACGAATGTCATTTCGCGCGGGCTTACGATTTTCGCCCACATCGATTTCAGCGGAGACGCGGAACGCGCTGGTTTGAAAATGAGACCTACTCGATTGCTGATCTTTGGGAACCCGAAAGCTGGTACCCCTTTGATGGTCGCGGCGCCAACTCTTGCCATCGATTTTCCCCTAAAAGCAGTAGTTTCAGAGGACGAGGAAGGGAGGGTGACGGTCACATATAATTCTCCGCAGTACCTCAAGAATCGCCATCACATTCCCGACGAGCTACTGAAAAACATCTCCGGCATTGTGTCCATTGTGGAATCAACGGTCAAATAGCGCGGAGTTTATAACAATAATTGGTGTGCTTGCTGCCTTCGCGCGTGCGCGTTGTCAAACTCTAAGTTCACACGTGATGGCCTAGGCCGGTGAACTGTTAGTCCCATTCGGTGATTTCCACGAATCCTTCCTGTGCGAGCTGTGCCATTCTCGCCATGGCATCTGTGTTGACCTTGACTCCGGGGATAAAGTCTACATTACCCCAGCCGTGAGCTGCGGCCGTCGCGCCACACATCTCAATGTGCACACCGCGACTCATCAGGTCAGTGATGAGACTCTTGTACGGATTACCGGTCTTAACATTTCGTTCGGCATTGTAGGCCTCATCGTTCAACGTGGGGTGGCCGGCATTTGTGTTAAATACCGCGATGACTTGGGCCTTGGCGTTCCAGTCAGCTATATCCTTCGCAATGAGCTGGAGGTGGAAAACGGATGCTGGCAGGTCTCCTTCGAAAGCTAGGCCAGCGATATTGAAGGCGATCTTCACTTCTTCGAGTTTTACAGGAATATCGATGTGAAGTGGTTTCATAAGATATCATTCGGTTTTCGGCGCTTATCCCTTCCCCGCGCTAATCCTCCTTCAAACAGCAAGCATCAGCGTGATCCTCGCTTTCGGTTCCTTCCTTCTTTTTTATCCTTTTGTCCACCGCCAAAACCGAAGGGTTATGGTTACCAAAAGTCGAGATGGTTGTGGTGGCGATATGTTACTGTAACGGTAGACTTACGGTCATGAAATTTGTCCGTCCGCTCGTTTATATCCGCCTCCGCCCACACGATGTGCCACTTTGTGCTGCGTTTTTCCGCTTGCTGCTCTCCATCAACGTCGTTTGTCTGCTAAGGGGTGCGCGTGGGCGACAGGTGAAAGCGAATTATCTTGACCAATTCCTGCCACGAGGCACACACAAAGGAGATCCCTAACACGATCGCCAACTGTGCAGCACTGATAGGGGAGAGCCTGAAATAGGCGCTGAGCTGTGGGGTGCTGATCACAAAAAAGAGGAAGGCAAATGCCACTATTGCCCACACGTCCATCGCTTTGTTGGCAAACACGCCGATGCGGTACAGGGGCTCTCGCTCTGAACGACAGACAAACGCGAGGATCATGAGCGTGAAAATCCACGCGGCAAAGGCGAAGGTTTGGGCTTGACTGAGGGGAAGGCCGAGCGAAAGCCCGTAGAAGTACGAGATCGTGACGCCGGCGAAGAGGCTGATCCCCGAAGCAGCGATGCCTCTGAGCATTGGCGAGTCCATGAAACGTTCCTTGAGATTGCGTGGTTGTTCGGTGTAAATGCGCGCTTCAGCTGGTTCGGCGACAAAGGCAGCCGACGCTCCTAAGTCCATGAATAGTTCGAGAACGATAATCTGAATCGGCGCAAAGGGAAGAGAGACGGCAATCAGCACCGGCAGTAGGAAAATCGCGATCAGCGCCCCTTTCACGGATAGGTAAAACTTCACCCCCTTTCGTAGGTTTTCAAAGAACTTGCGCCCCTCGAAGATGCCCTGTCCTATCAATACGAAGTTATCGTTTGACAGCACCACATCTGCCGCTTCTTTGGCCGCGTCAGTTCCCTTAATGCCCATGGCAATACCGATATCCGCCCCCTTGAGAGCGAGCGTGTCATTGATCCCGTCGCCGGTGACGGCGACGATCTCCCCGTTATGATGATGGGCATTGACGAGGCGGTACTTGTGCTCAGGCGTCGTCCGTGCAAACACACCCACCGCTTTTACGACGTCAGCCACGTCGCTATCTGACATCCGGTCAAGCTCGGCGCCCGTGACGACGTTATCGGCGTCAATTCCAACACGTTGAGCGATGAAGCGAGAGGTCTCAGGATGATCTCCCGTCACCATGATCGTGCGTATCCCAGCTCTTCGTGCCCGCTCGATCGTTTCCTTTACCCCCTGTCGCGGGGGGTCCTCGAGGAACAGCAGTCCGACCACAGAGAGACCGTTCTCGAGTTCTGAAAACGGCTGGTCGCGTGCATCGATAGGAAGCCGCTTCTCTGCGACAGCGATGGCGCGCCGCCCCTTGGCCGTTTCATTCCTGAGCGCCTCCTCATACGAGGCGTGCATGCCCTGCGTGAGGGCAAAGATCTCCTCAGGAGCTCCGATAACAAATAAGCGGGCATCCCTGTCAGTGGTTCGTATCGTTGAGCGCGTTTTTCGATCACCCTCAAACCCACGTTCACGGGTAAGCGTGCCAATAGCCACCGCCGCATCTTTCTGCGACGATTCGAGGATTGCTGCATCCGTCGCCGACGCTGGAAATTCAGGGAGCCCTCCCCTCGCGGCAGCGAGTATATCCGCTTTGTGCTCTGCTGGAAAGACTGAAACAACCCTCATCTTGTTTTCCGTAATAGTTCCGGTTTTGTCGGTGAGAATAACGGTCGCGTCTCCCAGTACCTCGGCGGCCTTGATTTTCTTTACCAAAAATCCTCCCCGTGAAAGCTGGTATGCCCCAAGGCCGAGCACCATGGTGATAATGATAGGGAGTTCTTCAGGAATGGTGGCAAACGCAAGCGCGAGTCCGGTAAGAAACATCTGATAGAGCTCTTGCCCGCGTAACACGCCAAGAATCGGAATGGCCACACTAAAGCCAACAGCAACGCCCACGAGGCTCTTAGCCAAAGCCTTCATCGCCTGCTGCAAGGGCGTTTTTGGCTCCTTAATCGCCTGAGCCTTAGCTGAAATGGCGCTGATTCTCGTGGAGCGTCCCGTGGCAACGACGAGCGCCTTTCCCTCGCCTACAACGATGAGCGTGCCCGCGTAGAGCGAGTCGCCCACCTTTTTCCCCTCGGGGAATGACTCGCCTGTCAACGATGACTCATCAACGCTCATGCTGAGCGACTCTATGACGCGAGCATCAGCAGCAACCCGCGTGCCGGATGCGACGAGCAGCACATCATCAGGTACGATAGCCTCCGTCTTGACGTTCGTCGCTGCGCCGTCGCGCAGCACCTTGGCCTGCGGTGCCGCCAGCTGTGCGAGCGAGGCGATCGTCTTTTTGGCGCGGTACTCGTTCCAGACCTCGGCGAAGATGAGCGCGGCGATGATCGCGAAGATGGTGATCGTGTCGCCCAATTCGCCACCGAGAGCGTAGAAGAAGCCGACGGCATACAAAAGAAGCATCATCGGCTCGGTCATCTCCTCTTTGACGATGTCGACAAACCGTACGGTATGCGGGGCAAACGGTATGTTAGGACCAACCTCAGCAAGCCGCTTTCTCGCCTCGACGCTCGTTAACCCTCTATTTTCCTCGTTCTGCATTCTCGTGCCGCCCTCCCGGAACTTCTCACCGGTTGCTTCTGGCGCATGGGGTCGTGCCTTTCAAACAAGCGTGAATAGGGCGTGACCCATCTATTGCTCTTGTGCCCTTTTTCCACGGAACTATCGAGTTTAGCTACGCATCAGTAAAAAGGGCTACCACAATGCGGGCTTTCTTTGCTTTTATAATTTGTCAGAGCGGGAACGCGGTGTACACTAAGGACGCCCTTACGCCCGCTCGCATATCAGCACGTTCCAAACCGTCGAACGATGCCAGCAACGTAGGCGGTCCGTCTTAAAATGCACACTATGCGACGCTACTGGCTGCGTATAACTAGTACGGGCACGTTAGCCACACGGATAATCTTATCAGCAACGCTGCCGATAAGCGGGCGATTAAGGCCTCTGCTGCCGTGCGAGCCGATGATAATCAGATTGATATCGTGATCTTCAGCGTACTTGGCCAGTTCCTCCGCCGGGCGTCCTTCGAGCACCGTAGCGACAACGCGTTCCCCTTGAATCCCGTGTGCGGCCAACTGCGTTTTTCCGTTCGCCACCGCTTCTTTGCCCTCGCCAAGCAGAACGTCATGCATATACTCCCACGAGTCGATTTGGTGCACAGACCCCGTCGCGTCAAGAACGCACACCACGTGCACCGTCGCGCCGGTAAAGCGTGCGAGATATGCACCGTGCTCGTAGACGGGGGCCATCAGCTCCCCGCCGTCTGTTCCTATAAGGACGTGTTTATACTCCATGGAGTCACCACGTGCTCCCTCTCGTGACGCCGCACGGCATTTCAGTCGTTCTGCTTCGTTCGCTTTTTACACCGTGCCAGCGCCTCCTCCGCCTGTACGCTCCGCTCATCCCACGTGAGCATCAGCGCGGTGGCGAGGCGCACGGCACCCAGTCATAAATGCGTGCGTCCGACCGAAACAGCTCTAGCTCGGCGAGCGCCTTCTCCCGCTGCATATGGAGTTCAGCGTTACGCTTCGCTTTTCGTATCTCCATCAACGCCTGTTCCCCAGCCTTGCATGTCATGAATAACCGCACCCCTACGGTTAGAAAATGCACGCCTCAATGTGTGAAAGCATTATATAAAGGTGCGTGACATAGCGTGGCGGCCGAGGTGAGCGTTACGCCGTGTATCACCATAACCGTTCCTTTATTGTGGTACACGATACCTTACAAAACGATAGACTGCTAAACGATGCGCCTCGTTACGCCGTTTGAACTAACTGTTTAGGTAAGATATGGAGATAAAAATTTTATAGACATGCTCATCGGAGTCATAGACGATGAAGACGATCCTCTTTCTCTGCACGCATAACGCAGCGCGCTCACAGATGGCCGAAGGGTTGATCAACGCTCGGTATGCTGATCGCTACAAGGTGCATAGTGCTGGCAATGAACCGACTGAGGTGCATCCGTGCGTCGCAAAAGTGATGGGAGAAGTAGGCATCGACATCTCAGCCCAGCGTGCGAAGTCTCTCGATGAGTTTGCCGACGTGACCTTTCACTACATCGTGACGATGTGTGCTCACGCGGCGAAGAACTGCCCTATCTTTCCCGGTGGCGTCAAGTATCTTGAGCGCGCCTTTCCTGATTCGGTGACCGCTACGACAGACGAGCGCGATCAATGTAAACCATTCAGAGAGGTACGTGACAAGATAAGCGCGTGGATCGAGGGAACGTTCGGTTAGATAGCGTAACGCGGTGGTACGTACAACGCTATTGGAGTAAGTATGTAACCACCGTGTCGCATCTGGGCGGAGGGCGTGGAGTGCCTTTTAACACATCATTAAGGTGGTCTCGCTCGTCGGTGAAGGGCGTAAACGGCGACACCGAACAGTACCACGGCGCTGCCCACGATCACTGAGGCCGGCGGCAGCGAGAACGCGAGTATGAGGCAGCCCGCGAAACCCAGCACGGGGAGGGCCCTGTTAAACAGCCGCTCGTCCGATCTCAAGGTGTGCGCGGACGCGTTGGTGAGCGCGTAGTACAACAGCACGGTAAACGCGCTGAACCCGATCGCCGAGCGAACGTCGGCGAGCAGGACGACGGCTACCAGAATCACTCCCACGGTTACCTCGGCCAATGAGGGGACCTTGTATCTCGGGTGCACGCGCGCGAGATACGTCGGCAGGTTACGGTCTGCCGCCATCGCGAACATCGTGCGGCTGGTGCCCACCATGACCGAGAGCAGCACGCCGAGGGTCGCAAAGACCGAGCCGACCTGCACGAGCCATTGCCACTGGGCAAAGCCCGCTACCTGCACCGCGGTGACGAGCGGGGCGTTCGATTGCGCGAGTGTGGCCGGCCCGACGACGAGGAGCGCCGAGAGAACAACCGCGGCGTAGATCAGGAACGTGAGGCTCAGGCCGATCATGATCGCCCGCGGGATGGCCGTTTCGGGGTTACGAACCTCTTCGCCGAGCGTCGCGATCCTTGAGTAGCCCGCGAACGCGAAGAACCAGATCCCTGCGGACTGTAGTATGCCGTAGAGCCCGCTCGAGCCGTAGAGCGGCTGGAGGTTCGCGATCGTCGGCGTGCCGTGCAGGATCAGGACGACGATGGCGAGAAGGGAGAGCATGACGACGGCGACAACGACCTTTGTGGCGCCGGCGGTCTTCTTGATCCCGAAGTAGTTGAGCGTCGTAAAGGCGATCACCGCTCCGGCGGCCAGGAACCGGGCGTAGTCCGGGAAAAGGTAGTAGCCGAACGTCAGGGCGACCGCGGCGGAGCTGGCCAGTTTGCCGACGATGAAGCCCCAGCCCGCTACAAACGCCCAAAACTCGCTCAGGCGCTCTTTGGCGTAGACGTAAGTCCCGCCTGAAGCCGGGTACAGGCGTGCGAGCTGCGCTGATGAGCTGGCGTTAAAGAACGCAACGAACGCGGCGATGATCAAACCGAACAGCAGCCCAGCTTGAGCGGCCGCCGCGGCCGGTGCGAGGGCGGCGAAAATGCCCGCTCCTATCATTGAGCCGAGACCGATAAACACGGCATCCTGCGTGCTCAGCGAGCGCGACAGCCTGTCTGTTTTTACA
>Ga0187778_10003161_pt1 | contig 11099 bp, 11 predicted proteins | sample 1015_Q2_SP5_20_M_FD_132418 | JGI IMG/M metagenome (GOLD analysis project Ga0187778, IMG submission 132418) | Tropical peat soil microbial communities from peatlands in Department of Meta, Colombia - 1015_Q2_SP5_20_MG | ecosystem: Environmental > Terrestrial > Soil > Wetlands > Peat | place...
CGATGAGAAGGTCATTGGGCCCTATCAGTGGATTTCTATACCTGAACTCTGATGCGATATCCACCTCCACAGGGAGCCGGGCAATCTCTTCAATAAGGTACTTTCCGATCAGGGCAGCATGCCATGAGGTCCCGCATGCCACGATGAATATCCTTTTAATTGACTGCACATCCTCTTCTTTCAGCCCGAACTCTTCAAGGAATACCTCACCCGTTTCGAGACTGAATCTTCCCCTGAGCGTATCTGCAACAGCCCTTGGTTGCTCGTACATCTCTTTGAGCATAAAATGTTTGTACCCGCCCTTTTCAGCCATGGACGGACTCCAGGGGATTGAGGTCACCTCTTTGTCAACCGGGATACCCTCCATTGTGGTTACCATGACGCCCTCATCATTTATCACCACCATTTCGCCATCATTAAGATAGATCACATCCTTGGAATAACTAAAGAATGCAGGGACATCGGATGCGATAAAGTATTCTCCGTCTCCAAGTCCTACGCAAAGTGGGCTGTCCTTTTTCACCCCCACAACCTTTCCCTCTTCTCTTTCGCTGAGTACAGCAAGGGCATACGCACCCTTGACGTCTTTCGCGGCATGCCTCACCGCATCCTCCAGGGGGTAGTCCTTGGAGTATTTATTGATAAGGTGGCAAAGCACCTCGGTGTCGGTATCTGAGGTAAAGACGTATCCTTCGGCGAGGAGGTTCTTCTTGAGATCAAGGTAGTTTTCGATTATGCCGTTATGGACTATGACGATGCCATCAGACCTGTGAGGATGTGCGTTTTCTTCTGAAGGCTTCCCATGAGTCGCCCAGCGAGTATGCCCAATCGCGGTGTGGGTTGACGGCTGGTCCGCATCAAAAAGACTGAGGAGATCCTTTACCTTGCCTTTGCGTCTTTTGATATCAATATGTCCTTCAGAAAAGTACGCAATGCCTGCTGAATCGTAGCCCCTGTATTCCAGGCGTTTAAGCCCTTCAAGGACCACAGATATCGCATTTTTTTTCCCTCTATACCCGATTATTCCGCACATGCTCTAGCGTCCCGTCCTCCCTCTCTTGTCTGCAGCTTTTTGAGTGGCTGACCGCCGGGTGCCCACACTTCCCTGTCTCTTCTGTACCCACCCCTCCCTGTTCATTTGGTGCACCCTGCTTGTGGCAAGGGACATGGGAGGAACATCACGTGTGATGGTAGAGCCTGCGCCAACATACGCACCTTTGCCAATACGCACGGGTGCAACAAGCTGTGAATCGCTACCAATAAACACGCCATCCTCTATTTTTGTGGTATGTTTTGCCCTTCCGTCATAATTACAGGTGATGGTACCGGCCCCGATATTCACGTCTTTCCCTACAATGGCATCCCCAATATAGCTAAGATGTGATGCTTTTGTTCTTTCACCAATGACCGATTTCTTTATCTCAACAAAATTTCCTATTCTGGCGTCAGTGCCTATTTGAGAACCAGGTCTCAGATAGGCAAAAGGGCCCACAGATGCCCGGTCCTTTACCCTGGAGTCTTCTATTACGGTGGAGTCTTTTATTACTGCACCATTGCCGATATCACTGTTCCGAATCCTCACATTCGGATAAATGACGGAACCTTTTCCTATTCTCGTATGGCCATCGAGACAGACATTCGGATAGATCATAGTTTCTTTTCCGATGCATACATCGGGATGGATAGATACCGAGTCGGCATCAAGAAAATTCACACCTCTGGCAATCCAGGACTGTACAATGTTCCTCTTCATGAGCGCTGATGCCTTGGAAAGCTCTTCCCGAGTATTTATCCCCATCAATTCCTCTTCTGTACCTATGCAATATGCGGAGGTTTTAAGGTTCTTCCTTGAGGCAGCGGCAATTATATCCGTGAGATAGTATTCTCCCTTTGCCGGATTCACCGGTATCTTGTCAACAATCTTGAAGGCATCATAGTTTATGGCATACACACCGCTGTTTACTTCACTTATTTTTTTCTGCATGGAGTCTGCATCCCTGTCCTCCACGATAGATATGACTTGCCCTGAAGCATTCCTAATAATCCTGCCATAATGTTCGGGGTTCTTTGTATTAAATGACAAAACGGAGATGCTGTTCTTATCATTTTTATGGTATCGCAGAAATTTTTTTATAATATCGGGATTCAACAGAGGGGTGTCTCCGTTGAGCACCACAATGACGCCCCTAGAATTTCTGAGAGCAGGTCTCACGCAACGGAGGGCATGGCCAGTGCCCTTTGGTTCTCTCTGGAGCACATACGACACCCCAAGGGATCCTATTGTGTTCTTGATGCGTTCTCCCTGCTTTCCAATGACCACAAGAATCCTTTCAGGGTTTAGTGTCCTTGCTACAGTAATAACCGCCTTGAGCATAGGAATTCCACATACTGTATGGAGCACCTTGGGAACGGCTGATTTCATTCTTGTCCCAAGCCCTGCGGCAAGGATAACGCAGTCCAGACTCATACCTTTGATTCCAGTATCCTCGGCGGTGTCGCAATCCCTCCTGACATGATAATCTTGATGCCTTCTTCGATCGGTATGTTAGTGGAGAACACATCCTGGTTTTTGAAGAGGATCACTTCACCCAGATAGAGGTTGTTAGTGGGAATATACACCGCCATAAGGTGCGTTTCTTGGTCGTCTTTTTCTGATCTTAGTGCGCATTCCTTTGTGAGGAACCCGAAGGCAAAAGAGCCTGGCCTCGGGTATTCAACAATAACAAACTTCTTAAATGAACCGGTGTTATCTGGCGAGAACGCGTTGGCGAGCTGTTTCAATCCGGTATAAATTCCCTTGAACACAGGGATTTTGAGGAACAGCTTGTCCATGACCCCTATCGTCCACTTTCCGAACACATTCGTAGAAATTACACCGACTAAAAGAACTATGGTTACCGCAGAGAGAAACCCGAACCCGTAGATATGGGCATTAAAGAGCTTATCAAACATGAAACCAAGCTGGTCATCCACAAACATGAAAAACCAGACAATCACCTTGACGGTCAGTATGGCGGGAATTAACACCACAAGCCCTGCAAGAAATCTTCTTTTTATGATGGTACGGATGGGGGTCATCTTATCTGTCAGCCTTTGTCATAACCTCGTCAGGAATATCGAAATTGGCATATACATTCTGGACATCTTCGTTTTCCTCGAGAAGCTCTATGAGTTTCAGCATCTGTTCTGCAGCCCTCTCCTCAAGGAGGACATAACTCTTTGGAAGCATGGTCGTTTCTGCAAAAGAAACGGTCACATTCGCAGTTTCAAGAGCGTTCTTGACCCTGGTGAGGTCTTCAGGTGAGGTGATGACCTCATAATTGTCTTCCTTCGGATCATTTCTCATGTCCTCAGCACCGGCATCAAGAGCGATAGTCATGAGGGTATCCTCATCAACCTTGCTCTTGTCCACGAGGAGATATCCCTTTTGCTGAAACATCCATGCCACGCATCCCGCTTCCCCCAAATTTCCCCCATGTTTTGACATGATGTGCCGGATCTCTGAGACAGTTCTCTGTTTATTATCAGTAAGTGCTTCTATGAGTACCGCGACGCCTCCTGGCCCGTACCCCTCATAGGTGAACTCCTCATATGACATTCCCGGAAGTTCCCCCGTACCTTTCATGATCGCCCGCTTGATGTTATCGTGGGGCATATTCACCTCTTTTGCCTTTTCGATGGCAAGCCTAAGTCTTGGATTGCCAGAAGGATCCCCCCCGCCGATCCTCGCCGCAACAGAGATTTCCTTCACGATCTTGGTAAATATTTTCCCTCTCTTTGCATCGGTATGGGCTTTTTTATGCTTTATCTGGGCCCATTTAGAATGTCCTGACATCTATATCCTCCGTCCGTTTGGACAATTCTCAAATAACAATAGAGAACACTTAAGAAAATGTACAGAAGCGGCACTCATTATTCTTGAATTTCCATCCACAAAGCTGATTTTTCTGAGGTAAGCTATTTTACCATAGAAGCCTCTCTTTTGTGTTATTCAATGCCATATTCTTTTATCTTGGTCAAGAGGGTCTTATAGCTCACATCAAGGAGTTCCGCAGCCCTGCTTTTATTGCCCTTTGTTTCCTGTAATGCCTTCTTAATTCGTTCGCTCTCTGCTAGGCGAAGCGCCACTTTTCTCGTATCTTCAAGGGTGCCGTTCATGGGTAATATGTCGGGGCTTGAGTTTGCGGGAACTGGGTTCAAAGAAATATGTTCAGGGGTTATCGTAAGGCCGTCACAGAGAATTACGGCTCGTTCTATTGTGTTTTCCAGTTCCCTGACGTTCCCTTTCCAAGGAGAGGCCCTGAGGATCGTAAACACTTCTTCAGAGACCTTTTTTGTCCCGCTCTTCATTTCAGCACAATATTTTTTTATAAAGAAATCCACCAGCAGGGGAATGTCTTCAACCCTTTCCCTGAGAGGGGGGATCCTTATTGGGAAGACATTGAGTCGGTAATAAAGATCTTCCCTGAATCTCCCTTCGGCGACTGCGATATCGATCTCCTTATTGGTTGCGGCAATAATCCGCACATCGACCTGAATCGGCTTTAGCCCCCCGAGACGTTCTATCTCACTTTCTTGTATAACCCTCAGGATTTTTGACTGGAGAGAAAGATCCATCTCAGCGATCTCATCAAGGAATATAGTTCCCTTATGTGCCAGTTCGAACTTGCCGAGTTTCCTTGCCTCTGCTCCGGTGAATGCCCCTTTCTCGTATCCAAAAAGTTCTGATTCCAGGAGTTCTTTTGGTATGGCAGCGCAATTGATGGGGACAAAGGGAAAGTCTTTTCTTGGACTCAAACAATGGATGGCCCTCGCGAATAGTTCCTTTCCTGTTCCACTTTCGCCGAGGATAAAGGCTGTTGCCTTTGTTGACGCAACCTTTTGAATCTTTTTTTCAGCCTCAAGGATCTTTCCGGACTTGCCAATGATTGTGGGCATGCCTCTCATTGAAGAGATCTCATCCCTCAGAAGGATATTCTCTGTCACCAACCTTTGGGTCTCCATGGCTTTTCTTATAAGATGGAGAAGGTGATCTGTGTCAAAGGGTTTTGTGATGAAGTCGAAAGCGCCCTCTTTTATGGCCTTTACGGCTACGTCTACGGTGCCAAAGGCGGTCATCATGATCACCGGCAGCATCGGGTTTTCCTCTTTTGCTGCCCTGAGCACATCCATGCCATCCTTCTTCGGAAGTTTCAGGTCCGAAAGTACGAGGTCTATTTTGTTCTCACGGATCTTTCTGATGCCCTCTGTTCCATCCCTGGCTATAAGTGGATGATACCCCACGGTCTCCATGGTCTCCTGCAGCATTTTGGCCATGGAGTCTTTGTCTTCAACGATGAGGATGGTTTCCATGGAGTGCCTTTTTTATTCCTCTGGCAGCCTGTCTTATCCTATGTTCGTTTTCCACAAGGGCGAATCTCACAAAGCTCTCTCCCCCATCTCCAAACCCGATTCCAGGCGAAACAGCAACGCATGCTTCCCTGATGAGAAATTTGCTGAACTCGAGGGAGCCCATCTTCTTGAAAGGTTCCGGAATCTCAGCCCACACAAACATGGTTGCCTTTGGTGGTTCTATACCCCAGCCTGCCTTATGGAGGCCTGTAATGAGCGCATCCCGCCTGGATTCGTAAGTCTCTCTGATCTCCCCTACACAATTCTGTGGCCCCCTCAGGGCGATAATGCTCGCGATCTGTATTGGCTGGAACATGCCATAATCCAGATAACTCTTTATCTTTGTGAGCGCGCCTACCATCTCTTTGTTCCCGCAGCAGAATCCCACTCTCCATCCAGCCATGGAATAACTCTTTGTCAGCGAGAAGAATTCAACCCCCACGTCTTTGGCGCCAGCAACCTGAAGAAAACTGGGAGCAGCGTATCCGTCAAAGCAGAGGTCGGCATATGCGAAATCGTGGACTATCATAATGTTGTTCTCTTTCGCAAAGTCCACAATCCTCTTGAAAAAAGGGGCGTCAACGCACTCAGTGGTGGGATTATGGGGAAAATTTATAATGAGCAGCTTAGGTTTCGGCCATAATGACTTGTATGCCTTTTCCATTTCTTCAAAAAAGTCAAACCCTTTCCCCGTAGGTATGTACCTCACTTCAGCGCCTGCAAGTATGGCACTGTAAGGATGGATAGGATATGCAGGGGTGGGTGTCATCACCACATCGCCAGGTCCCAGCGTAGCGTAAGCGAGATGGCTCAAACCCTCTTTAGCTCCAATGGTGATGACCACTTCGGTTTCAGGGTCTAGGTTGACATTATACCGTCTGTTGTACCATTCGGTTATTGCCACTCTCAGTTGGGTTATCCCTTTAGATGCAGAATAACGGTGATTTTTCGGGTTCTTGGCTGCCTCGCACAATTTATCCACGATATGTTTTGGTGTAGGGAGATCGGGATTCCCCATGCCGAGGTCTATGATATCCTCGCCTTTTCTCCTTGCCTCCATCTTCAGGTGGTTTACTATGGCAAATACGTAAGGGGGGAGCCGTTTTATCCTGTTGAACTCTGACATCCAGAACTCCTTTTCTTCTAGCTATATATGGTATGTACCAATTAATATAACAAATTCAAGACAAAAACATCTCCTCTGCGTTCATGGAACTTCTCACCAGCGGAGAGGAGGCAACACCCTTAAAGCCCATTCTTAAGGCAGCTTTTTTATAATCGATGAAGATGCCAGGTGCAACATACTCTACAACAGGGAGATTCTTCTTTGAGGGTCTCAGATACTGGCCAACAGTGAGAAAATCGCACCCTACTGAAGAAAGGTCCCTCATTACCGAAACAACCTCTTCGAAGGTCTCACCAAGACCCACCATAATTCCCGATTTTGTGCGGATGTGGGGAGCCTCTTTCTTGGCGATTCCCAGGACACGCAATGAGCGTTCATAGTCTGCCTGCGGCCTCACTATGGGATAAAGCCTTGGCACTGTCTCAACATTGTGGTTCACTACATCGGGCTCGGAACGCAGGACTATCTTCAGCGCACCTCTGTCTCCCTTAAAGTCTGGGATCAGGACCTCTATCCCTGTGTCCGGCAAAACATCTCTTAATGCCTTTATCGTGAGTGTAAAGTGGAGGGCTCCCCCATCTGGAAGGTCGTCCCTGGTGACTGATGTGATCACTACGTACTTCAGGCCCATCTCTTGTGCAGTACGGGCGACCCTTTCCGGTTCGTCCGCTTCAGGTGGATAGAGGGGAGGGGATGCAGAGTCCACTGAGCAGAAACCGCACCTTCTTGTACAGTGGGGGCCAAGGATAAGAAAGGTGGCTGTTGGTTTCGAAAAGCAGAGCCCAATATTAGGACATCGTGCCTCTTCGCAGACCGTGGAGATTCCATGGCTTCTCAATATCTGTTTGGTGGAGTGAAGTCCGGTAAAATGTTTTGTCTTTATCCAAGGGGGGAGCCTCATGGCTTCATGTCTGATTTTTTAGGATAGATGCAGGTATCTGGGACAGTGATGAAAATCATCTATTGAACGACAAGTTATATCGACTTACTGCATACCACACTAGGCACTGCCGCTCGCTTTTTCATCTTGCGAAACTTGATTATGGGTAACGTCCTGTTCGACTTCCTGTTTGGTGTCGAGCCCCTTGTGAAGTCTTCTCTGGAGCTTCTCCTCACGTTTTTTCTGACGGGAAAGCTCTTTTCTCCTTTTTTCGCTTTTGTATGCTCCTGAATGCTTTGCCAATGTCCCCTCCTTCGTGGTTGGATAGAACATTATATCATGGAGGAGATTGGGAATGCTCAAGATCTCGTTGATCATCATGCGTGCAATGGTGGAAAAAGGTTGACATTTTATTCACAAATATGCCATTATAAACCCAAGTTTCAGAAGTTTTTGTAACTGATAAGGCCACAAAGACTTTTAGCTTTGTGGCCTTTTTTGTTGAAGGGGCTGGTCACTCTGGGACTTAGTTTATATGTGAGGAGGTGCAGGAAATGTCAAATGGCAAAGTAAAATGGTTCAATGAATCCAAAGGGTTCGGCTTTATCACTGGTGAAGACGGTAGCGATGTGTTTGTCCACTATTCTTCCATCCAGGGTAACGGTTTCAAGTCTCTTGCCGAAGGTGATGCGGTGAGTTTCGATATTGAAAATGGGCCGAAGGGTCCAAAGGCCATTAATGTAGTGAAACATTAATAGATAAATAACCAAGAAAGTCCCTTCGCGTGAGAAGGGGCTTTCTCCTATGAGGGGTTAACAGACACGGAGAAATGGTACACAAACAAAACTATTCAGCCAGAAGGGAACTAAGCAAACAGAACAGGCTTGCAACCGGGGTTCTTTCTGAACGGTTTCCCGATGTTTCTGAGATAGTAATTCACATGACCTATTATCAAAAGGCAGTCAACCAGCTTCTCATGCTGCGTACTGTGCATGTCCTTCCTACAGATTCTGCATATTTCAATATGGAGTGTGTTATAAAGGGCTGCGTTGAGGGTGGCTTTGATCTTACCTCTGTCATTTCATCCATGGTGAAGACCCGTAAGAAGGTGGGAAAAGGAACCCTGGTTTGTTGCGGAAAAACCGATACCCTTGCTCCTGATCATGCGAGTATATGTTATAAAATTAATATACAATATCACAAGAAATCCCGATAGGACACTTAAGTATCCTCCCCGCCACGGGCCAGCCCTTGCCCCAAAACAAGAGACCCTTTAAAGTACCAGGCCCACCGCAATTTGCAGTATACTAGAGGGTAAAAAACAATTGTGCATGAAAGGCAAAACGCATGGTGCAGGGTATCGTGGAGGGGCCCCGTGACTCGCAATAGGGTGCGCGTAGTCAACAGGGGAGGAACAGGCATTGCTTCAACCAATTTTCCTCATTGAAGATGACACGAAAATTGCCAGGGTTGTAAAGGTCTATCTTGAAGGCGCTGGATACAGGGTCGTTCATTTCGAAAAAGGGAAGGACGCCGTGAATTTTGCACTCAAGGAGAAACCTCTTGCGGTTATCCTTGATCTCATGCTGCCGGATACCGGTGGTGAAACTGTATGCCAGGAGCTGAAGGAAATGGGGGATTTCCCCACGATCATGCTTACTTCAAAATCCTCCGAAGAAGAAAGGGTTGCAGGGTTTGCCCTTGGTGCTGATGATTATGTGGTGAAGCCCTTTAGCCCCAGGGAGTTGGTCTGCAGGGTCAAGGCAGTGCTCAAAAGGGCCCAGAAAAGGGACCTGACCGCTGCGGAGCCAATGAATTTCAATGGCGGCCTCCTCGTCATTGACGGTCATACGTATACTGTGAAGAAAAAGGGCCTCCCGGTAAATCTTACTCCAACGGAGTTCAAGGTGCTCTATACCATCGCATCCCATCCGGGGAAAGTCTTTACAAGGGACGAACTTGTGGAAAAAGCCCTGGGATATCAGTTTGAAGGATATGAGAGAAGCATTGATGCCCATATCAAGAATATCAGGCATAAGATTGAGGATGATCCCAGGCACCCTTCTCTCATACTCACCATTTATGGTGTGGGCTACCGTTTCACAGGGAAGAAGGATGTTTAAAAAGCTGTGGGTAAAATTCTTTCTCCTTTCCCTTGTTGTCTCTGTGGTTGCCTTGTCCTCGTCCCTGATTGTGAGAGAGCTTATGGTACAAGACTTCAGGGGATATCTCGAAGGCCAGCTTGAGGACAGGGCTTACTGGATAACAGCCTCTCTTGAAAGCACCTATGAAAAGTATGGCGTGTGGGCAAACCCGGAGATTATCGAAAATACGATTTGGGCTCTTATGCTCGGCTTCGATATGAGGCTGCATGACGCAGACGGCAATGTAATCATTGACACAGAGGGAGCTGCCAATACCCTTTCGCCGCTTGTGAGGAAGAGGATCGAGGCAATTTCAGAGTTGAGGGTTAGAGACACCAAGGACAACTATGAACCGTATGCGCTTTTTTATGCTGGTAAGGAAATAGGGAGAGTTGAGCTGAAGTTCCTGAGGTCCAGGAAGGAGATGATATTCATAACCCGTTCGAACAGGCTGCTCTCTCTGACACTATTCGCACTGGGAGGATTTGCCATTCTCCTGAGCGTCATTTTTTCGCGAAGGTTAACCAGGCCGATTCACGGCCTTACAGAGGGCGTTACCGCGATTGCCGAGGGGAATCTCAGGAGCAGGGTGGTCATGAGCAGTGAAGACGAAATAGGCAGGTTATCGGCTGCCTTTAACAGAATGGCGCAGGCCCTCGAACTGCAGGAGTCTCTCAGGAAGAAACTCACTTCGCACATAGCCCATGAACTCAGAACACCCCTTAGCGCCATACGTGGAGAACTCGAGGGAATGATTGACGGATTTATGCCCATGGACAAAGACCATCTCCAGTCGCTCTACGCAGAAATCGGCAGACTCAGAAGTATCCTTGAGGGAATCGAGGAACTCTCCCGGGCTGAGGCAAGCGGTCTCACTCTCAATAAACAGGTTCTTGATCTAGGACCTTTCCTTAACAGTATTGTAGGGAGGTTCTCCAGAATCTTTCAGGATAAGGGCGTGGCGATTCAACTACGATGCGATGACAATCTAAGGGTTCGTGCAGATCCTGACAAGCTGAGCCAGATCATCATTAACCTTGTGAGCAATTCGCTGAAAGCCACTGATAAAGGTGGCAATGTGCGTATTGAAGCCGCCGGAAACAAATCAGACGTAATAATAGAGGTGATTGATAATGGGTGCGGGATAACGCAGAAGGATCTTCCCTTCATTTTTGAAAGATTCTACAAGGCTTCAGAAGGGGGGCTTGGTCTCGGGCTCACCATCGTAAAGGAGCTCGTAGATGCCCATGGTGGAACGATAGAGGCACGCAGTGAATATGGAAAGAGGACAACCTTTACCCTTTCACTCCCTCTGTAACTATTCACAATTCTTCATAATTCTTTCGCTGAACATTCACAATTCCTTGATAAGATAAGAGCGACGAAAAGAGAAAGAACGATATGAAAGGAGGTGAAAAGATGATGAAGGCGTTGACCATTTTATTGATGGTAGCAATCGCAGTGATGTTTATTGGTAGCGCAACGGCAGTGCCTCCGGGAAAGACCATTGAGTATGCGGGAGGTGCTGGAGGCAAGGTCGTATTTGATGGCAAGGTCC
>Ga0187778_10003164_pt1 | contig 11095 bp, 6 predicted proteins | sample 1015_Q2_SP5_20_M_FD_132418 | JGI IMG/M metagenome (GOLD analysis project Ga0187778, IMG submission 132418) | Tropical peat soil microbial communities from peatlands in Department of Meta, Colombia - 1015_Q2_SP5_20_MG | ecosystem: Environmental > Terrestrial > Soil > Wetlands > Peat | place...
CGCCAGACTCCGCGGCGCAACCGAACGGTGCTCCGCCGTCGACCCCCGCCCCGCAACCGAACCCCGCACCGCCGCCGCACTGAAGCCGCGGCGCCATGAGCGGTAGCCCCTTCGCTGAGGTCCCTACGGAGTGCTCGGCCGGTGAGGTGAGTTATCCACGACTCATCGGTAGCCCCGTGCCTGCAGCGTGAAGAGATGGGCGTAGCGGCCGTCGAGGGCCATCAGCTGCTCGTGGGTGCCGCGCTCGACGATACGCCCACGGTTGAGCACGACGATCTGATCCGCCATGCGCACGGTCGAGAAACGATGCGAGATGAGGATGATGATGCGATCGCGCGCCAGCTGGCGGAAGTGCTCGAACACCTCGGCCTCGGCCTGCGCATCCATGGCGGCGGTCGGCTCATCGAGCACCAGGATGTCGGCGCGTGTGCGCATGAAGGCCCGCGATAATGCGATCTTCTGCCACTGGCCCCCGGAGAGCTCGCGCCCGTCGCGGAACCACTTACCGAGCTGGGTCTGGTAACCGGCGGGCAGCGCGTCGATGAACTCGCTCGCGCGCCCCTTGGCCGCCGCGTTACGCCAGCGCTGCTCGTCCTCGAAGAAGCGCTCATCGCCTGCGCCGACGTTCTCGCCCACCAGCATCTGATAGCGCACGAAATCCTGGAAGATCACGCCAATGCGCTCGCGCAGCGCGCGCTCATCCCAGTCGGCGAGATCCTGTCCGTCGAGCAGGATCCGCCCGGCCGTAGGCGCGTACAGCCGGGTAAGCAGCTTGATCAGCGTGGTCTTGCCCGAGCCGTTCTCCCCGACCAGCGCGAGGCTCGTCCCCGGCTTGAGGTGCAGCGTGATGTGCTCGAGCGCGGCTTCCTCGGCGTCCGGGTAGGTGAAGCTCACGTCCTCGAAGCGCACCCCGTCCTCCGGCAGCGGGCCGCGCAGCAGCGCGCCGCTCGGACGCGGCACGTGAGTCTCGAGGTACTCGTAAAGCGTCGACAGGTAGAGGTTGTCCTCGTACATGCCGCCGACTGCGGCCAGCATTGCCGACACCGCCGCCTGCCCCTGGCGAAACAGCGCCACGTACATGGTCATCTGCCCGAGCGTGATGAGGCGGCGCACGGTGGTGACCGCGATCCACGCGTAAGCGCCGTAGAGTGCGGTAGTGCCGATGGACCCCAGGGCGAACCCCCACAGGTCGCGCCGTACGGTGAGCGCGCGATCCTCCGCATAAAGGCGGCGGTAGATGTCGCGGTAGCGCTCGAGCAGACGCGGTCCGAGGCCGAACAGCATGACCTCCTTGGCGTGATCCTCGCGCGCGATCACGGTCTCGAGATAGATCTGCATGCGCGTCTCCGGCGAGCGCCAGCGGAACAGGCGAAAGGCGTCACCGGAGAATTTCGCCTCGGCCACGAACGCCGGAAGCCCTGCGAGCAGCAGCACTGCCACGGCCCAGGGCGAGAAGTGCGCGAGCAGCACGCCGTAGCTCACGAGCGAGATGCCGTTCTGCACCAGTCCGAAGGTGCGCGTCACCAGGCTGAGCGGTCGCGTGGAGGCCTCGCGGCGTGCACGCGTCAGCTTGTCGTAGAACTCGGAGTCCTCGAAGTGCTGCAGCTCGAGTGTCAGCGCCTTCTCGAGGATCATGACGTTGACGCGCTGTCCGAGCTGCGCACGCAACAGCGACTGACACAGCGACAGCCCACGCTGCGCAGCGGCGATCGCCGCGACCAGCGCCCCCTCGAGCGCCACCAGCTCCACCACGCGGGTCGCGACGCCGCCCGAGCGCATGGCACTCACCACCGCGTCGACGATCAGCGCGCCGATGTAGGCCACCGACGCCGGCAGAACACCGGCGAGCACGGTGAGCGCGGCGAGCGCAACGGTGAGCGGACGGTTGGTGCTCCAGACGAGCTCGAGCGCGCGGCGGCTGTAGCGAAACACGCCGAAGAAGCCGCGCAGCGTGAGGGCTTCGCCGGCGCCGGCGCTCACGCTGGCGTGCCGTGGGGGATGGGTGCGCGTCGCCATCTACGAAGGCTGCTCCGGTGCCGAACGGGTGATGAGGCGCGAGCCACGTTGTTGCGGTCGATGACCAGAGCCTCGGCGGGTACGCGCTTTAGAGCGCGGGCAGCGAACAGTCCACCGAAGCCGCAGCCAACGATGATGATCTGCGCCCGCCCCCGAGCCGCCAACACCCACCTCCGCATGCGTGGAAATACCGTCCAACATGGGGTCGATCACCGGCCGATGCAAGCGGCGGGCGAGCAAACCGGGCTCCGGGATCGCGGGTTCCGCGCCGCAGCTCGCGGGCGCGGCGGCATGTCTTGCCGAAAACTTGACTGAGCGCACACAGCTCGCCCGCGTGCCTTGAGTAGCATTGACACGCACGAAAAGCAAAACGGGGCGGATGAAGGTGTCGTCAATTCGCGCCAGACAGACGCGAACACGAGAGCCGCCTTGTTCTCCATCTCATCCGTGGCGAGGTGCGTGGGCGCAGTGCCGCCGGGAGATCCGCCGGGCTGCTGCGCCCCGCGGTCGCCTCTGTGGGCAGCGGTCGCGCTCGCCGCCGCAGCGTGGCTGCTGTCGATGCCCGCACGAGCGGGGTCGGACGATTCTGCCGCTGTGGCCGCACCGCGCGGCGCGGCGCCGCTCGCGGCACTGCCCGGACACGTGCACGCTCTCGCGCAGCCCCGGTTCGACATGGGGGAAGCCCCAAGCTCGCTGCACCTGGGCGCCCTCGAGCTCGAGCTCGCCAAGACTCCGGCCCAGACACAGGCGCTCGAGCAGCTGCTCGCTGCCCAGCAGGATGCGAAGTCTCCGCAATACCACCACTGGCTGACACCGGCGAAGTATGGCGCGCGCTTTGGAGCCGGCAACGCGACCATCGCGACGCTCTCGCAATGGCTCGAAGCGAATGGCTTCAAGGTCGATGCGCCTCCACCAAGTCGCTCCTGGCTGCGATTCCACGGTGCCAAGGCGCAGGTCGAGGCGGCTTTTCACACGCAAATTCACCTTTTCAAGGTGAATGGTGTGGAGCATTTCGCCAACGTGAGCGACCCCGAGGTTCCGGCGAAGTTGGCGACTCTGATCACCGGCATTCGTGGATTACACGACTTTTCTCCCACGCCCGGTGTGAGAATGCGGCCTGCCAGGACGGCGACGCCAGCTGCGCAACCGCAGTTCGGCTACCCCGTCAACGGCGGGCAGGAAAACTTCGTCGGCCCGGGCGACTTTGCCATCATCTACAACCTGACGCCGCTGTACCAAGGCGGCGGCAACGGCAGCGGCGTAACCATCGCCATTGCGGGTCAAAGTGACATAGCCCTGACCAACGCATCGGCCTTTTGGACCGGCTTTGGCCTGGCAACGCCGCAGTTCCAATCGGTCCCCGTCCCGGGCGGACAGGACCCCGGCGAGACGAAAGACGGCAACGAGGACGAGGCCTATCTCGACGTCGAGATCGCCGGTGCCCTAGCGCAGGGCGCCTCGATCCTGCTGGTGCGGGACAAAGTCGCGACTAACGCCGCGCAATATGTGATCGAGCAGAACCTTGCGGCCGTCCTCAACATCTCCTTCGGTGCGTGCGAGAGCAACCTGGGTGCCAACAACTCAGGTGTCAGCTCGCTGTTCCAGCAGGCTGCAGCGCAAGGCATCACCGTCACGGTCAGCGCCGGGGATGCCGGCGTGGCCGGCTGCACGGCAAAGGCAGACGAGGGAACGCAAGGTGATCTGGCCACGAGTGGCTTTGCGGTCAACGGCCTTGCATCGACACCCTATGCACTCGCCGTAGGGGGCACCGATTTCGATCCGACCCGGGCCCAAGACTGGGCGACCAGCAATGCCACCGGCACACTGGCAAATGCACTGGCACACATTCCTGAGATGGTCTGGAACGACACCTGCGCCAACCCGGTGTGGGCCACGTATTTCAACTTCGCGAGTACGGGCCTCTTTTGCAACACGACGACTCTCAATGGCGAGCCGAATGTGTTCCTCGAGGTTTTGGGCGGCGGCGGTGGCTTCAGCAGCTGCATAGGCGTCAGCAACAACGCCTGCGCGGGCGGCTATGCGCCACCGAGCTGGCAGACGGGCGTCGCCGGCATCCAGGGTTTTCCCACGCGAGTCATCCCGGACGTGTCGATGATCGCGTCCCATTGGCTGACGTGCTCCTATGAGATCGCGTCCTGCGATCCGACAACCGGGAACGTCAGTGTTGCTGAGGGAACGTCCGCAGCCGCGCCCGCGGTGGCAGCCATCATTGCCATCCTCGATCAGGGCATGAGCACGCCAGCATCTCCGGATGGGCGGCAGGGGCTGATCAACCCGCAGCTCTACAGCCTGGCGGCGGGCGAATACGGCTCACCGCAGGCGCCGAGCAGTTCCACGCCGGCCTGCAGCGCGAGCCTCGGCAGCGGCATCGGCGTCGGATGCATCTTCTACAACGTGACGGCCGGCAGCAATGCCATGCCCTGCGAGGTGTCGGCGTACAGCGGCTCGGGCGGCATGCCAGCAGGCACCTGTGCCGCCGCCTCGGGCGAGCCGAACGGGATCCTGGAAATCAACGCCTCGCCGCAATACCTGGCCGGCAGCGGCTTCAATCCCGCGACGGGGCTCGGCAGCATCAACGCCGGTGCTCTCGTGCTGGCGATCTACCTGCCGGCGCCGAGCGGACTCGTCGCGAGCGCCACGGGACAGACGGTCAAGCTGAGCTGGTCCGCGGAACCTCACGCCACGGGTTTCAATGTCTACCAGGGTACTCAGTCGGGGCAGGAGGAACCCACGCCGGTGCTGACCGGGAGGACCGGCAGCTCGGCCGCAGTTCCCGGCCTGCAATACGGCCAGACCTACTACTTCACCATCGCTGCCGACTCCGTGCTCGGAATGTCCGGGAAATCGAACGAGGCGCACGTCACGATCGTGCCCGCGACCCCTGCCGGCTTGAGCGCCTCGGGCGGTAATGGCTCCGTCAATCTCACCTGGACGGCGGCGACCGGCGCGAAGTCCTACAACGTCTACCAGGGCACCTCATCAGGCGCCGAAGGTGCAGCGCCGGTGCAGAGCGGCATTCCCGGTACCAACACCACGGTCACGGGATTGGCCAACGGCACGACCTACTACTTCACGGTCGCCGGGGTGGATACCGGCGGCGTTTCGGCGAAGTCCGCCGAGGCGCAAGCGACGCCGGCAGCCCCGGGCGGCGGCGGAGCATTGGGCTCACTTGAGCTTGCGCTGCTCGCCCTCCTCGTCGCCGTGCGGGCTCTTGCCTGCGCTGCCCCCGGTCCGCCGAGGATGAGCAGCCGCTGAATCGAGCTGTTCGGGCGCTGCCGGCAGTGCGGGCGTCGCCCCGACCCGCTGACACAGGCTCTCGATCCACGCCTCGCAGAGACTGATCGCCTCCGCAGGGCGGAAGGTGCCCGGCTCGAGGCACCACTCGAGCCACAGGCCGTCGAGGAGCGCGGTAAGTCCGATGGCAGCCAGGCGCAGCTCCACGGACGCCGAGCGCGAGCGGGCCGCGTGCACGGTGCGTGGCGCTCGCGGCAACAACTCCGCGAGCAACCCCCGCACCAGCCGCACATAGCCCTGGTAGGTCTCGCGCTGCACGCGCTGGATCAGCCGCGAGTGACGGTACAGTCCCCAGAACACCACCCACACCGCGAGCGTGTCGGCATCCAGGTTCGGCGACGAGAACGTTGCTTCGAGGAAGGCACGCATGCGCGCCTGCGGCGAATCGGGGGCGCGCGCCACCGCCGCCTGCATCGTGCCGATCAGTTCGCCGTTGAACTGCCGGTAGGCGGCGGCCACGAGCTCGTCCTTGTTGGGGAAGTGATGATTGATGAGACCGACGGAAACACCCGCCTGGGCGCTGATAGTGCGGATGGAAAGGCCCTCGTGCCCGTAGCGCTTGAGACACTCGATGGTGGCGGCGATCAGCCCCCGCCGGCGCTGCTCGGGGAGCTGTCGCTCGAAACGTGGCTTGCGGGCGGCGCGCGGCATCTCACGCCAGGCGCCGCAGCCGTCCGCGGCGAAAGTCGTCGAGGATCTCGCGCGCCGCGTTGTGCCCCGGAGCACCGCTCACGCCGCCGCCCGGATGGGTACCGGCGCCGCACATGTAGAGCCCGTGCAGCGGTCCGCGGTAGTTGCCGTAGCCGAGCATCGGTCGCGCCGAGAACAGCTGATCGAGACTCAAATTACCGTGAGAGATGTCGCCGCCGATCAGGCCGAACGTGCGCTCGAGGTCGAGCGGGCTCATGATCTGGCGGCCGAGGACTGCAGCGCGGAAGTTCGGGGCGTGCGCGTTGACGGTGTCGATCATGAGGTCTGCCACCGTCTCGCGGTGCGCGTCCCAGGAGTCGCCGTTGGCAAGCGTCGGCGCGACATGCTGGCAGAACAGGCTCGCCACGTGTTGTCCCGGCGGCGCCAGCGTGTCATCCAGCGTCGAGGAGATCACCATCTCCACGATCGGCTGCTGCGACCACCCCAGTGAGCGCGCATCGAAGTACGCTCGTTCCATGTAGGCGAGGGTGGGCGCGATGATGATGCCGGCGGTGTGATGGTCACCGAGCGTCCTGCCCGGCAGACAGGTGAAATCCGGCAGCTCGCTCAAGGCCACGTTCATGCGGAAGGTGCCCGAGCCGCAGCGCCAGTGCCGCATGTGCTCGGTGACCTCGGGCGGCAGCGTGCCGGGTGCGAACATGTTGAGATACAGGAGCTTCGGGTTGAGGTTGGAGATCACGGCCGCCGCGCGCCGCGTCTCGCCGGACTCGGTCACCACACCCACCGCGCGCCCGCCCTCGACCAGCACCTCGCGCACCGCGGTCGCGACGCGGATCACCGCGCCGCGGGCGCCCGCCGCCGCGGCCATCGCCGCGGTGATCGCGCCCATGCCGCCGATGGCGTGACCCCAGGCGCCGCGCTTGCCGTTGACTTCGCCGAACACGTGGTGCAGCAGCACGTAGGCCGAGCCGGGCGAATAGGGGCTCGCGTAGTTGCCGACGATGCCGTCGAAACCGAACACCGCCTTGATCGGGTCGCTCTCGAACCAGTTGTCGAGGTAATCGCCGGCGGACATGGCGAACAGCGAGAGCAAGTCACGCCGCAGCCCCATGTCGAGCCGCCGCAGCCGCCCGGCGACCCGTGCCGCACGCAGCAGCTCAGGGAGCGCGGCGCGCCAGCTGCCCTCGAGTACGTTCGGCGGCGTCGTCAGAGTCAGGTCGCGCAGCACGTCGGCAACGGCCTCGAGACGCTCGCCGTACGCGGGCAACCGTGCCGCATCGCCTGCCGAGAAGCGCGCCACCTCTGCCTGCGTGCGACCCTCGCCGGTCAGCAGGTAACGCCCGTCGGCGGTCGGCAGAAAGTTGGCGCAACGCCGCGCGACGATGCGCAGCCCGTGCGCGCGCAGGTCGAGGTCGCGGATGATCGCGGGATTGAGCAAGGACACCGTGTAGGCGGCGACGGAGTTGCGAAAGCCGGGGTGGAACTCCTCGGTGATGGCCGCACCGCCGACAACCGCGCGCCGCTCGAGCACCGTGACCTTCAGGCCGGCCCCCGCCAGGTAGGCCGCGCACACCAGGCCGTTGTGGCCTGCGCCGATGATCAGGGCGTCGCAGCGCGCGTCGCCCGCTCGACCGTCAGCCATGACTCCAGCCCGCCGCCGGCGGGTACGGCAAGGCGCTTTCGGGAATGAGGCCGCGCATGCGTCGGGCGAAGCTGCGCAGGCAGACTTCCCCCTCGCTGAGCGGTCCGCAGGTGTAGCTGCTCGAGGCCATGCCGGCCTGCACCCGCTCGATGAGCGCCTTGTCCTCGACGCTCACGCGGCGGTTGATGCGCCAGTTGAGGTAGCGCGCGGCGCGCATTTCGCGGCGCGCGTCCGGATGCACGTAGGCGATCTCGCGAACCAGCGTCTCGGTGGGTGAGACCGGGAGGAACTGCATGAAATCGATCTGGTCGGGATAGATGTCGAGGGCCACGTTCGGCCAGAGCTTGAAGTAGGTCCACAGCCGCTGCCGCTCCGGCGGCAGGTGCGGCACCTGCGGCAGGAAGTGCTGATAGAGCCGCTCCGACCAGTTGCTCGAGGGCACGTCGCGCAGCGTCCCCCACATTTTGTCGATCCACGGGCGCGCCTCGATGCCGTAGCCTTTGCCGAAGAGGCGCGTCAGCCCGGCGTGCGCCACGTTGATGTGCAGGCCGTCGGAAAAATTATCGGCGACGTTCTTCCAGTTCGCGGCACGTGAGCGCAGCGTGACGCGCCCGAGCCGGACGAGCTCCTCCATGCGGTAGTGAGCGAGCTCGTGCGCATATGGGGCCGCCATCTCGCGCATGCTCGGCAATCCCGGCGCGAAACGCACGAACACGAAGCCGAGAAACACCTCGTGCTCGAGCGGGGCGAGCCCGTGGCGCGCCGTGTCGAGCCCCTTGAAGGCCTCGCGGTTGGGAACGCCGACGAGGCGTCCGTCGAGCGCATAGCTCCAGGCGTGATAGGGGCAGGTGATGCGCCGGCTGCAGTGGCCCCGCGGTCCGTCGAGCAAACGCGCGGCGCGGTGCCGGCAGACGTTGTGAAAGGCGCGCACGCCACCGTCCTCGGCGCGTATCACCGTCACTGATTCGCCGAGCAACTCGAAGGTGTGATAGTCACCCGGACGCGGCACGTCGCTCAGGTGGCACACCAGCTGCCAGCTGTTGCGAAAGATGCTCTGGCGCTCACGCTCGAAGAACTCCCGGTCCCGGTAGATCCACGCCGGCAGGCTCAACGCCTCCGTGTCGGCGGGCGCAGCGGCTTCGATGCGATGCAACAGGGCGGAATTCATGGGGCACCAGAACGGCGAGTGCCGGGGTCTACCTTGTTGAACGATCGTACAGCAACAGACACTGGCGCCGCAATAGGCCCAGCAGCCAGCCCGATGCCTGCCCGACGCGAGCCGTTGTGGTAAAAGAGCGCTGCGCCCGCGCCATGGTCCCATGCATGGACATCCCGCATCTAGTTCAGTCCTCGCTCGCTCCGGTCTTCCTCCTCTCCGGTGTCGCCGCAACCCTTGGCGTACTCACCAACCGCCTGTCGCGCATCGTCGATCGCGCGCGCCTCCTCGAGGCGCAGCTCGCGGGCCATCCGGGCCAGGCACTGCACCTGCACGCCGACCTGCGGGTGCTGTCGCGGCGCGCGCACTACATCAACGTGGCGATCTCGCTGTGTACCATCGCGGCGCTGCTGGTGGCGCTGGTGGTGGTGGCGCTGTTCGCCAACGCGTTTTTCGGCTCGGAGCTCGGCGTCGTGATCGCGCTGCTGTTCGTCGGCTCGATGGTGTGCCTGAGCGCTGCGTTCATCGCCTTCTTCATCGAGGTGCGCGTCGCGGTGGCGGCGCTGCGCATCGGCATCCGCGGCAGCTAGCCGCGGCCCGCCATCCGCAGCCGGCGGCCGGCCGGCAGACGGGCAGCAGTCGAATCTGCTACGCTGCGCACCCTTTTTCGGCCACTACGCTGGAGGCGCGACCCTCGGTCCACACCGCCGGCTTGGCAAGCACTCCGCACCGCCCATGAATCGCCCGATCCGCAACATCGCCATCATCGCGCACGTCGACCACGGCAAGACCACCCTGGTCGACTGCCTGCTCAAGCAGTCCGGGACCTTCGCCGCACACGAGCGTCTCGGCGAGCGCATCATGGACTCCAACGAGATCGAGCGCGAGCGTGGCATCACCATCCTCGCCAAGAACTGCGCCATCGAGTACGGCGGCACGCGCATCAACATCGTCGACACGCCCGGACACGCCGATTTCGGCGGCGAGGTCGAGCGGGTGCTGTCGATGGTGGACGGCGTGCTGCTGTTGGTCGATGCGGTTGAGGGGCCCATGCCGCAGACACGCTTCGTGACGCGCAAGGCGCTCGCGCAGGGGCTGAAAGCCATCGTCGTGGTCAACAAGATCGACCGGCCGGGGAGCCGCCCGGCGTGGGTGATCGACCAGACCTTCGATCTGTTCGACAAGCTCGGCGCGAGCGATGCGCAGCTGGATTTCCCGGTGGTCTACACCTCGGCGCTGCAGGGCTGGGCGAGCACCGACTGCACCGAGCGCCGCCCGGACATGTCGGCGCTGTTCGAGGCGATCCTCACGTACGTACCGCCGCCCGCGGCGCACGCCGAGCTGCCCCTGCAGCTGCAGATCTCGACCCTCGATTACAACTCCTACGTCGGGCGCATCGGCATCGGCCGCATCCGCCGCGGCAGCGTGCACCCGGGGGAGAGCGTGGCACTGCGCTTCGGCAGCGAGGATCGCGGGGTCGCGAAGATCGCTCAGGTGCTCGCCTTCACGGGTCTCGAGCGCCGCGCGGTCGAGGAAGCGAGCGCCGGCGATATCGTCGCCGTCACCGGCATCGACCCCGTCAACATCGGGCTCACGCTCTGCGATGCACAATTCCCGGAGGGCCTGCCGCCGATCGCCGTGGACGAACCGACGCTCGCCATGAACTTCCAGGTGAACACCTCGCCGCTCGCCGGGCGCGAAGGCCGCTTCGTCACCAGCCGGCAGCTGCGCGAGCGGCTGTACCGCGAGCTGCAGAGCAACGTGGCGCTGCGCGTGGAAGACACCGACGAGGCGGACGTGCTGCGGGTCTGCGGCCGCGGCGAGCTGCATCTGACCATCCTCATCGAGAACCTGCGCCGCGAGGGCTACGAGCTGGCGGTGTCGCGTCCGCAGGTACTTACCAAGCGTGTGAACGGCGAGGTGCACGAGCCCTACGAGGCGCTCACCGTGGACGTCGAGGAGGCACACCAGGGCGCGGTCATGGAGGCACTCGGCCGCCGCCGTGCGGAGCTCGCCGATATGAGTTCCTACGGCCAGGGACGCGTGCGGCTCGAGTACCGCGTCCCGGCGCGCGGCCTCATCGGCTTTCAGGGCGAGTTCCTCACCCTCACCCGCGGCACCGGCCTCATGAGCCACGTCTTCGACGGCTTCGCGCCGGTGCGGGGCGAGATCGAAGGCCGCCACAACGGCGTGCTGGTGAGCAACGAGAACGGCGAGGCGGTCGCCTATGCGCTCTTCAACCTGCAGGAGCGCGGCCGGCTGTTCGTCGCTCCCGGCGAGAAGCTCTACGAGGGCATGATCATCGGCATCCACAG
>Ga0187778_10003165_pt1 | contig 11094 bp, 9 predicted proteins | sample 1015_Q2_SP5_20_M_FD_132418 | JGI IMG/M metagenome (GOLD analysis project Ga0187778, IMG submission 132418) | Tropical peat soil microbial communities from peatlands in Department of Meta, Colombia - 1015_Q2_SP5_20_MG | ecosystem: Environmental > Terrestrial > Soil > Wetlands > Peat | place...
GCAACGTGATTTTGATCGGCGCGACAACCGAGAACCCGTCGTTCGAAGTGATTTCGCCGCTGCTGTCGCGCATGAAGGTGTACGTGCTGCAAGCGCTTTCGGAGGAACAGATTCTGGAACTCTTGCGGCGCGCGATGAAAGATCCCGTGCGCGGGCTGGGAAACGAAAAGATCGAAACGGACGCTGTGATTTTGGAACGCATCGCCGTGCTTGCCAATGGCGACGCCCGCGCGGCCTACAACACTCTCGAGGCGCTGGTGCTTGGAACGGAGCCGGATGCGCGCGGCGTGAGAGTGCTCTCGGAAGAGCGCCTCTCGAATGTGCTGCAGAAGAAGCTTCTGCCCTACGACAAATCCGGCGAAGAGCATTTCAACCTCATCTCCGCGCTGCATAAGTCCGTGCGGAACTCGGATCCGGACGCTGCGCTCTACTGGCTCGCTCGAATGCTGGAATCGGGCGAGGATCCGCTGTATCTCGCGCGGCGCATGGTGCGCATGGCGAGCGAGGATATTGGGCTCGCAGAGCCCGGCGCGCTTGCAATTACCATCGCGGCAAAAGAGGCGTACGACTTCATCGGCGCGCCGGAGGGATATCTCGCGCTCGCGCAGGCAGCCGTCTATCTTTCGCTCGCGCCAAAATCTAATGCGCTCTACACCGCCTATGGCGCGGTCCACGAAGATTTGCAGAAGACCATCGCGGAGCCGGTCCCGCTGCATCTAAGAAATGCGGTCACCGGTTTGATGGGACATCTCGGATATGGCAAAGGCTACCAGTACGCGCACGATGTGGAAGAAAAAGTGACCGACATGACTTGCCTGCCCGAGAGTCTCCTCGGGCGGAGCTATTACAAGCCGACCGATCAGGGCTTCGAGGCGCGCATCCGGCAGCGGCTCGAAGAAATTCGCCGCATCCAGAAGAAACCCCACACAATGAGGAACGACGGGTGACCCAAATCCAGCCCGCAGAAGAACGACGCAGAAAACGCTGCCATCTTGCATGGACGCTCGGTCGAGTCGTCGTTGGCTTGCTCGTCCTCTTGCCATCGCTGATCGCCGACGGCCAGGACAATCCAAAGTTCGTGGTCGATGAAGATTGCCAGGCATTCGACATCGCGGCGGACAATTCCATTGTCTTGGCCGTTCCGCGGCTCAAGGGTGTTAAGAGGCTGGTGATCGAGCGCGACGACATTTCGGTTGCGACAGGCCCGGGCAAAGTCAGAAAAATCGTGGAGGCCGACAAATTCATGCCGTTTCCGCCCGTCGAGGGATATGTCGTCGATACGCTCGCCTGGTCGCCGGACGCGAAGCGCATCGCCGTCGGAATGTCCCTGCAAAAGGCGCCGCCGGGGTTCGAGGATAAGAACGCAAAGAAGCGCGGCGATCTGGGCGAGGACAATTCGCCGCTGTCGAGCGTTACCGGCGGCCGCGCGATCGCGCTTCTGGATGACGACGGCCACGAAATAAAGGTGGCGGGGCTGAAGACCCGTTTTATCGAAGGTGGAGTCAACCCGACGTGGTTGGCCGACGATGCGTCCGTGGTATACGAGACTGGCGGCGGGCCCTATTCGATCACGCGTGTGCGACCGGCTGATGGCCAATCCACCCAACTGTTCGAAGGGCACACGTTCAACGCCATCATCTGGGACACGAAGAAGAATCGCGCCTTTGCAATCGGAGAGAATCTCGGGCTGCGACGGGGACTAACGCTCGTGCAGCTCGACTTGGTGCATGAGTTCGTTACCGAAATCGCCCACGTGGAGAGCTATCAAGGCGCGCTGAGCCTTTCGCCCTCCGGAACGAAAATCGCATATTTTGAGGACGGCGATTACATCGATGTGATCGACATGGTTCATCCTTCGGGGACCTTGCGCGTGCGGACAGGCTACGGAAGGTTCGAATGGAGTCGCGACGAGAGGCGGCTGCTTCTAAAGCGGGGACCTTTCGATAAATCCAACATCCTGCTGTGGGTTGGGCTCTACGATGGTTCTTTCTCGTCGATTCTGCATGGGCTGGAATTTCACGACTTCCGCATCGCGCCGGACGGAATGTCGATCGCAATCACCGAGCCGGGCAAACGAGCGCTGAAGGTCTATCCACTTCCCTAGATGCCGGCGGGCATCGCCGCCCGGTCTATTGCAGGCGGAAGCGCTTGATGTGCTCTTTCAAAATACAGGTGTTCATCACGACGAGCAGGCCTGCGCGGCGAGCGCGCTCGGCGGCATCGGGGTGAATCACGCCTTCCTGCATCCACACACCGCGAGCGCCGATGCGAATCGCGGACTCGACGATTTCGGGAACAAATTCAGAGCGGCGGAAAATGTCCACGATGTCGACGTGCTCGGGAATATCTTCGAGCCGAGCGTAGGCCTTTTCGCCGAGAACCTCGGTCTCGGAAGGATTCACCGGGATCACTCGATAGCCGACCGACTTCAAGTACTCCGCGACTCCGTAGCTGGGGCGGTGGCGCCGGCTCGAGAGGCCAACGATAGCGATGGTCTTGCTGGTTTTCAACATTTCACTGGCTGGATCGCCGGCAGCCGTCGCCGGCGTATGCGTTGCGTTGGAGTGCGGTTCTCCGGGAACCTTATCCATTCCGATCCTTTCGGTTGCGTGACGAGTCTCCGTGTTCAGCGCACGTGATATGAAAATAAATTTTCGGTGGAGTTCACTGCGAGGGTCCGCGGCACTGCAAACCAGCATCGCGGTGATCGCACGCCCCATTTCCGCGCGCATCTCCGCGAATTCCCTCCCAACAACGCCTAAACTGAACGCCCTCTGAGAGCCCCCCTACCGTGGCTTCATCATACAGGAATTCAGAGGAAAAGAAATCGAGTCTAGAGCCTTGTGCGCTGAATGCGACGTTTAGGACTATCCGTTTTAGTACCGCGATCGAGTGCGCGAACGAATGCTGCGGCCTCAGCGGATGAGAGCAAGCGATGCCGGCCGGGCGGGAGCGAGCCGAGCTCGAGATTCCCAATCGCAACGCGTTTCAATTTCTCGACGGGATGGCCGGTGTGAAAGAGCTTGTTGCGCAGCGCGTCGCGGCGCGCTTCCGAAAGCGTCACTTCGTACCACGGCGAATCCTTGCCGCGAAGCTGTGAAATGCGCGCGCCAGTTACCCGCATCAAGCTCGCAAGCTCAGTGGACGTGAGCGGCGCCTTCAGCTTCAGGTGATACGTTTGCTGCAAATGGTGAGCTTTCAGAAGCCGATTGGCTAGGTCGCCATCGTTTGTGAGAAACACGAGGCCCGACGCATGGTATTCGAGGCGGCCAACCGGAAAAACGCGCTCGGGAACGCCTTGCAGCAATTCACGAAGCGAAGGACGGCCCTCGGGGTCGCTCAGCGTGGACACCACTTCGGGCGGCTTATGCAAGATCAGATAGACGCGATGAAACTGCGGGCGAAGGAGCTTGCCTGCCACTTTGATGTGATCGCGCGACTCGTCCGCCTTCGTTCCGAGCTCGGTGACCGTGCGGCCGTTCACGGTGACGAGGCCCGAGGTGATCATTTCCTCGGCGCGGCGGCGTGAGGCGAAGCCCGCACGGGCGATAATTTTTTGTAGACGCTCTTCCATGGAAACCGCGGCGACGCGCCGCTGCTCTCAGGATAACCAAATCTCGCGTGTTGACGAAGCGCTAAGGGTGCTGGCAGTGGCACAGCTTCCAGAGGTAATCGAAGAACGCGCGGCCGCTCGCATCGACCTGGAGGTTGCCGGAATATGCGGGAGCGTCACCGCCCAATTCGACTAGAGCCCCCGTGCCGGTGGGGCTGTGGAACGTAAACAGAAAGCTTGGCTTGGCCGTGGACGCCGCGTCTTTAGAGACGAGACTTCCCTCCCGGCACTGGAACTTTTCGCCGTAGAGAGAATTGAAGAACGCAGGCGCGCCCTGGTCGATTCCCAAATCGCCGTGGTAGGTAAGCGTGCCACTGCTCCAGTCAAGCGAACTCGATCCGCCGGCGCTGCCTTTGAAATTGATTTTGGTGATGATCTGAACTGGCTGCTTTACAGGTGCAGGGCCGGCGGCCGACGCGGATGCGGGAGCAGCGGCCGGCACTCCCGGGACCGTTGCGAACTCGGTCGGATGCGCCGGGACATCCACCGAACCGACGGTGCCGCTCGGCGTATCGAGCACCGCGAAACGAAGCCGCTGATCTTCCGGCTTGGCGCCATAGTCGAAGATATTTCGAATGCCGTGATCTTGATAGTTCTTGTACAGATCGTCGGGAACGGGCCGCGAAAGATCGCGGGTGAAAATCTGGAAGGAACTTCCCTGCGGATCAAACTCGCAGATGGCCATCTCGAGACCCATCTGGCGCACTCCAAGAGCTGGATCAAGAGTTAGGCCAGTGGGCGACACCGTTAGCAAGTACCGCGCGGCTGCCGGTGCGTCGGCAGCCTGTTGCGGAGCGATCGGCTGCACGCTGACGGCAATCGAGGTGGAAGGCAGAGGGTTCATACAAGCTTGCTTTAGCAGCGCCTCAGGGGTTTCTTGAGCAGCCGGTCCCTTTGGCTCGACCGCGAAATATCCGCGGCGGTAGGCGAGCTTCGCGCCCTTTTCCGTGGTCTTGACCGTGATTTTGTGGAAGCGGTTGTCCCAGTTGATGCCTTGGGGATAGTACGCGAGCTCGTAATAAACCGAGCCGTCGTTGAGCGCTGTCTGCACGCATCCGGAGAGATCGTTGGTGTTCTTGCAGCTACGGCCACCGGTGGTCTCGGCGATGTTGTCCATCGTGGCTTGTGCGTCGAGGTGCTGGGTGTTCTGACGGGAAATCTGCGCTCCGAAACCTGCTCCCGGATTCTGCTCGTTGATATGCGGATTCTGCGTCGTTGAATAGAGTTGATCCACCGAGAGACCTTTGGCATCGACGGGATACACGGCGATGCGCGCGTCGGTGAGCGCCTCCGCTGCTGCGTGGACTTTGTCGCTGTACGCGGCGCTTCCTATGAATGGGTCGGTTCCAAAATCGGACGAGGGCTCGATCCAGATTGGAAACGCTTCGGAAAACCAGATCAGGTTCTTGCGGCCGGGCATGGGGCCGAGATACTTGGCGATCTCGCTCATCGCGTCGATCGTCTCGTCAACGCGGAGCGCCATCTGTGCCTCGTACGTCATCGCCTCAAAATCCTCGAGTCCTTGTATCGCCTGCGTCTCCTGTCCGCCATTCCAATCGAGCGCCTGGTTCGAGGGGCTGCTCGCATCATCCTGCGGATTCTGGTCGATCGGGACGTCGCGAAGCGTCCGGTTAATTGCATCGCGGAGGATCTTCGGATCCGTGCTGAAGCTCTGGACGATGTGCAGCGTGTGGCCGAGAGAGAACACAGCCACGGGCGTCGTGGGCGGAAGCGTCCTGAGCAGCGACAGCATGTGCTGCCGCACCTGCATCTGATTCGACATTTCGGTGTTCAGCGAGTCCATTAGCAGGACGGTGGGCGCAATCGACCGATCCGCGGACACGGCGTTCGTGAATAGAGTTGGCGAAGCGACTGGGGTGATCGGACCAGCGGGAACTGCGGGAGTTGCCGAGCGGTCCACGAATCGAAACTGCGCGATATCTTGCTGGCGGTTGTGCTCCTCGAAAATCTGAAAATCCTCTTTTTTCAGGCCGCGTACCGGCGCTCCATGGGAATCGGTGACGACGACGTCTATGGCAATAAGTCGCGTCTGGGTCTTGAGTGTGTTCTCGGCTGTTGGCGGCTGCTGCGCCGGAGCGGGCGCTTTTGCGGATGGCGCGGTAGGCGTCTGCGCGACAACGGCGCTGGCGCAGAAAACCACGAATATCGCAAGACACTTCATGATGCGCATAAGACGCACCTCGCTGACCGACGAGTCAGTTCGAAGAGACGACCGCTATTCTATATGAACCGCACAATTAAGATGCAAGGCGATAAGCAGCAGTTACACGGACGTGTTCACCGCGGACCTGGCGCCGCGGCTTAGGCGCTTTCCGAAGACGTGGCGGCCTTCGCGGCGCGGGACTGCTCAGGCAACTCGGAGGAGTCTTCGGCGAGTTCGGCGAGATCGTCATTTTCACCGGATGCCTGAATCGCAGCCGCTTCAGGTGTCGCTGCCGCGGCCGTTTCTTCCGGCTCCACGGGCGCGATGCCGGAATCGGAGCCGAGCGCGGCTTGCGCGAGCTGCTCGAATTCCTTGAGGCTCGGCAACTCATCGAGATCGGAAAGTCCGAAACGCATCATGAACTGCTTCGACGTGCGATAAAGAATCGGCCGGCCGATCACTTCCTTGCGCCCTGCAGTGGTGATGAGGCGCTTTTCAAGAAGCGTCTTGATCACGCCGCCGACGTGCACGCCGCGAATTTCGTTGATCTCGGGCACGGTGACCGGCTGCTTATAGGCGATCACCGCAAGTGTTTCAAGCGCGGGCATCGTGAGGCGCAGCGGCGGCTGCAAGCTCTTGATGAGTTTGCGGACCGCGTCGTGATGCTGCGGTTTGGTGTAAAACTTCCAGCCGCCGGCGACCTTGCGCACTTCGATGCCGCGCTGATCGGTGGCGTAGGATGCGACGAGCAGATCGAGCGCGGCGCGAGCTTCGGTCTTCTCCACGCCGAGAGCGCCGGCAATCTGATCGAGCGTCGCGGGTTCGTCCGCGGCGTAAATGATGGCTTCGAGTGCGGCCTGCATTTCTTCTGGCGTCATCGATTCCCCTTGCGCGCTAGAGATACTGCTCCTCGATCTTCGACATCGCATCGGGACCGGCGAAAACCGCGTCGAACATTTTGTGCTTGCGCAGCGCGATATCGGCAAACAGCTCCGACTGCACCAAAATCACGGCCTGCAGCCGCACCATTTCGAGCACGGCCAGCAGCGCGACGATCATGGCGTTGCGTGACTCGCAAGCGTCGAAAAATTCGATCAGCGACACGGGCACTTCGCTCGCCATTAGGCGCTGCCGCAGGCGGTCCATCATCTGCGCAATCGTCACCGACTCGTGCCGCAGCTCGAATTTCGCCACCTGCTTGCGGCGCTCGAGCACTTCCTGAAACGTCTTGATCAGATCGACGAGCGAGACGACCATCTCGCCCTCGACTGCGTCGCCGGTGTAAAGCGTGCGGTCCGGGCGCGACCACACGTGCGCCTCCACCTGCTGCTTCTGATAGAGGAGCTGCGCGGCATTCTTGTATTTTTCGTGTTCGATGAGGCGGTGAACCAGCTCTTCGCGCGGATCTTCCTGCGCTTCAGGCCCGGCGAGCGGATCGGCCGGGAGCAGCATCTTCGACTTGATGTGGATCAGCGTCGCGGCCATGTAGATGAAATCGGCGGAGACGTCGATATCGAGCTTTTCGAGCCGGTGGAGATAATCGAGATACTGCTCGGTGATCTTGGCGATGGGGATGTTGTGAATGTCCATCTCCTGCTTGCGGATCAAATCGAGCAGGAGATCGAGAGGACCTTCGTAAACCGGCAAATTGATTCGATATGGTGTCGCCATTCGTTTGCCTATCCTATAGCAATCCGCCAGTCTCGGAAGCGATTCGCCGACGTTTCACACTACTAGTCAATGCGCGACTCATCTCGATACATCGCCTTGTGGCGCGTTTCCTTGATCCAACGCTCGATCTGCTCGACGGTCATGCAGTTTGCAGGGTTGAAGCGATCCCAGTTCAGAATCTGATTCAGGGAACGCTTCCACCGCTTGTACGAGGGCTTCAGCGGTGGGCCGAAGCACATGATGTCGATCACCGCCAATTCCTCAGGCACACCCAGCAGTGGCTTGATCTTCTCCTGGATCTCTTCCTGGCCAATTGCGGTGATCCACCATACGGGGTAACCCAGCGCGGCAGCCGCCAAGTGCGCCAGCATCGTCGAAGCCGCAACGGATTGAAGCAGGATGCGCTCCGCATTCTGCTGGTACTTCTTGTCCAATTCTGAACCGTCGTTCAGTACGGGAAAGGCCCGGATAAACCGGAAATCGGCCGCGACAACAATCAGCCCGGGTGCGGTTTTGACGCCATTGTAGTTCGGCGTGGGAAAGCCCATGCGCAGCTTCGCACGACGCTGTTGCTCATCGACGAAGTACTGCCCGATCTTCTCCTTGACCGCAGGATCGGTGACGACGATGTAGTGCCACGGTTGCGCGTTGGCTCCGGAAGGCGCGTGCCGGGCAGCCTCGATAATCATCTCGAAATGCTCGCGCGGCACGTCGTACGCCGCGAACGCGCGGTTGGTCATGCGGTTGCGAACGACCTGCATGAACGACTCGTACCGCTCGACATTGTTGAAAAGAGCCGGATCTAGGGCAGTGCTATTCATGCTTCGTGCCTCGGTTGTCAGCTGCTACGCGGTTTTGTTCCGCGCTTCGTCCCACTTGAATATGGCGTTGCGGACGCGCTTCATCGTACGACGCGCGGTCTTTTGCGCCTTTTTCCCGCCCGCGTCGAGGATATCCCACACCTCGTTCGGACGCGCCTCCAATTCTTTGCGGCGCGATTGAACCGGCTCGATCCACTTCACCAGGTTTTCGGCCATCTGGCCTTTGCACTGTACGCAGCCGATCGCGGCGGTGCGGCATTCGTGGTCGATTTGCGTCACCGTATCGAGCGACGAAAACAGCTTGTGCCACGCGAACACGGGACAAACTTCCGGACGCCCGGGATCGGTGCGGCGCTGTCGCTGCGGGTCCGTCATCATGTTGCGGACCTTGGTGCGAATTTCCTCCGGCGGATCGGAGAGCCAGATCGCGTTGCCGTAGGACTTCGCCATTCGCCGACCGTCGGTGCCCGGCAGCCGCGGCGTTTCCGTTAGCAGATGGCCCGGCTCATGCAATATTTCGTCCGCCTTAAAGAATCGTGGTGCCTCCTTATGAGCCTTCTTGACTCTCTTCATAAAATTGTCCAAACCCATTTCGCTGGCAAGCTTCTGAAAATAAATGCGTCCAGTGACGAATGAAATGTGCTCGGGTGGCTCAGAGCTCGCGAATTCCTGCCAGAGCGCACGAAGCACATAGGAATTTGCCAGCGCAAATAGTTCCTCTTTCACCTGCAGACCGAAATGCATGTTGAAGCGCCGAACAATTTCGCGCGTGATTTCGACGTGCGGCACTTGGTCTTCGCCGACCGGCACGAAATCGGCGTCGTAGATCACAATGTCCGCCGATTGCAGCAGCGGATAGCCGAGAAAGCCGTAGGTGCCGAGGTCGCGGTCCTTGAGGTTCTCGATCTGCTCTTTGTACGTTGGCACGCGCTCGAGCCACGACAGCGGCGTGATCATCGAGAGCAGCACGTGCAGCTCGGCGTGCTCCATCACGCTCGATTGAATGAACAGCGTCGATTTCGCGGGATCGAGGCCGACCGAAAGCCAGTCCGTCGCCACCTGCAGCGTGTTTTCGGCGACCGAGGACGTGTCCTCGTAGTGCGTCGTCAGCGCGTGCCAGTCGGCGACGAAGAAGAAGCAGTCGTACTGTTCCTGGAGCTTGAGCCAATTCTGAAGAGCGCCGAAATAGTGGCCGAGATGGAGGCGGCCGGTAGGCCTCATGCCGCTCAGAACTCGTTTTCGTTTGGCCACTCTGGCGAAAATCCCCCGGTTGCGACTGAAAAGAACTGAACGAGAGGTGTAAGCCCGATGCTAGCACAGAAATCTACGGCCTGAGCGGCCCACCGCCAAGCCTTCTCGCCGGCACGGACAATTTGAGTTCACCAATCCGCCAAACCCTAGGTTTGGCGGATTGGTGAACTGCCCAACTCCCACCGTCTGGCGAGGTGGCAGTTCCAAAATGGAACCAGTTCCAAATTGGAACGCGTTTCCTGCTGCAGCGCCGGCGCCCCGCCAACGCTGCTCTACTCCCGCGTGCTTGACGCGATGCGGCCCATGGATCGCGGTCGCCCGTCGGCGCAAGCTCATGTGGAGTGCGGCGGCCTGCACGCCGCAGGCGGGCTCGCCGCCGCTGTATTTCGCCGCGTTTCGTCTAAGTGAGGCGCGCGACGCTCGGGGACATCAGCGCTGATAGCTCGTGCGGGGAGCACGTCCCGGCTCGCCGGGACGGCAAACAGCGGTGCCGAGGCACCGCACTCCACAGGAGGCGGACGATGCGGTGAGGCGATTGTTCTTCTGGCACTTCAAGTGAAAGCGCGAGCCTCTCAACCCGCGAACTCGCACGGCGATCTGGGAGGATCAGGCGGAGGCGCTACAGCTTGAGCAACTCGCGAAGGCGCTTGGTCTGCGTGCGCGAGACGGGGATTTCGCTCGCGCGCTTGTCGTTCATCTTGAGCATGAAGCTCGATTTGAACCAGGGCAGCACTTCCTTGATGTGGTTGATGTTGACGAGGTACGACCGGTGCGGGCGCCAGAAGACGGCTTCGTCCAGCGCGCCCATCAGGTCTTCGATCGTGCGGTAATTCGAAGTCCCTTCGGTTTCGCGCGAATAGATCGTGATCGCGCCGTCCTGGATCGAGGCGTAAATCATGTCGTCGGCGTCGATCAGGATCATGCGCTCCTGCGACTTCACGAGCAGCTTCACAGGCGCCGACGTTCGCGCTTTCGCCTCACTCGCGCCGAGCTGGCCGACGAGCGTCTCCAGCCGGTGCACGGGCGACGTATTGGCCTCGACCATCTTTTTCGCGCGCTGCACGGCCTGCGCGATGCGCGTCTTATCGAATGGCTTCAGCACATAGTCGACTGCGTTCACTTCGAAAGCCTGCACGGCGTAATGGTCGTAGGCCGTGGCGAAGACGATCTGCGGCAGCGGCAGCTTGCGCTCGACCAGCTTCTTGATCACGCCGAAGCCGTCGAGCCCGGGCATCTGCACGTCGAGGAACACGAGATCGGGGCTGTGTTCTTTGATCAGCGAGATGGCTTCGAGACCGTTCTTGCCCTGCGCGACGACGTTGATCTCCGGCAACGCCTTCAGGAGAAACGTCAGCTCATCGCGCGCCGGGCGCTCGTCGTCGACGATGACCGTGTTGATCGGCATAGCTGGTAGCAACAGTATAGGAGTCGGCCAAGCCAGCTGACAACAAATTGTCCCCAAGCTCCCCTAACCGGGGACTTGGGGCCCCTGCGGCGTCAACCCAGAAAGCCCTTTCTTCCCCATGTGTGCGGTAGAATCGAGCGCCAACACAAGGAGACTCGGTGCCCGGAAA
>Ga0187778_10003166_pt1 | contig 11094 bp, 8 predicted proteins | sample 1015_Q2_SP5_20_M_FD_132418 | JGI IMG/M metagenome (GOLD analysis project Ga0187778, IMG submission 132418) | Tropical peat soil microbial communities from peatlands in Department of Meta, Colombia - 1015_Q2_SP5_20_MG | ecosystem: Environmental > Terrestrial > Soil > Wetlands > Peat | place...
GAGCGCGCCTAGGCGTCAAACCCGCGCGATCGCGGTGCCGACCGACATATTCGTTGGGCCAAGGGGCTAAGGGAGAGTGCCAGAAGTGCTTGCCAAGAGGAGCATGCGATGCCGCGCATGAAGGGCGGGGAGTTGATTTGCGATTTCTTGATCCAGGAGCAGGTGCCGTACGTTTTCGGCATCTGTGGTCACGGCAACGTTGGACTTCTTGACGCGCTGTTCGAGCGAAAGGACCGGATCAAGCTTGTTTCGCCGCGTCACGAGCAAACGGCTGGGCACATGGCGGATGCTTATTTTCGCGTCGCGCACAGGCCCGTCGCGACCCTCACCTCCTGTGGTCCTGGCTCCTGCAATATTGTGATGGCGACAGCTTGCGCTTCCGCGGATTCCTCGGCGTTTTACGCCATCACGGCGAACGTTCCGACCTCTCAGTTCAACCGCGGTCCATTTCAAGAAAGCCACCGCAACCAGGCCGCTGAGTTTCCCGTTGCTCTTCGGCCGTACGTCAAGCGCACATTCCAGCCAACGCGCGTGGACATGCTGCCGCTCGCTCTGCGGCAGAGCTACAACCTCATGCTCACAGGGCGTCCCGGCCCGGTCAACCTGGACGTGCCGTTCAATCTGTTCCAAGAAGACGACGACGTTCAGATGCTGCGGTCTGATCAAGTCGCGGGCTTTGCCCGCCCTGGCGCTGCACCCGAAGACGTTAGGCGGGTGATGGACATGATTCTCGCCGCGGAACGGCCCGCCTTCTTCGTCAGTCATGGGGTTACGCTTGCCGAGGCCGGGCCGGAGCTCACCAAAGTCGCGGAGTTGCTGGACATCCCCGTCATTAGCTCCCCCAACGGCATGGGTGCGGTGCCAATGCCGCATCGCCTCGCGGTCGGATTCATCGGGCGAAACGGCACTTATCCAGCCAACCAAGTTGGTCGGCACTGCGATCTGTTGATCGCGGTGGGCGCACGCTTCGACGATCGTTCCTCGTCGTCGTGGATCCCGGGTTATTCCTGGAACATCCCGCCGACCAAGCTGGTGCATGTGGACATCGACCCCATCGAGATCGGACGCAATTACCCGGTCGCACTTGGCATCCTCGCCGATGCGAAGGTGTTCCTCGCACAGCTTGCTCGCGAAGCTGAGGGCCGCCGGATTTCCGCGACGCGCTTTGGCCCTTGGCAAGAGATGATCGAGGAGTGGCGACGCGAGTGGCAGGCCTACACCAGCCCTCACTTCGATGTGAGCGGCGCGCCGTTGCGTCCCGAGCGAGTCGTGAAAGAGGTGCGCCGTGCATTGCCCGACGACGGCATCATCTCGCTTGACAGCGGCGTGCATCACAACTGGTTTATGCAGTTCTGGGAGGCACGACGACCGCAGGCAATGCTTAACTCTTGGGGCTTTTCGGCGATGGGCTTCGGCGTGAGCGGGATCTTGGGTGCAAAGCTCGCCGCCCCCAGACGTGCATGTCTCGCTGTGATCGGCGACGGCGGTTTTGTCATGACACCGCACGTGCTGGCGACCGCCGTTGAGTACGACATCCCGGCGGTTTGGCTGGTTTGGAACAATTTCGCGTGGGCCGCGATTCGCGACATACAGCATGGCATGTTCAGCGGAAGGGAGATCGGGACCGGCTTCTACGCTGGACCGAAGGGCGAGCCCTATAACCCCGACTTCGCAGCGATGGCGCGAAGCTTCGGTGTGGAGGGCATCACGGTAAAGCACTCTGACCAGCTTGCGGACGCGCTGCACCACGCACTCGCGCTCGGCAAGCCATGTGTACTGGACGTGCATGTGGACGACAAGGTGAAGCCGCCAGGCACTGGGACGTGGCAGCTTCCGCCCACGCCGTTTAAGGAACCGGTATTTGGTAAACCGGTCAAGCGTGGGCCGCTTACCCCGGCATGAGTGCCGTCATCGCAAGCAAGGCCTTCCGGCCGGTTGCCGCCAAGGATCTCGTCGGCGGAACCTGGTACGCGTCCGAGCGCACCGTCCAGATCCTCGATCCTTACCGCGGAGAGCTCGTCGGGACATCGCCGGTCTCGTCGCCGGCTGAAGTGGCCGTCGCGGTGGGAGCTGCCGTTGACGCTCGTGCCAAGGCGGCCGCGACTGCTCCGTACCAGCGTGCCGCGCTGCTGCGGCGGGCGGCCTCTTTCGTCGAGCGAGACCTCGGGAGTCTCGCGGAGTTGCTCACGCGCGAGACCGGCAAGGCTATCAAGGATTCGGATGCCGAGATCCGTCGCTCGCTCGAGACCTTACTGCTCGCCGCCGAAGAGTCAATCCGCATCGAAGGGCGCCACGTGCCGCTCGATGGCAGCGCAATGGGAGCCGGCAAACTTGCCGTGCTGTGGCGCTTTCCCGTTGGGGTCGTTGCCGCTATCACTCCGTTTAACGCACCGTTCAATCTGGCTGCCCACAAGATCGCACCGGCCATCGCCGCGGGCAACAGCATGGTGCTCAAACCGCCGCCTCAGGCACCGCTCATCGTGCACCGCTTGGTCGAGCTGATCGTCGAGGCCGGCCTACCGGATGGCATCCTCAACGTGATCCATGGCGGCGCGGAAGCAGGCGCGGCTCTGGTTGCCGATCCGCGCGTTGACTTCGTCAGCTTTACGGGATCGAGCCGCACTGGGGCGGCTGTCAACGCCGCGAGCGGACTGCGCCGCGTTGCGCTCGAGCTTGGGGGCAACAACGCCACCTTTGTGCATGATGACGCGGATCTCGCCCGAGCGGCAGAGGCCTGCGCGCGCAACGCGATGCGGCTGGCCGGTCAGAGCTGCGTCTCGGTACAAAGCGTGTATGTTCATGAGCAGGTAGGCGACGCGTTTCTTGCGCTGCTCGAAGCGGAAGTCGGCAAATTGAAGCTGGGCGACCCGCTCGACCCGGGCACCGATGTCGGTACGCTCATCGATGTGCAGGCGGCGCAACGCGTCGAGAACTGGGTCAATGAAGCGGTCCGCGCAGGCGCGCGCGTAGTGACCGGGGGTCGCCGCCACGGCGCCGCTTTCGAACCGACCGTGCTGTGCGCAGTCAAGCCCGATATGAAAGTGGTGTGCGAAGAAGTGTTCGGCCCTGTAGTCAACGTCATTCCCTACAAAGCACTCGACGACGCGTTCGCTGCCGTGAATGCCGGCCCCTACGGCCTGCAGGCGGGAATTTTTACGCGGTCAAATGAGGTTACGTTCAAGGCCATCCGCTCCTTGCGCGTAGGCGGAGTCATCATCAACGGCACATCGACTTGGCGTACCGACCAGCTCGCCTATGGTGGGGTGAAGGCGAGCGGCAGCGGCCGAGAGGGTCCGCGCTACGCCATCGAGGAGATGACCGAGCAGCGGTTGGTTGTCTTCAATCTCTGAGTCGGTAAAGGGGGTGGGCTTGCGCGTACTTATCACCGGTGGCGGTGGATTCCTCGGCGCGGCTGCGACACGCGCCCTTTTGGCACGCGGAGACATCGTCATCGCCTTCGACCAGCGATTCGACAGTTTCCCGTCCCCTGCCCCAGGCAGCGTCGGCGTCGGGTGCCCTATCCGCGTGCCTGGCGACATCACCGACATGGCCAACCTCGCGCAAGCGGTTTTGGCGCACCGGCCGGACGCCATCGTCCATTGTGCGGCGATCGTGGGGGTGCTCTCGTCGGTCGCCAGCCCGATCAACGTCGTACGCGTCAACGTGGAAGGTTCGCTCAATGTCTTCGAGGCGATGCGTCTTGCCAGTGTCCGCCGCTGCGTGCACATCAGCTCCGAGGAAGTGTACGGTGCTTTTCGTACCGACAAGGTCAACGAGGCGCACCCTCTGGATCCGGTACTGCCGTACGGCATCTGCAAGGCCGCGGTCGAGCAACTCGGGCGCAGCTATCACAAGGTCCACGCTCTGGAGATCATCAACCTGCGCACTTCCTGGGTCTACGGGTTCGGCCTGCACCGCGAGCGCATCCCGAAGACCCTCGTCGATGCGGCATTGGCTGGGCGTCCGCTGCACGTTCCCGCGGGGGCGGACTCGGCGATCGACCACACCTATGTCGACGATGCGGTCTCGGCCATCCTGATCGCGCTCGATCACCAGCCTCATCGCTACGATGCATACAACATCGCTAGCGGAAAAGCGACAACGGTCTCAGAGATGGTCGCCATTGTTCGCGACCTGTTGCCGGGATCGCAGCTCTCAGTCGGCCCCGGGGCGTACCGGTACGAGGACCGCATCGAAGTGGTACGCAAAGGTGCTCTCGACGTAAGCCGCGCTGCCGATGAGCTCGGCTGGAAACCGCGCTACGATATCCGCAGCGGGCTCGCTGCTTACGTCAACGCAGCGCGCGCGGCTCAGGCGGCCAACTCGACTGCGCTCCCGCGTGTGGAGCGGCCCGGCGGGGAGCGAGGCCAACGGTGAGGTGCGCTGATACGAGGCGATGTTCATTGCGACAGAGGTGGGAACACGCGCTCTACAGCTCGGAGGTGACCGATCTGCGCTCGATCGCTGTCACCCCGTCGGCGGACGGGTGAAAGGGCGCCCTCGCTTGACCGCCTATAGCAAAGGTGAAACCGGGAACAATCTACCGAGGGGCAAAAAATGCGCAGAGGCGAAGGCGACCCCGTGCTGCTCGCCAGACACACTGAGGCGTCCAAGGATACGAAGGCAATGGCTTACGAAATCTGGCGCACCTACGGAGACTTCTTCGTGATCAATATCTTTCCGGACGGTTCCAAGACAAGGACCGCCATCACTGGCTGGCAGGCGCTGGAGGTGCTCAGACAAGAAATGATTGGCAGCCTCGCTTGCAAGTTGACCAAAGACGGTGAGCGCTTCTTGCGCAGTGCGCTGTGAGCCGCTTGGGCTCCGAGCGCGCCGCGATTCTCTGAACAGTAAAGTCCAAGCCACGGAGGATGTCTTATGACCGGCAAACTGGAAGGCAACGTCGCCATCGTCTCAGGGAGCGGCCGGGGCATTGGTCGTGCGATAGCCCTTCGCTATGCTCGAGAAGGCGCGAAGGTCGTGGTAGCCGACCTTGACGAACGCAACGTCCGCGCGGTGGCTGACGAGATCCGGGCACTGAATGCGCAGACCGAACCGCTGCAAGTGGACGTGAGCGATCCGAAACAAACTGCGGCGATGGTCGCACGCGCGGTTGATCGATTCGGCCGCCTCGACATCCTCGTAAACAATGCAGGGGTCATGCGCGTGAGACCGCTTTTGGAGTTGACCCCCGAGGACTGGGATTTTGTCAACGATGTCAACGCGCGCGGGCTGTTCTTCGCCCTGCAGGCCGGCGCACGTCAGATGGTGCGCCAAGCTCCCCTCAGCCAGGGCAGACCGCGCGGCAAAATCATCAATACCGCTTCCATTGCCGGACGCATCGGACGTCCGATGTTTGCGGCCTACGGGGCAAGCAAGGCCGCGGCGATCAGCATCACCCAGTCTGCGGCGCTGGCCCTGGCGCCGGAGGTGACAGTCAACGCGATCTGCCCTGGCGTGGTCGACACCGAGATGTGGCGCCAGATTGACCGGGAGTGGACCCAGATGGAGAAGCGCCCTGCCGGCTCGGCGTGGCAGGCTCGCATCAGCGGCATCCCGATGCAGCGCCCTGAAGAGCCAGAGGACCTGACCGGTATGGCACTGTTCCTGGCGAGCGCGGACTCCGACTACATCACAGGTCAGTCGTACCACGTCGACGGTGGACTGGTGATGAACTGAACGCTAGAGATTTACTCCACCCGGAGCTCGACGAGCGCTCTTCTGCGTCGCACGCCACCGGCGTTCGGATTCAATGTAAGCCACCAGACACCACCACAGCGAGCCGGCGACCCAATTGCCGAGCAGCCAGACCGGCAGCGCATAGAGCGTGGCCCAGAGGCCCGGCACGCAGAGCTCGCGAAACAGCTTGGATCCAGCCGCATGGGTTCTATCCATTTGATCTCGTGCGGCCACGCCGAGTAGCCCGACCAGCCATGCTATCGGGACGGCAATCAGGAGCGTGCCCGCCATCAGGTTGCTGAGCACACCGCTCACTGCCATCGTCAACACCAGTACAATAATCGCTATCGGCCACAACACCCAGGCCCTGCGGCCGACGACAAACCAGCGCATTGCGCGCCCGATCGCGTCCATGGATAGGCCCTCCCTTGCCTGCCAAAGATGCTGCGCGCATCTGCTGCGGCGGCGCAAGAAATGTCAAACAGCGCGCAATGATCCGCTAACGCCTATGCCTCCGCGTCCAACCTGTCCCGCAGTACGACCGCCTTGATCGCTTCCACGATGTCGTCCGCAGAAGGGATTACCAGCCGTTCGAGTTTGTCGTTGTAGGGCATGGGCGAGTCGCGCGCACCTACGCGCAGGATGGGTGCATCGAGCCAGTCGATAGCCTTCTCCGCCACCATCGCGGCCACCTCGGCGCCGAAGCCCCAGCGCTTCCAGCCTTCGTGAGCGATCACAAGACGACTTGTCTTTTTGACCGATTTAATGATGGTGTCCTCGTCCAACGGACGCAGAGTGCGCGGGTCGATCACCTCCACGTCGATATCCTCCGTTTCCAAGCGGGCCGCGGCTTGCAGGGCAGGGTCAACCATGGCCATGGTGGCCACGAGCGTCACATCACGTCCGTGCCGCTTGATCACGGCTTTCCCGATCGGGATCGCGTAGGCTGCCTCAGGCACCAGCGCTTTTCTGCCCACGTAGAGCATCTTGTGCTCCAGAAAGATGACTGGATTGTCCTCGCGCATTGCACTGGCGAGCAATCCCTTTGCTTCGTACGGCGAGGAGGGGCCGAGTACTACCAGCCCGGGCACATGGGTGAACCAAGCTTCCAGGCTCTGCGAATGCTGGGCGGCAAGACGAATACCGCCACCTTGGGGTCCACGTATTACCAGCGGTACGGTCGGTTTGCCGCCCAGCATGAAGCGGAACTTGGCGGACTGATTGACGATCATGTCCATCATCAACGTGATGAAGTCGAAGATCTGCACCTCTGCCACCGGGCGCATGCCGGTGATTGCTGCGCCTACCGCACACGCAGCGATGGCTCCCTCCGATATTGGCGTGTCGCGCACGCGCTCCTTGCCGAACCTCTCGATCAGCCCGCGAGTCGCTGCGAAAATGCCGCCGATCTTGCCTACGTCCTCACCGAGCACGAAGACACGCGGATCACGCTCCATTTCCTGTGCGAGCGCCTCCTTGATGGCCTCGGCAAACGTGAGCTCGCGGCCCCCCGCTGGCGCAGGTTCTGCTGGCTTATAGTGTGGCGCGTAGACCGCATTCTCGAGGTCCGCGAGAGTGGGCTCCGGGCTTGCAATCGCAAATTCCTTGGCCGCGACAAGCTCGGCGTCGACCTCCGCGCGGATGCGAGCCAGCGCATCATTGGAATATCCATGCTCGGTCTGAAGCTGGTGCTCGAAGCGCGCGATCGCATCGTGTTCGCGCCACTGAGCCTCCTCAGCCTCGGTGCGGTAGCGGGGTAGATTTGCCCGCATCGAGTGGTCGCCCCAGCGATAGGTTAGGGCCTCGATGAGGGTAGGCCCCTCACCCCGGCGCGCGCGAGAAACCGCTTCGCTTACCGCGGTGTGCACCGCGACAACGTCGTTGCCGTCGACCGTCCCGCCCGGCAGCGAATACGCGCTGGCGCGCTTCGAGAGGAGATCGATGGAGGTGGAGTCCTTGGTGGAGGTGGACAGGGCGTATTGGTTGTTCTCGCACAGGTAGACGACTGGAAGTTTCCACACCGACGCGACGTTGAGGCACTCGTGGAAGATACCCTCGTTTACCGCACCATCGCCGAAGAAGACAACCCCGACCGCGCTGCTGCCGCGCAGCTTGTTCGCCAGCCCTGCACCCGTGCCAATGCCGATGCCGGCGCCGACGATGCCGTTCGCGCCTAGAATGTTGAGCTCGAGATCTGCGATGTGCATCGACCCGCCTAAGCCCTTGCAGTAGCCGGTGACACGTCCCATCAGCTCAGCCATCATCTTTTGCAGCGAGGCGCCCTTGGCGATGCAATGGCCATGACCGCGGTGATGGCTGACCACGAAATCTTCCTTGCCGAGCGCGGCACAGGCGCCCGCGGCCACCGCCTCTTGCCCGACATAGCTGTGTGCGGTCCCCTTCACAAGACCTTCCTTGAACAGGCCCGCAACACCCTCGTCGAAGCGGCGGATGCGCAGCATGGATCGATAGATTGCCTCGAGCTGATCTTTGTGCACGTGTTGTCTCCTCCCTCGCCTCGGCTTAGCGTGGCTTGTCTCCGCCCAGCGTAATTCGATGCATGACGCGACGATAACCGTGATAGTCGTTTACCGCGTTGTGCTGCGCGCAGCGGTTGTCCCAGAACGCGAGCGAGCCCGGCTGCCAGCAAAAGCGGCAGGTGAATTCCGGCCGGGTTTGGTGCTGGAAGATGTAGTTAAGCAACGGTGCACTTTCCTCATCGGTCTGGTCTTTGAAGCGCACGGTGTGGGCGATGTTGACGTACAGCGCCCTGCGCCCAGTCTCAGGATGGGTACGCACCACGGGATGCTCTGCAAGATACTCTGCCCTGGCGTTTTCGCGCCCATCCTTCCTTATTCGGTCCTCGCGCGTGCGCGTTGCGTCAGCTTTGGCGGAACTGTTTACCGCGATGAGCCCCTCCAGCATCGTGCGCAGCCCCGATGAGAGCGCCTCGTAAGCGAGATACTGATTGGCGAACAGCGTGTCGCCACCCACCGGCGGGACCTCGCGTGCAAGAAGCATAGAGCCCATGGCCGGGCGCTCCAGATATGCGGTGTCGCTGTGCCAGACTCCACCGAAGTTCGCTCGTTCGCTTTCCTGCTTGCTGACCTCGATCACGTCGGGGTACCCCGGCAGCCCGTTCAACAGCGGATACTGGATCGGTTCGCCCATCGTGCGGGCAAAGCCCAGGAACTGCGCGACGGTGAGGTCCTGCTCTCTGAAGAAGATCACCAGATGCTCGAGCAACGCCGCGCGGATCTCGGCCACCACCTCGGCTAGCAGTGGTCCTCCTAAGTCGACGCCGTGGATCTCCGCTCCCAGCGCGCCAGCGATCCTTTTGATTTTGAACAAGGCCTGCCCCATTGTGCCACCCGGTAGCGATACCGCCACTTTACTACGCTCTGCCGCAATTCTCGGAACTGTCGATCAGCGCTTGGCGCGGGCCCGGCTCACCGTGTCGCACATTTCGATGAACCGACCGTCCTGCGACCAGCGCTCGAGGTCGAGGGAAACCTTGCGCCGCCAGTTTGGATAGCGCCCCGAGGTACCGGGCAGGTTGACTTGGTCGAGCATCCCGAGCACATCCTCTAGCTGAACCATAAACAACTTGCAGGGTGTGCGCGCGAGATAGGCATGTACCGCGCGCGCCAGCTCCGCCGTCATGGTCGGAGCGCTGGCGGGATTGGTGCTGACTTGCGCGGGCAACAGCCCTTCGCGCTCCAGAGCGAGGAGCAATCGCGCACGATCTCTGCATCGTTCCTGCGCTTGCCACTGGCGCGCTTCATCCGAGGGGAACAAACTCAGCTCCTCGCGCAGAGCGAGGTCGCGCGCTTCCCAAAAGCCAGCCAGCGTGGGCAGGTCGTGAGTCGTGGCGGCAACAAGCGCCTGCTCGGGATACTCGCTTGGCGCCTTGAACTCGCCGTCGCGCCGCTCGAAGTACAGGATCCGGCACGACAGCACCTGAAGGGCGGGCAGAGCGGCCCTGACTTCGTCGGGCACGGTGCCGAGATCTTCTCCGATCACCATACATCGGTTGCGCTGGCTCTCTAACGCCACGATCCCGAGAAGTTCCTGGAGCGGGTAGCGTACATAGGCGCCCTCAGAGGGGTTTGCACCAGACGCAATCCAGAACAAGCGCATCAGTCCCATCACGTGGTCGACGCGCAGCGCGCCCGCGTGCCGCATGTTCGCGCGCAGGGTCGCAATGAAGGGCGCGAAACCCGATTGGATCAAGCGCCGGGGATTGAAAGGAGGCAGCCCCCAGTTCTGACCCGCCAGGTTGAAGTCATCGGGCGGCGCACCAACTGTGGCGTCAACGGCGTACAAATCCTTGTTGGACCACGTCTCCGCACCGCCGCGGTCAACCGATACCGCGAGATCGCCATACAGCCCTACCCCGAGTTGCAGCTCAAACGCGCGCCGTTTGACCTCGCCGAGCTGCCGATCGACTTGCCACTGCAGCCACTCATAGAACTCGACACGCTCGCGGTTTGCCTCGGCAAAGCGCGCAACCTGTGGCGAGCCGGGGTCGTGGTAAGCCAGGGGCCACGCGGGCCATCCCCAAACAGAGGGATCTTCACGGAAAAATCGCTCTTGCAGCGCCTCGAACAAAGCGTGCTGCAGCAGTGCGGGGCCTGCGCGCGTCTGGAAGTTGCGGAACTCTCGCGAGCGGTCGGAGTCAAGGGCAAGATGTCGGCTGCGAAAACTCGCGTACAGAAGCTCGAGCACTGGCATCTTGGCCGCGGCGACCCCGGGGTAATCCACGTGCTCTGTGCCCCGCAGTTCGCGCAGCCGCGCCTGGAAGGCAGCCGAGTGCACCAACTCGCGCGCCTTATCGCACTCGCTGAAATCGTCGATACTCTCCGGATCCAAGTAAAGTGAGTTGAGAAACAATCGGCTCGACGGGCTGTACGGGCTTGCGTGATCGGGGTTGTGCGGAAACAGCGCGTGCATGGGGTTCAGGCCGACCAGGTGGGCGCCGCGAGCGGCCCACTGCTCGAGCAGCACTCGCAGGTCGGTGAGATCGCCCATACCCCAGTTACGTTGCGAGCGCACCGCGTACAGCTGCAAGGCTGGACCCCAGAGGCGTCCATTCATCCGCACGGCCTCTGGTTGGTAGCAAGCATCCGGCGCCACGATCAGCAGCATCTGCGCTAGCGTGAGCTCGCCGCGCAGCAGGCACAGCCGATGGTAGCCGGGGGAAGGCTTCGGGCCGAGCGTGAGGCGCCGCGCGACAACCTCTTGGTCGTCGATCCGCCGGCGTGCGACGTCGGGAAGCGTGTCGGCAACGAAGCGCTCGCCGTGCTCTTCGCCGGACTCCTCCACCAGTCGCCACGCCAGCTCGTCGGCACCCCAATCCTGAGCAACCCGCAGAACGACCTGCGCCGGCAGCGCTGATTCTCGCACTACCATCAC
>Ga0187778_10003167_pt1 | contig 11091 bp, 13 predicted proteins | sample 1015_Q2_SP5_20_M_FD_132418 | JGI IMG/M metagenome (GOLD analysis project Ga0187778, IMG submission 132418) | Tropical peat soil microbial communities from peatlands in Department of Meta, Colombia - 1015_Q2_SP5_20_MG | ecosystem: Environmental > Terrestrial > Soil > Wetlands > Peat | place...
ACGCCAATGCTTGACGCCATTGAAAGTTTAGAGAATGCGGATGTCCATTTTGATTTTGGCTGTGTCTCCATAATCAGCAGGTTCAGCGGGGTCGCGGAGGCTGCGGAAAAGAAGGATATGACCGCGTAAAGGACTTCAAGACCATGTATGGTCCTCGTAATCCAAAGAAGGCCGATTGTTCCCGCAATGAGCAGGTAGCTTAGAATAAGGATCGGGTTTCTCTCATGGTAACGGTCAGTCACGAATCCCCACAAAATTGCGGAAGGGATGCTCACTGCGTTGAAGAGTGTGATTGTTAGGCCAATGTCTATCACGGATCCGTGAAGGTTGAGTATGAGCAGCTGGATCAGTGTTCCAATTGGTCCTAGGGCCACGTTTATGGGAAGAACCGAATAGATCCAATTCAAATTGCTTTTTTGAGCACCCGCCGGCAAATGGGTCCAATCCGAAGGTCTCAAATGAGCTGCAAGATTCTATCTGCAACTACTTCTGGGCTAACATTAGGGTCGTCGTTTGTTATCTCCTTTAACATTTTCTTGGTCCTGTAAAAGTCGATAACGGGCGTAGAGGTTTCCTTGTAAATTCTAAGTCTCTCTAGTATGACGTTAGGTTGATCGTCGGCTCGCTTGAAGAGTTCTCCACTACACTTGTCACACTTGCCGGGAGTTTTGGGTTTGAGTGTCCGCTCGTTGTATATGGCGCCGCAATTTCTGCACTGGATTCGCGACGACAGCCTGTCAACAATCACCTTGTCGGGAACGTTCAGGTTTATCACGACGTCAATGTTCGTTATCTTCTCCAACTGTCTGGCTTGTTCAATAGATCGTGGGTACCCTTCCAGGATGAAGCCTTCTGCTGATCCTGAAGTCAACCTCTTCCTTAGGATTTCAGTTATCACCTTGTCGGGCACTAGTTGGCCAGCGTCGCTGTACTTTCTAATTTCCAATCCTAGGTCGGTTTTGTTTCGTATTTCGTCCCTTACCAGGTCTCCCGTGGAAATGTGCGGTATTCTTAGCCGATTCTTCATGAGTGAAGCGTAAGTTCCTTTCCCCGATCCGGGGGGTCCGAATATGACGATCTTCATACGATTAGCCTAGCCAGTCGATAATAAGCCTCCTTCATTTGAGTAGCATGATTGACTATCATGCTAGGGGACAAATTATGATACTCGATTTACACCAAACGTTCGCCCGTAGTTGAATCTCAGCAACAAAAGTTTATGACGTCGAGAAATCGGTTTCTTAGTGATGATTGATTCGAACCGGAAGCTTCGCGCAAGGAGGTGTCAAATTTAGGGTTAGGAAAGGAGGCAACACTCTACGTTAGCCTCCCGAACGGCAGGGTAAGATGCACTGCGTGCGCTAGGTACTGCAATATACCTGAAGGAAAAATAGGCCTGTGTGGAGTTCGAGGTAATGTTGGCGGAAGACTTCAACTCTTTGTTTATGGTAAGATAATTACAGGTCACATAGATCCGATCGAGAAGAAACCCGTTACGCACTATATGCCGGGAACTAGGATATTCTCAATCGCGACTACGGGATGTAATTGGCTTTGCCATTACTGTCAAAACTTCGACATCAGCCAACGTCGAAAGATTGAGGGTCAAGACGTGACGCCTGAGACGGTTGTGTCAATGACGAAGCGGTATAAGTGTCAAGGGATAGCTTACACGTATAATCAGCCTACGATCTTCATGGAGTTTGCGCATGACATTGGCGTTCAAGCAAGGAAGAGCGGGTTAGCGAACATCTTTGTCTCCAATGGGTATGATACGCCTGAAACTGTTGATTTGATGCGTGATTTTCTGGATTGCATAACCGTGGACTTCAAGGGTAATGGGGAAACTTCGTTCGTTAGAAAGTACATCGGCATCGCTGACTCTGCGCCAATCTTTCAGACCTTACTGGAAATCCGGGATAAGACAGATGTTCATATTGAAATCACGGATCTCGTTGTTCCAAAAATTGGCGATGACCTTTCTGCAGCTAAGAGGTTATGCGAGTGGATAAACGATAACCTGGGGCCTGACACGCCCATTCACTTCTTACGATTTCACCCTGACTATAAACTGACGCATCTACCACAGACACCAGTTGAGACCTTAGAGAGGCACCATGCAATAGCGCGGGAGAGCGGTTTGAATTACGCGTATCTCGGTAACGTACCTGGTCATCCTCTCGAGAACACGTACTGTGCCGGCTGCAAGAAGATTGTCGTTGAAAGGGTGGGTTTCGATATCTCCGGCTGGTACCTCGACGAGCAAAATCGATGTGCATACTGCGGCAATGAGGTGCCGATTGTGGGGCGACTAAGCGATGCCGCTAATGAAAATCGGTTCATGCCAATCTTAGTGTGATTGATGGAATGGGGGCTACGATCAGCCTCTCATTGCTTTGAGTTCAACTCTTTGAGATATGCCACAACGAAGTTTCGAGTGTACTCTTCCAGATCCAACTCTAGCGCCCCGCGTGGACTCACCCACGTGTATTCTTGTAGTTCTCTGCCGTCTAACTTTACGGATGTGTCAACCGTTCGACACAGGTAGTCCATGAATACGAAATGTTCATGCTTGCAGTAATGTTTTGGGTAGATCGCTTGCTGTACAAGCAGCAATCTGACGACTTCAACATTCAGACCTGTCTCTTCCTTAACTTCGCGTTTGATGGCGTCTTCAGCTGACTCTCCCAATTCAATATGTCCTCCCGGGACAGTATGCTTATCAGCCCACTTGCTGGAGCGAACAATCAGCACGTTCCCTTCTGAGTTTACGACAAGTGCCCCAACGGTTGCTTCTGGATACCTCTGCGAGATTGAGAGCCCCCCTTATGGCTAGGGCGATGGTATGTTAAGTCTGGTTAAGTCTTGCCCATAGTTGTGCCGATCACTGATACGACTGAAATCAGCCCACCGATTAGGAGAATGAGGGGTTCCTGAGTTCTGAGGTATACTAATGCGGTAAAGACGATGAGCGCGCATAATCCTAGTAGATTCAGGATTGCCACTTGCATTTTTGGTTCCATTAGAGTCGCCGTTACTCCCTTGGTTGGGGAATTAAATGTTCCACTCTAAATGGTGACTTAAACGAAATAAGGCATCACGACTAATGAGGAACGGGTAAGTTTGCTGCTAGGCATCATCTCAGATTCTCATGATAATCTGCCGAAGATTGACTCTACAGTTGCAAGCCTGAACACCTTGGGGGTTGATCTTGTTCTGCATGCGGGTGATTACTGTGCGCCGTTTGCTGCACTTAGATACGGAGGGTTAAATGCGAAATTGGTCGGAGTATTCGGAAACAATGATGCAGAGAAGGAACTGTTGAGAGTGAAGTTCGAATCGCTGGGTCATGAAGTTAAGAGTCGATTTTTGAGTCTGGACCTTAACGGAGTGAGAATAGGCCTGCTGCATGGCGACGAGGAGAATTTGCTGGAGGAGCTGACCCGTTCTCAGACTTATGACATCATAATTTCAGGACACACACATTCAATGAGCAACCTGCAAAGAGGTAAGACAACATGCTTCAATCCAGGCGAAGTGTGCGGATACCTCAGCGGCAGAGCGACCATTGCCACATTTGAAACTTCGTCAAGAAAGATTGAGACGTTTGAGATTTAGGCAGTAGCCATGGAAATTCAACCTGCTCCTGTGAGATTCTCCGAGGACGTCATTAGAGAAGTCGGGGAGGTCTTCGATGGTGAAGCCCAAGCAATCCTCCAATCGATGGCGGAACCTGTCCACACGTATTACGTGCGATGCAACACTTTGAAGGTGGTTCCTGACGAATTAGTTTCGATGCTAACCAAGAAAGGGCTTGAAATCACTCGGCAGGAAGCCCTTCCTGAAGCTGTCGGGATCGAAATTAAGGGTCCGCTCAAGATTGAACCGACCAGTTCGAAGATAGTCGTTGACAAGAGGACTGCCGAGTCAGTGCTTCAGGGGGCCAATGTTTACGCCCCTGGCATTCTGAACTGTGAATCGATGCGTTTTGGAGATGAGGTTACAGTCGTTTCAGAGATTGGCGAAATCGTGTGCGTTGGAGAAGCGAAGATGAACGCCACGGAGGTGTTGACCTTTAAGAAGGGTTTGGCAGTTTCCGTCACGAGAAGGAGATTTCAAAGTCCTCAGGTTCGTGAGCTTGAGGAATTCTCGAAGGGCTTCCTGTATCCTCAGTCGATGGCTGCCATGGTCACCGTGCGAGTTTTGGACCCGAAACCCGGAGAGACCATCGTGGACATGAACTGCGCACCTGGAGGCAAACTGTCGCATATGAGTCAACTGATGCGAAATGAGGGGCGGATTCTTGGCTACGATAGAAACTCTCGTAAACTGGATCAAACCAGGGAGACCTTAACAAAATTAGGCTGCAGGAACGTTGTCCTAGGCGTTCATGATTCTCGATACTTACCTGAAGACTTTCCCGACCTGAAACCTGACAGGGTCCTGATTGATCCGCCGTGCAGCGCTTTAGGGTTGCGACCTAAGGTGTTCGATTATTCGTCGAGGGAGAGAATAGAGCATCTGGCAGCGTATCAGAAACAGTTTGTTAAGGCAGCCTCTCAGATCGTGACAAGAGGCGGTGTAGTAGTCTACAGTGTTTGCACTTTTACCAGAGAGGAATGTGAAGGAGTGGCCGAGTTCGCGGTGGAGGAGTGTGGGTTGACTTTGGTTGATCAGTCCCCTCGCGTTGGCGGCCCTGGTTTGGATTGCTTTCCGATGGGCTCGCTCTGTCAACGGTTCCATCCTGGTAAGCACGAAATTGGGTACTTCATCGCAAAGTTTGTTCGAGACTAGAATTATGAATCGGAGTGTACTCTAGCTCGTAAGGAACAGGTTGAATGCTTCATGGAGTTTCCTGAGACAGTATTAACTACAAGTAAGAAGGGTCGATTGGAGGTCCGAGCTCTTGAATCACGCGGTAGCTTCGTCATCTGCAAATACCTTGATCCGAAAACGTTGAAGCTGGCTGATGCGAAGAAGAAACTGACTCTTCGATCAGACGACGGTGAACTGAAAGAGTATTTCATTGTGCCGTTGAAGGACCCCCATAGGGCGCTGCTGATCTCCGCTCAGCCGGACGAGAAAGAGCGGCAAGTTTGGAATCAACTTGAGGAGAAAGCTGAAGCAATCTGGCGTGAGCGGTAACGATTGCGTGCTGATTCAAGTAATCTAAGCCTAAGAAGATTCAACATTACAGAAGACAAAGTGAATGGTCCTCTAAATCTTGAAGATACGATTCTAAGCGCACAAACTTCTGAGCCAGAGTGGGTTAGGAACGGGAGAGGCTTCGTCGGCGTTGAAGAATTTGATGGCACGTACGTGAAATGCTTAGTGGAGCAGACTGGATCAGCCGATCACTTCAAGATAACTGTACGATACGTAACTTCCCCGCCGACGGCCATCTCTCAAGCGGAGTTGAGGCAACGATTGGGGCGAGTGTTCGGACTCGAGGATGAATTGCTCAGGTTCTATGAAGAATTCTCCTCCGACAAACGGCTCTCACTGACTTTTCGCCCGCTGAGAGGACTCCGCCTTATGCGAGGGACAAGCCTGTATGAGAGTCTAATCTGCTCGATCTTATCGCAGAACAATTCAGCGATAAGGTGGAATGAAACCGCGCGACTTCTCATGAAGCGTTACGGGAAGACGGTGCGGTTTCCTGATGGGTCATCCATGTTCCTGTTTCCTACGCCAGGAGACGTAGCAAAGTTGACGGTGGGAGAATTGCAGAGGACGACCTCGATGGGTTATCGGGCGAGATCGGTGATCACGGTTTCACGCATGATTCAAGACAGGGCCCTTGACCTGGAGGCTGTTGTGGCGGGTAGCTATGAAGACGCCCTAGAAAGTCTGCTTCAACTTTACGGTGTCGGCCCGAAGGTTGCAGATTGCTTCCTACTGTACGGTGCCGGCCAATCTAGGGCAGCGCCCGTTGACGTTTGGATTCACAGAATCGTGAATAGGCTTTACCTCAACGGGCGAAGTTCGAGACCTGCAACTGCAGCCTTCCTGCGTGATCGTTATGGAGAGTGGGCTGGGTACGTTCAACTGTACCTTTTCCATTACGCGCGGACGAGCAAGTTTGGGAAGGCAGAGTCACCTAGACGCGCGCACGCATCCTAGCGCCTTCTTTCTGAAACGGCTTCCTCTTTAGCGCGGTGCCGCAGACCTGACAATGTTGAAGCTCACCAGTTACATATCGCTTGAAGCAAGCGGGACAGTAATACGTCCATTTGTATTTTTGTCGAATTCCCAGTGAGGAGAGAGACTGGTATCCGATGCCCATTCCCTCAGCCACATTCTGAACAGCATAGTCGTCACTGACGATGATTGGTGTCTTTCCGCTCTTCTTCAGATCAACTGCGAGCGCTAGAATGCTGGAGTCAGCCTTGGAGAGTATAAGTCGATCTCCTAGCTGCTTGGCGTGCTCAAGTACTTCACGCAGCGAATCCTCAGTTGGTGGCTGTATCTTCATCTTTCCTGACGAGGATGACAGTGTCAGACGGTATGACGGGCCTGTTTGAGTTCGGAGCTCCTCAGCAACGTCCGGGACGGAGTAAGTTTCATCATCCAACCCTAATGGGTCTAGCCCCATTATGAAAGCGGAAGTATCTAGAACAAGCACTTTCACTATGCAGCGTGCTCCATTCCTTGCAGCCTAACGAGGCTACCGAGCGATGGCGTTGAACTCATCCGGACGAACGTCGTATAATGCTCTGACTTTGTGATCTCCAACTTAGTCTCTTGCGTTAGTTCGCGTTGAAATCGTCCATCCACGACTACTGGCGCCTTCAACTTTTGGTTCGTTAACCGGACCGTGAGGGGACGATTCATTGAGAGGACCGTGGGGCGCACGAAACCTAGCGGACAGATGAATGTGACAACATACGCTTCAACGTCCGAGTCGACTATGGGTCCCCCAGCCGATAGCGAGTACGCGGTCGATCCGGTGGGCGTTGAAGCAATTAGACCGTCACCTCTGAATGAGAGGAGAGGAGTTGAATCGACGGCGAGCTGAATATCAAGCATCTTGGATGGACTGCCTGAAGAGACAACCAATTCGTTAAGCGCATCAACCACATGGTGACCATCTAGAAGTACTGCGAGTTTTGTTCGCCTTTCCAACGTGCACTTCCCTTTGATGAAACGTTGCACTGCAGAGAACGCTTTCGATGGTTCAACCTCCGTCAAGTAGCCTCGACGCCCCATGTTAACCGCTAAGATTGGCGTTTCAGGTTTCGGAATTGTCATACAAGTCTTCAGGACCGTGCCGTCGCCCCCAACTGTCACTATCAGATCCGACCTCAACTCCGATAGGTCTATACCCCCTCCAAGGCGGCCCTTTTCTGCTAGTTCGAGTTCTACTGCGACGGAGATCCCTCTTCTTCTCATTTGCTTGGCTAATGATTTAGCAACATCGAGCGCCCGTTGATCGTCAAGCCTGGATACAAGACCGACTTTGCAGACCATCGCAGATTCTCCAAGGGGAAATTGACTGTTACATAGGATAATTAAGTAATCCACTGGCAGCTACGATACGAGATTGTTAACCGCGGACAACCTTTTTAGACGAAACAGAGACGTTACCGTGCCGAAGCACGGCTATCAGGCGAGGAATCTGAGCAAACCGGTTGATGTTGGTTCCGTTAAGATTGGGCAGTACATCGTAGTTGATGGGGAACCATGTAGGATTGTGGAGTACGAGAAATCCAAACCAGGCAAGCATGGTGCCGCGAAAGCCCGAATCGTAGCAATTAGCGTGACGACAGGGTCCAAGAAGAGCGTCATCAGCCCGGTGGACGCTCGCATAGACGTACCCATGATCGAGAAGAAGACAGGACAGATATTGGCGTTTGTTGGGTCGAATGTCCAAATAATGGATATGCAGTCCTACGAAACCTTCGAGACACCGATGCCAGAAGAGGAGGAGATAAAATCCAAACTGGCTCCTGGTGTTGAGGTAGAGTACTGGCAGATGCTCGGCCAAAACAAGATCATGCGCACTAAGGGCTAGTAGGAAAATTAGCCCAACTGAAGGCGGCGCAGTTTGTCCTTCGTTTCCCCGATCAAAATCCAACGCGGCATGACGGTTTCAGACTTAGCTAAGCAAATGGAAGCTGTGAAGGTTCTTGGCCCTGGCAGATTTGGCAGGGCGGTTAAGATTCTTGGCGAAATGTTCGGTGACGAGCATTACTGCAAAATGGTTTCGCTCGCTGGACCAATCATTCCGGGTGGGTTGCGAAGCGTTCTCGTCGACCTTGTGGAGAAGGATTTGATTAATGCCGTCGTTACTACTGGTGCGAACGTTACGCATGATATGCTTGAAGGGTTAGGGCATAGGCACATCGTCGGGTCTGAAACTGACAATGATGAGACGCTCAGAAGAAAGGGCCTGTCGAGAATCTATGACCTTCTCGTGAAACAGAGCGCAATCGAGCATTTGGAGAGATCCACAAGACGAATGCTTGATCGGCTTCCATTGGAGAAGCGTCGGAACATTGGAACTTTCGAGCTCCTATGGCATTTCGGCAGTCAACTGAATGATAAGAGATCCTTGCTGTCAGTTGCCTCCAGAAAGCAGATGCCCATCTTCTGCCCAGGCATCTTTGACTCCATGCTGGGTCTAGATTTATGGACATATAGCCAGTTGAATCCGCTCTTTATCAACCCGTTCAAGGACTTCTCTAAGCTTGTGAATTTGAGTTACGAAGCTAAACGGGTTGGCGCAATAATCCTAGGCGGTGGAATGCCAAAGCATCACGTGCTAATAGCAAACTCTTACAGGGGAGGGGTTGACGCCGCGATTCAGATAACCCTAGATCGCCCCGAGGGGGGTGGGGCAAGCGGAGCACCGCTTGAGGAGGCGATCAGCTGGGGCAAGGTTAAGAAACGTAACAATCTCGTCACCTTGATCGGTGACGCCATCGTCCTGTTTCCGATTATTGCTCTAGGTGCTCTTGAGAACGCGCGAAAATGAAGTTTCTACGCTAATCGTTCAACGTGAACCTCAAGGATACCTCGCTTCAACTTTGAGGTAATCTTCCTCTTGACTGGAGCCGGAACCTTGATTCTTGCATGATAGCAAGTGAACTCACCGTGCCTATGCTTCACGCCGAGATCCTTGAATGATATCTTCTTGGAGGTCTCAGCATAAACCTCAATCGCGTCAGCGGTCAAGTACCGGACCTTTATGCTTTTGGCTGCGACGAATGGAAGATCAATCGTTAGGATCACGTCTTTGGCGGTCACGTACGCATTATAGAGCGGTTCGATGGACGCACCTGCAACATTCCATCCAGACGTATGTATTGTAGGGGGACCTGTCTGCTTACTTTCTGAACTCATATCATATCACCCGTAGAGAGGAGGAAGATCGTACTCGTGAGGCTTATTCATTCGCTGCATCTCCTCGTGCGTGCGGTGCATCATATCCTTACTTCGGAGCCGGATTTCTTCACCTTTCTTTAACAACTCTTCAACATCAATCTTCAAGTTCAGAATCTTGTTTACCGCAGTCAAGGATGAAGCAGCGGCTTGAGGGTCCGGATAGTTATAGTACGATTGAGTTAGGAGGGTTATTGCAGGGATCGATTCCTCCGCACATTTGCGGAGTAATAGCCCGTACGCTCCAACAATGTAACCTTCCTCCATGACCTCAGCTGCACCATGCAGTCGGCCCTCGAGATCCTTCTGGGATAAGGCGGCGAAGACTTTAGGAACATCTATGTCCTGACGATTCGCCACTGCCATGCCGCCAAGCGATAGCATGAGTTGCATATTCTTCTTCTTAGACCAAGCTACAAGTTCGTCCGCTAACGTTCGAAGGAGAGCACTGGGAATTGCGGTCTCTGAGAGAAGTACAGCTATTGAACTTCCAGCGAAAATTCGTACAGGAAGCTTAGGGACCCCACCGTGCAACACGATCATAGGCGGAAGCAGGTCCGAAGCGATTGCTCCCACTTCCTCAAGCTTCAAGCTGCTAACGATATGAGAAGCGGCTAATAACCCAACTAATCCGACGTCAGGAAGACCATTGATCAATATCAAACCCGAGGGAACCTGGGCGTTTTCCAAAATTTGGAAGCCGTCATTCCCTGACAGCCTCGTTGACATAACCATCTACCCGCGTTGATCTGAGAGCTGGATGACCAACTAATTAAAAGGTTCGTCGCGACAAGTGGAGGCAGACTATTGGAGGCCCACGAGAAGTGAGCAGCATTGAAAGTCTAGGGCAATCACTCAGTCAAGCGATGAAGAAACTACTCCGGCTCGCAGTCGTGGACGAGAAGGCTGTCAAAGAACTTGTCCGAGATCTCCAGAGGGCACTGCTCCAGTCCGACGTTAACGTCAATCTTGTCCTCCAAATATCCCAAGCCGTAGAAAAGAGGTCTCTGGAGGAGAAGTTACCTCCAGGCATATCCAGAAGGGAGCATGTGATTAAAGTTCTCTACGAAGAACTAACGCGGTTCCTCGGCGAGGAGCCGGCTAAGCTCACAATAGAACCGGGAAAGACGCATGTGATGATGCTGGTTGGAATACAGGGAACAGGAAAGACAACCGCCTCTGTCAAGCTCGCCAGGTTCTATCAGAAGCGAGGCATGCGACCAGCAATCATCTGCGCTGACATCTACAGACCCGGTGCATTCGACCAGCTACGACAACTCGCTGACCGAGTCAACGTTCCAGTTTACGGTGAACCCGGCTCGTCAAATGTTATGTCAATCGTCAAGAAAGGCATGCAACAGTTCGCCGGACAGAAGCAGGATCTGATTATCGTGGACACGGCCGGCAGGCACAAGGATGAAGGGTCACTTATGGCCGAGATGAAGGAGTTGGCGAAGCTTGTGCAACCAAACGAAATCATCCTAGCCATTGACGCGTCGATCGGTCAAGCAGCAATGTCTCAAGCGACAGCCTTCAACGAAACGACAACATTGGGCTCAATCCTCGTAACTAAACTCGACGGCACCGCGAAAGGAGGCGGAGCACTCTCAGCTGTGGCGGCCACGAATGCAAAAATAAAATTCATTGGAACAGGAGAGAAGATTGACGACCTAGAGCAATTCATACCCTCAAGCTACGTCGGAAGAC
>Ga0187778_10003168_pt1 | contig 11090 bp, 11 predicted proteins | sample 1015_Q2_SP5_20_M_FD_132418 | JGI IMG/M metagenome (GOLD analysis project Ga0187778, IMG submission 132418) | Tropical peat soil microbial communities from peatlands in Department of Meta, Colombia - 1015_Q2_SP5_20_MG | ecosystem: Environmental > Terrestrial > Soil > Wetlands > Peat | place...
CTACCAAACTCAACAAGCAGCTGAAGCGCGAGATAGACGTGGACGGCAAGCCCTACATGGTCACGCTCTCGCCCGAAGGAGTGAAGCTCACCGAGAAGGGCAAGCGGCTTGGGCGCGAGCATAGCTGGAAGGAGCTGCTCGGCGGCGAGGGTGGCGCATCGGCCGCGTCCCCGAACCCCGGCGCATCGTTTGGCGAGATAAGCTAGCGCTTCCGAGCTGCCGATGCCCGAGGATACCCTGCGGGAGCTGCTGGCGCGGGTGCACGAGCACCTGAGCGGCAGCGGCTCGGTCGATCAGGAGTCCCGGCAGCTGCTCGGCACGGTTATGCGCGACATCGAGCGCGCGCTGCAGCCGGCGGCGGCGGGCGATGCAGCCGCGCAGGCCCCGCGGCTCGAATCGCTGGCGGTGCGATTCGAGGCCGGGCATCCGGCTCTGGCGGAGACCCTGCGTGAGCTCATCGACGCGCTGGTGAAGGCCGGAATCTAGAGTTCATCAAACAAATCGGCCCGGCGTGGTTGCCCGCGCCGGGCCGCTGTGCGTTGCCGCTGCGGCGGCGCGCACCTCGTCAGTCATCCATGAGGAAACTGCGCAGCTGCTCGCTGCGGCTCGGGTGGCGCAGCTTCCGCAGCGCCTTCGCTTCGATCTGACGGATGCGCTCACGCGTTACGTCGAACTGCTTGCCGACCTCTTCCAGGGTGTGGTCGGTGTTCATGTCGATGCCGAAACGCATGCGCAGCACCTTGGCCTCGCGTGGCGTCAGCTGCGCCAGCACCGCGTGCGTGGTCTCGCGCAGCGACTCCATGGTCGCCTGGTCGACAGGGGACGCGACCGAGGTGTCTTCGATGAAATCGCCGAGATGCGAATCCTCGTCATCGCCGATGGGCGTCTCCATCGAGATCGGTTCCTTGGCGATCTTCAGCACCTTGCGCACCTTGTCTTCGGGCATCTCCATGCGCACCGCCAGTTCCTCGGGAGTCGGCTCGCGACCCATCTCCTGCAGCATCTGCCGCGAGATGCGGTTGAGCTTGTTGATCGTCTCGATCATATGCACCGGAATGCGGATGGTGCGCGCCTGATCGGCGATCGAGCGCGTGATGGCCTGCCGGATCCACCAGGTGGCATAGGTGCTGAACTTGTAGCCGCGGCGGTATTCGAACTTGTCGACCGCCTTCATCAGGCCGATGTTGCCTTCCTGGATGAGGTCGAGGAACTGCAGCCCGCGGTTGGTGTACTTCTTGGCGATCGAGATCACCAGGCGCAGGTTAGCCTCAACCATCTCCTTCTTGGCGCGGCGGGCCTTGGCCTCGCCGATCGACACCTCGCGGTTGACCTCCTTGATGTCGTTGATGCTGAGGTGGTACGTGCCTTCGAGCTGCTCGAGCTTCTTCTGCCGCCGCTCGATCTCGTCCTTGAACTTCGCGAGCGCGGTGGAGTACTTCTTGCCGCCCTTGACGTGCTTGCCGAGCCAGCGCGGGTTGGTCTCGTTCTTCGGGAACGAGGCGATGAAATCCTTGCGCGGCATGCCGGCGTCGCGCACCGCGATGATCATGATCTCTTTCTCGAGCTGGCGCAGCTCGGCGACGTGCGTGCGCAGGTTCAGAATGAGCGCATCGAACATACGCGGCGACAGTCGCAGCTCCATGAACTCGTCGGAGAGCTTCTTGCGCAGACGCAGCGTCTTCAGATCGCGTGCGCCGAGCTTGCCGATCGAGCCGAGTACCTGGGCGTGGACCTTGGCGATCGAAGTGAAGCGCGTTGCCGCCTCGAGCGGATCGGGTCCGGTATCGATGGCTTCCTCCTCGTCGCTTTCGCCGCCCTCCTCGTCGTTCTCCTCGTCGTCCGCCTTCTCCTCCGGCGCGATCACTTCCACCCGCGTGGGGTTCTGCGGCTGCGCGATGATGTCCGGTGCGTTCGGGTCGATGAAGCCGACGATAACATCCACGAGCCGTGCCTGACCGCTCTTCACCGGCTCGTAGGCACGCAGCAGGAAATCGTAGGTGGGCGGGTACAGCGCGAGCGCGCTGCGCACCGCATCGAGTCCCTCCTCGATGCGCTTGGCGATGCGGATCTCGCCCTCGCGCGTCAGCAGCTCCACGGTGCCCATCTCGCGCATGTACATGCGCACCGGGTCGGTGGTGCGGCCGAGCTCCGCGTCGAGCGCGGCGAGCGCCGCCGCGGCCTCCTCGATCGCCTCTTCGTCCGCCGGTGCCGACGGCTCGCTCGCCAGCAGCGACTCGGTGTCCGGTGCCTTCTCGTACACCGGGATACCCATGTCGTTGATGGTGTTGACGATGTCCTCGATCTGCTCCGGATCGACGATCTCGGAGGGCAGGTGATCGTTCACCTGCGCGTAGGTGAGGTAGCCCTGTTCCTTGCCGCGTGCGATCAGCAGCTTCAGCTGCGACTGCCGGTCCTCCGGCATCACCGGCACGCGCCGCTCGATGCCGAGCGGGCGCTTGTCGACGGGCTTGCCGGCCGCAGCCCTGGCGTCCGCGGGTCGCGCACTGTCATTGACTTTCGCATTGAGCGCCGCTGCCCGGTCGGCCGCGGCAGCCTTCCTTCCCAACAACGCGGCATGCCGACCGCGGTCCTTGTCGCGCAGGCTGGCCACCACCGCGACCGCCTTGTCGGCGGCCGCTCGTGCGGGCCTCGGCGGTGGCGTGGGGCGCTTCTTAGGTGCGGTCTGGAGCTTTTGCTTGCGTGTCATGTGTCGGGGTGCGCGTTCGGGCCTGGGATTCCCCTATCTGCTGCCGGGACGGCTGCGCCTCAAGGGGATGAAAGGCAAAGCGCAAAAGTTTATTTGACTCCACGTGAATCACCAAATCGACTTAGCCCCCCCGAGCCTCGCGGTGACTGAGCTTATCGATAAGTCTTTGAAATTCCTCGATTTCGTTTGCAGCCAAGTTTCCGGCCCGGCTCTTCGCCTCGAGGGCCTCGAGCCGCCGGCCGGTCGCCTGATCAGCAAGCTTGACGAGCGCCGCCCGCAACTCCCCGGCGGCGGCGGCACCCCCTGTAATGACCTCCTCACGGGCGAGGAGTTTCTGCAGCGACTCCCCGCCTTCGCGGCCCGTCCAGCGCTGGACCACCTGGGCAGGCATCTCCGCCGGCTGCGCACGCAGGTTGTCGAGCAGCTCGCGCAGCAGTGCCACGCCCGCCTCATCGCTCGCATCGAGCCCTGCGCGCTCGGCCGCCGTCACCTCGAGGGCGATGGCCGGGTGGTGCAGCAGCCGCACGATCGCCTGGCGCACGAGACTTCCCCGCCCGCCGTCGCGTATCGCAGCCGCGGGACGCACGGGCCGCGGCACGGTGGTTGCGGCCGCGGCGGTGCGTCCCTGCGTCCACAGCTCCTCGAGGCGCGGAGCGCTCAGACCCACGACCTGCGCGAGCCGCTCGAGCAGCAGCTCGCGGTAAACGCCCGCGGGCACCCGGGCAAACAGCGGTCGTGCGTTCTCGGCAAAACGGGCGCGCCCGTCGGCATGCGCAAGATCGCTCTGCTGCGACAGCTCGCGTACCAGGTACTCCGACAGCGGCAGCGCGCCGGCTACGCGCTCCTCGAACCGCGTGCGTCCCTCCTCTCCCACCAGCGTGTCGGGGTCGTGACCCTGCGGCAGGAACAGGAAGCGAATCTCGCGCCCCTCGCGCGCTTCGGACAGTGCCTGCTGCAGGGCGCGCCACGCGGCCGCGCGCCCGGCGCGATCGCCGTCGAAGGCGAATACCACCTCCGGCACCACGCGGAAGATGCGCCGCAAATGCTCGGCGGTCGTGGCAGTGCCGAGCGTCGCCACCGCGTAGTCGACCCCCGCCTGATGCAGACGCACGGTGTCCATGTAACCTTCGACGACGATGAGGCGCGCAAGGTTGGCACGCGCGCGCCGCGTCTCGTACAGCCCGTAGAGCTCGCGCCCCTTGTGGAACAAGGCCGTCTCGGGCGAGTTCAGGTACTTCGGCTCGCCGGCGTCGATCACCCGCCCGCCGAAGGCGATCACGCGGCCACGCGTGTCACGGATGGGGAACATAATCCGGTCGCGGAAGCGATCGTAATGGCGCTCGCCGTCGCGCAGCGCGCCGCGCCCGCGCTCGACGATGAGGCCCGCATCGGCGAGCTGCCGCCGCTCGCCGTCGCTGCCGCCGAAGCGGCGCAGCAGCTCGTTCCACGCGTTGGGCGCGTAACCGATGGCGAAGCGCTCGATGATGTCGTCGCTCAGCCCGCGGCGGGCGAGGTACTCGTGCGCGCGCGGCTCGCGCGCTAGCGCCTGTGCGTAGAAGAGCGCGACGCGCCCGAGCAGCTCGTAGAGCGGCTCATCAGCACGCCGCGCGCGGACGTCGCCCGTGCCCTCGTGCGGCACTTCCAGGCCGAGGCGCGTGGCGAGCTCCTCGACCGCCTCGGGAAATGCCACGTGGTCGTGGTCCATGAGGAAGCCGAGAGCGGTGCCGTGCTTGCCGCAGCCGAAGCAATGATAGAACTGCTTGTCCGGGCTCACCCAGAAGGAGGGGGTCTTCTCGGCGTGAAACGGACAGCAGGCCTTGTACTCGCGGCCGGACTTCTTCAGCTGCACCCGAGCGCCGATGATCTCCACGATGTCGGCGCGGGCGATGAGCTCGTCGATGAAACTCTGGGGGATGCGTCCCAAGTGCCGCGCCCCGATGGAGAACCTCAGCCGAGCTTCTGTTTGATCCGCGCGCTGAGGGCGCCCATGTCGACGCGACCCTGCGCCTGCGGCTTCACGACCGCCATGACCTTGCCCATGTCCTTGATCGAGGCGGCACCGGTTGCGGCAATCGCTTTGGCGATCAGTGCGTCGATCTCGGCCTCGCTCAGCTGCGCCGGCAGATAGCCCTGCAGCACGGCGATCTCGGCGTTCTCCTTCGCGACCAGATCCGCCCGGCCGCCGCTTTGGAACTGCGCGATGGCCTCGCGGCGCTGCTTGATCATCTTCTCGAGAACGGCGAGCACCTGGCCGTCTTCGAGGCTGATGCGCTCGTCCACTTCGCGCTGCTTGATCGCCGCGAGCGCGAGGCGGATCGTTGCGAGCCGCTCCTTCTCGCCGGCTCGCATCGCACTCTTCATGTCTTCGGTGATGCGGTCCTTCAGCGCCATGGCGCGCGCTGCCCCTAGCGGGAGCTGCGCATGCCGTCGCGGGAGACGCGCTTCATGTGGCGCTTGATGGCGGCGGCCTTCTTGCGCTTTCGCTCCTGCGTCGGCTTCTCGTAGAACTCGCGCCGGCGCAGCTCGGTGAGAATGCCGGCCTTCTCGCAGGCGCGTTTGAAACGCCGCAGGGCGGCATCGAAGTACTCATTCTCACGAACTCGAACGCTCGGCATCGAAACCTCAAGTCGTTGATCGCAAAGGAAACCGTGATCCACGTCGGCTGCGGACGGCGCATCCCGCGGGCACTCGGGGGCGGGGGATTCTAAAGGAGCCCAGGATTAAAGGCAAAACGACGCCGAGCTTCGCCAAGTCCAGCGGTAGCGCCTCGCCAGTGTCAGGTGATGCCGTGCTTGCGTGCTTCTTCGGCAATCTTGGGCTCGAGGGCGAGCGCGGCATCGATGTCCGCCTGGCCCTCGGTCTTCATCCCTTTGTGCAGCTTGGCCAATCCGCGGCCATACAGCGACCAGGCGGTCTCCGGCCGCAGATGCAGCGCGACGTCATAGTCCGCGATCGCTTTGTCGTAGTTGCTCTGCCGCAGGTACACGAGACCACGGCTGTCGAAAAACGCGGCGGTGTTGGGGCGCATTTTCAGCGCGTTGTTGCAGTCTGCGAGTGCCCGGCCGAGCGCTTGCCCCGTCAGCGCGCCGGCCCAACAGCGTGCGTTGAGCGTGCGAGGCATGCGTGGATCATCGTGCGGGTGCGAGTCGATCCACTTGGAATACTGCACGACGGCCGCGGCCGGCTGCCCGGCGTGCTCGTACAGCCGGCCGATCTGCTCGTGCAGATCGGCTTCTTTGGGCAGCGCGCGATCCGCGGCGTCGAGGTCCACGATCAGCGACTCCGGTGGATCGTGGCGGCTGGCGCGCAAGGAAGCGCGCGCCACGCGAGCGTCTGCGCCATCGGGGTTGAGCTTGATCGCCTGATCGAAATCGGCGAGGGCCAGATCTGCTTGCCTATTCTGCCAACGCACCATGCCGCGCTGGTAGAAGAAAGTCGCTTCGGTGGGTGCGAGCTCGCAGGCTTGCGTGAGATCGCGGAGGGCGGCCTCGTAGTCGTGCCGCGCGGCGGAAGCCATGCCACGACGCGCGAAGCCCGCCGCATCGGTGGGCTGGTCGAGTCTGCTCACGTCAGCTTTTACCGTGTCTGCTGCCATCGGCGCCCCAGCGGCATGCGCGGCAGTCGCCGATGCGGGCGCAGCGCGGTCATCGGGCGACCCGCTGGGTGATGCATGGGGCCGCGTGAGGTCGAAAACCGGGCCGCCGTTGTAGGTGAAATAGAGCTTGTGCTGGCTGCTCGCGACGTAGATCCGATGAGAGAGGAAGAAGTCCGCGCCAATCAGCAGGTCTGCGCCCGCCAGGGAGACGTCGCCGAAGCGCAGCTCGGCATGAAGGATTTCCTCGTCGCCGATCTTGAAACTGGCGAAGCGTGCGATCCAGGTCGTCGGCACCCGGTGTCCGATGCCGAATGAGGGGCCACCCGCTAACCCCATCACTGGCTGGCGTGATGCCCGCGCGCTTTGCCGCGTCGAGCGTCAGCAGCGAGGTTGCCGCGCCCGTGTCGAATATCACACGGATCCTGGCCCCGTTGAGGTAAGCCACCGACCTGGTGTGGGGTTCAGTTTTAGTGGCGGGCTCGATGTCGACGACCGAGTAGGGCTTGTGTGCGTCGCTCGCCCAGTAGGCGAGCGACGTATCTCGGCCGCAGTCCCTGGGCTGCACCAGGCGGATCACCCCGTTCGCCAGGTCGTACTCGACGTCCGCTATGCGAAACAGGTTCTGTCCGATGAGACCCACGGCGCGGCCGCCGAAGACGCTGCCGGCGACAACGAAGTCCACCTTGTCCCACGCCTGGCCGAGAGCGGCAAAGGTCCTGGCCCGGGCCACCCGCGCGTGCTCGCGGCCGCCTATTCCTTCGAGGTCGAAGGCCATGCGGGGGAGCAATGTCAGCTGGAATTCCTCAACCGCGGCCGGCACGACGGAGCTGAAGAATGCGCCACTGTCGAATACGAACAGGGCGTCCTTGCCGTTGACCTGAGCGTGCACCGTGGGTGACATCCCGCTCATCGTCACCGGAATGTCCGGGAGACGGGCGATTCTGCACTTGTCCGCCTCCGCCGCGGGGGGTTCGAGAGCTGCCAGCGCGAGGAGCACCAGACGCAGGACCGGATGCGCTGGCGCTGCTCGCCGGTGAGCCCTCCCCCAAGGCTCACGCTGAGCCCTGCGGTCAGGCGCGTTGACGTCGCTCACGCGTGCCACATTCTGAAGCGGTCTTGGCTCAGACTATACCTCGGCTTGGCACAGTTCTGGCGCAGGAGCAGATATGTCGACTCCGGTAGAGCGCGCGAGCGCGGCGCGCGGCCGTGCCGCACGCATGGCGCTGAGCGCCGCAGCGGCGCTGCTGCTCGCGGCGGCGTCGCCGGCTGCGACCGTGCGTGACGAAGTGCGCGCCTACCGCGAGGCGCACGCCAAGCAGATTCTCGAGGAGTTCTCGGCGCTCCTCTCGCTACCCAACGTGGCCACCAACATCCCCGACGTCGAACGCAACGCGCAGGCCATCGTGCGCGATCTCGCGCAGCGCGGCTTTACCACGCGGCTGCTGTCGGCGGGCCACGGAACGCCGCCGGCGGTCTACGGCACACTCGAGGTGCCCGGGGCCACGCGGACGCTGCTTTTCTACGCGCACTACGACGGCCAGCCGGTCGGGCAGCCCGAATGGCGTTCCTCGCCCTGGAAGCCCATGGTGCGCGCGGGCGCGCGTGCCAGCGATTCCCGCGATGTCGACTGGCGGGCCGCGCCGCACCTCGATCCGCAGTGGCGGATCTACGCCCGCTCGGCGAGCGACGACAAGCTGCCGATCCAGGCGATGCTCACGGCGCTCGATGCCCTCAAGGCGGCGGGGCACCATCCCACGCAGAACGTCAAGGTCCTTTACGAGGGCGAGGAGGAACAGGGCTCGCAGCACCTCGCCGACATCCTGCACGCCAATGCCGGCCTGCTCCGCGGCGACGTGTTCGTGCTGAGCGACGGCCCGCGCCATCCATCCGGCCGCATGCAGGTTTTTTTCGGCGCGCGCGGTGTCGTGGGTCTCGAGCTCAGCGTTTACGGTCCGGCGCGGCCGCTGCACAGCGGTCACTACGGTAACTGGGCGCCGAATCCCGCCGTGATGCTGACGCACCTGCTCGACAGCCTGCGCGATGAGGACGGCCGCATCCTCGTACCCGGCTTCTACGACGACGTGCGTCCGCTGACGCCGGCCGAGAAGGCAGCGCTCGCCGCGTTGCCGGACGTCGAGACCGGACTCAAAGAAGAGCTCGCCCTCGGGCGCACCGAAGGCACGCAGCGCCTCGCCGACTCGATCGCCCGGCCGGCGCTCAACGTGCGCGGCATCCGCGTCGGCGAGGTCGGCGAGGCCGCCACTAACGCCATCTCCACCGTGGCGCGCGCCTCCATCGACTTTCGCCTGGTGCCCGATCAGACGCCGCAGGGCGTCCGTCAGCGCACCGAGGCCTTCCTCACTGCGCAGGGCTGGGATGTGGTCGGCACGGATCCGGACGCTGCGGTACTGCGCTCGCACCCGAAGGTGGTGAAGCTCGAGTGGAGCCTTGATTACCCTGGTTACCGCGCCGACCTGGATGCGCCCGCCGTGCGCGCGGTGGTCGCCGCCATCGAGCGCGCGACCGGCGAGACGGTGCTGCGCCTGCCGATGCTGGGCGGCAGCGTGCCGATGCGTACCTTTGCCGACGCCCTGCACATGCCGATCGTCGGGGTACCGCTCGCCAACTATGACAACAACCAGCACGCCGCCAACGAGAATCTGCGGCTGCAGAATCTGTGGGACGGCATCGACATCTACGCGGGTCTCCTCACCGATGTCAGCTGGTAAGTCGCGGGCGAAGTGCTGCATCGCCTAGAATTTGCGCATGCGTGTACTCGCCGTCGAATCCTCCTGTGACGAGAGTGCCGCCGCGGTGCTTGATGCGCGTGCAGGGCTCCTGGCGCACGAGCTTTTCAGCCAGGTGGAGCTGCATCGCGCCCACGGTGGTGTCGTGCCGGAGCTCGCCTCGCGCGACCACGTGCGGCGGCTGCTGCCGCTCGTCGAACGCGCCCTCGCACGGGCGGCCACCGCGCCCGGGCAGCTGCACGGGGTGGCCTATACCGCAGGTCCCGGCCTGATGGGGGCGCTGCTCACCGGCGCCGCGCTCGCGCGCAGCCTCGCGTACGCCTGGGGTGTGCCGGCGCTCGGCGTGCATCACCTGGAGGGGCACCTGCTCGCCCCGCTGCTCGAGCCGGAGCCGCCGCCGTTTCCGCACCTGGCACTGCTGGTCTCGGGCGGACACACCCTGCTCATTGAGGTGTCGGCGGTTGGGGTGTACCGCGTGTTGGGGACCAGCCGCGACGATGCCGCGGGCGAGGCGTTCGACAAGTGCGGCAAGCTCCTGGGGCTCCCCTACCCGGGTGGTCCGCAGCTCGCCGCGCTCGCCGACCTGGGCGTCGCCGGCGTGTTCAGCTTTCCCCGCCCGATGCTCGATCGCGCGGGCCTCGAGTTCAGCTTCTCGGGACTGAAGACCGCGGTGCTGAACGCCGTGCGCGGGCGCGAGCTGACAGCGCAGCTGCGGGCCGATGTGGCCTATGCCGTGCAGCAGGCCATCGTCGAGACGCTCACCGGCAAGGCGCTGCGTGCGCTCGAGTACACCGGCCTTACCGCGCTGGTGGTGTCCGGCGGTGTCAGCGCCAACCGCGCGCTGCGTGCGCGCTTAAGCGCCGCCGCCGCCGGCCGGGGCGCGCGCGTGTACTATCCGCGCATCGAGTTCTCCACCGACAACGCAGCGATGATCGCCGTGGCGGGACTCGCGCGCCTGCAGTCGGGCCAGCACGATGGTCTCGCCATCCACGCGCACGCCCGCTGGCCGCTCGAGTCGCTGCCCGCGGTAGGCACATGATGCAGCCGGGCGCCAGCGGCGACCGCGTTTTTCTGCACGGGCTCACCGCCGAATGCATCATCGGCTTCGTCGACTGGGAGCGGCGCGTCCGGCAGACGGTAGTGCTCGATATCGAGCTGCCGGTCGATTGCCGCCGCGCCGCGCTCACCGACGAGGTGGCCGATACGCTCGATTACAAGGCGCTAGCCAAGCGGGTGCTGGCGTTCGTGGCGGCGAGCGAGTTCAGGCTGGTGGAGACGCTCGCGCATCGCGTGGCACTCCTCATTCTCGAGGAATTCGCGGTGGAGTGGGTGCGCGTTGCGCTCAACAAGCCCGGCGCCATCCGCAACTCCCGCGACGTGGGCGTGCTCATCGAACGCACGCGCGCAGATCTGTCGGCCGCACTTGCCGGCGCCCGCCCGCCCTGACCGCAGTGCCTGCCGTATACGTCGCTGCCGGCAGCAACGTCGCGCCCGAGCGCAACCTCGAGCGCGCGCTGGCGCAGCTCGAGCGCGAGTTTCCCGGGGTACGCTTCTCACCGTGGTACCGCAACCGCGCGGTGGGATTTGCCGGGGAGGACTTCATCAACCTCGTTGCCGGCTTCGACACCACGCTGCCCGTGCACGCGGTGCTCGCGCGGCTGCATGCGATCGAGGGCCGGTGCGGGCGGCCGCGGGAGGCACCGCGCTGGGCGCCGCGCACCCTGGATCTCGATGTGCTGCTGTACGGCGATCTGGTGTGCGACGAGCCGGGACTCAAGCTGCCGCGTCCCGACCTGCTCAAGCGCGCCTACATGCTCGGACCGCTGGCCGCGCTCGCCCCCGAGGTGGTGCACCCGACGGCGCGTGCCACGATTGGCGAGTTGTGGCAGCGCTTCGACCAGGCGACGCATCCGCTCGAGCAGGTGCGCTCCTGAGTCGCGAGGTGCTACCAGCCGATGCTGCGACCGCCGTCGACTGCGAGGATCTGTCCGGTCACGTAGGGCGCCTCGGTGGCGAAGAACAGGCAGGCGCGCGCCACGTC
>Ga0187778_10003169_pt1 | contig 11090 bp, 13 predicted proteins | sample 1015_Q2_SP5_20_M_FD_132418 | JGI IMG/M metagenome (GOLD analysis project Ga0187778, IMG submission 132418) | Tropical peat soil microbial communities from peatlands in Department of Meta, Colombia - 1015_Q2_SP5_20_MG | ecosystem: Environmental > Terrestrial > Soil > Wetlands > Peat | place...
TGGCGCCGCGCCCGGCGGGCGCCGGTTCATCCTCGCTACCCGAGCCAGGAGGGTTCCCGATGCCGCTCATCGAGCCCGGCCGCAAGGCCCCGGCTTTCTCATTGCCCGATCAGGATGGCAAGACCCGTCGCCTGAAGGACTACGCGGGGCGACCGGTGATCCTCTACTTCTATCCGAAGGACGACACGCCCGGCTGCACCAAGGAGGCCTGCGCGTTCCGCGACGCGCTGCCCGACTTCAAGAAGGGCAAGGCGGCGGTGCTGGGCGTGAGCGTGCTCGACGTGGCCAGCAAGGCCAAGTTCGCGCGCAAGCACAAGCTGAACTTCCCGCTCCTCGCCGACCCCGAGCACGCGGTCGCGGAGAAGTACGGGACGTGGACGAAGAAGAGCCTGTACGGTCGCAGCTACATGGGCCTGGCTCGGACCACGTATTTGATCGCTCCCGACGGCACGGTGGCGCGTCGCTGGGACGGCGTGAAGGTGGACGGGCACGCCGCCGAAGTGCTGAAGGCGGTCGAGGCGCTCTGACATCACCATGGCCGGGGTCGTCGTCGGGGCCTACGAAGACGCCGCGGCCGCGGTGGCCGATCTGCCCGTGGGTCGGGCGCCGCGTCGCGCCGCCGTGCTCCCGCGCGCCGCGCTCGACGACGATGCTCGCGTGCGGCTGCGTCAGGCCGGGATCGAGTGCCTTACCACCCTGGAGGACGGCGATCTCGCGGCGGCCCGCTGGCTCGCCGCGACGCTCGCGGCGGCCGAGGGATGGGAGCGCGCGAATCAACACCTGCAAGGGGCCGGGACCAGCGCGCCCGGCGACGTGATCGGCTGGTGCGAGCTGCGCATCGGCTCCGGCGCGCTCACGACCGATCGGCCGATCACCCAGCTCCACGGCTCGCCGCGCTACATCGCCTCCTTCAACCTGCTCGGCCAGGCTCGTCTCAATCAGGCCTGCGGCGATCTCCTCTACCGCGGCCTGATGGACGAGGGGATCGCGCTCGGCGAGGTCTTCGACGTGGTGGTGTGCTCGGAGTCGAAGGCGGTCGGCATGGTGCAGGTGGTGGCGGAGTGCTTCGGCCAGGATCGGTACGTCGTGCTGCGCAAGGGCGTGAAGAACTACATGCCGCGCCGGCCCCGGGAGCCGCTGGTGGAGGAATCCACGAGCATCACCACGGCGGGCGCTCAGGCGCTGGTGCTCGATCCGCTGGACTGGCCGCTGCTCGAGGGTCGGCGTGTGCTGCTGGTCGACGACGTGATCGCCACCGGCGGCACCGCGCGGGCCGCCTGCCGGCTACTTGAGCGCGCGGGCGCCCGTGTCACCGCGGCCGCGACCGTGCTGTTGAAGGGACCCGAGCCCGACCTGCCCCGGCTCGTGGTCCTCGCGCGGCCGCTGCTCTGAGGGGCAGTCATTCTCGACAAGGAGATCCACGATGGGCCAGATGATCAGTCTCACCGCTGAAGACGGCCACCGCCTCTCCGCCTACCACGCCAACCCGAGCGGCACACCCAAGGGCGGTCTCGTGGTCGTCCAGGAGATCTTCGGCGTCAATCACCACATCCAGAACGTGTGCGATCGCTTCGCGGCCGACGGCTACGTCGCGGTGGCCCCCGCCATCTTCGACCGGGTCGAGCCCGGCATCACGCTCGGCTACACGGCCGACGACATCGAGCGTGGGCGCTCGATCCGCGGCAAGGTCGACATCGCCGACATGGTGCGCGACGTGCGCGCGGCGGTGGCGGCGCTCAAGGCGGAAGGCCATTCGGTGGGCGTGGTGGGCTACTGCCTCGGCGGCACGCTGGCATGGCTCGCGTGCACGCGCATCGACGGAGTGAAGGCCGCGGTGGGCTACTACGGAGGCGGCATCGCGGAGACCGCGAGCGAGACGCCACGCTGCCCGGTGCTGCTGCACTTCGGGGAGACCGATCAGGCCATTCCGCCCGAGCACTGGACCCGGATCCGGGCGGCGCATCCGGAGGTGCCCATGCACACCTACCCGGCCGGGCACGGCTTCAGCTGCGACGAGCGCGGTAGCTACCACGAGCCGAGCGCGGCGCTCGCGCGGCAACGCACGCTCGGGTTCTTCGCGGCGCTGCTCTAGGACCGCTGGGCGATGGGGACGGAGGTGGCCTGGCTACCTCCGTCCCAGCACGTTGCTGAACGCCATCTCGACCTGCTCACGCATCCAGGACCACTCCCACAGCACGTTCCCGTGACAGATCGCACAGTACGCGCGCTCGTCCGGGTGGACGTTGAGCAGGAGCGGTAGCCCGCAGGCCTGGCAGCATTCTCCGGCGAAGCCGACCGCCGCGGCCCGAGCCTTCGGCAGCACCCCCTCGAGCTTGCTTCGCCGCTCGGCCGCCGCCTCCTCGCTGCGCGCGTTCTCCACCCAGTCGTGAACGGTCAGCTCGCTCGGATCCCAGTGGACCGAGCCGTTCCCCGGGTCCAGCACGGGCTCGGCGGCACGAGGGTCGATGTATTCTCGGATGCGGAGCGCGATGAACTGAAGCATGGGCTTGGCCTGGTAGATGACCTCGGCGTCCCGGTCGCTCTGGCCCTGGATGGCTCGATCCAGGCGCTGAGCGAATTGCTCGAGGAAGGTGAACCCGGCAGTGGCGTCCTTCTTCTTCCGGCCCTCCTGGACGGCTGCCGAAACGGTGAGCAGACCGTCACGAACCGACCGGACGGTCTCGGGATCTCCTTTCCTCAACAGACGTTTAGCGTCTCTCACGAGATCCTCGCCGACGCCCATCAAGGTCGAGGCCTGCGCCGCGGTCAAATAGGGGGAGTTCCCCGCATTACCCCGGGGTCTCAGCTTGCACATCTCGGCGGCCACGATGGCCCGCTGGGAGGCGGTCAGGTGGCGACGGTGGAAGTTCCGGCCCAGGACCAGCTGGGCGGCGGCGCGGGGGTTCCCCTCGAACCGGACGATCCGGGGCTCCCGGCCCAGCTCCTGGCAGGCTCGGTAGCGGTGGATCCCGTCGAGGATCTTTCCCTCGTACAGGATGATCGGCTCGTGCTGTCCGTGTTCGCGGATGTCTTCCTTGAAGGCGGCGAACTCCGTCTCGTTCATCGCCGGGAAGACGCTGGCCAGCTCGTGGGGTTCAAGCATCGCGGCTCCTCCTCGTTCGTGAATCTCCGCTCTCCCAGAATGGCACAGCCCAATTTTCCCGGGGCTTTGGACTATCATGGCCCCCAGCCACCGCCAGACCCCGGGAGGACCACGATCATCGACCACGGTAGACAACTCGAAGAGCCTGCCTTCACGTGTGCGGTCCGCCCGGAGTGGATCGACAACAACGGGCATATGAACATGGGTTACTACCTGGTGGTCTTCGATCTCGCCACCGACGAGTGGATGCGGTTCCTCGGTCTCGACGAAGCTCATCGCCGCGTGCGCGAGGTGACGACGTTCTGCCTCGAAGCGCACGTGACGTATCAGCGCGAGGTGCGCGAAGGCGACTCGCTACGATTCGCGACCAGGCTGCTCGGCTACGACGCCAAGCGCATCCACTACGTCCACCGGATGTTCCACGCCGAAGCGGGCTACATGGCCGCGACCAACGAGCTGGTGTCGCTCCACGTAAGCCAGAGAACTCGTCGCGGCTCGCCGATGGCGCCCGAGATCCTCGAGCGACTCGCCCGGGTCCAGGCCCGCCACGCGCAGCTACCGCGGCCCGCCGAGGTGGGGCGTGTGATGGGTCTCGGCGCGCGCCCGACGACGCGGTAATCCCGGGGTGCCGAGCCGGAACGGGACGACGTTGAAGGACACCGGTCAGCGGATCAGGACCAACGGCGGCCCGGCCGCCATCCGCACCGCCGGCCGGTAGGAGAAAGGGGGTCAGGTCTTGCATTCCGACAATGTCGGAATGCAAGACCTGACCCCTAGTGGTTGCCGTTGACGAGGGAGGTGTTCTCGGGCCGGCGCGCGGTCCAGGGCGAGGTAGCCAGCAGCATCGCGGGCACGCGATCGCCGGCCATCGGCTTGGCGAAGTAGTAGCCCTGACCGTGGTCGCAGCCGAGAGCGCGCAGCTCTTCGATCTGGTCGGCGCTCTCGATCCCCTCCGCGGTCACCGACAGGTTCAGGCTCTTCGCGACGGTGATCACGGCCCGGACGATCGCAGTGTCCTCAACGTCGCGACCGATGCCCTTGACGAACGAGCGATCGATCTTCAGGTTGTCGACCGGGAAGCGCTTGAGGTAACCCAGCGAGGAATACCCGGTGCCGAAGTCGTCGATCGCGAGCTGCACGCCGAGCTCCTTGAGCGCCTCGAGCTTGGCCAGGGTTGACGCGGCGTCGTGCATGACCACGGTCTCGGTGATTTCGAGCCTCAGCGAGCTCGGATCCAGGCGCGTATCGCGGAGCACCGCGCCGATCTCCTCCACGAGGCCGGGCTGCTGCAGTTGCCGCCCGGACAGGTTCACGCTGATCCCGAGCCGGATGCCCGGGGCCGCGAGCTGCCACTGGCGAGTCTGGCGGGAGGCCTCGTGGAGCACCCACCGCCCAAGGGGCACGATCAGACCGGTCTCCTCGGAGAGCGCGATGAAGTCACCGGGGCTCAGGAGCCCGCGCTGGGGGTGATTCCACCGGACCAGCGCCTCCAGCTCGGTGATGCGCCCGGTCGGCAGCGCGACGACCGGCTGGTAGTGCAGCACGAACTCGCCCCGGGTGACTGCGTTGCGGAGGTCCAGCTCCAGGTCCATCCGCTCCTGGGCCGGCGCATTCATGCTCTTGTCGAAGACCTCGTAGCGCGCCTTGCCCTTGCCCTTGGCGTGGTACATGGCCAGGTCGGCGTCACGCAGGATGTCCTCGGGGGTCATCCGCCGAGAGGCGCTCATGGCGATGCCGATGCTGACCGTGATGACGACCTCGCGCCTCTCGACGGTGAAGGCCTGCTGCAGCTCCGCGGTGAGCCGATCCGCCACCGAGGTCGGGGCCTTGTCGTCCTTGACGTCCTCTAGGAGGATCGCGAACTCGTCGCCGCCCAGCCTGGCGATCGTGTCCTCTGGGCGGAGGCAGGCCGAGAGGCGGTGGCTGACCCCGATGAGGAGCTGATCACCGACGCCGTGCCCCATGCTGTCGTTGACGACCTTGAACCGGTCGAGGTCGAGGAAGAGCACGGCCAACCGCTCCCCCCGGCGCTCGGTGCGGGTGAGGGCGTGCTGCAGACGGTCCATGAAGAGGGCCCGATTCGGCAGGCTGGTGAGTGGGTCGCGGAAGGCCTGGCGCGCGAGCTGATCGAGGCGCCGTGGGAACTGGTTGATCTCGTCGGTCTGCTGCTCGATGGTCGCCAGCATCTTGGCGAACGATGCCATCAGCGTTCCGATCTCGTCCTTGCGGTTCGGCATCGAGGGGAGATCGGAGACCTTGGTGGCGGTGGCCAGGTGGGCGGCCCGCGAGATGGCAGAGGCCACGTCCCACACCACGAAGCCGCCGCCCGCCATGAGCAGGCCCGTGAAGATCAGCAGGGCCGGCATCGTGAAGGCCTCGGTGTACTGACCGATGGGCCCCAGGATCTGGCGGACCGGCGCCTGGAAGGCGTAAGTCAGGATCAGCAGCGGAATGACCGAGGCCAGCGTCAGGGCGAAGATGACCTTCTGCTTGACCCGCTGACCGGCGAAGGCGATCTCTCGATTCAGCTCTTCAGATCCCACGTGTCTCCCGTCCGGTGGTTGGTGATGCGTGAGAGAGGCGTCAGGTCGGCTCAGAATGCCAAGCAACCGAAGTGCCAGCGATGCCCCTCGGTTGCATGGTTGAAAGCCGCGACATATTCGAGAGTTTGCCGATCTCGCGCGCAGCGAGCTCCAGCGCCGGTGTCAATTTTGCGTAATCGCGTTGACGCAGTGAAGGATGGTGGACATCTGTCCGCGGCCGGATTGCCAAAGGGCCGAGGCCGGATACCAAACGCGTGACGACCGTGCCCGCGTCATCGGGTCGGTCCGGCAGCATGTGTTATACTCCGCGGGGTTTGTAGTCATTTCGGACGTCGTGTAGGAGGCTGTGTGGCCGGGTATCTACCCGTCATCATCTATCTGGGCCTGATCGTGGCCTTCGCGGTGGTGTCACTCGGGATGGCCATGGTCCTCCGACCCGCCCGGTCCTACGCGGCCAAGCTGGAGAACTACGAGTGCGGGGCGGAGCCGATCGGCGACGCCTGGGTCCAGTTCCCGGTCGGGTTCTACCTGGTTGCGCTGGTCTTCGTCATGTTCGATGCCCTGGCGGTCTTCCTGTTCCCGTGGGCCCTAGTCCTGCGCGGCTTCGGGCTATGGGCGATCGGCACCATGGGTCTCTTCCTCGGCATCCTCTCGCTTGGTTGGGTGTATGCCTACAAGGAGGGGATCCTCGAATGGAAATAAAGGCACCGATACCCCAGATCCCACCGGCGGTGTGGACCGAGTTCAAGGACCTGCAGGAGTGGGAGAAGTACCACCAGGAGCGCCCGGACGGGGACAAGCACTCGGCGCTGTTCGAGAGCGCCACCGAGGGTGTCTACAACTTCCCGGGCGGCTTCGTGGCCACCGGGGTCGTCGACGCGGTGCTCAACTGGGCGCGCAAGTCGTCGGTCTGGCCGGTCACCTTCGGTCTGGCGTGCTGCGCGATCGAAATGATGGCGACCTTCGCCTCGCGCTTCGACGTGGAACGCCTCGGCATGGTCCCGTGGGCCTCGCCGCGGCACTCCGATCTCATGATCGTGTCGGGCACGGTCACCATCAAGATGGCGCCGATGCTCAAGCGCATCTACGACCAGATGCCCGATCCCAAGTGGGCGGTCTCGATGGGCTCGTGCGCCAACTCGGGCGGCCCGTTCCGGCACGGCTATCACGTGGTGAAGGGTGTGGACCGCGTCATCCCGGTTGACGTCTACGTGCCGGGCTGCCCGCCGCCGCCGGAATCACTGCTGAACGGCCTCCTCCTGCTCCAGGAGCAGATCGCGCACTTCCGTCAGACCGGAAAACGCGCCGCCCCCACCGAGAAGATCGACTGAGCGCGTGACCCACGACCAGGCGCGGGACCGGATCCAGGAGCGCTTCGGCGTGGCCGCCGAAGGCGACGGGGCCCTCCTCACCGTATCGGTGGCGCCCGAGCGCTGGGCGGAACTGGCCGACGTCGCCAAGAACGCGCTGGGCTGTGTCTACTTCAACTTCCTGAGCGCGATCGACTGGAAGGATCAGGGGCTCGAGGTGATCGCGCGCGTCGAGAACCTCGAGACCGGCCTCGCGCTGACGCTGCGGACGCGGCTGGGCGCGGGCCGGAACACGTGCGCGTCGCTCCAGCCCCTCTACGCCGGGGCGGACTGGATGGAGCGCGAGTGCTACGACATGTTCGGGATCCGCTTCGAGGGCCACCCGGACCTCCGCCGGATCCTGCTGCCCCAGGACTGGGAGGGTCACCCGCTGCTGAAGTCCTACGCGGTGGACACGCCACACCCGCCGTACCGCTGACAGGAGGGCGATCATGATCTACGAGCTGCGCACGTACACGCTCATGCCCGGAAAGCAGGGCGAATATCTGAAGCTCAACGGCGAGATCGGCCGCAAGATCCGCGGCGACAAGTACGGCAAGCTCGAGGGCTACTGGGCCACCGAGTTCGGGATGCTCAACCAGCTCGTGCACCTGTGGAGCTACGCGGACCTGAACGAGCGCGAGCGCCTCCGGGCCGCGCTGGCCAAGGACGAGGCGTGGACCAAGGAGTACATCCCGAAGATCCGGCCGATGATGCTGGCCCAGGAGAACAAGATCCTCTCCTCGGTGGTGCCGATGACGCCGCCCGCGGACACCGGGAACGTGTACGAGCTGCGCTGGTACCGCGCCCATGTCGGCCGCCTCGGCGAGTGGCTGTCGCTGTTCAAGGGCATCCTGCCGTTCCGCGAGAAGTTCACCCGGCGTGTGGGCGTCTGGCAGACCGAGGTGGCCCAGCTCAACGAGGTCGTCCACATGTGGGTCTATCGCGATCTGAACGACCGGGCGGCGGCCCGGGCCAAGATGGCCCAGGAGCCCGAGTGGCAGGACTTCCTGGGCAAGTCCACGCCCCTGCTCGCGACCATGCAGGCGGTGGTCCTCACCCCCGCGGCGTTCTCCCCGCTCCGCTAGATCGGATCATCCCGACCGGGCGCGGCGAAGGAACGAGGACGGCGATGGATCCCGAAGCGCGGAAGGTCATCGAGCTCGGCTACGGCGGCAGCGAGCGCCTCACCATGAACATGGGGCCGCAGCATCCGTCCGCGCACGGGGTCTTCCGGGCCATCCTCACGCTCGAGGGCGAGACGGTGGTGGGCGTGGACGCGGTGATCGGTTACCTGCACCGCTGTCACGAGAAGCTCGGCGAGTCGCTGACGTACACGCAGTACCCGTCGATCGCGTCGAAGACCGACTACGTGGCCGCGATGACGAGCGAGCTGGCCTACGTGAGCGCCGCCGAGCTGGTCGGCAAGATCGAGGTGCCGAAGCGTGCGCAGTACCTCCGCGTCATCGTGGCCGAGCTGCAGCGCGTCGCGTCGCACTGCCTCTGGCTCGGCACGTGGTGCCTCGACATGGGCGGGGCCCTCGGCGGCGGCGCCACCGTGTTCCTCTACTGCATTCGCGAGCGGGAATGGGTACTGGACCTGTTCGAGGCGCTGGTGGGGGCGCGGCTGCTCTACGGCTTCCATCAGGTAGGCGGCACGCGCTACGACGTCCCGGCCGGCTGGGCCCAGAAGTGTCGCGAGACGATCGGGCTGATCGAGAAGCGGCTGGACGAGTACGAGGACATGCTCGAGAGCAACGCCTTCTTCCTCGCGCGCACGCAGGGAGTGGGCACGATCTCCCGCGAGCTGGCGCAGACGGTCGGGGTCTCCGGGCCGCTGATCCGGGGATCGGGCGTGAGCTACGACATCCGTCGGCTCGAGCCCTACTCCTCCTACGAGGAGTTCGACTTCAAGGTGCCGGTGGAGACCGGCGGCGACTGCTACGCGCGCTACCGCGTTCGGATGGTCGAGTTCCGCGAGTCGATCAACATCGTGCGCCAGGCCCTGGACGGCTTGCCGGAGGGGCCCGTGTCCTCGCGGCCTGGAGTGAAGTCGGTCGGCCAGGTGCGCGTGGCCAAGGGCGAGGGCTACGCCCGGGTGGAAGGGCCCCGCGGCGAGGTCGGCTGTTACCTGGTCTCCGACGGCGGGGCCAAGCCGTATCGCATGAAGTGGCGCGGGGCCTCGTTCTCCAACCTGTCGGTGCTCCCCCACATCCTGATCGGCTGCCGCGTCGCGGACGTGGTCGCGATCATGGGCTCGGTGGATCCGGTGTTCGGCGAGGTCGACCGCTAGCATGCCGACGCTGCCCCCGCTCGCGGCCGAGGCCATCTACGGCTTCGTCGTCGCGTTCATCGTGCTGAACGTCATCATCGGCATGGTGACCTACGTGACCCTGCTCGAGCGCAAGTTCGCCGCACGCATGCAGTCGCGGATCGGACCCTATCGCGTGGGTCCGCACGGGCTGCTCCAGCCGATCGCGGACGCGCTCAAGCTCATGATGAAGGAGGACGTGGTGCCCCGGCGGGCCGACCGGCCCGTCTACAACCTGGCCCCGATCGTCTTCCTCGTGCCCTGCATGCTGATCTTCGCGACGCTGCCCTTCGCGCCCGGGCTCGGGATCGCGGATCTGAACATCGGCGTGCTGTTCTTCCTCGCGGTCTCGGCGATGGAGATCGTGGGGCTGTTCATGGGCGGGTGGGGCTCGAACAACAAGTACGCGCTGCTCTCCGCGATGCGGGCGGTCAACCAGATCATCTCCTACGACCTGCCCTTCGTCTTCGTGGCGCTGATCCCGGTGGTGCTCGCGGGCTCGCTGCGTCTCTCCGACATCGCGGCGGCCCAGGCTGGCCTGCCCTACGTCTTCTGGTTCCCGCTGGGTACGCTGGCCTTCTTCGCCTACATCGTGGCGACGCTGGCCGCGGAGAATCGCGTGCCGTTCGATATCCTGGAAGCCGAGTCCGAGCTGATCGCGGGCTTCCGCGTCGAGTACTCGGGCATGAAGTTCGCGTTGATCCAGCTCGGCGAGTACGCCCACATGATCGGCACCTCGTACCTGGGCGCGCTGCTGTTCCTCGGCGCGTGGTCCGGCCCGTGGGCGGCGACCTCACCTTGGTGGGGCGCGCTCTGGTTCACGCTCAAGGCGATGTTCGTCTTCCTGCTGGTGACGTGGATCCGCTGGAGCTTCGTGCGCATCCGGGCTGACCAGATCCTCGCGATCTCGTGGAAGGTCTTGCTGCCCGCCAGCCTCCTCCTGCTGATGGCGACGGCGGTCGTGGTGGCGCTTCGGAGCCCCAGTGGCTAGGCGCCTCGGCCAGAGCTTCTGGGGTGACCTGGCGGACCTGTGTGGCGCGGTGGCGCGCGCGATGAAGGTCACGCTGATCAACCTCATCCGCCGGCCGGTCACCGTGCACTACCCGGACAAGGTGCGGGCCTATCCGGACCGCTACCGCGGCCTGCTCGCCCTGACCTACGACAAGGAGACCGGCGAGGAGAACTGCATCGGCTGCCGGCTCTGCGAGTACATCTGCCCGCCGCAGGTGATCAAGGTCGAGATGCTGAAGGCGGAGAAGCGTAACTTCGCCAAGACCTTCACCCTCGAGCTGTACGCCTGCGAGTTCTGCGAGCTGTGCGTGCAGGTCTGCCCCACCGACGCGATCATCATGATGAAGTCGTTCGACATGTCCACGGCGGACCGGCGCGAGCTGCTGCTCGACAAGGACCGGCTCCACCAGATCGGCCTCAAGTTCGAGCCCTCGTGGGCCACCGGCAACCTGCTGCGGGAGATGCAGACGCCGCCCAAGACGCCCGCCAAGGCCGGAGGCCACGCCGAGTGATCCTGCAGCCGCTCGCCTTCGGAGGGCTCGCCGTGGTGCTGCTGGCGGGCTCCCTCGCGGTGGTGTTGACGCGCAACCTCTTCCACTCGGTGCTCTACCTGGCGCTCGTGCTCACCGCGACCGCCGGGCTCTTCCTGTCGCTGGACGCGGAGTTCCTGGCCGCGATCCAGCTGCTGCTCTACGCGGGCGGCGTGGTCACGATCGCGGTGTTCGCCATCGTGGTCACCGAGCGCCTGGTCGGCGACCGCATCACCCAGACCA
>Ga0187778_10003172_pt1 | contig 11089 bp, 8 predicted proteins | sample 1015_Q2_SP5_20_M_FD_132418 | JGI IMG/M metagenome (GOLD analysis project Ga0187778, IMG submission 132418) | Tropical peat soil microbial communities from peatlands in Department of Meta, Colombia - 1015_Q2_SP5_20_MG | ecosystem: Environmental > Terrestrial > Soil > Wetlands > Peat | place...
GCCGGAAACGGCTGCGGCCGTGCTCGACGCGCAGGAGGACGACGCGCTCGCCAATATGCAGCGCGTCAAGGCGCAACTCGGCGGTCTGGCGCATGAAACGGTCGTCGAGCGCCATACGGGTGTCTGGCCGGCCCTGGAGGGAGCGATCAAAGAGTATGCGATCGATCTAATCGTGGTCGGGACGCACGGACGGACCGGAGCGCAGAAGCTGCTGATGGGTTCTGTCGCCGAGGAAATCTTTCGGAGATCCCACGTGCCGGTCCTCACGATCGGGCCCTTTGAAAAGCGCGGGACGCACCGGGGGGCAAAGTTCCGCCACGTACTGTTCGCGACAGACTTCTCCGAGGACTCCCTAGCGGCTACCGGCTATGCGCTGTCGATGGCTCAAGAAAACGAGGCGCGGCTCACCCTTCTGCATGTGATGAAAGAGCCGGAGGCGATGGACAAAACCGCCGAGGACCGTATCTCCAGCGCCAATTTTCGCCTACACGAAATCGTCCCGGAGGCGGCGGAGTCCTGGTGCCGTCCGGACGCCGTCGTTCGCTTCGGAACGGCGGCCGACCGGATTCTGGAGGCCGCCAAAGAACGGGATGTCGATTTGATAGTCCTCGGAGTGCGGGGAAGTCGGGGAGTGTCGGGTGCCGCTACGCACCTGGAGCGAGCCACAGCTCACAAGGTCGTCGCGCACGCCCTCTGCCCGGTTCTCACGGTCCGCGGCTAGCTAACGCAGCTGGCCTTGTCAAAACTACCCAGGCAGCCGATAGTGTTGGGCGTGTGTTTACCAACCCTACCGCGGGAGGTTCCCCGTCCCTCACGCCGTCTAACCAGACGTGCCTCCCTGGACGGCATTTTTCACCCACAGTCGGTCGCGGTTATCGGCGCGACCGACCGTGAAGGCAGCGTGGGCCACTCTACGCTGCGGAACCTCGTCCATTCGCCCTTCCAAGGCAGGATCTATCCGGTCCATCCTCGCCTTCAGGAGATTTTCGATCGCCGTGTATATGCGCGAATTGGAGACATTCCCGAATCGGTCGATCTCGTCGTGATCGTCACGCCGGCCATGACGGTACCTGGGATCGTTGGCGAGTGCATCTCGGCCGGCGCCAAGGGGGCGGTCATCATTTCGGCCGGATTCCGCGAGCAGGGGGCGGAGGGAAAAGCTCTCGAACGGCAGATCGCCGATCAGCTCGGCCGTGACCACTTACGGGTGGTGGGCCCAAACTGCCTCGGTGTGATGAACCCGGCGATCGGACTTAACGCGACTTTTGCGCAGGCGATGGCGCTCCCGGGAAACGTGGCGTTTCTGAGTCAAAGTGGCGCCTTGCTCACGGCGATTCTGGACTGGAGCCTCCGCGAGCAGGTGGGGTTCAGCGCCTTTGTATCGACCGGATCGATGCTTGATGTTGGATGGGGTGACCTGATCGACTACTTCGGAGATGATCCCACCACCGAGAGCATTCTGATCTACATGGAATCGGTCGATGATGCCCGCTCGTTTCTGTCCGCGGCGCGTGCCGTCGCAATGAGTAAGCCCATCATCGTCATCAAAGCGGGTCGCAGCGACGCAGCATCGAAAGCGGCTTCCTCGCACACGGGTGCACTGACTGGCAGTGATGAAGTTTTCGACGCCGTGTTGCGGCGCTGCGGGGTGCTACGTGTCGACAGCATTTCGGACGTTTTCTACATGGCCGAGGTTCTCAGCAAACAGCCGCGCCCTCGTGGCCCGAAGCTGGTGATTGTGACGAACGCCGGGGGACCAGCGGTACTGGCAACGGACGCGCTCATCGCGGAGGGTGGTGAGGTCGCGACTCTTTCCGAAACCTCCCACAGGGCACTGGACGACCTCCTCCCTCCGTTCTGGAGCCATGGAAACCCAATCGACGTTCTGGGAGACGCCGATCCGGAGCGATACGCACGCGCCATCGAAATCGCCATCAAAGATCCCGGTAGCGATGGCCTGCTCGCGATCCTCGCTCCTCAGGGAATGACCGATCCCGCGGGCGTGGCCGAGCGCCTAGCGCCTCACGCCAAAACCCACGGCAAGCCGCTCTTGGCGAGTTGGATGGGAGGAGAGTATATCGAGGCAGGCGAGGCCATACTTAACTCTTCAGGAATCCCCACATTTTCTTACCCCGACACCGCGGCGCGCGCTTTCGTCAACATGTGGCGCTACACCTATCACCTTCGCGGGCTCTATGAGACTCCGGTGATCGCCGACGATCCAAGCGTTGCGGGTGAGCGCGTACAAAAAGCCGAGGGGATCCTTGCTTCCGTTCTAGCGGAAGGGCGGACACTGCTCACCGAAGTCGAATCAAAGCAGGTGTTGGCTCTCTACGATATCCCCACAGTGATGACGAAGGTGTCTTCGAGCGCGGAGGAAGCCGTACAGGCAGCTTCTGAAATAGGGCTTCCTGTTGTGTTGAAACTCCACTCCCGCAAAGTCACTCATAAAACGGAGGTTGGCGGCGTAAAACTGGACCTCCGGACGCCAGACGCCGTGCGAAGGGCATATAGCGAGATCGAGTCGAGCGTCACGTCGCGAGCCGGAGCCGACAGTTTTGAGGGCGTCACCGTACAGCCCATGGTGCGGCAGGAGGGCTACGAACTGATTGTGGGCAGCAGTGTGGACCCTCAATTTGGCCCCGTCATTCTTTTTGGCTCAGGGGGCCAGCTGGTGGAGGTCTACCGCGATCACGCGTTGGCTCTGCCGCCTCTTAATACCACACTGGCACAACGGATGATGGAGCAAACCAAGGTCTATGGCGCTTTAAAAGGGGTTCGCGGGCGAAAGCCGGTCCACGGGGAGGTCTTGGAAGGTGTGCTGGTCCGATTCAGCTACATTCCCGTCGAACTGCCACGGATCAAAGAAATTGATATCAATCCGCTGCTTGCTTCCGCCGAAGGGGCCACGGCCCTGGACGCTCGCATCGTGCTCTTCGACGCCGCGCTACCAGATTCAGCGCTGCCGCGTCCGGCAATTCGTCCCTATCCAACTCAATACGTATCGCCTTGGAGCATGAGAGACGGACAGGAGGTCTTAATCCGTCCGGTTCGACCCGAGGACGAGCCGTTAATGCGAGATTTCCATCGATTGCTATCGGAGCAGACGGTCTATCTTCGCTACTTTCACATGGAAGGACTCAGTGCGCGTGTGGCGCACGAGCGGCTAATCCGGAAATGCTTCATCGACTATGACCGGGAGATGGCTCTGGTCGCGGAGGGCGTTGATCCCGAGACACATCAGCCGCAACTGCTGGCTGTGGGGCGGCTGGCGCGCCAGCGGGATCCTCAGGAAGGCGAGGTGGCCGTTCTGGTCGCCGATCGCTTCCAGAACCTCGGCCTAGGGACCGAGCTGCTGCGGCGTTTGATCGAGCTCGCGCGTGGCGAGGGATACGCTCGGATGGTAGCTCATATCCTTCCAGAGAACGTCAACATGCGGAAACTTGCTGAGCGCCTTCGGTTTAAATTCCAGCCCCACGACGATCCTACCGAGGTCCTGGCCGTCTTGAATCTGGAAACGCAACTCTAGGGTCGGCTGCTTCCTCCGACTGTGACGAGCATCGCAGCACGAAGGTGATTTCGACAAACTACGAAAGGAGGGAGGCGGCTATCGCATCAGGTGAAGACCCGATTGCTTATTCTGAAACATCGTTCAATAAGACAAAGAGGTGCCGAGCGTTTGGCCGCCGAACAGTATCGCAGATCGATCCGAAACGGAGCGATCCTGCTGAGACAAAGCCTGCATCTAACAGATCGCCCGGCCTGAGAGGACGAATCGATGGTCTCAAAGTGCGCCAATCCGAGTTGCCTCGCTCCGTTTGATCATCGCCAAGGGAGGCTGTTCCGCTTTCCCAAACGTGCGGTCGAGGGCGACCGCCCAGCCAACACCCATTCCGTCCAGCACTTCTGGCTGTGCGGAAACTGCTTCTCGACATATTCGTTGGAATACCATGACGGTTTGGGGGTCGCGTTGACCCGCCTCGAAGGAACTCTCACGCCCGGGCCGCACCGATTCATCGCGGCGGCCTGAACCAGGTCACTGTCCCCTAGAACACATAGGTTTTCGGTAAGTCTTGGACTGACAATCCCGATCCCCTGCCCGTGCATATATTGGACAGCCGCGCGGCGAGTTCGGTCAGATCGGGCTGGCCCAAGTGACCTTAACTTGCCGGAATGCCGCGCAAAGTGTTAGTTTTTTCTTCTGCCATGATACCAAAGGAGATCCCGGAGGAATCCCTCCCCTCCGCTCCACGGTGGAGACTGCTCGAATCGGCGCCCGACGCGATGGTGATTGTGGATCGCGAAGGACGAATTGCATTCGTCAATTCGCACACCGAAAAGATGTTCGGATATGCCCCCGGTGAATTGCTGGGCCAACTCATCGAGGTCCTTGCGCCCGAGGCAACGCGGCAAGCGCATGTGCGGCACCGTTCCGAATATGGCGCTGCCCCGCGCACGCGAGAGATGGGGTCAGGCCTTGAACTCCAGGGACGCCGAAAGGACGGAACCACGTTTCCTGTCGAGATCAGCCTCAGCCCTTTGGAAGAGTCCGACGGGTGCTTTGTGGTTGCAGCGATCCGCGATACGACGGAGCGCAAACGAGTCCAGCAAGCGCTGCGTCTGAGCGAAGAGCGGTTCCGTCGTCTGACGGCCGAGGTGACCGATTACGCGATTTTCATGCTGGACACCAAAGGTGAGGTGAAGACCTGGAATGTGGGGGCGCAGCGAATTCAGGGATATCAACCCGACGAAGTCATCGGGCGGCACTTCTCCTGTTTCTTTCTCGCCGAAGATGTCGAGCGCGGCAGGCCTGCCGAAGAACTCGCTACGGCAGAGCGAGAGGGCCGCATCGAACAGGATGGCTGGCGTGTGCGGAAAGACGGGTCGCGGTTTTGGGCCAATGTTGTGGTGACGGCGCTTCACGATGAGACAGGAGCGCTTTTGGGATTCACAGCAGTCGTCAAGGACATCACGGAACGGAAGCGCGTTCGCGAGTCCTTTCTTCTGGAAGTCACCAACACCCTCCTTTCGAACCTCGACATCACGAAGCTTTTGGCCGCCATCGGTGTGTGCGTTCGGCATGTGAAGGATTTTGATTACGCGACGCTGGCGCTTTACGACAGCGAAACAAAGATGCTTCGCCTGCAATCGGTCGGGGCGGCGCCCGGAAGAGATCCGCTCCCTTCGGGAACGCTCGTCCCGATCACAGGTTCCCCGGATGGCTGGGCCTATGTCTCCGGCAAACCTCTCATCCTGAAGGGCTTTCCCGGCGAGCAATTCCCATTTGAACTAGGGGAGCCTCTTGCCTGCGAGTCGGTCAAGTCAGGCTGTTGGGTGCCGCTGATCGGCAGAGACGGACCGTTCGGTACGCTGAATCTCTTCAGTCGTCAACCCGGCGCTTTTTCTGACGCCGACCTCGACGCGCTGTTGCAATTGGGCAGTCAAATAGCCGTTGCGTTGGATAATGCGCTCGCCTACCGGCGCCTGGCCGATCTGAACGCGCGGCTGGAAAAGGAGAAGCGCTATCTCGAGGATGAACTACGAATTAGCAACAGTTTCGCGGAGATCGTGGGCGAAAGCAGGGCGCTGAAGCTTGTCCTAAAGCAGATCGAGACCGTTGCGCCGACCGACTCGACTGTTCTGATCCTGGGAGAAACAGGCACAGGAAAAGAGCAGCTCGCGCGAGCCGTTCACGACCTGAGTCCACGACGCCACCGGGCATTCATTAAAGTGAATTGCGCCTCGGTGCCGGCTGGACTGCTGGAGAGCGAGTTGTTCGGTCACGAGAAAGGCGCGTTCACCGGGGCGATCGCACAACGGATCGGCCGATTTGAACTGGCACATCAAGGAACGCTCTTTTTGGACGAGGTCGGCGAGATTCCACTGGATCTTCAGCCTAAGCTTCTGCGCGTGCTGCAGGAGCGGCAATTTGAGCGCCTGGGGAACAGCCGGACGATAACGACGGATGTGCGCATCGTTGCGGCGACGAACCGCGACCTCGGCAAGCTGGTCGCGACAGGACAATTTCGCAGCGACCTTTATTACCGCCTGAGCGTCTTCCCGGTGCTAGTGCCGCCCCTTCGGGAGCGCACCGAGGACATCCCGCTACTTGTTAACTACTTCCTGTCTCGGTTTGCGAAGAGCATGGGGAAGGCCATCGACGCGGTCCCTCCGGACACGATGCAGGCACTCATCCGGTATCCGTGGCCGGGGAATGTCCGAGAACTGGAGCATCTGATTGAACGCGCCGTGATTCTGTCGCCGGGGTCTGATCTCCGCATTCCCTCCTCCGAACTCGCCTATGGCGACGAAGTGCTTCCCAAGGCCTCCTTGACGATGCATGACGTCGAGCGAGAGCACATCATCCGCGTACTGCGAGAAACGAAGGGCAAAATCGGTGGTCCGGGTGGCGCCGCCGAGCGCCTGGGGATGAATCGAACCACTTTGAACTCCCGCCTCCAAAAGCTGCGGATCTCCCGAAAGGACTTTTGATCGAGGGTTCCTCCTGCGGGTATGGGTCGTCACATCTAAGTGTGATGCCGATCACTGTACATTGGGCGCTGATCTGAAAACTTACAGCTGAGCGCTGGCTTTGATGACTCCTGCCAAAGCGAGTTGCAGGGCAGAGCTCAAACGGCCGAGTTCATGCGGGCCAGCGCTGAAACTCAGTCGAAAGCAGGGTGGACCTATGACCGAAGCAATGGCAGTGCAACCAGCCAAGGAGCCAACAGCCCTGAAGCCGTTCGCTTCCGACTTTTTCGAGCGCGCGAACTCCATTTTTGAACAGATTTCTCGCCGAGCTTACGAGATTTTCGAGGGCCACGGCCAAGCGTTTGGCCGCGATCTCGAAGACTGGTTTCAGGCAGAGCGAGAACTGCTGCATCCTGTTCACATCCAACTGAGTGAAACCGGCGATGCGCTGGAAGTCAAAGCGGAAGTACCAGGCTTCAACGAAAAAGAACTGTCCATCAACGTCGAGCCTAGCCGATTGGTGATTACGGGCAACCGCGAGACGAAAAAGGAAGAGACCAAGGGTCAGACAATTTATTCCGAGACTTGTGCAAACGAGATCATGCGCGTGGTCGAGCTGCCCACCGAAGTGGAAGTGGGCAAGGTGACAGCCATGCTCAAAAATGGGATTCTCGAACTGACCCTGCCAAAGACGGCGACGGCCAAGAGCGTTCGCATCGAACCAAAGGCCGCGTGAGGTGATCACTTCAGCCCGGCGGCCCAGGCCGCTGGGCTGAACTTCCAAAGACCAATCCCGAGCAGCGTGCGCCAAACGCGCTGGGTGATGAAAAGGAGTGGGACCATGAAAGTTCAGGACGTCATGATGAGAACACCCGCTTGCTGCACTCCGGAAACAAATCTTGGTGCGGCCGTCGAGCTCCTCTGGAGCCGCAATTGCGGGATGTTACCTGTAGTGGACGCGAGGCAAAAGGTGATCGGGGTAGTGACAGACCGCGACCTGTGCGTCGCTTTGGGCACGCGCAACAAGCTGCCTGGCAAAATGACCGTCGGGGAGGTCGTCAGGGAAGAAGTGTATACGTGCCATGCCCAGGATGATATCCATGTGGCGCTCGTAACCATGGGACAGCACAAGGTCCGCCGCTTGCCCGTCGTAGATCGGGATGGCGTGTTGGAAGGAATCTTGTCGATGGACAATGTTATCCTTCACACGGAGGTAGGCGCGTGGGGTCGTGCGAGCGAACTCTCTCACGAGGAGGTCATCAAGGCTTTGCAACGCATTTACGGACCGTCCCTACCGCAGATTGTGGAGTCGCGCACGGCCGCCGTTAACTGAAACGCTTCGGTGAGATAGGTGTGATTGAGAAACTGTATGATCGCGAGCAAGCAGGCCGCCTTCTTGCGACCAAGCTCTCGGCGCTCGGAAACCGCTCCGACGTGGTGATTTTGGGCCTGCCCAGGGGTGGGGTGCCTGTGGCTTGCGAGATCGCCAAATCGCTAGCCGCCGAGTTGGACGTATTCCTGGTGCGAAAGGTAGGCGTACCTGGGTACGAGGAACTGGCACTGGGAGCGATCGCGAGCGGCGGGGTGGAGGTCATTGATCCGGATGTTGCCGAAGAGTTCGGTTTAAGGTCCAGCGAGATCGATCGGCTCGTCAGGGACGAGCAAAAGGAGTTGCAGCGCCGAGAGGCTGTTTTTCGGGGCCCCCGCCCGATGCCGAATCTTCGTGGCCGCACGGTGGTGCTGGTGGATGACGGGATCGCCACGGGATCGACAATGCGGGCGGCCATGGAGGGCGTCCGAAAACTGGGGGCCGCTCAGCTCATCGTGGCTGCTGGGGTGATGCCGTTGTCGACGAGCCTGCGCTTGCGCGCGGAGCTAGATGACTTGGTATGTCTGCTCACGCCCCGAGATTTCCGGGCGGTCGGCCTGTTCTACGAGCAATTTCCCCAGCTGAGCGACAGCGATGTGTGCGCGCTTCTGGAAGAGGCCTGGCAGAGCGGCGCGCGCCAAGCGGCATAAGGAATTTCGAGACAGAAAGCGAAACTCATGGTCGCCGACAAATCAGCAGGTGAAGCACGAATTGCAGTCAGGCAAGCAGACTATACCCTTTTGGCGGCGGATCATCCGGCTCCCTGTATCTCGATCTATCTGCGTATCGCCGCAGCAGAGACCGTTCAGCAACGGTTGCTGCGGCTTGAAAACTTGCTTCGAGCAGCTGAAACGCGCCTCCACGATTTTTCGATGTCCTGGGACCAGGCGGAGTCCTTGTTGGGATTGGCGTGGCGGGCCATTGCAGGGGGCGAGACGCACCGTCCCGCCGCCCAGGGCTTGGTGATGTTTCTGAGCAAGGATTCGGTGAGCTACTGCGATCTCCGGGGACCTCTGGAGGATCGTGTTGTGGTCGGGCGCGAATTCTTCGTCAGGCCGCTGTTGTCCCTGGTGCCGCATGACGACCGCTTTTTCGTTCTGTCGCTGAGCCAGAAGCACGTGAAGCTGTATGAGGGCTCGGCGAGCGGAATCAAGGAGCGAGCGCTACAGGGGATTCCGGAGAATGTCCGCGAAGATTTCGAGGGGCACGGCTTCGAACGTGAGTACCAGCTCCATACGGCCTCTTCGCATCGATGGGGACAGAAAGGCGCCGTCTTCCATGGTCCCTCGCTCGATGAGAAGGACAAAATCAGGCATTTCTTGCGGGACATCGACCGGGGTGTTGCGGGCGCCCTCCAAGGTCAGCAGGCTCCACTGATCGTGGCGGCCGTAGAATATCTGATTCCCATGTACAGAAGTGTGAACACCTACGCGCATCTTGCCGATGACGCCCTTATCGGAAGCCCCGATTTGTGGTCGCCAAGCGAGCTCTATTCCGCCGCGTGGAAAATCGTGGAGAAGAGCATCGCAAAGCAGGAGCAAAGCGCGTTTGCGCTTTATCAGGAACAGATCAACACGCCGCTTACATCGAGCAACCTGAGGGAGATCACGACTGCGGCGCAACGTGGACTCATCCGTTTTCTCTTCCTTTCTGCTTCGGCACAACGATGGGGCTTGATCATTTCGCCCGAGACCGTGCATGTACACAACACGGAAGAACCGGGCGATAGCGATTTGCTGAACTTGGCAGCGATTCTAACGCTTCGCCATGGCGGCCAGGTTTTCGAGGAGGCGCCGAATCGGCTGCCCGAGGGTGCCGAGGCTGCGGCCGTGTTTCGCTTTGCTCTCCCAGCGCAGGGTGTGGCGTAATTCGGCTTGGCCCGTCGCCCGGTGCGGGACGAAGAAAGCCCCTCCTCTGCTCTGTTGCGCGCCTTATGATCGTGTGGTTAGATACGTCGGCGCGGCGGTTCTTCGCGACAACGACATTGGAAAGCATTCGACCGCAGGATGCATGCTGGTCTCGCTAGATAGAACACCTGGGGCTCGCTCGGTTTCTCGACCGTGTCCCAGGGCCGTTCCGTTCCGATGAATTTACGCTTCGATCTAGTGCGATTGGCAATCCCGATCTGTTTCGCGCTCAGCTTCGTCGCTCCGGTAGGGGCCACCTCGCCACCTGGATCGATCAGCCTCGAAGAATACATTTCCGAGCTAGACCGCTGTTCGGCGGCCCTGGCGAATTCTGGAAACGATCCGGCAGCCTTGCGCACGCTTGAAATGTCCCTGCCGAGGCAATGGGAGGTCCACGCGGGCGACCAGCAGTACACCGTTGCTGCCGATTGGCTTAGGGCCGATCTTGCGAGAGGTGAGACGGCTGCTGCCGTCGAACAAGCCCAACGAGAGATTCGTTCCCATCGCGAGGCCGCGCAGGCACTCGCACAATCCATATCGGGACGTAACCTCGACAAAGCCAAGGTCCAATTAAACCGGATTCTGGCTGCCAAAGAGTTTCAGGCGATTCAGGGACCCACTTGGTTGGATAGCCTTCGCACCCGCGTTTTGGATTGGGTGATGCGTCAGGTCGAAAAGCTGGTTGGTAAAATCGGTCACGGCCGCGCCATCGGCAACGCGATTGCGTGGACGTTGATCGCTCTGTCGACCCTCCTGCTTTTGCTTTGGATGGTGCGCACGAGCACTCGGGCCGGGACGGAACCGGAAATCGATCTTCGCGGCGCCAGCACCGTGGGGCAGGATTCCAACCACTGGCTGCGGGAAGCACGGGCTGCGGCTGTGCGAGGTGATTACCGCTCCGCCATTCACGCCGGCTATTGGGGCGCTATCGCTCGTTTGGAAGAGGTGAAGCTTCTGACCGAGAATCGCTCCCGGACCCCTCGCGAATCTCTTCGTCTGATTGAGCGGGAGCGCCCCGAATATGCGCCGCTTTTGCAACTGACACGTCGGTTTGAACTTATCTGGTACGGCTATCGCTCCGCCGATCTCGCGGACTGGAGTGATGCCATTGAGCAATTGGAGAAGCTGGGATGTCTTCGTTCCTCGATGCCCGCGACCTCCGCCTCCTGATCGTGGCCGGAGTCGTGATGGTGGTGCTTCTCGGGCTGACGGTTGCTGTCAGTCCCCCGCCACCGGCCCAGCAGGCACTTGGCTATCCGTCGAGCTATTCCTCCCATTGGGCGGGAGCAAAGGCGGCGTTCCTCTTGCTTCGTGAACTCGGCTATCACGTAGAGCGTTGGGA
>Ga0187778_10003173_pt1 | contig 11085 bp, 12 predicted proteins | sample 1015_Q2_SP5_20_M_FD_132418 | JGI IMG/M metagenome (GOLD analysis project Ga0187778, IMG submission 132418) | Tropical peat soil microbial communities from peatlands in Department of Meta, Colombia - 1015_Q2_SP5_20_MG | ecosystem: Environmental > Terrestrial > Soil > Wetlands > Peat | place...
ACCGCTGGTATCAATTAACAATCCGAGTTCAAGAGGAAGATCGGTTTCACTGCGAAAATTGACGATCGACTGTGGGGGTTTGTGATCGTCCAAGATGGTGAAATCGCCAGCGCTTAGGTTGCGCACAAATTTCCCGTGCTTATCGGTGGCGATGAACAACACATTAACTTCGTTGACCCGCTTCTTAATGGTAAGGACGGAATCGTCAGCATCCCCGGGCAGCGCGGAGTCCGGAGCGGACGCGACGAAGGCGTTTCCCGGCGTCGAAAGGTTGCCGGTGTTGGGGTAGTAATTCTGCGCCCGCAGCCACGCCCCTGACAGCAGGAGCAGCCCCATCGCGCGCAAAAAATACAGGCTCGTGTACTTCATTCCACATTCAGTCCAAGCTACTCTCAACAAATGCTTAATTGGCATCACTGCCACACTATATAGATGCACGTAGGGGGCCGAAAAAAGCAGGCCTTGGCTAACTTCACCTTAGGGAAATAGCGGGGCAACGCCAAGTTACAAAAGGAGCACACGTTTGGTCATGGGCCGGACGTACGCTGCCCAAAACATCATTCGTCACAGGGGAAACTGGGCCATGCAGGTTGTCGCCATCACCAGAGGGAGTAAAATAATCCATCGCAAAAAAAACAGGAGATTCCATGAAGCAAACGCTGTTGGGGGTGCTGTTTTTGTGTGCCTGGCTCAGTTCTGCTTTTGCCGTTAGTAACGAAAAAGAGCAGGAGCGGGTGAAAGACTCGGGCCAAGTACTAAAAGAAATTTTGGACATCCCAGACGACATTCCGCAAGACCTGCTCGACAAAGCTGAATGCATAGTCGTGCTTCCGTCCGTCAAGAAAGCCGCATTTGGCATCGGCGCGAGTTACGGCCGCGGCGTGATGATTTGCCGCAGCGGCGCGCACTATACCGGACTATGGGGCCCGCCCGCCTTATACGCGTTAGAAGGTGGCAGCATCGGGTTTCAGCTGGGGGTGCAAGGCACCGATTTTGTGTTGTTGGTTATGAACCCGCAAGGTGCAAAATCGCTGCTCAGCAGCAAGGTCAGATTAGGAGCAGACGCTTCAGCCGCAGCTGGCCCAAAAGGCCGAACCGCGGAGGGCGCGACGGATGTGGTAATGAAGGCTGAGATCTTGTCCTATTCGCGCAATAAAGGGTTGTTTGCCGGCGTGTCTCTTGAAGGATCGACGCTACGCTCGGACGGAAGCGCCAACGAAAAGCTTTACGGTCAGAAGCTGGATGCCAAAGAGATCATCCGCGAAGGCAAAGTGAAAAATCCGCCGTGTGCCAAGGAGTTGGTGGCATTGCTTGATAAGAAGAGTCCCAAGAATCTCTCAGATCCCAAATCTCTGGAGTAACCCGCAAGGCGGGCTCCCCGCCTTGCTTTCCCATTTTCCACCTGTTTTTACATTTCCGTGACAACTTCCGCTTGTTTCTGTTATTAGCTCAATTAAATTTTGTCCGGCATCAGAGTTGTCGTCCAAGGAGGTAGGAATGAATAGATTCACGCGGGCGGCTCTTGGTTTATTACTGTTTGCCGTCGCTTCACGCGCCCAGGTCGCGCCCACAGCAGACATCTCAGTGCAATATTCTCCTCTCTACATCCTCAAGGGTTACACCATTTGGAACAACGGCGTGAGCGCATCGGCTGGCCGAAATGTGAATGACTGGCTGGGATTAGTGGGGGATTTCGGTGTCTACCGCGGCCATGTCCCGGAAGCCTTGACTGGCGAGACCTACATGGCCGGCCCACGATTTACTTATCGCAAGTTCGGCAGATTTGTCCCGTTTGCACAAGACCTGTTTTTCCAGGGTCTGTTCGGCGGATCGCATTTTTCGCAGTCCACGGGAGGCATCAGCGGTGGAGGAAGCCAGTTTACATTTGCCTTGGGTGGAGGTACCGACATCGGTCTCGGCAGCGCGCGAAAATTTGCTCTGCGGCCACAATTGGAATACGTGGGCATTCGCTCGGGCGGGTCCATCACTCCCGCGGTTCGCCTGTCGGCGGGAATTGTCTATCACATTGGCCAGCGATAGCGGACATTGCTGACTCGATGAACTACACTTTTCTGTAGGTCTGTGTCCGCACCCGACCGCCGCAACCCGATTCGCTGTTCCTGGGCGCGCAGCGAGGTTTCCATCCGCTACCACGATGAGGAATGGGGCGTGCCCACCCACGACGACCGCAAGCTTTTCGAGTTTCTCGTGCTCGAGGGCGCCCAGGCCGGGCTCAGTTGGGAGACGATCCTTAACAAGCGCGAGAGTTATCGCGCAGCCTTCGACGGCTTCGACGCCGAACGGATTGCTCGATATGGCAGCCGAAGGATCCGAGCCCTAATGCGCGACCCCGGGATCATCCGCAACCAACTGAAAATCGCTTCGGCCGTGCAGAATGCCCAGGCCTTTCGAAAAGTTCGACAGGAATTTGGGAGTTTCGACCGCTACATCTGGCAATTTGTTGGTGGGCGGCCAATGACCGGTTCCTGGAAGTCGAGCAGTCAGGTTCCCGCGCGCTGTGCGCAGTCCGACGCTGTGAGCAAAGACCTGAGAAACCGTGGCTTCAACTTTGTTGGCAGTACGATCTGCTATGCATTCATGCAGGCAGTGGGTATGGTGAACGATCACCTGACGGCCTGTTTTCGATATTCGGAAATAAACGCACTTTGAAAACCGCTTCTCCGATAACGACGCAAACCATCGTCGAGTAACTCAATGGCGGCTAAGCTGGCTGCAGGTTGCGGCAGTACTCCTTGATTCGGTCGCATTGCTCAGGAAGCAAGCCCACAAATTCGAAGCCGTGCAGGAAGCCCATGCGATGGCGAACCACTGCGCGCAGTACCATCATTTCTTCCACCCCGGGGATAGAAAATTCGAGAGAAACCATTTCCCCGGCGGTAAACTCACTGGTAATCACAGCCCCCAAGCCATTCTCAGCGATTTCAAAGCAGCGACCGTGAATCCGAATGTATCCTTCCTGCCCGAGCACACGTACTATCAGCGGCATTTCTGTGCGGTAGCGGGCGTAACGCCGGGTGGAAGACTTATGCATATTGGTGTCGTAAGGCCTTAGCATAGCTCAACGGAAAAATTGTGGGTATGTTTTGCAGGTTACTTTTGGCTGACGGAAGTAAAGCTGTGAGTTGCATCGGCAACCCGCGATGATCCACGAAGACCTGTTAAGATTTGGCAATGCGGACCCGTAGCTCAAGTGGATAGAGCAATGCGCTTCGAACGCAGAGGTTGGGAGTTCAAGTCTCTCCGGGTCCGCCATCAAGTTTGAGATCGCTCGACTGCGCTCGGGATTTCGGCTGCGGGCTCAGGTATTTCTTAGGACGAGATCCTTCGCTACGCTCAGGATTTCGGCTGCCGACTCCCGTTCGCCGCTGGGCGTCTCACTCACGCCGCCAAAGCGCCTCAAATTGCGGATTCCTCGTCACTACGCTCCTCGGAATAACCCCAGGAACCGCATCTTGCGGCGGCAGCAGTTTCCCGCTGTCTTTTACAATGCCAACGTGAAGACTTGGGACGTCATCATCATTGGCGCTGGCATTATTGGTCTTTCGCTGGCGATTGAGTTGCGCAAGCGTGGCGCCCACGTGCTGGTGGTGGAACGGGGAGAACCAGGCCGGGAAGCATCCCATGCCGCCGGCATGCTGGCGGATTGCGGGGCCGAAATTCCGCAGGCCTTGCAGGTTTTAGCGACTGCCAGTGCGCGCATGTATCCCGAGTTCGTTCATGAACTGCAGGACGAATCGGGGATTCGTGTTGATTTGCGAGAGCAGGGCACGCTACTGCTTTCTCCGGGTGATGACGGTCCCGATGTTTCCGGCAGCCTACCGGCTCCTCTAAGGCAGCTTGAGCCGGCTTTAGCTGATACAGATCGTCCGGCAACTTTCTTAAAGGAACGTAGCGTCGATCCCCGGGCCTTGGTGAACGCTGCATTGAAGGCAGCGAAACACCGAGGTGTGGACATCTCTTCCGGATCATCTGTGACAGCCGTGGTGACCTCGCAGGGTCGAGTTAGTGGTGTCAGCACAGATAAGACCAGCTACGATGCTGGCAACGTAGTTAATTGCGCGGGAGCATGGGCCGGGCATTTCCCACCGCTTCACTTCCCTGCTCGTCCAGTTAAAGGCCAGATGTTGGCGGTAGCTGCCCCGCGCCTGCTGCGGCACGTCATCCGAGCTCCGGAAGTTTATCTGGTGCCGCGCAGTGACGGACGCGTGCTGATCGGATCCACTCTCGAGGACGCTGGTTATGACAAGCGGACGAACGCGAGCACCATTCAGCGAATGCACAAAGCCGCCATTCATCTGGTTCCTGCGTTGGAAACTGCCCGAGTGCTGGAAGACTGGGCCGGGTTGCGGCCTGGAACTCCGGATGGGTTGCCTATTCTGGGTGTCACCAGCGTGCCCGGTTATTTTGCCGCGACGGGGCATTTTCGCGATGGGATTCTGTTGGCGCCGATCACGGCACATCTCATGTCGCAACTGATAACTGATGCCAAAACCGACTACGACACTTCTGCGTTTTCGGCGGCACGTTTCTAACTTGCTAGGTCCGGCAGCACGCCCGCACCGCCGCGGCTCAGGTATACTAAAACGTTTTATAGTAGAAAAATTCTGCGTTACTCCCGCGCGAGAAAAGAGAGGAATCCTATGGCATCTCAAGCCATTTCTTATGCCCGTGAAAACCAACAACGCTTCTTGAATGAGCTCAAAGATTTGCTTCGTATTCCGAGCGTCAGCACTTTGGAAGAACACAAGTCCGACGTCCAAAAAGCCGCCGACTACGTTGCCAGTGAGTTGCGGCGAATTGGGATGGAAAATGTCGAGGTCATTCCTACGAAGGGTCATCCGTTGATTTACGCGGACTGGCTGCATGCTCACGGCAAACCGACTGTTCTCATGTACGCGCACTACGATGTGCAACCACCGGACCCGTTGGACGAATGGATTAGCCCACCTTTTGAGCCCACGGAGCGCAACAGCAACATCTATGCTCGCGGCGCAGTGGACGATAAAGGCCAACTCTGGATGGAAGTGAAAGCGCTGGAATCGTTGATGACAGCGCATCAGGGCAAGCTTCCGTTGAACGTGAAGATCATTTTCGAAGGCGAAGAGGAAGTCGGCGGAGAATCGATCGCGGAATACGTGCGTAAGCAGAAAGGCAAGCTGAAAGCGGATTTTGCGCTGGTCTGCGACACAGAACTGTTTGCGCCGGATCTTCCCACGCTCTGCGTGGGATTGCGAGGGTTGGTTTACACGGAAATTGAGGCGACCGGACCGAAAACTGACCTTCATTCCGGCATGTACGGCGGGGTCGCGCCCAACCCATTTTTTGCTCTCATCGAAATCATCAGCAAGCTCAAAGATTCCAAAGGCAAGATTCTGATTCCTGGTTTCTACAAAGACGTGAAGAAGCCCACCGCCGACGAATTAAAGGCATGGAAGAAACTGCCGTTTAACGAGGAGCATTATCGCAAGACAGAAGTAGGGTCGAAGGTATTGACGGGCGAACCTGGGTTTTCGGCTCTATATCGCACGTGGGCGCGTCCGACCCTGGAAGTACACGGTATGCCGGGTGGTTTCACCGCTCCCGGCGCGAAAACCGTGATTCCGGCGAGAGCCGCAGCGAAAGTTTCCATGCGGCTGGTGCCCAACCAGGATCCGGATGACATCCTGAAGAGGTACACGAATTACGTGAAGAGACTGACGCCGAAGGGCATCGAGACGAAGATCAAGGTTTGGAGCAAGTGCCCGGCATGCGTGGTTGGCACGGATAACGAATATGTGAAAGCCGCGACTGAAGCGATGCATGACGTGTTCAAGAAAGATACGGTATTTATCCGGTCGGGTGGGTCTATTCCTATCGTGACCGACTTTCAGGATGTCCTGAAGGTTCCGAGCGTGATGATGGGATTTGGCCTGCCGGACGACAATTTGCACGCTCCGAATGAGAAGTTTCATATTCCCAACTTCTATCGCGGGATCGAGTCGATCTGCCTGTTTTTCGAGAAGCTGGGGAGCTAATCAATGGGAGCGAGCAGATCCAGAGTTTACTTCTGGATCATCGCTTTACGATAAGCGGCCACGTTGCGATTGTGTTCTTCGAGGCTTTGCGCGAAACGGTGTTGGCCGTTGCCATTGCTGACGAAATAAAAGTAGTCGGTGACGGCAGGATGCATGGCTGCTTCTAGCGACGTTCTGCCCGGATTGGCGATAGGTCCCGGAGGAAGACCGGGATGCCTATAGGTGTTGTAGGCGGAGTTTAGTTGCATGTCCGCATGGTGCAACGCCCCCGAATAGTTGCCCTGCAGCAGTTCGGCGTAGATTACGCTGGGATCGGCCTGCAGTGGGATCTTCTTTTCCATCCGGTTGTAGTAGACGCTAGCCACCAGCGGGCGCTCCTCCGGTACAGCTGTCTCTTTTTCAATGATTGAAGCCAGCGTGACGATCTTTTCTACGTCCGCATTCAACCCGATCTCATGCGCCACTTGGCGGAATTGCTTAACCATCGTGGCAGCTATTTCTTCCATGCTCTGGGTGCGGGTGAACTCGTACGTATTGGGAAAAAGATAGCCTTCCAGAGTTTTCGCGCCGGGAGCAAGATCCTCGATCAATGCGGTGTCGGTGGTGGCTACCTTTAAGAAATCTTCGCTCGATCCCAGCCCTGCTTGCTGAATGGCTGCCGCAATATCGAAAATGTTATAGCCTTCAGGAATTACAAGAGTATGAACATAGATATCGCCGCGTACGAGCCTTTTGTGAACTTCGATTGTGCTGGCGTCTTTGTCAAAGACATACTCGCCTGCCTTGAGAGAACGGCCACGGTGGAGGTAATGCCAGAGGAGGAATGCGTCTTCACTACGAATCACGCCGGCAGACTTCAACCCTGTCGCGATGTGGCGGGTGGAGTAGCCGGGTTGCACAAGGACGAATTTCTGGCCTGCGGGAGCTATCGGTGAAAGCAGGGCCCAGCTCAGCCATGCGCCAGCAGTAAGAAGAACCAGTAGGGTGGTTGTGAGAAAGACGCGCACTACCTTAGTTTAGATGAGCGCAATTCGCTCGCTGATAGTCGATGGTTGGTAGCCGTTGGTCACCCCTGGTTAGTCTTTGAATCCAACCAACTCTGCAGGATGAGTACCGCGGCTAAGCGGTCAATCACCTCACCCCGACGTTTAATCGACATGTCGGTCTCGCGCAGAAGGCGGCGGGCTTGAGCCGTGGTAAGACGCTCGTCCCACAGATGAACCGGCAACTGGAACCGCTGGCGAAGCTGCTCGGCAAAGCGTTGCATCTTCTCCGCTTGAGTTCCTTCGCTGCCGCTCATTCGCAGCGGATACCCGAGCACCACCTCTCCGATGTCGTAATTGCGGATGATATTCTCCAACTGCTCGAAATCGCCACGCTTGTTGTGCCTTCGGATCGTCGGTAAGCCCTGGGCTGTTATACCCAACGGGTCGGAAACGGCAAGGCCGATAGTTTTTGAACCGACGTCCAATCCCAGGATGCGTTTCGGTTGCGTCTGGCAGGCATCACCTAAGGTCGGCACATTCAAATTATAGGTCTGCTGTGAACGTTGATCGTCTACGATGAGGATTCGAAAATGGCAGGCGAGGAAACGGAACCATCTCCCTGTTGGTTTGGGGCGCTTTATGGGGTGGGGCTGGTTTTTTGGCAGTCCCGATTACCGGCGCCATGAAAATCGTTTTCGATCACGTAGATTCCTTAAAGGCTTATGGCGCGTGGCTGGGAGAGTAAAGTCCGGGATCGATGCGATTTTCCTGCCTTCCATCCATTAACTCACGTAACCCAAAGGCCTATATGGGTTTATTTCATTTTCCATCGTCAAGTGAGGCAGGCGACTACCTGCGTCAGTCTGGCAAGGGAGTGACTAAATTGCCTTCGGCCGGCAATTCAGCTAGACTGATGCAGTTGTTCCTCCGGTTTCCTGCGCCTCCAGGCGGTGCTCCGCATGCCAACGAGTGATGGCAATTTCCACATAGGTGATAAAGTCGTTTACCCCAATCACGGTGTCGGAGTTATCGAACAAATCAGCAGCAGGACCATCGGTCAGACAGTCGAGAAGTTCTACCTCCTGAAAATCAAAGCAAGCAGCCTTAAAGTGATGGTTCCCTTCCACAGCGTAGGGGCGGTGGGCCTGAGGCGCGTGATCCGGAATGGGGAGATTCAGAAGGTTGTCGATTTTCTGCAGGACGGTAAATGTGACAATAATGCCGACTGGAAATACCGCTTTAAGGAAAACTCGGACCGGATGCGCACCGGCTCCCTACTAGAAGTGGCCGCGGTGCTGAAGGGTCTGCTGATGCTAAACCAGTCGAAGCCCCTCTCGTTCCGGGAGAAGAAAATGCTGGAACGGGCCCGGTACCTGCTGGTTAGTGAGTTGGCGATGGCACGAAACTGCGAAGAAGGTTACATCGAAGAGTTACTCACAGAAGCGCTATCCCGGTCGGGACTACGCTTCCCCGAAGCTTCCGAATTCGAATCCTGAGTCCCCCGATCGACGCAGGCGCCACAATCTCGGTACTGCGTCACTCTGCTCATTGCAAGGTTTATAATCCGGGAAAAAGCATGACCGAGCACATCAAAAAAAAGCTGCAGGACGAGATCAACACTCTGGAGCATGAACTGAGCCATGAGCTTCCCAAGGAGCTCAAACGAGCTATTGCTCTGGGAGATTTGAGCGAGAACGCCGAATACCACATGGCCAAACAGCGCCAGGAGTTTGTCAAGGCGCGTTTGCGTCAACTTGGCCGGCGCTTGGCAGACCTTTCGCTTATAAATATGAACAATATTCCCAAAGACAAGGTGGGTCTTGGCTCAACGGTTAAGGTGCATGACAACACCAAAGACGAAGAAGTTGCATATAAGCTGGTAACTAGCGAAGAGTCGGATGTGGCGGCGGGACGAATCTCGACCACGTCCCCGATTGGGCGTGCGCTGCTCAACAAGAAAGTCGGAGATACAGCGATAGTTGTTACCCCGAACGGCAAGCGCGAACTTGAAGTTTTGAGCTTGACCACAATCCACGACGAAGCCGAAGCCTGATGGCAATGACCTGGACCAGCGCATTCGGCAGAGCGTGTGGTGTTCTGCTCGATGCCATTGTGCGATGGCTTGCCTTAGCCCGCATCAACCCTAACGTACTCACGTTTCTCGGATTGGTTGTCAATACCATTGCAGCAATTTTGTTTGGATATGCCAATGCAGACAATCAGGCCCGTTTATTTCGATATGCGGGTCTGGTGATCATCGGCTCAGGATTTTTCGATCTAGTCGATGGGCGGGTGGCAAGAGCAACCAATCGGGTGACTCGGTTTGGCGGTTTCTTTGACTCGGTAATCGACCGCTACAGCGACGCCTCTCAGTTTTTTGGGTTGCTGGTATTCTATGCGCGCGGTGAGCGCTTCGCGTATGTAGTTCTGACCGCTTTTGTGATGGTCAGCGCGATCATGGTCAGCTACACGCGCGCGCGGGCGGAATCGCTGATTGGATCCTGCCGCGTAGGCTTTCTGGAACGTCCAGAGCGTTTGGTGTTGGTGATTATCGGAGCACTCTTTAACCGCATGGCTCCGGTGTTATGGATTATTGCCGTACTGTCCACTATCACCGTCATTCACCGCGTTCGCTATACCTGGACTCGAACCGAGTTAGTCGACAGGGCCGCAAAGACAGGTCAGGCGGCATAACCAGTCGACCTCAATAAGTGCGCGCCCGAAGGTGCCCCACCGGCGTTGGCGAATTAACCTGCTATCCTATCCCGTCATTCTTGCTCCAGGAGGCTAAACTTGCCGATTGACCCAGTTCTTCTTGTGCATGGTGGAGCTTGGGCGATTCCTGATGACATGGTTGATGCGCATCTCAACGGCGTAAGAAATGCCATTGCAACCGGATGGCGGGTCTTGAGCCTGGGTGGAAGCGCTCTCGATGCTGTGGAAGAAGCCGTTGTGGTCATGGAAGATGACGAAACTTTTGACGCCGGGCGTGGCAGCTTTCTCAATCGGGAAGGGAAGGTCCAACTCGATGCCTTGATCATGGATGGAGCCACCCTGCGAGCTGGAGGCGTGGGTTGTGTAGAACATTTGCGAAACCCAGTACGCGCGGCGAGGAAGATTCTCAGTGAGAGCCCACATGTGTACTTTGTCAGCGAGGGCGCGGAGAAGTTCGCCGCCGAACACGGCATCCCGCTATGCAGGAATGAGGAACTGGTCATACCCCGGGAAATGCGCCGGCTGAAAGAATTTCAGGCACATGCCGCAGAGGAGAAACCGAACCTTTTTGCCCCCGCCATTTCGCACGATACCGTCGGTGCAGTTGCCCTGGACGTGGGCGGAAACATCGCGGCGGCGACTTCGACAGGCGGTACGCTGAACAAGGCGCCTGGACGTTTGGGAGACTCATCGCTGATTGGATGCGGGTGCTACGCCGATAACAAGACGGCAACTGTGTCGACCACCGGCTGGGGCGAGCCGATTATGAAACTGGTGCTGGCGAAGTGGGCGGCTGACCGAGTCGGAGCCGGAAATCTACCGGAGTGGGTGGCGCTAGAAGCAATCAACTATCTGCAAAGCCGGGTGAACGGTCATGGTGGAATCATTCTGCTGGATGCACGAGGAAGGTTCGGCATTGCACACAACACGCCACGCATGGCCTGGGCACTGAAAACGGTTCGCGAAGAAAGTTCTGGAGTCACCCGCTAACAGCAAGATTAGCTTACTAAACCAGTTCACCCCAGTAATTTACCTTGATTTCCCGCCATCGCCTGAGGTAAAACCAGCCGTTTGAATCTTCGCAAAATCTGTTTCGCGTTGCGGCCAGCCGACGAGGAGCGGAGCGGGGCTCGTCTTCTGACCACATGCCGGTCTATCCCAAGGGGGGAATTTATGAAACCAAGCAAGCTCGTGTGGCTGGGGATTTCATTGTTGTTGGCTTCGATGGGATTGGCCCAAAGTGTCGCCACAGGCGACTTGCACGTGACGGTCAAAGACCCTAGCGGCCAGCTCATTACAAATGCGAAGGTGACGGCAAGCAATCCGACCAAGGGATTGGAACGCACAGC
>Ga0187778_10003174_pt1 | contig 11085 bp, 7 predicted proteins | sample 1015_Q2_SP5_20_M_FD_132418 | JGI IMG/M metagenome (GOLD analysis project Ga0187778, IMG submission 132418) | Tropical peat soil microbial communities from peatlands in Department of Meta, Colombia - 1015_Q2_SP5_20_MG | ecosystem: Environmental > Terrestrial > Soil > Wetlands > Peat | place...
CATCCATCCCATTCACCTTCATCGTCACAGCTTCGAGCTCACCAATCTGGCGGGCACCTCCACCGCCGGTATACTGAAAGACGTCGTCATGCTGGGAGGCTATCAAGCTTATGAAATCGACTTCGTCGCCGACAATCCTGGTCCCACACTGTTTCACTGCCACCAGCAGCTCCACATGGATTTCGGCTTCATGACACTGTTCGACTACGTCTAGAAGGCCATGCACAAGGGGCGGCTCGAGGCGTTCAGTGACGGAGTGATCGCGATCCTGATCACCATCATGGTGTTAGAGCTGCGTCTCCCGAAGGGGCAGAGCTTGACGGATCTGCGTCCGACGCTTCCTGTGCTTTGCAGCTATCTACTGAGCTTCGTCTTCCTCGCCATCTACTGGAACAATCACCACCACTTGTTTCAGGCGGTGCAGCGGGTTAGCGGCAGCGTGCTGTGGGCCAACTCTCACCTGTTATTCTGGCTTTCGTTGGTGCCGTTTACTACCGCGTGGATGGGCCAGCAGGAGTGGGCCCCGTGGCCAATCGCGATGTATGGCATCAACCTTCTCTTGTGCGCGATTGCGTACTACATCCTCGCCCGCTGCCTGATCACGTACCACGGAAAGAACTCAAAGCTTGCGGTTGCGATCGGAAAGGACACCAAGGGCAAGATCTCGCTCGTTCTTTACATGTTTTCGGTTCCTCTTGCTTTTTATCACCCCTCTCTGTCCTATGTGTGCTTCATCACGGTTGCGATCTTGTGGTTCGTACCCGACCGGCGGATTGAGCGCGTCCTGGAGGTCGATGAGGGCACCCATTAGACGCAGGCATGGCACTTCATGGCGGATGTGTGCAGGCAAGAACCCGCGCGAACGGTCATGCGGACGAGGCGGGTCCTCACCTTCCTTGCCCACGTCGCTGCCGCTAATGTTTCCTCCCTGGGCTGCGAGATAGGCTGTTTAGCCGAATGGCGCCACAGAGTCCGCGCGCGAATTCTGATTCTGTCTCAATAGAAAAACCTCATTGCAACCGTCGTGGACCAGCTGCAATCTGAGAGCATGCCGGAGCTGCCGGACATCGCCGCTTACATCAGTGCACTGGAACTACGCATCATTGCCCAGCCCATTGAGCGGGTGCGGCTGACGAGTCCCTTCCTGTTGCGGACTGCACAGCCGACGCTTTCCAATGTGGAAGGTCGAGTGGTGCGCGAACTGCGACGAATCGGCAAGCGGATCGCGCTGGGCGTGGAAGGGGATCTCTGGCTCGTGCTGCACCTGATGATCGCCGGCCGGTTGCACTGGCGGGCACCGCAGGCCAAGCTGGCGGGCCGACAGAGTCTGGCAGCTTTTGACTTCCCCAGCGGCTCTCTCGTACTCACGGAAGCCGGAACCAAGCGTCGCGCGTCGTTGCATGTTCTTGCGGGCGAGGAGGGCTTGCGGTCTGTCGACCCCGGAGGCATCGATATTTTCGAAAGCGACTTCATGTCGTTTCGCGCTGCACTTACGGCCGAAAACCACACACTCAAGAGGGCTCTTACTGATCCGCGCCTTGTTAGTGGCATCGGCAACGCCTACTCGGACGAGATCTTGCACGCCGCGCAGTTGTCTCCGGTTGCGCTCACACACAAGCTGGGCCAGCAGGAGTGGGAAAGGCTGTTTGCGGCGACGCGAGAGACTCTAAACCTCTGGATCACCCGACTTCGCTCACAGGCGAAGGTGAGCTTTCCCGAAAAGGTGACCGCATTCCGCGAGGATATGGCGGTGCACGGACGCTACGGAAACGCTTGCCCGAAATGCGGAGAAAAGATTCAGCGAATTCGCTACGCGGACAATGAAACGAACTATTGCGCCCGATGCCAAACGGGCGGAAAACTTCTCGCCGACCGCGGCCTGTCCCGCCTATTGCGATCAGACTGGCCCCGCACACTGGAAGAACTGGAAGCGCTCAAACGCCGCTAAGCGCTAGCGAGCCCGGCAAGCCTTGTTCTTGATGCTCACATCTCTCGATAATTCAGCAACATCACTCCAATTAACACAAAGCACGCAGGCCAAATCCAGGACGGGATGGCTCTGTCTTTTTCGGGAAGTCGCAGCTCCAGCCAACGCGCCCATCCTGCAAAGACGGCGATGACTCCCATCGGCACGTGACTTAACTCCACCAGCAGGTTTTCCTTCACGTTGGTGATGGCGTGTGAATGCGTTAGCAATACCGCCCCGCCCAGCGCGCCCATGAGCGGGAACACCAAGGCCTGCGGATTGTTCTCTTTCTTCTGCTTGTGCACGCGCAGCTCGAAGACCCCGAAGCCCGCACATAAAAAGGCTGCGATTCGATGCTGGAAAGCCTCGGGATCGGCCCAGCAGGCCCAGAACCCTTTCCAGCCTACGGGCCAGCATTCACTGTCTGCTTGCAGATAAATAAAGACGGCGATGCCGATCAGCAGCAGCGGCCAATACTCTGCCCAGGAGGCCTTGCCGGTTCGCGCCAGCAGCGCGAGCAGTCCCATCGCCAGCACCACCAGACCGATCCAATGATGGTTTGCCTCCGACTCGATGGAGTAGTTGACCAGACGTGGGGCCAGCGGGAGGCCATCGACATTGTAGGCCAGCGCCTTAGCGGCTGGGAGCGCACCGCCGTCAGCATCTGCCACCTCCGCCACATATCGATACCTAAGCCTCGGCACAGTAGGTTTGAAACGTTGATAGATCTGACCCAGTGTTACGGTGTCACTAAGCTGATCGACCGCTGGGGGCTGTGACGTCAGTGATGCTGCAGTTAGAATCACGGTGATGCCGATGCCCACTTCCGCTTCGATCAAGCGGCGCAGTCGTGGTATCGCGTACTCCTTCGAGGTATTGCGGATCAACAGGAAGTTTACTCCACCCAACAACAGCAGTGCCCCGAGCATTGTCGCCTTCGCGGTTACCATCACCCCATACGCTGTTCCCAGCACAGCCGCCCACGATCCAATGTAGAGCACGCTCATCGCCGCACCGCTGATCACCAGGAAACCCACACTGATCAGTGCCATGCGCGAGAACCGTTCCGTCAGATACCACTGCGTTGTGAGATCCTTGGCGCGGTACAAGCCGAGGACCAAAAAGGGCAACCCTCCGACCCAGAAACCGGTGGCCAGCTCATGGATCGACGACAGGGTAATCAACAACGGCCGCCCCTCGAGTCGCGACGCCGCGTGATTGGTCATCACAGACGCGCCCATGATGACCAGCGCCAGCACCGGCAACGCCCATTTGGCGACCTGGCTGCTGTTGCGGGCCACCATCGCGGTCAGTAAAGCGGCGGTCAGCACAATCGTGCCCGAGATGAAAAAATTCGCACCGACGACCTCACCAAACTCGATGTCGGCCGTCGCGATCAGCACGGCCGAATTCACGTATAAGTACAGCAGCTGCACCACCGCCAAGCCCACCGCGCTGATACGCAGAAAGCGCCATGTGGAGGCTTGGACTCTGCCGATGCCCTCCTTAGACACCTCGGAGGAAGCCCGTGCGATCCAGAGCCCAAACAGTACGCCACCTAACAACAGCGATTGACACACCAGGGTGCCGGCGCGCAGCACTACTGAAAAGAAGGAGAACAGATTGACCAGCTTGAGCAGCATATGGCCCTAGTTTACGGTGAAGGGAATCTCCCCGTGGCTCATATGGCCATCGGATGCGAGCACCTGCCATTCCAGCTTGTACGCGCCGGGCTTCAGACCGGCCGCATGAGTCTGCAGGGTGTCGGGTGTGGACTGGCTGGCGAGGGGCAGCGTTGAAATTGTCCCGTCCGGCGCCACCAGGCGGACGCGCGAACGTACGCCATCGATGCGCACGTTAAATCGCAGGGTGATGTTGAGCTCAGGGCTCTTGACTATGGAATTTAGCTTTGGTGTCGAGTCCATCAGGATGGCGTGTGCCCAGCACATTTGTGTCGGTCCGGTGACCAACAACAGCAACCACAGGACCGATATCCGCCGATAAACAGGAGCAAGCATTTCGTTCCCCTCCAGAAAAGGCGACTGCGCCCGTCACCCAAGTCACAATTGTCCCACGGGCTCATGCCCACGGACACGGAAATCTTGCCTCCGAGCGTTGGCGCACAAGCTACCGTTTGTCGCGCTCAGCGCCGAGAATCGTCAGTCGAACAGCCAGGGGTTACTCATAGCGGAGAGATTCGGTCGGCTGAAGCTTCGAGGCCCGGTTGGCAGGGAGATAGCCAAAGATGAGCCCGGTCGAGCAGGACACGACGAACGCCAAAACGACGGAGATCCACGATATCGGCAGGGACACTACTTCTTCCGACGCGTCGGTCACACTGCCCAAGAGATCCGCGACGACGGGCAGACGGAGTAGAAAAGTGGCGCCCACGGGAACCAAAATGCCGATGATGATTCCGGCAAGCGCCCCGGTTCCGCTGATCAGAACGGCTTCGGCCAAGAATTGATACAGGATGGCAGTGCGCGGCGCACCGACCGCCTTGCGGATTCCGATTTCGTGGGTGCGCTCAGTTACCGTCACAAGCATGATGTTCATGATTCCGATACCGCTAATGACCAGCGCAATGAGCGCGACCAGAATGAGTAAAACCGTCAGGGCGCGCGAAATGTTGCGGGCGGCCTCGAGAATACTAGACAGGTTCCAGACCCGGTACTTTGCGCTGGGTCGATGCCTGGCCGCCAAAACGTCGGCAACGCGCTCGGTAACAAACGGCACATGTTCTGGGCTATCGGCCTGTGCGTAAAGAGTTTTGAAATAGTCCGTTCCTGTGTAGTCCTTCATCAGCGGAAACGGAACGATCGCGGACTCTGGCGTGATTTCGGTGAGCCCGAAAGTGGCTACGCGCTCTCGAAACACACCAATGACGGTAAAGCGAAGCTCTCCAACCGCAAGGCTTCTGCCCAACGGGTCGCCATCAGGAAACATGATCGAAGCGAGCTGCTCGGTGATTAGGCACACCTTGCTGCGCCACATCATGTCGTCCGGATCGAAATATCTGCCACGGGCGATCACGAGACGCCGGACCTCATTGAACCGTTCCGTCACGCCGACCACGCTGATGGGATGCACTTGGCCCGCAACGACAACGTCCATGCGCACGTCCGTCGTGCCCGCAGCCTCCTGTACTTGAGGAATATCTCGCTGCACAGCCTGGAGATCTTCGGGCGTGATTTGGTCTGCCAGGGCGGGGTTCTCCGCCGTACCCAGATTGATCAGTTCGGCTTGGACCAGGTTGGAGCCGACCGCCTCGATTTCGGAAATGATGTAGTGCCTGCCCGCCAGAGAAACCGTGACGACGAGTACGATGGACGCGCTTCCGATGATGACGCCAAGCATGGTGAGTGTGGCGCGTACTTTGTTTGCCTGCAGGGCCTGCAACGCAAGCTGGATAGTCTCCTTCCAAGCGGGCGTATTCAGCATCAGCCGTCGTTCGCTCAAGTGGGTTATGACACCTCGTGCGGAGTCCCGGCCATCTGACCGGAAGCAGAAACTAGCTTCGACCAACTAGGAAGGAGCGGAGGGCTCATCGGTGACAGAATTCCACAGAAATCGCCCCATGACAAACGAACTTCGTTCGAGCGACATGCAGTCGGAAACGGACACCATACACCTCTCCTAGAGAGACGAGCGCTATCTTGCTCGGCTTTAAGCGAAAAACCGCGGGCGGGTTTCGTGCGGGGCGGTGCCCTTCGTCGTGGCCGGTTCAGATCGGCAGCGCGCCTAGAACGGCTGCCATCCGCCACCGAGGGACTGGTACAGCTGAACGTAGTTCGCCATTTCGGCGTACCAGGCGGCTGCCAGGCTCAGTTCGGAGACGAAGTAGTCCTGCTCGATGATCAAAACCTCTAGAAAGGAAGTGACGCCACCCTGAAAGCGTACGTTCGCGAGGTTCGCAGCATCTTTGTAGGTGTTGGTTTGCTCCTCGAGCTTCTTCCGGAACTGCTGCGCTTGGTAATATCCGACCAGGCTGTTGGAAACGTCTCCGAAGGCGTTCAGCACGGTCTGCTTGTAGGCGAGCTCCGCTTCGTCGCGTTGGGCCCAAGCCAGACGATAGCCGCTCTTGATGCGGCCTCCTTCGAAGATCGGCTGAGCGATCTGGCCACCGACTGCCCAGAACGGAGCTGGGCCTGCCAGGAAGCCGGTAATGGCGGAGCTCAAGCCGTATTGCCCGGTGAGGGAAATCTGCGGGAAGAAAGCAGCCTTTGCAACCCCCACATTGGCGTTGGCGGCGACCAGATTCTCCTCGGCGCTCCGCACGTCGGGGCGGCGCTCGAGCAGCGTAGAAGGCAGGCCTGCAGGAATTTCGGCGACATGCGGCTGCTCGGCCAGATCAAGGCCTCGGGCGATGGGACCTGGGTTCTTTCCAAGAAGAATGCTGAGGTTATTCTCGGTCTGCTCCATCAGTTGCTTGAGGTTGATGACCTGTGCCTCGGCCTGCTCGACTAAGACCTGAGCCTGGTATACATCCATCTGGGAGGCGTCGCCGCCTTTGAACTTGACGATGTTGAGTTCCAGGATATTCTTGTCGGCCGCCACCGTATCGTTTGAGTAGACCAGCTGAGAATCGTACTGCCGCAGTAGAAAATAGTTCGTGGCCACGGACGAGATCAGTGTTGTCTCGACGACGCTGTGTCCATACTCCGTGGCGAGTAAGGTGGCACGGGCTGCCTCCGTAGCACGCCGGTATTGCCCCCAGAAATCCACAATGTAGTTTAGTGACAATGAGGCCGCATTGTAGAAGACCGCGGACGGATTGACCGGGCTACGCGTGTACTGAAGGCTGTCCTGTCCTCCTAGGCTTGGGAACTGGTTGGCTCGAACAATACCGAGGTTCGCGTTGGCTTCCAGAATGCGCGTCGCGGCAATGCGAATGTCATAGTTGTTTTTCAACGCTTCGTGGACCAAATCCTGCAACGTTTGGTCCCGGAACACGTTCTCCCATTGCATCTCCCCGAACGGCTGTCCAGACTGCGTTTGGCCAGAAGGGGTGGGGGGCGCACCCCGATACTGGACGGGCACCGTCACGTCGGGTCGCTTGTAGTTGGGGCCAACCTTACAGCCACACACCCAGACCGACAGCAGAGCGAGCGCACAAATTCCCCGCTTAGTCGTCATGGCCCGTTACTTCCAGGGTTGGCTGTGGGCTCTTGGCGGCGGCAGGCTCCTTTTTCCCTCCGCCAATCCAAATCCCAAATCGCTCTACCACGTCGAAGCTGACCGGAATGAAGAAAATGGCCAAAATCGAAGCAGCCAGCATACCGCCGATCACAACCGTGCCGAGCACCTGGCGCGAGATTCCGCCCGCTCCCGTCGCCACCCACAGCGGAACGCAACCGAGAATAAATGCAAATGCGGTCATCAGGATCGGCCGTAACCTAAGTCGTGCGCCGGACAGCGCGGCGTCAATCAGCGATTTCCCCCCGTCATACTCAAGCTTGGCAAATTCCACGATCAGAATGGCATTTTTTGCCGACAGGCCGATGAGCATGACCAACCCGATCTGCGCGTACACATCGTTCTCGAGTTGGCGGGAGTAGAGTGCGACAAAGGCCCCGAAGACGGCGATGGGAACCCCGAGCAGCACGGCGAACGGCAGCGTCCAACTTTCATACTGCGCCGCCATGATGAGGAAGACGACGAAGAATGCCAAGCCAAAAATCGTTGCGGGCTTCACACCCTGCGAAGCCTTCACCTCTTGGTACGACATGCCCATCCAGTCATAGCCCATCTGGGGAGGCATGGTCTTACGGAAAACATCTTCCAGTGCAGCAATCACCTGGCCGGAGCTGTACCCGGGGGCTGCCGACGCATTAATCTGCACGCAGTTGAACAGGTTGTAGCGCATGACAAACTCTGTACCGCTGCGCGGATACACGGTCGTCAAGGTGGCGAGCGGGACCATGTCGCCGGTCGCGTTCCGTACATAGAACTTGCCCAGGTTGTTGGCATTGGTGCGGAACTCACCGTCAGCCTGTACGTAAACCTGCCACTGTAGGCCAAAGCGGTTAAAGTAGTTCACCAGCGTGCCGCCCATGAAAGCCTGCACGGTTTCATAGAGACTGCTCAACTGGATCTGCTGCGTCATGGCCTTAGCGTTGTCCACGTTCACGCCTACCTGGGGCACGTTGAACAGAGCCGTGGTCATTAGACTGGCTAGCTCCGGGCGCTTGCGGGCCTCGGCCATAAACAACTGCGCATTGTTCACCAGGAAATCAACACCGCTGCCCGACCGGTCTTCCAGTACAAACGTGGCGCCCCCGGAAGTCCCAACTCCTGGAATTGCGGGCGGCGGAAAGGAGAACGCCACTCCAGCCGGAACTCTGGATAGAACCTGTTGCAAGTGGGCCTTGATCCCGTTGTAGCTGGTCTCAGGGGTCTTGCGTTCCTCCCAGGGCCTAAGCGACACGAAGTAGAAGGACGAGTAGGTAGCATTGACACCGCTCAGCATGCTGTAACCCATAATCGAGGTTACGTTTTCAACGCCCGGGGTCTCCAGAATGGCTCGCTCGACCTCTCTGGAAGCTTCCGAGGATCGCTGCAGGGAGAAGGCATTCGGCAACTGCAGTCCCGCATACAAATAACCCTGATCTTCATCGGGAAGGAAGCTTTGAGCGATATGCTTTCCAAAGAAGCCAGCAGCGACGGTTGCCAACGCCAGCAGCAGGAACGCCAACCATGCTTTGTGAATCAAATGCTGGCACCAATTTACATAGCCGTCGGTGGCACTACCAAATACGCGATTGAACCACCGGAAAAACGCCCCCAGTGGCCCGCGGGCCTCCTTCTTGGGGCGCAAAAGCATGGCGGAGAGAGCTGGGCTGAGTGTGAGCGCATTAAATGCCGAGAACAGGACAGAGATGGCAATCGTGACCGCAAACTGCCTGTACAGCTGGCCGGTAATGCCCGGAATGAATGCCGTGGGAACAAAAACCGCGGCCAGGATCAGCGCTATGGCGATCACAGGCCCGGAAACTTCCTCCATCGCGCGCACCGTCGCGTCATGAGGAGTCATGCCATGCTCGATGTGATGTTCCACAGCCTCTACGACCACGATGGCATCATCGACCACGAGGCCAATGGCAAGCACGAGCCCGAACAGCGAAAGGGTGTTAATCGAAAAACCCAGCAAGGGAAAGACTACAAACGTCCCAATCAAAGAAACGGGAACCGCCAACAGCGGAATCAACGTAGCTCTCCATCCCTGGAGAAAGATGAAAACCACGAGGATAACCAGAGCGATGGCTTCAAACAGGGTCTTGTAAATCTCGTGGATACCCGCGCTGACAGCCAGTGTCGTGTCCAATGAAACGGCGTAGTCCAGTCCCTGGGGAAAACGCTGCCTGGCTTCCTCCATCATCTTGAGAACGTTGTTTCGAGTTTCGAGTGCGTTGCTCCCAGCAGTCAAATAGAGGGCGATGGCGGCAGAAGGCTGGGCAGGCTTCAATGCTTGTCCCGGCTCCGGCGCCGTTCCCAGGCGTGCGTTATAGGAGTAGTACTGGGATCCCATGTCCACTCGGGCCACGTCTTTCAGGCGCAAAATGGAACCGTCGGGCTGCGCTCGAACCACAATCTGCCCAAAATCCTCCGCCGTAGGCAGCCGTCCGGGAGCCCGCACGTTGTAGGTAAACTGTTGGCCGGAGGGTACAGGCTCACCGCCGATTTGGCCGGCGGGATTGACCTTGTTTTGTGCTTTGACTGCATTTGTAATGTCGCTGACAGTGACCGCCAGGTTTGCCAACTTGTCGGGGTTCACCCAAATACGCATGGCGTACGGCCCTGCTCCAAAGATCTGGACCTGCGAAACCCCTTGGACACGGGTCAACGCGTACTGCAAATTAATGATGGCGTAGTTGGCTAGGAAGATGTTGTCGTAGGAGCCGTTTGGCGAGTAAAGGTTGAGCAACATAAAAGGCGCCGTTGTACCTGGCTGTACGATCACGCCTTGCGCCGTGACTTCACCGGGCAGTTGCGAGTTGGCCTGGCCGCTGCGCATCTGGGCAAGAATCTGATCGGTGTTGACATCGGTTCCTAACTGGAAATCGATGTACAGGCTCATGCCCCCGCCGGAGCTGGCACTCAGCGAGTACATGTAGTTCATGCCGCTTACGCCCGACATCTGCTGCTCGATCGGCGTGGCGACCGATTCTGCAATCGTAGTTGCGTCCGCTCCGGGGTACGTCGCCTTCACTTGGATCATGGGATCGGCGATGTTGGGAAACTGCGCCGTGGGCAGGCTAAGGATGGATACCACGCCAACCAAGACCATCAGGATAGCGATGACAATCGCGACGATGGGTCGATTGATGAAAAACTTGGACACGGTCAGTTGCTTTCCTGGGCTCCTGAAGAGACGTACGGTTTTGAGTTCACAGGAACTCCCGCTTTCGCGAACTCGGGATTCTGTGCGGCCTGTTGCACCTTGGCGTAGCCCTCGACGACCACCTTTTCGCCTGGCTTCAGCCCCTCGGTGATCACCCAGTCCGGTCCGCTGCGATCCCCGACCTTCACAGGACGGAACTGGGCCCTGTTGTCAGGTGTGAGCACCACGACCTGGTAATCCGTCTGCACTTGGATCACCGCCTTTTGAGGAACCAGCAGTGCGTTCTTGCGGTCGGCCGTGCGGATCCGGACCCGGCCGAACCCTCCCGGTCGCAAAATGGCGTCCTGATTCGGGAAGGCGGCGGCCAGCTGAATGGTGCCGGTCCCGGCGGTGATCTGCCGGTTTACGAAAATGATTTCGCCTTTCAACGGGTACGGCTTGTCATCAGCCGTGATGAACTCAGCCGAAATCCCGCTCCGGAATGTGCCACTGCGCAGGATTTGTGTAATTCTTGGCGCAGCAGCAAGATAGTCGCTTTCGGCGATGTTGAAGTAAGCCCATATGGGATCCACCTGCGACACCGTCGTCATCTTTGTGTTGGTGCCCACGAGGTCACCGATCTGCGAGTTGGCCACGCCGGCGATACCGTCTACTGGCGAATAAACCTTCGTCCATCCAAGATTGAGCTCAGCGACTTGTTGCTGTGCCTGCATGGCCACCACTTGCGCGTTCGCCGCAGCGTGGGCCGACAGGGCGTTGTCGAGCTGCTTTTGAGGAA
>Ga0187778_10003175_pt1 | contig 11084 bp, 12 predicted proteins | sample 1015_Q2_SP5_20_M_FD_132418 | JGI IMG/M metagenome (GOLD analysis project Ga0187778, IMG submission 132418) | Tropical peat soil microbial communities from peatlands in Department of Meta, Colombia - 1015_Q2_SP5_20_MG | ecosystem: Environmental > Terrestrial > Soil > Wetlands > Peat | place...
ATTCGTCAAAACACACCTTCTCCGAGCTTCCAATGCTGCTCCACATGAACCGTCTGTGGGACAGTTGGAGTGATTTAACCGAGATCGTAAAAAACGGTCCGGGTTCCGAACGGAGGCCTCCAAAGCAGATGGACATGGACAGCAGGCGGGCTTTCATCGGAGCGATGCACGTCAGCGGCAGGAGTTTGTCAGAGGAGATAGCCGGTTCTTTGGACTTGAGAGGCTACAAGAAGCTGCTCGACATTGGCGGAGGGTCGGGGACATATACCATCGCAATTCTAAACCACAATCCCCAGTTACAAGCGACTCTGTTTGACTTGAAAGATGTTATTCCGCTGGCGAGGGAGCGACTTTCTTCTGAAGGTTTACTCAATCGCGTCGAACTGATCGTCGGGAATTTCTACTCGGACGATCTGCCCGGAGGATGCGACCTGGCGCTGCTTTCTGCGATAATTCACCAAAACAGCCGCCAACAGAACCCGGAACTATTCAGGAAAGCCTATCGATCTCTGGAACCTGGCGGCATGCTCCTGATACGCGACCACATAATGGATGAACGCCGAACCTATCCTCCGGCAGGGGCGTTGTTCGCCGTAAATATGCTAGTCAATACCCAGGGAGGAGATACCTACACCTTTCACGAAGTCGCACAGGACCTCAAAGGAGTCGGTTTCACCGATGTCAGGCTCCTTCGCTCCGGTGAGAGGATGGATTGCGTTGTGGGAGCAGTTAAGCCCAAATGAATCCGCAGAACATCCAGGCGAGATCCGTCGTTTCGTCGTTTTAGTCTGTGCGCACCAGAAGATACACGCATACTCAAAACGACGACCGGTGTCCAAATCTCGATAATTGCTGTCTAGAAATCTTCGTGCCCAAGTGGTGTGCACACACAATAATCCCGCAAGATCGGATCACAGTTCAGTTTGGGGAATTCACCATTTCTTGGCTTCGTCAGGATCAATTTTGATTTGCGTTTCAGATTCGATCTTCTTTAATTGCTCGTAGGCTTTTGCAAAAATTTCTTCGTTGAGATTTCCGATCGTAAAACCGATTGTGTTTTCCAGATACCTTTGCAGATCAAACGCATTCCTGACCTCACGCGTCACTCCAACTTTTATATCGCCGCCCTTCACAACGCCAACCGTCACATCCTTTCCTTGAAATTTTAATCCGAGTCTCTTTCTTCCTCCCCATATGGCATATGCTACAATTGAAATGTCGTGTGTTCTGGTGTACGTGGTCAGAAGCCTCAGACAGGCGTGATAATCGTCGTGAACAGCAGCCCTCTTGGAGTCGACGTTAAATTCTCTGTTAGATGCGTCTGTGTTTTTTGCCATCCAATACAATCTTACGCTCGCATTGTACGCTTCTGACATCATGACAGCCTGACGAGCAGTGTATTATCCCGAGCTATATGTGAAAAGCTTGATTCTCCGTTGTGTGTAGGTTCGCTAGTGCGCGTACACACTCGAGAATCAGATTTCGAGTTCCTATAACGAGTAACCACTCTTAATAGAGCCGTTCTCCTTCACCGACAGTCAGTTAGGTATACGGACTTAAGCGAACGTCGTACCGTAACCATTCGTGTTGGCGTCTGACTTTTCTCCCGAAGAACTAACTCAACTAAATGAGATGAAACCAATGTGTACTCTAAGAACTAACCTCGTGAAAAACTGTAGAAAATGCCAATCTCCTTACAGGACCCAGTGTGGCCTGCGTAGAAGGGCTCCGACCAAGAGATTCTTCGACAATAAGGCAAGGAAGTCGCTGTAATGTCGGGTTCGGCGGGTAAAGATGACAGAACACCTGAACAGATTGCTTCTGCCAAATTAATCTACGAGATTTGTTCTAAGCGAGAACATGGAGAATCGTGGGATTCGATTGCGACATGGCTGAAGACCACGCTCTGAAAACCCGTCAATTTTGATTCCTGCGACGACGAAGCGGATACTCTATCCTACACTGGACGCGTAGAGGGTCTATGAGGCAACTTGATTCACTGTAGCGGCATTGTAGTATCCAAGTTGGAAGAAGGCGGTGCCGTTGGCTTGAAGGTCGACGGGGTCGGTTGTGGTGATGTGGTCGCCGTGGTGGGGGTCGACGAGGTTGCGGTTTTTCGTTAGAGGTGCAATATTGCAATAACCAATGGATGGGATGCATTGTCAACGACGGGACAACAAAAGGCTGGCATGACAGGCATTAGGGAAACTACTTCTCCCCTCCCCACTCTTGGATCCGTGGTCTACACCGCTTCCATACTTTGCTGTCTTTGAAGAAGTGTGGTGCGGGGGCGGGGATTTTGGCCCCAGTTTACTAGTAACTCTTATCTAAGTCGTGAGGCCGGTGGGATGCATACCCAACTGGGTTAACAGCTCTATTCGTAACCTTGTTCAGCGGACAACGTACCAACCAGAGCTTCCGCAAGCGCTCGCTCATTTGCGTCTTCGTTTCAGTAGATTGACCGAGGCAGCTAACGCTGAGAACGTTGTGAGGGCTGTGAGGGCGCCCTTGAACTCTGGTACCGGTATATTGCTCGTTGTCGTTAGTGATGATGAGGCATTTGCATTTCCGGAGACCGTCAATTGTACCGTTTCGAATGTTGACGTTGCCCAATTGGGAAAGGACATACTGGGAAAGCTCGTGAAGTATAGCCTCGGGGCCGCGTCTGCAATTGTGGGGTCACCCGTTTCTCCGAGCAGGGTGGGAGCATAGAGCGTGTATCCGATCTCGACGTAGCCTGACCCTATGGGCTCAGACCAATTGATCAGATTATAGGAGGCACGTATTCTAACACCACCTTTTGACTGGTAGGCTACCAAGTATCCGTTGAAGCTACTGTCGTAGATGACTGACGGTTGCGATACCCAATCGTCGGTCCAGAGCGGAGCGTAATCTCCAGCTTTGCCTGTTTGGCCCGGTGTATCGCTGGTTGCGGGTTGAGTCCAGGGGTCCGGTTCAGCGCGATCATACTTATGGAATAATGTGGCGACCTGAGTCGCGTTACCGGACAGCGCAGCTTGCACAACTGCTTCGTAAGGCGCACGTGCCACACCCATGCAGGAGTTATTTGCGCATGCACCCTGCAAGCCGAGTGCGAGGTCGGTGTAGAACAGGTAGAAGTAAGCGCTATCAGGGTTGGAGGGTGGGTTCGGTAAGTGGTTTCCGTTCGCGTCGGCGACGACCAGTGAACCCGTTCCGACAGCCATATTCCTACCCCCACCCTCGAAGGCAGAGAGAGGGTCGCTGGGTTGCAGGATCTCCCCGATAACCTTGAACGTCTTCCCACCGTCGGTTGAAACCGCTAAACCCAGCGATGAGTAGAAGCAGGGCACATTGTCGCATTTATGATCCGACGTCATCGGATTCTGCCACCACTCTTCTGCATGGAAGGGCATCAGCCATCCGGTCTGGCCGTCATAGGTGAATTGCACCACTTGGCCTCCGCCAGAGTAGTTCTCATCAAACGACCAACCTGATGGACCATCCCCAGGGCCAAAAAGCCTAGTACAGCCGTTGCTCCCAGTAATCTGATTCAACGTGCCGGTAAATAGGAAGGCACCCCTCGCGTTAGGCGCACCGGAGCAAGTTGGACCGCCTGCAGCACTTCCATAGAACTTGTAATTCCCACCGCTGGCTGGAATCGCGCCGAAGGTGCCGTCAGACGGGCTCCATGCAAACCCGAAATTCTCAAGTTCACTGTGGGTCGCGAAGGCCGCGGGCTGACTCAATGCAACACTAATTACCGGCGGGTTCGACGCCAACAACTCGTTAGGAGATGAAACTGCGCTCAAAACTAACATGCAAAGAGCACATAGAATTAATAAACGAAACCGGCTCATCGCTCGCCATACATTCCAAGCAGAGAGCGGCAAATAACTCGGGATTTCGTGTGTGAGATGACTCCGTCCGTGGCCCATAGCCGATGTCGGTAAAGGGCCCAAAATCGGTATCGGTTAAACCGGGCAATTACGTCTCGAAACAAGCCGTAATAAGCAAGAATCTCGCCGGTAACGGTACGTTGTCGGTTGATTTTTTAGGCTTTCTTATTTATCCAGTCTTTGAGAGCCATTTCTATGGCGGCGCTAAGATCGCCTTTCTTGCCACCAAGTCTCTTCACAACCTCCAATCGCAGTCGCCGCTCTACCTCGTCTGAGATCACAATGTACAGTTTACCCAAATCCGGCTTCGCTCTTGTTACACATTTGTGGACATTATTCTTCCCGACCCGGTTTCAGCAATCTTTCCAATAAGGTCAGGGAGGATTTGGTGGCCACATTTAGCACATTTCCACGTCTTATCGTCAGGATACTCATGCTGACAATGAAATCTACCCGTCGATTCCTTCATGATACTTGCCATGATTATAATCGAAGCACGACGCGTTCCACGCCTATGATAAAGGAATGCTTAAACACCCAAAACGGAACGAGACGCAGAGTAACGCGTCGTTTAGTAGGTGAGGGCGCGGCAAACTTTGGTGTTCAAGGTCTAGTTTTAGGAATGTCTACATATGACACATCGCATTCGCTTAGTGCTCAACTTTAGCTGGAAATGTCACGTTTAGCCGAACTCACAATCGAAAACAACCAAGAGATCGAGCGATTAAAGAACGTAGCCATAAACCCTCGTTGGGCGTCGGACGAAGGAGCCCAGATAACTGCGATTGACGTAATCGCCACTTACGGAATTCTAGCTATCCCAACCTTACTTGAAATCAGCCAACGGGTAGGCGGACTAACACGAGTACACGCGCTTGATTGCATGACCAAATTGGAATCTACAAAAGGGTGAAGCGAAAGATGATTGTTGGCGAAATACAATCATGTGGTAGAATCCTAAAGTCCATCGTGCAGTTGGAAACTCGAGACCACAGGTTCGAAGACGATTCGGACGGCTTTATTGTGACTGGTCAAAGTCTACAGTTCGAGTGTAAGAAGGAGAGGCGAAGAAAGAGATGACGATGGCGACAGGTTTTGATGAGTTCGGCGGCAGAATCCGTGACTTAGTTGAACGCGAAAATGAGTGTGATGACCTGTTCGGAGAAATTAAGAATGGCAACGGAGAAAACTCTCTGCGGTATATTGTACTGAGAGATGCTTGCAAAGAGTTGAAAAAAGGCATTTTCAGAAGCGCCAGGTTGGCAGGATTAACGAGGGAAAGCATCAACATGGAGATCAAGAAAGTAAGACGCGTGACGATCGGTAGTCACGCGAAACAGACCTAGGAAGAAACAGCATAATCAACCGATCTCTGACAAAAGCCTGGATTCGTATCTACATCCTTTCATAGGGAGCGCTCTGAACGGTCGTTATTCGTCGTCAATTTAGTGTGTGTGGCACTAGTGGCGTGCACACTTTCTATGGAGGTTCGTGCACCCTAGGATTTCTGTGATTGCACTGTGGAAAATGTGGACGATCCGCGCCGCGCACCCCTGAGCCAATGAGAGAGGAGCTAAGTGGAATAAGTGGAAACACGTTTATGACAATCTGGTGCCAATCTTTCGCTCTAAAGGATTCCGGTGAACCGTACTGAGCAACTACGCAGTCTGCACATGCGATCGGAATCTAGCGATCAATAAATCTTCAGTGAATTGCCAACTATGCGGAGGCCGAATGCTAACCTCCCAACCCGTACAGGAGGCCCACAGCCCATTTCCCGCTCAAGGACGACGTTTACGCGAAAACCCTGATGTGTAAGTTAACTGTAATTGAGGTGCTTGAAAGATGCAAGGCATACCTATCCCAGAACCTGAGATTGGTATTCTCGGTCCGTTTCAAAAACACCCACGCAGGATTCTCCGCTATATGCGACGTAACAGGGCGAGGGCGGTTTACAGTCGTGAGTTCTCAGGCAAGAACCTTGCTCCAATCATTCTGCTTCACTTGCGACCGCAACCCTCAACCCGCACCATGAAAGGCATCAGGGACTTAGTGAACGTTCTCAACCATGAATACCTTCACTGGGTACTTGACAAGTACGAACAACCGGCCAGCACGTGTCTAGACCATCTCACCGATTCACAGCTAGGAGTTAAAACGTGAGCACTGCGTCGGGTGTGACGAAGAGGAAAGTGTTGTGCTGATGAAAGTCTCTACAACAACGGTCATTGGCGTAGTTTGTGGTTTGGTCGTCGGTTTAATCGGGCTTGGTCGAGCTAATGGCGTTAGTACTGATCTGGCGAATGTTGCGCCGAAGATTCATCAGTACATGCTGTGGATCGTGCTATTGTCCCTACTCGTACCGTTAGCTGATTATTTTGTGTCCACAGGTTTGCCTGCATCGGTTGTTGGTTACGTGACACGTTATCCATTTCGCCATGTAGCCGGGTTCTTCACGGGGATCGCAGTAGGTTTACTCGCTCTAATCATCTTTGCACCACAACTGTTTCAGACTGTCATTTAGACACCGAGCGCGTGCAACGATTCACTTGGACGAATCATCCTATCGACAATCGTCGCTTCACCATGGTGCTCAGCGTCTCTGAGAATGGACCTGTCTTCAGAATTAGTCAGATAAATCCTCAGAACAGCCGATGCGTATATGGTTACGCCACCGCTGTTCCGTCGTACATGTACTACACGTTTTTCGTTGCCCGTTGGTATTTGACGATTTTTGTGCCGCCGCAGGTTAGGCAGACGGCTAACCCCTGTTTCGGTAACCCTCTTTCTGTAACCATAAAGCGTGTTCGAGTATTCTGGCGTTATTTTCTGGAGGTACGGGGAGTCCTAAGCTGCGGATCGTCTTCAGCAATGTACACATCAATATCTCTCTCTTCGAGGCACGCCTTCATCAATTGCATGATGGGGCCATCAGAAAATGAGTAGCTGATGAAGGCCTGCACTGATACTTTCCCTTCTAGACCACGAGAGCTCTTGGATCTCTTGAATAATCATTCTGTGTCAAATTGCCACAGACCTAGGGTTCTTAGGACATCGGCTGCACTAATGGATTCGCCATTAGCCAATCTTTCAATAAGTTGAGACTCAAGATCGCGACTCTCGTCACCAAGTACCTCACATATCACTCCTTTCGCTGATAATTCGGCCAAAAGTTTGCGTCGATGCCCAAGGCCTCGATAAATCAGGATTTTCTTCGTGGGATTCGCCTCGTGGAGCTTAGTAACCTGTTCGGCCAAAGAGACATCGCGACGCGCGTTCATGTCGGCAAATTTCATCAAGGCCCTCCATTTGCAATTGATAGCATTGATACGGTCGGGTCTCTGCGCCATATCATAGGCAAGAGAATCGAGATTGCTGTAATCGACAAATTCACTCTCGGTCACAGGAGACCTCTCTAGAACTAGTTCTTTCCGTGAATTATAGAAGACTCTGAATAAGGCTAGGTCGCCTTGAGGATAGGTCGCGAGCATGGTCTCCGGCGTTATATCTCCTTGAGAAAGCTTCATGAAATCACCTTCGTACACACCTAGTCGGTCGTCTCTAGTGTTGTATTCCATTACTAAGATATCGTGCTTGGCCAGCAATCTGTAGAAGTTATCATCAAAAGTTTGAGGGCCATGAGCGCGAAATAAGATTGTGACAGGCGCATTCATAAAACCACAAGATCAGTCTGATGTTCTTCTGACATCTTCGGAGAAGTCGATGCTGGTACTTTTTGTGACGCCAAGGCGATTGCCATGGCTTTGAGCCTAGTCCTTACAAACTCCCTGAATTCTGGGTCGACAGCAAGCCAATCCATTACGTAATCGGTCTTAGATTCCTCATCATGCATTAGCACAGCTGTTCTCACGTCTAACGGACAACCACAACGTGAACAGAAACCACTGGTAGGAGAGTTGACTTCCTGACAGCGCGAGCAAGTTTTCAGTCGCAGCTTGTGCTCTTCGTTGTTCACTTCATCTTCAGTCTTTATGCCATTCAGCTTGAGTAAGGCGTTGTCTATGTTCCGGCCTGACAAGTGCACGTAGGTTGACGCCATTTTAGAATCGCCCACCCAGCCTAAGTATTCCTTCATCTGAGCTTCTGTTAGGACGTTAGCGAGGTTCGAGGCTCTCGCATGTCTGAAAGAGTGAGGATTAACACGCTTGCTTACCTTGGCCCTCTTAGCCGTGACGGATAGCATCTTTCTGAACGCGTAGTACTCTAACGGCTTAGTTGAACCAGCGGATTCGAAACTGGTCCATAATGGAGCCTCGGGATCAAGTCTCGTTGGATGGTGGTTCAACCCTTCCGACAATGCCTTCGCTGAAAAGATTATACGGATTCTACGGGGACCAGTTTTCCCCTTCATAATCATAACCGCTCCGTGCGTATCGAATTGCACGTCACCCAGTTTGAGCGGAAGTATCTCCCCTACTCTGCATCCGGTCTCGTACAAAACGAGTATTAACGCGCGATCTCGTTGGTTCTGACAAGTTTTGGCTAGTTTCTTGATTTCGTCTTCTGTTAGAAGATGTTCAGGGAGGATTTTGTGATAATTGTTCCGCCTGGCTTTGATCCACTTCACTTCAACTGGATAATCGTCTTCAGTGTTTCTCAGCCACTTGTAAAATCTCTTGATGCATTGCTTCTCAGAGAGTTTTGTATCATAGGCCGTGTTTTGTTTCTCTAGTTCTGACATAACTCGAATCATGTCAGTCTTGCTTGTGCGTCTGAATTCTTTGCCTAGAAGGGCGGAAAGTTTTCTTAGAACGTAGGTGTATCGCACTTGTCTTGGTACGCTTAAGCCTTCGGCTCGAATATATTCAAGGAACAGGTTGATCTTCTTACGATTAGCATCGAGCACTTGCTTGTCATTTTCTAGGTTTCTGAGAGCTGCCGTGAGTCTCTGATCGTAATGGTGAATGTCAGAGGCTAATTGCTGAGTCATGGCTGAAAATTTTCAGACGGGCCGATATAAGTAAGGAAGCGTACTGAACCTTAAGTTTGGTGCGGGGGAGGGGATTCGAACCCCTGAACCCCTGCGGGACAGGAGCCTTTGAACACACTCTCGATGAGTGTTCAGTCCTGCGCTCCCACGGGCGACTGGCGCCCTCTTTGACCTGGCTTGGCTTTAGGGAGATTTTCGGTAATCTTACCCCCGCATCCAGGCCTCAGGATTGACCCGTGAGGGACCACGACTTGTCGCGTTTGCTAATGTGAAAGCTCTTAAAGATTGTCGCATCAACCTTCAAAAAGGCAAGAAGCAACCACAAGGGCGGGCTCGTGGAACCAAATGAAGTTCACTTACGGAAAGAAACAGAGCGTCGACAGCGTTGAATTGGACAACCTCTTCACTGACCTTCGGAGCGTGCTGCAGAAACATCCGTTAGTTCCAGCCGCGAACATAGACGATCTGGTCTCTGAATGGATCAACGATCTGCTATTCCTCGCGGGGAAGATTACGGAAGACGAGTTGAAGGAGGCTATGGAGAAGTTCGAAACGGCAGAAACGGCTCCGGAAAAGTCGGCTGGCGGTGCGGCTGAAGTCGATGAAGACGATGATGAGGACGACGATGACGACGAAGAATAATGATAAACCAAACTAGTTCCACTCGCATGCGACACGCCCACTTAGTCAAGTAATGGGCAGAATCCTGCCTCGCCACGAGCAAGAGAACATTCGGTAAGGCATGGTGGCTATTGCAGAAGGTGGGATCCACCTTTCAGGCCGGGTGCGAGCCACCCATCCATTTGAAGTACGCAGCAACAGATCCTAAGTAGGTACGTACAACCAAAGCGAAAGGTGCGTGCCTTTGAGAGTTTGTCGTCGACCAGTCGTATCCGCGAGATGGGCGCTGGGCTGAAAGACCGGGACTGTCGCACGGGGCTTAGGAGATTGAGCTAACGACGATATAGTTAGTCGGGCATGAGGCTCCGTTCGAGGCGGTGTTGTAGCCTTGGTACAGTTGCCCGTTCACCGTTATCCAGCTGCCGGGTTGTGGGGTGCTTGACGGCAGGTGCTGCAGCGTATAGTACTCGATCACATCGCCTGTAGCATAGGATGGGTAGGGATTGCTAGTTGTGGATACTGCGAGTAGCGTGCAGCCGTTGTTGGCTTGATAGAGGTAGCCGGAGCATGTGACGTTTCCATAATTGCCTGCGGGTTGGCAGGCGGGCGATTGAACATAGTAACCCCGGTAGTATCCGTTATAGTAGCCGCTATTGTAGTACCCGTAGTATCCCGGGTAATTGTAGTAGTAGCCCGGATAGTTTCCATACGAAGGATAGCAGCCATAGTAACCGCACGATTGATAGTTCCCGTACCCCGAGCCGCTAGGCTGAGAATTCGTGACGGTCGTAACGCCCATAACTGTGTTGGCGGTCGTCAGGGTCTGCGTCTGAACCAAGAAGAGACTCTGAGTATTCGTTACGAATTGCTGTTGAGTAACTGTCACTGCGTTATGGTTTAACGCCATGTAACCCGCGAAACCCAAGCTCAAGATGGCGACCAACGCAAGTCCGACAAGGACCGCGGCGCTCGACTTGCCCCTGCCTGGATTCGCGGCTTGATTCGGTGGGCTGGCTTGCGTCATCTGTCTCGTTCTACGTCCCATCATCGAGTGGGGTTAAAGGTTGTTCCACTCGGTGGAATGAACGGAGTCAGTAGCGTCTAGTGTTTTCGTTCTGCGATAGAGATTGGCAGGCCATCCGGGTCAAGGCAAACGGCTAGCTTGATGCCCTCTTCTCCCCGATCCGTGGGCGGCATGATGAAAGTGATTCCTTTCTCTTTCAGTTCTTTGTACTTGCTCTCGAGATTGTCGACGAAGAACCCAATCGAGGCCGTCCCGGCATCCCGCTCATGGGTGTGGCCCGCGGTACCTCCGCCATGAAGCGCCAACACCGTCGTTCCAGTCTCGAACTCACTCCAATCCGGCGACTCGAATCTCAGTGCGATACCCAATTGATCTCGGTAGAATCGAACTGATCGATCCATATCGGACACCATGACCATTACATAGTCAACTTGTTTGAACATGGAGCCCACTACGGAACCCAGAGGCTAATCCGAAATTTCAACATTCATGCTGGATACCTTAGCGTCGCGCTAACCGTGGCGGAAGCATGAACATTTCTTTGCTCTATGGGTAGAACATCCGAGTAGTCTGTGGTCTCTGCAACCGCATATGATACACTTTGTCACCA
>Ga0187778_10003176_pt1 | contig 11082 bp, 12 predicted proteins | sample 1015_Q2_SP5_20_M_FD_132418 | JGI IMG/M metagenome (GOLD analysis project Ga0187778, IMG submission 132418) | Tropical peat soil microbial communities from peatlands in Department of Meta, Colombia - 1015_Q2_SP5_20_MG | ecosystem: Environmental > Terrestrial > Soil > Wetlands > Peat | place...
ACCTCGAGGCCCAAGGCGCGCGCATTCTGGAGAAAGACCGCGACGAGGAATGACGCCGCCCGGATTGCGCTTTTCGCAAGCAGCTCTCGGATGCCAGCGGTTTTACGCAACGCGGGCCGCGGCGCTCGCGGCCAAGAAGACCGCTCGCGCGCAAGCCGCGTGGCCTGCGGGAACCGACGCAACGACGCTGTCCTCGCTCGCCTCGCTGTGCCACAGCGGAGGCTGATTTCCTCATGCCGGCGGGGACATCGATCGACGCGCGAAGCGTGTAGCATCGTGTGGCCCGCGTTTGGCACTTCGGCCGGCGCGGCCAGCGGCATGGGCGAGCGCGGAGACGAAGCAAACGGCTGGGGCGCGGACCTGCACGTCATGATCCATGGCCGAGTTCAGGGCGTGGGTTTCCGCGAAAGCATGGTTCTAGAGGCCGTCGAGCGCGGCGTCTCGGGCTGGGTGCGCAATCGTCTGGGAGGCACCGTAGAAGCGGTACTGCGCGGCGCCCCGCAGAACTGCGCCGAACTGCTGCGCTGGGCGCATCGCGGGCCGCGCGCGGCGCGCGTTGTGCGTGTCGACGTGCGCACGGCAAGTCCGCAGGAGTCCGAGCTCGTGCGCGGCCGCTTCGAGCGTCTGGAGACGCGCTGAGGCGGCCGCGATCGGGAATCCACCCATGAACGATGGCGCGATCGCGCGCGCACCGGCTTCCGCCTGGCCGCTGATGCTCGCCACCGCGACCATCCTGCTCGTCACGACGGGAGCTCGTCAGTCGCTCGGCCTGTACATCACGCCGCTCAAATCTTCGACCGGCTTGAGCGTCGCCGACATCAGTTTGGCGTTGGCCGTCGGACAGTTCGTATGGGGCGCGTCGCAGCCGTTTTTTGGGGCCATCGCCGACCGGCACGGATCGGCGCGCGTCATCCTCGCCGGCGCTTTCATCCTCGCGCTGGGATTTGCGGCAACCCCCTTCGTGCATACCACGGCGGGCCTGATTTGGACGCTGGGCGTGCTCAGCGCGGCCGGCGCCGGAGCTGGCAGCTTCTCGGTGCTGATCGGCGCGACCGCGCAGCGACTCGCCCCGCAGCAACGTGCTTTTGCCGCGGGGTTCATCAACGCCGGCGCAAGCCTCGGACAGTTCGTCTTTGCGCCGTTAAACGAGCTGCTGATCGTTTTGTACGGATGGGTACACGCCATATCGACAATGGCGCTGTTGATGCTTTCGACCTTGCCGCTGGCCTGGTGGCTGCGCGGCGCGCCCGCCACGCCGGTTTCGAACACCGCGATAGCTGCCGGCGCGGTGGCGCAGCCGGGTCTGCGCCGGCACCTGTCAGAGGCGGCGCGCCACCCAAGCTACTGGTGCCTGCACCTGGGGTTTTTCACATGCGGCTTTCACGTCGCCTTTCTTGTTACGCATCTGCCCGGCGAAGTGAACCTCTGCGGTCTGGGCGGTTCCATCGCCGCGGCCTCGCTTGCGATCATCGGGCTGGCCAATATCGCAGGCAGCCTCGGTGCGGGGTTCTTGGGCAACCGCATGCGCCTGAAATGGCTGCTGTTCTGGGTCTACGGCACGCGCGCGCTCGCAATCGCGGCGTACTTGGCCGCGCCTCGGAGCGCGCTCACCTTCTACCTTTTTGCCACGGTGCTCGGCCTGACGTGGCTGTCGACCGTCCCGCCGACGGCTGGTCTGGTCGGAAAGCTCTTTGGCACCCGTTACCTCGCGACCCTTTTCGGCCTGACACTGCTATCACACCAAATTGGCGGATTTTTCGGTGCCTTTCTCGGCGGCCAGGCGATGGCGCGGTTCGGTAACTATTCGTGGATGTGGTACGCCGACATCATGCTGGCGCTGGGCGCGGCGTTCATCAACTTGCCCATACGCGAAGAGCGCGTGGCGCGCACGACCGTGGTGCGCTAACTCGGAGGATTCGCGCCCCCGCTTTCATAGTATGGTGGCGGCCGAACGCCCGACACGATGCCGCAGTACGTGTCAAGCGCGGGCGGAAAACCCCAAAACAATGGCGACGGCTCGCCGAGGAGTCAAATATGGTCGGATATGTTCTGCTGGGTCTCATCGCGGCAATCGTGGTCTGGGCCATCGTGGCCTACAACGGACTGGTGGGTCTGCGCAATCAGGTCAAGAATTCCTTTGCCCAAATCGACGTGCAACTGAAGCGTCGCTACGACCTCATACCCAATCTGGTGGAAACCGCCAAGGGGTACATCAAGCACGAACGCGAAACCCTCGAGGCGGTGACCCAAGCGCGCAATTCGGCGCTCAACGCGCATGCAAGCGCCGCGGCCGATCCGACCAACGCCGAAGCGGTGCGGCAGCTGGGAGCCGCGGAGCAGGCCTTGCGCGGATGCCTGACGCGCTTTTTTGCCGTTGCAGAGGCCTATCCGGACCTCAAGGCCAACCAGAACATGCTGCAAGTAAGCGAGGAGCTGACGAGCACGGAAAACAAGATCGCCTTTGCGCGTCAGGCGTTTAACGACGCGGTTATGAGCTACAACACTGCCTCGGAGCAGTTCCCCGGCAACCTTGTTGCCAATGCCTTCGGGTTCAAGGCGGCCGAGCAGCTGGCGGCAACGGAATCGGCCGAAGAGCGCAAGGCGGTTCGAGTTCAGTTCTGACGGCTCCGCAGTGAACGCGACTGCTGCGGTGCGCGCGCGCCGCGCGGCTCATAGCGCCAGGGCGACGACGTGGCAATGAACTTTTTCCAGAACCAGGAGGCTGCGCGCCGCTCCAGCCGCGTGCTCATTGCGCTATTTGCCGTTGCCGTCGTCGCGATCGTGGTCGCGGTAAACGCAGCCTTGGCGCTGATCTATTTTTCCGTTCTCGCCCGACACGGTTCCTGGGCGCGATACGGATGGGGCGCTCTGCCCAACTATTTTTTTGAAACGACCACAGCCGTTGTGCTGCTGATGATCGTGGGCGGCACGATCCAGCAGATCCTGGAGCTGCGCGCAGGCGGAGACGCGGTCGCGCGGATGGTGGGCGCGCGCGCAGTGCAGCCCGATTCGCGCGAACCGCTCGAGCGCCGGCTGCTCAATGTGATCGAGGAGATGGCACTGGCCTCGGGAATCCCGGCACCCCGCGCCTACGTTCTGGATGGCGAAAGCGGTATCAACGCATTTGCTGCGGGCCTGCACCCGGCCGATGCGATCGTTGCGGTAACGCGCGGCGCGCTCACCCGCCTGAACCGCGACGAGTTGCAGGGGGTGATGGGCCATGAGTTCAGCCACATCCTCAACGGCGACATCGGGCTGAACCTGCGTCTGATCGGCGTGCTGCAGGGCCTGCTGCTGCTCGCCCTTTTCGGCCGCTTCCTCACTTCGATAGGCAACGCGCGCGGTCGCTCGCGCGATTCGGCCACCGGATTGCTGCTCCTTGCCGGGGTTGCCGTTCTGGCCATTGGTTCCATCGGTGTTTTTTTCGGACGTCTGATCAAGGCCAGTGTGTCGCGTCAACGCGAATTCTTGGCCGACGCAAGCAGCGTACAGTTCACGCGCAACCCCGATGGCATCGGCGGCGCATTGCGCAAAATCGGGGGTCTGGGCGGGCAGGCCGGCGGTGCCGTGGAGCACCTGCACGCCGAGACCCTTTCGCACATGTTCATGGCGCCCGTCAGTCTGTCTTTGGCCAGCGGCCTGCTCGCCTCGCATCCGCCGCTGCTCGAGCGGCTGCGCCGAATCTACGGCCACGCCGTCGAGTACCTGGCGGCGCCGGAGTTGCCCGTTGAGCCCGCGCCATCGCAGTCCGACGCAAAGCCGCTCGAATACGAGCCGGTTGCTGCAGCCGACGCAGCCCGGGCGCTCTCAAGCCCGCTGACGGGGGCCCTGACCGCGCCCGCACCTTCGGGCGTCGCGCCGGCTGAGACCCTGCACGTCACGATCGGAACGGCGCCCCGCGGCGCGATGTCCTTTGGCGCAAACCTCTCCGAGGGGCTCGACCGCGTCGGGCTGCGGCCCGCCCTGGCCGACGCCACGCAAAGCCAGTTGCTCGTGCTCGCCATGCTGCTCGACACCGAGCCGCAGGTTCGTGCGCGCCAGCTCGCCGCGGCCGTGGAACATTTTGGTGCTGGCGCAGCTGCGCAAATCGAGCGCCTGGCGCAGATCCTCGCGGGCCTGCCGCCGGGCTGGCGGCTGCCGCTGCTGGACCTGTCGATGCCCGTTTTGCGCACGCTGACCTCGCCGCAGCGCGAGGACCTGCTGCGCCTGGCCAACACGTTGATCCGGGCCGACGGGCGGGTCACCTTGGCCGAGTTTTTGCTGTTTTCGGTGCTCAAGCGCCGGCTGCTGCGCGCCAGCGCCCCGAACGGTCCGGGCCGCGCCCTGCGCCTGGGCGATGTGAGCGCCGAGGCCGCCGTTGTGATGTCGCTCATCGCGTGCGTGCGACTGCCGCACGATCCCCAGCGGGCTTTTGACGCCGGTAAAGTCTTGTTGCCTGCTGCGGGAGCGCGCATCGCGCAAGAGGCGCTCGGGCTGGCACAGGTTTCGGCCGCCTTTGACCGTCTCGCGCTGCTCGCGCCGCTCGAAAAGCCGTTGCTCATCAAAGCCTGCGTGGCCATCGCCTTCGTCGACGGCGCCTCCCACTGGAAGGCGGCAAGCTGCCTGCGCACGCTGTGCGCGGCGCTGGACTGTCCGCTGCCGCCGCAGGTCGAATCCGCCCCGTAGCGGGGTGCGCACGCGCGCCAACAGCGCCGTAGGCCGCCCAACCCACTCATGGCACCCATTTTGCGCATTGCGGGACTGAGCAAGACCTATTCCTCGGGTCTGCAAGCGCTCAAGGCCATCGACCTTCGTATCCACAAAGGCGAGATCTTCGCCCTGCTCGGCCCCAACGGAGCGGGCAAGACGACTCTGATCGGGATCATTTGTGGAATGGTCGTACCTTCCGCCGGCACCGTGCACGTCGCCGGCCACGATATCGTGCGCGAATATCGTCGTGCGCGCTCGATGGTCGGCCTGGTTCCCCAGGAACTGAGCACCTTCGCATTCGAGACGGTCTGGGCCACGGTGTGCTTTAGCCGCGGCTTATTTGGGCGTGCACCGAATCCGCACTTTGTCGAGAAGCTGCTGCGAGACCTGGCGCTTTGGGACAAGCGCTCCGAACGGATCATGACCTTGTCCGGCGGCATGAAGCGGCGCGTGATGATCGCCAAAGCGCTGGCGCACGAACCGCAGCTTCTGTTCCTCGACGAGCCCTCGGCGGGAGTCGATGTGGAGCTGCGCCGGGACATGTGGGCCATGGTGCGCGGCTTGCGAGACAGCGGGGTGACCATCATTTTGACCACGCACTACCTGCAGGAGGCCGAAGACATGGCCGACCGAATCGGCGTGATCAACAAGGGCGCGCTCATCGTCGTCGAGGACAAGGCAACGCTGATTCGCAAGATGGGTAAGAAGCAGCTCACCTTGCACTTGCGCCAGCCGATGGTCGCAATTCCCGAGCAGCTTGGCGCCTGGCCGCTTAGCCTGCGCGAGCAGGGGCGCGAGCTCGAATACCGCTTTGACTCCACCGAGGAGGACACCGGAGTGCCGGCCCTTCTGCAGCGCATGGGCGAGCTGGGTATCACCATCGAGGACCTCAGTACGCAACAAAGCTCGCTTGAGGAGATTTTCGTGAACCTCATCCGTGAGCGGCCGGCGACACCGCAATGAACACGCCGACGTTTAACGCGCATGGCGTCTGGGCGCTATACAAGCTTGAAATGGCGCGCGCGTTGCGCACCGTGGCGCAAAGCGTGCTCACCCCGGTGATCACGACTTCGCTGTATTTCGTGGTCTTTGGCGCCGCGATCGGTGCGCGCATCAGCCAGGTGCAGGGCGTGCCGTACGGCGCTTTTCTCGTCCCCGGCCTGATCATGCTTTCGGTGTTTACCGAAAGTCTTTCCAATGCATCTTTCGGCATCTATCTGCCCAAGTTCACCGGGACGATCTACGAGATTCTCACGGCGCCGGTTTCCCCGATGGAAATCGTTCTTGCCTACGTCGGTGCGGCGGCAACCAAATCCATTGCGCTGGGGCTCATCATCCTGGCGACGGCGTCCGTCTACGTCCCGATCCAAATCTTGCACCCGGTGTGGATGATCGGTTTCCTCGTGCTCACGGCCTCGACGTTTAGCCTTTTCGGCTTTGTCATCGGCATCTGGGCCAAGAGCTTTGAGCAGTTGCAATTCGTCCCGATGCTGGTCGTGACACCACTCACCTTTCTGGGCGGCGCCTTTTATTCGATCGACATGCTTCCGCCGGCCTGGCGCACGGTCACGCTGTTCAATCCCGTGGTGTATCTGATCAGCGGATTTCGCTGGAGCTTTTACGGCAATTCCGACGTGAGCGTCGCGATCAGTCTGGCGACGACGAGCGGATTTTTCGTGGCCTGCCTGGCCGTGGTGGCCTGGGTCTTCCGCACCGGCTACCGCCTCAAGAGCTAAGACGCGCAGCGCGGAATTTGCCGCCGCATGCGGGCGCGTTGCCGATTGTTCCGCGCCCGCGCGAGGCGCACCGATCAGATATCGTCGCCCGCGCCATGAACCGCGGCGTGCGCCTGTTCGTCGGCATGGTACGAACTGCGCACCAGAGGCGCGCAGGCCGCGTGCGCGAAACCCATCGCCCGCGCCTCCCGCTCGAATTGCGCAAACGACTCTGGCGCGACGTAGCGTTGCACCGGGAGGTGGTGCTCACTGGGTGCGAGGTACTGCCCGATCGTGAGCATCTCGACGCCGTGGGCGCGCAGGTCGCGCATCACTTCGACGATCTCCTCGTCGGTTTCCCCCAGACCGACCATCAGGCCGCTCTTCGTAGGCACGGCCGGTACGCGGTCGCGAAATTGCGCGAGCAATTGCAGTGAATGGGCGTAGTCGGCCCCGGGACGCGCCCGGCGGTAGAGGCGCGGCACCGTTTCCAAGTTGTGGTTCATCACGTCGGGCGGTGCCTGCACCAATGCATCGAGTGCGCGCTCGAGGCGACCACGGAAATCGGGCACCAGAATTTCGATACGGGTCGCGGGTGAAGCACTACGCACCGCCCGAATGCAATCAACGAAGTGCTGCGCGCCGCCGTCGCGCAGATCGTCGCGGTCCACGGAGGTGATGACGACGTAGCGCAGCTGCAAGGCGGCAACGGTTTGCGCCAGGTGCTCGGGCTCCTGGGCATCGAGCGCGTCGGGGCGACCGTGCGCGACATCGCAAAAGGGACACCGCCGGGTGCACTTGTCGCCCATGATCAGAAAGGTTGCCGTGCCCTTGCCAAAGCACTCGCCGATGTTCGGGCACGTCGCTTCCTCGCACACGGTATGCAGTTGATGTTCCCGCAAAATTCGCTTGACCTGGTAGTAACGCGACCATGCCGGAGCGGCCTTCACCCGGATCCATCGGGGCTTTTTCAGCGGCTCGCCGCTGCGTTCGATCTTGATCGGGATGCGCGCGGTTTTCTCCGCACCCCTTTGTTTGGCACTGCGGGCGGACGCGCCTCCTTTCGGCGCGGCGGGGGGGATGTCACCTGCCATGGACAATTTGCCTCCTGCGGGCCTCAGCAATGGGAATGCGCCATTCGCGCCCGGGCCCGGGCCGTGGGCTCGAGGTGCGCGAGCAGGCGCTCGACGAGTCGCTGCGCGTTCGTGTTCCAGTCGGCGCAGGCTCCCAGTGTAGCCAAGTCGACGGCGGTCAGTCCGCGGTAGCCGCAGGGGTCGATCGCGGAAAACGGCTCCAGGTTCATTGCAACATTGAGCGCCACCCCGTGATACGCGCAGCCGCGATGCACCTTGATTCCCAAAGCGGCAATCTTGGCCATGCCCGAAAAACGCGCATCCGCGGGCTCGCCTTGGGCGCGAAACCCGGGCAGCGGCACATACACGCCCGGCGCACCGCGCACGCGCGTACCGACGAGATCGTAGGGCTCAATGGTCTGGATGACCGATTCCTCGATCCGGTGCACGAGTTCGCGTACGAAAAAGCCCGCCCGTCCCAGATCGACCAAGGTATAGACGATGACCTGTCCGGGGCCGTGATACGTGACCTGGCCTCCGCGATCTGTGGCAACCACGGGTATCGCGCTGGGCGGCAACGCGCCCTCCCAGCGCAGGTGTTCGCGGCGCGCGGCCTGCCCCAACGTGTAGACCGGCGGGTGTTCGACCAGCCAGAGCTCGTCGTCGGTTGCACCATCGCGCCTGGCGGTGAACTCCTTCATGGCTGCCCAGGTCTCGAGGTAGTCGACCCGGCCGAGTTCCCGCACCCGAATCACAAAACCACCTTGACCCAGGGGTGGCGGGTCAGATCGAGATAAATTGCGTCGAGCTGGGCGCGCGATTGCGCGCGTACCGTCACCGTCAGCGATAAGTAATTGCCGGCGCGCGACTGGCGCACCTCGACCGCAGCCACGTCAAGGTCCGGCGCATGCGCGCGCACGATTGCGATCATTTGCGGCTCAAATTCGAGCCGGTTAAAACCCATGATCTTGATTGGGAAGTCCATCGGGAACACAAGCGCACCGGCCGTCAGCGGCGGGGGCGTCGCGTTGGGGTCGTCGCGCTCGCTATTCATCGGCAGCGTGCCCGGTCGACCCAACGGCGGAGCCTTCCGCCCCGGAGACCCGCAACTGCTCCGCGCCCGCCAGGTTTTGCATAACGAGCCGCTTGAGCGTGGTCAGGCGCCGATGGAAGAAATGATCGGCGCCGGGCAAGACGACAACGGGGACGTCCGATTCGCGCGCCCAACCCAAGACGTCGGCCAAAGCGACCGTCTCGTCGACTTCCCCGTGAATAACCACGGCCGCCGGATCGACGCGCGGAACTGGCCATTTGCCTGCCGGCGTCCCGATCAGCACGAGCGCCTGCGGCGGCCGGCCGCGCTGCGCGAGCTGCTGCGCTGCGCAGGCGGCAACGAAACCGCCAAAAGAAAACCCCGCCAGCGCGATCGGAACCGGTGCCGGCAGCAACAATTTCCATTGTGCAAGGCGGGGCACCTGCTCGGTCAAGAAAAGGAAGTCCTGCGTTTCGCCTACGCCACCATCGTGCACCCCCGCGCTTTCGCCGACGCCTCGAAAATTCGGGCGCACCGCAACCCATCCGAGCGCCAGAAACGCCCGGGCCGTGGTCGCGGCGACCTTGTTATCGAGGGTGCCGCCGTACAGGGGGTGGGGATGACCGATGAATGCAAAACCCCGCACGGTTCCCACCGGACGCTCCAGCAGACACTCGAGACGTCCGGCCGGGCCCTCCAGGATCCGGCGCTCGCTGATCGGTCTCACGGCAGACGCAAGCGCTCGACGATCCTTCCGCCCACGATGTGTTCGTCGATGATCTCGTCGATGTCGCGTTCATCGACGTACGTATACCAGACGGCATCGGGGTAGATGACTAGACAGGGGCCCTCTTCGCAACGATCGAGACACCCGGCCTTGTTGATGCGCACCTTGCCCGCGCCGCTGAGCCCAAGCTGCTTGATGCGTTGCTTCGCGTAGGCCTGCATCTGCGCGCTGCGGTGCGCCGCGCAGCACACATCGGGCGCAGTGCGTTCGTTGAGGCAGAAAAAGACATGGTGCCTAAAATGGGGAGTCTGCATTCGAGTCCGCTGGCCAGTAGTCCACCGAGTTTCGACCATGGGATTGCGCAGCCTGCGCAAACGGTACCGTCGATGCGGCATAGGCCCACCGCGCTTCCCCGGCGAAGTATGCACTGCATTGTGCCAAGAAGAACTGAGCGGAGGGGTTCGACGCGCCGGGGCCTTTTGCGCAGCACCCACCCTGCCGCAAGGTCGCATCCAATACGCCCCGGCACGCCGCCGGGGCCCTGCGAATCCGCGCCTTGGGCGCGCGGGGCGCCATCGCGGCGCCCCGCCTACGCTTAGCGAGCTTTGTAGCTAAATTTCTGCCCCGCGATGCTTGCCTCGTACATCAGCCCGCCCTTGGCCACCGTGAACGTCGCCATGCCTTTGCTGTACTTGCCCGCGGTCGTTGCATCGTGCTTGCCGCCGCTCGCGCCCGTCGAGGACCCTGTTGTGCTGGCTTTTGCGCCGGCTGCGGCCGTGATCGCGACAACCGAGGCATCGGCGCCGAACTCGAAGTTGCCGCCGGTGAATTCCTTGAGCGCCCTCTGATCCTCAAAGAAGATGATCTCGCTGTAGCCTTGGCCGCCCAGCTGCAGGCCCACCGAAACCTGTGTCATTGAGGTATCTCCAATGTACGCGCCCTTTTCATAGACGCGGCCCGTGCCGTACGCGCCTCCCACCACAAAGCCACCCTTGCCGATTGTGGGAAACACCGCGTACCCGTAGGCAGTATTGAAGAACTTGCCGCTCTCCCCGGCGTCTTTGAAGATTTTGACCGTGTCGCTGTAATCATCGGCCCGAGCCGGCGAAAAAGCGACCGCTAGCATCAGGGCGACGGAAATCGAGATCAGGCGGTTCCACATGGTTTTTCTCCAAGTTTGAGTTGGCCGCGCGACCGCGGCTGGACGAATTGGGGCAGGCAAGCGTGCGTGGTGCAGCGGTGTTGCACGGCGGATCCTCCCGAGGAACAAAAAATCAAGCGACCGCTTCGAGCCGTTGCGATTATCGGGCAAACCGCCACGGCGCACGGTGAGAAGAAGAGTCCATCATGTCATCGTCGCCCGTACTCCCTCAGGCCGCGCGGCACGTCGTTCAGCACCTTTTGATCTACGTCAAATTTGGCACCACCGCGCCCGCGCAGGGGCGCTTCGGCTGCGCACTGCCTTTGACGGGCGTCGTTGTTTTCTTGTCTCACGCGCCAGCGGCATGTCGCTTGCGAAACGAGCTGCCGGGGCGCGTGAAATGCCGGTGACAAGTCGTGACGGGACCCCCGGGGCCGGAAGGTTTCCTCAACGCAGTCCGCTTTTTGGTGCGCGCAAAGGTGTCAGAATGTGCGGCGTGTTCCTAGCCAAGCGAAAGGGCTCCGTTGCTCTCACGCATCGGGTGTCGCGACGCGCAGACCGCCGGTGCACTCTTGAGGAGTGTCATGGCTGCGCGCAGGATGGCTCTGCCCTCTTTTGTGGTGAGACGAACGTGATGCCCTTCAGCCGGGACACCGATTTTTCTCCTGTGGAAATTGCACTGCGCGACGGACGGCGCGTGATCT
>Ga0187778_10003177_pt1 | contig 11081 bp, 15 predicted proteins | sample 1015_Q2_SP5_20_M_FD_132418 | JGI IMG/M metagenome (GOLD analysis project Ga0187778, IMG submission 132418) | Tropical peat soil microbial communities from peatlands in Department of Meta, Colombia - 1015_Q2_SP5_20_MG | ecosystem: Environmental > Terrestrial > Soil > Wetlands > Peat | place...
CGGCGAGGATCGCGGCGACCTCCTGCGGCTGCATGGTGGGTGGCGGCGCCACCGCCCGCCACACCGCGACCTCTGCCCAGACCAGGAGCACGACCGCGGCGGCGGAGAGCCCGACCATGGCCGGCATCCAGCGCCGGCGCATCATCGGGATCGGCGCGCGCGCCGGCTCGGGCGTATCGCGCAGCACGTCGGTCACGAGGGCCAGCTCCCGGTGCAGGCGGCGGTAGCGGCCGGTGCACGCGGCGCACGAGGCGAGGTGCGCGGTCTCGGCCGAGGTGCCCAGCTCGACGTGGATCCTCTCGAGGGTTTCGTCGGACATGCAGCGCATCATGGATGGGCTCCCAGTGTACGACGCAAATGTCGCACGGCGCGGAAGAGATGCCGCTTCACGCTGCCCGCGCTCAGCCCGAGGGCCTGAGCCACGTCGGGCGTCGACTGCTCGTCGACGTAGCGCAGCACGAACACCTCCTGTTGCCGGCGGGGCAGCTCACGGAACGCCGCCCAGATCCGGCGCCGCGTCTCCTCGCTCACCAGCATCTCGCTGGGCCCGGGGATGTCCGAGATCAGCGCGACGTCCTCGAGATTCGTGCCGCGGAGCCGGAACCGCATCCACCCGCCCGCCCGCCGGCGGTCACGACAGGCGTTCACCGCCACGCGAGTCAGCCAGCCGCTCCAGTTCAGCGGCGGCCGTCCCAGCCGCTCGGCCTCGTGCGCCTTCAGGAAGACGTCCTGCACCACGTCCTCGGCCTCCTGTGGGTCTCCCAGCAGGAGGCGGCAGAGTCTCCGCAGCCGCCCGTAGTGGGCGGTAACAATCGTTTCCGGGTCGGGTGAGGGTTCCACGTCCGTCTGACGGGTGTCCCGCGCCCTCTCATCGCTCCCGACGAACGAAAGTGACCGGGAGTTGACGCTATCCGTGCGCGGTCGGGGGCTACCCACGACCGATAGGGTAGTCCACGGGGCCAGGTTCGCCACCATGGATAATGTTTTAAAACCGCGTCAAGTCTGCTAAATTAGGCTCCTGGGCGTGGGCTCCGTGCCCGGAAAAGTCGAGGTCGGCTCGTGGCGGGCAAGGGAATCCAGGACCTGGTCGGACAGCTCATGATCGACAAGGAGTTCCTCGCCGAACTGGTGCGCGACCCCGCGAGGGTTCTGGCCGGCTTCGACCTCACCGCGGACGAGCGGGCCGCCATCATGCACGCCCTGGGCAGCACCGCCAGCGTGTCGGATCGGGACCGGGCCCGAGCGATCCAGAACGTCATGCTCAAGCGGTGGGCGACCTGATGCCCGCGCCCGCCGCGGGATCCCGCTGAGTGGCCGGCCTGCCCGAGATCGGCTTCCTGCGTCGCGTCGTCCTGTTCAAGGATGTGGAAGAGCCAGTGCTCCTGGCGCTGTGGCCGAGCTTCCGCGAGCGCCGGATGCGCAAGGGCGACGTCCTGTTCCGCGCGGGCGACATGGGCGAGGAGCTGTTCCTCCTCAAGGAGGGCAGCATCGTGGTCTCCAAGCTGGTCACTGGCCGGGTCGAGCAGGTGCTCTCGCGCATCGCCCCCGGCGAGGTCTTCGGCGAGATGAGCCTCTTCGGCGACGAGCGCCGCCGGTCCGCCACCTGCCAGGCCGAAGTGGACACGGTGCTCTACAGCCTCGATCGCGACAGCCTGAGTCGCTTCACCGCGAGCAGCCCGCTCGCCGCGGCCAAGTTCTTCCAGCAGATGGCGCAGGTGGCCTTCAAGCGCCTGCGTGACTCCAGCGACCTGGTCGCGGAGGTCACCCGCTGGGGGCTGGAGGCCACTGGTCTCGACATCGAGCACAAGTAGGCGCTCCGGGGCTCGACGGTGAGCGAGATCGGCGACAAGACGGCGGAGAGCCGACCGAAGCGCACGCGGATCGAGCTCCTGGTCCGCCAGCAGGACGGCGACGGCTTCGAGACGCGCGAGATCCCCAGCGCGGTCGCCTATCTGCACAGCCGCCCGCAGCGCATCCCCGACGCGGACTGGGAGCTGGCGCGTCTGCCCTACGCGCCACAGGGCGTGGTCACCTACGCGCTGAAGAACCGCCGCACCGAGCAGATCATCCAGATCACCGAGGCCGAGAAGTTCCTGTGGGAGCAGATGGACGGGCAGGCTTCGCTCCAGGAGATCGGCACCTCGTACCTGCTGCACTACGGGTCGTTCGACTTCGAGATCATCCCGACCCTCATCGTCAAGCTGCTGCGCGCGGATCTGCTGACGATGCGGCCGGTGTCACGGCTGCGCGCGGTGCTGGCCCGCAACCGCCGCAACCCGGCGGCCCGGGCGATGGAGGGCACGCTGCACGCGCTGGAGCGGCTCACCGTCACGAGCCGGCGCTCGCACCAGGTCTTCGAGCGCATGTATCGCTACGGTGGCTTCGCCCTGTTCACGCCCTGGGCCCTCCTCGCGCTCGCCCTCATGGTCGTCCTGGGCGCCCGGAGCGGCGTCGCGATCTGGCACGACCTGAGCGACGTCACCCACGGCCTCGCGACCCACCCGTTGCTGGCGATCTTGCTCGTGAAGATCGTCTTCTGGCTCACCGTGATCAACCACCAGATCATTCACGCGCTCGCGTGCGTGCACTATCGCCGACGGGTGCGGGAGTTCGGCTTCACGATCCTGCACGGCTTCATCCCGACCTTCTACGCCGACGTGACCGACATCTTCATGGCCACGCGTCGCGCGCGCATCGTGAACTCGGTGGCCGGCCCGCTCTTCCACCTCTTCCTGGGCTCCTTCTGCTTCTGGATCGCGGTGCATCTCTCGCCCGGGCTCATCCAGGGCTTCGTGGCCGCCTCCGCGCTGCTGCAGCTGCAGTCCTTCCTGATCTGCCTCTACCCGTTCTGGTTCCTCGAGATGGACGGCTACCACGTCCTCGTGGAGATGGTGGGCGTGCCGACGCTCAACCACGACTCGGTACGCTTCGTGCGCGAGACGCTCTGGTCGCGCGTGCGCTCGGCGACCCGGCTGAGCCGCCAGGAGGCGATCTGCCTGACCTACTTCACGCTGTCGCTCGCCTCGGTCGCCGGGTTCGTACTGTTCAACGTCTGGCTGATCACCCACGCCGGGAAGTCGTAGCGCCCGCTACCCGCCGCCCCGCAGCACCAGGCCGATGAGGCGGCCGACCGACTCGCCGAGGGCCTCGGGCAGCTCCGGCGGGGCCGTCTCGAGGATCCGCCGCTGCTCGGTCTCGCTCAGCGATTCGAGGTGGGCCTGCGCACGGGCGCGCACCTCGGGGCCGAGCAGGCGCGCCACCTCCAGGACGAACCGCAACGCCTGCTCGGCGCGCTCCTGGGGCGAGGCCGCGCCGGCCCGCGCGGCGAGGCCCGCCTCGCGCAGGCCCCGGCTCAGCCGCACGCGCTGGCCGTGGACCTGCAGCAGGTCGCCGGGCACCGCACCCCACTCGAGATCGAGCGCGGCGGTGACCGCGGCGATGGCGGGGGCGAGCGCGGGCGCGCTCTCGCGGGCGATCAGCTCGGCGAGCGCGGTGCGCCAGACCGGCGGCAGCGGGGCGGGCGCGCCGCCGTCCGGCCGCGGGGCCGGCGCCTCCAGCACCTCGCCGGTGCGGTCGAGCACCAGCCGGTCCTCGATCGGCCCACCGAGCGCCCACAGCGAGCAGATCAGCCGGTCCCCGTCGGGTCGGATCACTCGGGGCTCCCGCCGCCTCGTTCCCTGCCACTCCGGGCGATAGAAGGGCACGCCGTCCAGCACCACCTTCTCGACCTCGTGGCGGAGCTGCACGGTCACGCCGGGCGCCACGTGGTGCGTCTCGAACGGAGCCGGGTGCCAGTCGAGGCCGCCGTCGGCCAGGAAGCGCTCGAGCGGCAGCGCCTCGCGGCCGTCGTAGCGAAAGCACTCGAGCAGCGCGGTGAAGAGCTGCTCGGTCGGGTAGGGGCCGCGGTAGCGCACGGCGGCGACGCCCTGATCCTTCATGAGCCCCGCGACGAGGTTGAGCAGTGCGGTGCCGCCGCCCGGCGGCAGCCGCCGCGGCTCGAGCAGCGGCGGGACGAAGTCGAGGTGCGCGTAGTCGAGGGCCTGGAACTGGGTCAGCGGCTCGCGCGGCCGCCAGGCCGCGTCGGGTTCGAGCAGCCACACCCGATCCGAGCGGCCCCAGGCCGGATGCGCGTCGGCGCCCGGCTCGACGCCGAGCCAGCGCTCGTCCGGCAGCCGGCACTTCGCCCACGCGAGCGCGCCGTCGGCGCGCCACCGGCACGCGGCGATCAGACGCCCACGCCGGTCGAGCTGCACGATCCGTCGACGCCCCGGCCCTGGCGCGAAGCCGATCAGCGTGCCCCCGCGCGCGGCGGTGACCGGAGGATCGGGGTCCTCGAGCGAGGCCCGGAGCGCGGCGACGCCCTCCGGATCGAGGGCGACGACGTCGGCGCGCGCGAGCCAGGCGCGCAACCGCGGCAGCGCGGCGCGGTCCATGCCGCGATGATACCGGTTGCTTGCTCCGGTCGGCAGCGGACGCTACAATCCGCCGCGTGAGGGCCGCCGCGTGAGGGCTGCTGGATGAGGGCCGCCGCGTGAGGACACGGGCGATCCTGGTCGGAGCCGCGCTCTGCCTCTGCGCGTGCGCCCGGGTCGCGGTGCCGATGCCGATCCAGCCGTTCGTCGACATCCCGGTGCCTCCCGAGTGGACGCCGTACTCCGACGATTGGGCGATGATCCGGACCCAGCAGGTGACCGCGGCCCGGCTCATCTATTTCGCGCAGAGCCCGGTCGACCGGACGCTGGCCGACGCGCGGACGTTGCTCGGCAACGCGGGCTGGCGCGAGAGTCGGAGCGAGCGCTTCGTGAACGCCGAGAAGTTCCGGGGCGTGTGGGCCGACTTCACCAAGGGAGACGACCTGTGCCGCGTGACCGTGATCGAGGGGGCTGGCTCCACCCACGTGGACTACACGATCGCCCGGGTGAACCCGACGCGATGAGCCCCACCTGCTGATGGGTCCGAGCGATCTCGCCTGGCGGTCCGCGCACGATCTGGCCGCCCTGGTCCGCACCAAGCAGGTCTCGCCCGTCGAGGTCGTGGAGGCGGTGCTGACCCGCATCGAGCGGCTCAACCCGACCCTGAACTGCTTCGCGACCGTGACCGCCGAGGAGGCGCGCGACGCCGCGATCGCGGCCGAGGTGGCCGTGATGACCGGCGAGGAGCTGGGCCCGCTCCACGGGGTGCCGGTCTCGATCAAGGACCTGCTCTTCACTCGCCGGGTGCGGACCACCGGCGGCTCCCGGCTCTTCGCCGATCACGTCCCGGAGGAGGACGCGGTCGCGGTCGAGCGTCTCAAGGGCGCCGGGGCCATCATCGTGGGCAAGACCACGACGCCGGAGTTCGGGCACAAGGCGGTCACCGAGAGCCCGCTGCTCGGGATCACCCGGAACCCATGGAACCCCGCGCTGACGCCCGGCGGCTCGAGCGGCGGCGCCGGCGCCGCGGTGGCCGCCGGGCTCGGGCCGCTCGCCGTCGGGACCGACGGCGGCGGATCCATCCGGATCCCCGCGTCCTTCTGCGGCATCTACGGGCTCAAGCCCTCCTTCGGCCGGGTGCCCCAGTTCCCCGGCTTTCCGGGGTGGGAGACGCTCTCGCACACCGGGCCCATGACCCGCACCGTACGCGACGCCGCGCTCGTGCTCGACGCGCTCGCGGGCCCCGACGATCGCGACCGGTACTCGCTGCCCGCGGCGGGGCGCTCCTTCCTCGACGCGTGCGAGGAGGGGATCGCGGGCCTCAGCGTGGCGTGGTCGCCGGATCTGGGGTACGCGCGCGTCGATCCCGAGGTCGCCGATCTCTGCGCGGCCGCCGCGGAGCGCTTCGAGAGCTTCGGGGGCCACGTGGAGGTGGTGACGCCCTCGTGGGACGATCCCGAGGAGACGTTCCGCGTCACGATCGGCGCCGAGACGTGGGGCGCGTGGGGCGATCGCCTCGACGCCGACGGCGAGCAGATGGACCGCTCGCTCCGCGCCCTGCTGCGCTTCGGCGCCTCGATCACGCTGCCGCGGTACCTGGCCGCGTGCCGTCGCCGGCACGAGCTCTGGACCGACGTGCAGCGCTTCCTGGCCCGCTTCGATCTGCTGATCACGCCCACCGTCGCGGTCCTCCCGTTCGAGGTGGGGCGGCCCGGGCTCAACGAGATCAACGGCCAGCCGTCCTCGCCGCTCGGCTGGATCCCGTTCTGCTTCCCGTTCAACCTGACCGGCCAGCCCGCCGCGACCGTCCCGGTGGGGATGACCGCCGCGGGGCTGCCGGTGGGGCTGCAGATCGTCGGGCGCCGCCACGCCGACCACACCGTGCTCGCGGCCTCGGCCGCGTTCGAGGCCGCGCAGCCCTGGGCGGACCGGCGCCCGCCGGTGGAGTGAGCCGGCGCGCGGAGTCGGCGCGGCGATCAGCTCCGCGCGACGATCACCGCGCCCAGCAGCATCAGCCCGGTGCCGAGCCAGGCCGACGCGGGCGCACGCTCGTTCAGGAGCGCGGCGGCGAGCACCAGGGTGACCGCGCCGCTCAGCCGGTCGATCGGCGCCACCCGCAGCGCGTCGCCCAGCTGCAGCGCGCGGAAGTAGCAGAGCCACGAGGCCGCGCCGGCCAGCCCGGAGAGCGCGACGAAGAGGAGGCTCCGCCCCGGAATGTCCCTCACCGCCGAGAGATTGCCGCGCACGGCGGCGAGCACCAGCAGGGCGGCGAGCATCACCCCGGCGCGCACGGTAGTGGCGAGCGTGTTGTCCACGCCCCGCACCCCGATCTTGCCGAGCACCGCCACGAGTCCCGCGAAGATCGCGGAGAGTGCCGCGTAGGTCCACCAGCTCATGTGGTCTGCCTCCTTGACCGCGGTCGATCTGCGTGCATACTAAGCTCGATTCGCGTTCCGAAGAACGAGGGCGATGGGGTTCGCCCGAAACCGCCCGGTCTCCGGGCTGATGACTCCTACCGACTCGAACTCGACTCGAACGGTAGGAGTCTTTTTTTGCGTGCGAGAACAGCTCCGGGACGAGGGGAGCATCACCGATGACGCGATTCCTCCTGATCTGCTTCGGCGGGGCGGTCGGCACCGGGGCGCGCTACCTGCTGGGCGGGGTCGTGGCGGGGCTGCTGGGCCCCGAGTTCCCGTACGGCACGCTGCTGATCAACGTGCTCGGCTCGCTCTTGATCGGCGTGGTGCAGCAGGTCGGCCTCACCACCCTGGCGATCCCGGACACGCTGCGGCTGGTCCTCACGGTCGGCGTCATGGGCGGGTTCACGACGTACTCCTCGTTCTCCTACGAGACCGTGAAGCTGGTCGAGACCGGCTCGTGGGGGGCGGCCTCCGCCTACGTCCTGCTCACGACCGCGCTCTGCCTCGTCGGCTGCGTGGCCGGGATCTCGGTCGGCCGGGTGCTGGTGGAGGGGAAGGGAGGCTGGTAGCGATGCGAAAGCTCGAAGGCGAACAGGTCCTGATGCGCGTCTTCATCGGCGAGAGCGACCGGTGGCAGCACCATGCGCTGCACGCGGCGCTCCTCGATCTCTTCCGGCGCGAGGGGCTGGCCGGCGCCACCGTGCTGCGGGGCGTGGCGGGCTTCGGCGCCAACTCGGTGGTACACACCGCGAACATCCTGCGGCTCTCCGGCGACCTGCCGCTGATCATCGAGATCGTCGACTCGCAGGAGCACCTGGATCGCGTGCTACCGCAGGTGGACCGCATGATACGGGGCGGGCTGATCACGATGGAGAAGGTGTGGGTCCTCAAGTACGACGACGATCGCGGAAACCCAGGGGGCGGGAGCTGAAGGGTGGAGGCTGAGGGGAGCGCTGGCTAGCGCGTGAGCGCGGCGATGAGCTCGGCGGCCGCCGGCCAGCGCCGCGCGAGGGGCTCCCGCCGCCCACTCTCGTAGTCGGCGAGATCGAAGCCGGGCGCGACCGTGGTGCCGAGTAGCGCGAGCCGGCCGCCGGACCGGAGCCGCGCGCCCTGCCAGACGCCGCGCGGTACCAGCACCTGTGGATGCTCGCCCGCCTCCAGGTCCGTCCCGATCGTCACGAGCCGGTGCGACCCGTCTGGCCAGAGCTGCAGCATCTCGACCGGATCGCCCAGGTAGAAGTGGAAGATCTCATCGGAGGCGAGCCGGTGCAGGGCGGAGAAGGTCTCGGGCGTCAGCAGATAGTAGATCGCGGTCGCGAGCGCTCGGGCCCCGGCGTAGCGACCGGCGAGCGCCGTTGCGGGCAGCGATTCCCCGCTCCGGTAGGTCTCGGCGAAGAAGCCGCCCTCCACCGGGTGCGGGCGGAGCCGCAAGCGAGCCTTCAGCGCCTCCACCGTCAGCATGATGGGACGTGCGCATTGTAGCGCGGCGGTCTGCGTCGTCGGAGGATCGTGGGGGGTGGATGATCGTAGCGGTTCCGCGATAGACTCGACTCCGCCGCAGTGGTGTAGAGTTCCACCGCGCTGGCCGCATCCTGTCCCGTGCCCGAGCGGCCACGGATTGTCCGCCAACGGCCCGGTGGCCGCTGTCCTCGACAGCGGTGGAGGATGTGGTCGTGCGGTTCGTCTTGCGCCCACCGTATGTCTGGTTCTGGAGGACGCTCCTCATCGCGGCACTGCTCTTTGGTGGACTGTGGCTGTACTGGACCTTCAGCGGGGAGCCGGTGCCGGACCACTTGAGGCTCATGACTCTCGCTCCACGAGCCCTTGGCCATCTCCCCTGACCTGCGCTGGGCCGGTGGTTCTGCGTTCGTGCCCGCGCTATCCTATCGGCGCTCGCCCTCTCGGGCGGAGCAGAAAGGAGCGCATGTGATGAAGACGAACCGGGCTGCGGCCTCGGTATGGCTCGCGTGGCTTGCCTTCGCGGGGGGCTGTGCGTCGTCCACCGAGGCGGAGAAGGTCGAAGCGTCCAGGGTGCGAGTGGTGAGCGACAAGCAGATGGTCCAGGGATGCAAGATCCTCGGGACGGTCGCGGACGACGCACTGGAAGACCTCCAGAAGAAGGCCTCCCGGCTCGGCGGGAACGTCATGCTCCTGACGCCCGAGCGCTCCGCGAAAGGCGGCTACTTCGGGCTCCAGGACTACAAGACCGCCGACGTGTATCAGTGCCCCGCGAGCTGAGCTCCGGCCAACGACGCGTTCTCGCCCGCGTGGAGAAGCTCGCGACCCGGAGCACGTGGATGTACTCCAGCGTTGAGAACTGTGGCATTGTAGCGCCGTGCGGATACGACGGGTCCTCCACGCGACCGATTTCTCTCCCGCCTCGACGCGCGCGTTCCGCTACGCGACGGACCTCGCCACGATGCACCGGGCCCAGCTCGTGATCCTGCACGTGATGACGCCGCCCGCGCTCGGGATGCCCGGCGAGGGCTACGTGACGCCGCAGATCTACGACACGCTCGAGGCCTCGGCGCGCCGCCAGGCCGGCAAGCGGCTCGACGCGCTGGTGGCTCGCGCGCGGACCGCGGGGGCGCGGGCGCGCGGGATGCTGCTCGAGGGCGTGCCCCACGAGCTGATCGTTCGCGCGGTCCGGTCGCAGAAGGCCGACCTGCTGGTCATCGGCACTCACGGTCGGAGCGGGCTGGCCAAGTTCTTCCTGGGCAGCGTGGCGAGCCGGCTCGTGTCCACCGCGGGATGCCCGGTGCTCACCGTGCGGGGTCGGTGACGGCCGTGGCCGAGCCCGCGCGCGTCACCGCGGAGTCCAAGATCAACGACGTGCTCGCGCGCTACCCGGACACCTCGCCCGTGTTCACGCAGGGCCGCCGCCTCTACGTCGACCAGCTCAACGATCTCTACGCGCGCTTCCCCGGACTCACGGTGGGCGACTTCGCGCGGCAGAACGATCTGCCACTCGGGCCGGTGCTCACGCATCTGAACGCGCTGGCGGAGTCCGACGCGACGGCGCCGCCCCACGGAGCGGGCGAGGCCGGGCGGACCGGCCAGTTCTCCCTGACCCTCGGCTACACGGCCAGCTACCGGCCGCGGGAGGACGCCACGCCCGACAGCGTGTCCGTGGTGTCCGTCCAGTCGGCGCGCGGCCCCCAGTAGGGCCGCGGGGCCGTCCAGCCACGCAAGCGTCCCCGGCCTCCGACCGCTCGCAGTGGGGCAAGCGGACCGAGCCCTCCGACGAGATCCGCTTCCTCCAGGGGCCGCAGCCCCGCCGCTTCGAGCTGGCCCGCGCGATCCGGATCTTCTGCGAGTTCATGCGCGGGTTCCGGGCGCTGCACTTCGTGGGACCCTGCGTCAGCGTCTTCGGCTCGGCCCGCTTCAAGCCCGGCCATCCTTACTATGAGCTGGGCCGCGACCTGGGGGCGCGGCTGGCCCGGGTCGGCTTCACGGTGATGACCGGGGGCGGGCCCGGCCTGATGGAGGCGGTGAACCGGGGGGCGCGGGAGGCGGGCGGGCACTCCATCGGCTGCAACATCGAGCTGCCCAAGGAGCAGCGGCCGAACGAGTACCTGGACCGCTGGATCACCTTCCGCCACTTCTTCGTGCGCAAGGTGATGCTGGTCAAGTACTCCTACGCGTTCCTCGCGCTGCCGGGCGGCTTCGGCACGCTCGACGAGACGTTCGAGATCGCCACGCTCGTGCAGACCGGTAAGGTGCGGGAGTACCCGATCGTATTCATCGGCCGCGACTACTGGCGCCCGCTCGTCGACTTCCTCCGCAATCGCCTGCTGGTCGAGGGCACCATCGACCCCGGCGACGAGCACCTGCTGCAGGTGACCGACTCGCCCGCGGAGGCGGTGGAGTGGATCACCGCGGTGGCGATGCGCCGCTTCGGGCTCACCTACGGGCCGCGGGCCCGGCGGCGCTGGTTCCTGGGCGAGTGAGCGCGCGGTCCGCTTGACCCGTCGGTGCGGGCTTTGCTAGCGTAGCGACGCATTCCTCGATCTCGAGCCGTCACATCCAACGGGAGACACCGCTCATGACGCTGCCGATCCTGGTCCGTGTCGTTTTCGCGCTGGTCCTTGCCCTCGTCGTCGCGAGCCAGCCCGCGCCCGCGCTGGCCCAGACCCCCATCAAGATCGGCCTCGTGCAGGGCTTCACCGGGGCGCTCGAGGTCTACGCCAAGCAGGTCAAGCGCGGCTTCGACCTGGGGCTCGAGTACGCGACCTCGGGCAAGGGCGAG
>Ga0187778_10003179_pt1 | contig 11078 bp, 8 predicted proteins | sample 1015_Q2_SP5_20_M_FD_132418 | JGI IMG/M metagenome (GOLD analysis project Ga0187778, IMG submission 132418) | Tropical peat soil microbial communities from peatlands in Department of Meta, Colombia - 1015_Q2_SP5_20_MG | ecosystem: Environmental > Terrestrial > Soil > Wetlands > Peat | place...
CTTGATGATAAGGAGTTGAACGTAATTCTTTGTTACTTGCAGGTCTTTCGGGTGCTCTCGATTGAGAATCGTATATTCCGCAACCGCATTGTCGAAGTCCCCAATAGCAAAGTAGAAGTCACCCAACATTCGGTAACCACCGGGGTTTTCAACAAAGTCCTTCTTACTGTCTTTAAGAAAAGCCTCGGCATCAGCCTTCTTCCCCTCCGCCATGTAAAGCCGGGCAAACGCCAAACGCGGATCGGGGTTTTGGCGGTCGTTCTCGATGGCAGCCCGAAATTGCTGCTCCGCGTCCCCGTAACGTTGCCGCGACTGGTAAAAGCCGCCTAGCGCCAGCCGGGGGTTAGTCTCTTTCGGACTGAGTGCGATTGCCCGTTTGAAGTTAATCTCGGCGGAATCGAACTGATTGGCCTTGACCTGCAAAAAGGCTAAATCGAGATACGCCTGGTCCGAATTGGGATTGAGCGCGATAGCCTTCTGCAATTCGGCAATGGCGTGCTCCGAATCTCCTTGCGTGGCGCGCAGACTGGCAAGCACAACATGCACCTGTGGATCACCCGGTTGCTGAGCCGCGAGGAAGTCCACATGCTCTTGAGCTTCTTTCAACTCACCGCCCGCGATAAGCAGGGTCGCCAAATCGAGCCGGGCCGCGTAGTTTGCTGGCTGTAACTCAACGGTGCGGCTGAGTTCTCGGTAGGAGTTGTTCCAGTCTTGCAGGCGAAGATAGGTTTTAGCCAGTTGATAGTGGGCTGCCGCGTACGTCGGGTCTACCTGAATCGCGTTACCGAACTGAATGGCCGCAGCAGCATATTGACCCTTTTCAAAATACCGGTCACCGCTCTCAAAATATTTTTGTTTGCGGACGTTGGGGTTACGCGAACATCCGGCCAACAACATCGTGCCCAACAGTAAGATCACAGACCAGGTATATATCGGAGTGCGCGTCATGAAAATCCTCTTCGGCCACACTGGTTTCAACCATGTGTTGTAACTTCAGCGACTACGGCGGTACGTAAGCATTAATAACTGGAACCAATTCTCCGGCGACAGCAACCAATCTGCTTTGAGCAGTGCCTACGCTTTCTCTGCCAACCGGCGTAGTAACTCGAATCATAGCCCCATCACTACGGTTCAAACGGATGGCGTCGGCGACCAAGTAGAACTTGGCCCAATACTCGCTGGCAACTGCCCGATTGTGAGCCCAATACCAATAAAGCACGAGTAAACGATCTTCTCCCCTGGCAACTAGATAGCGATTTGCCGGAAAAGGCGAACGGCCGGGCAATGCGAGGGTCACTTTGCTCGACTCCAAGGGAGACCATCCAGCACCAGGAAGGCAATGTTCCGGGGAGTGAATGGTATCGCCGGTGCGTTGACTGGGAAAATAAGCGATGAACAAGTCAACATTAGGCAAGGCGCGCGAATTATCTCGGTAAGTGCGCGAAAGAAAGTCGCCCCGGCCAAGGACATCCAGAACTTCACTCGAAATAGGTACATCGGTCCCGTGCCAATCACCTAACTGGCGAGGCAGGGCGGAGAATGGCCGCCGTGGGGGCAGCACCTCATAATCTTCCCGCATATGCAGCCAAACCGCAGTACTGGTCAAGATGATCACAGTTAAGGCGAATCTGACATCAAGATTCATGCGGCCGTGCCTTCGCAGTGTTTGCCAGCCGGAGGATCCGATGTAATCCTGCGAGAAACGCCAATGACACAAGGAAGATCAGCCATCCGGAAAATTCATGAAAAAAGCCTTGCGCCTTGCTCGGATCCCAATACTGTGCCAGCATGCCCGTGCCAACAATTCGCAAGCTATTGGCTACCACTGCGATGGGAATAGACGCCACGACCAGCAGCACGCGAACGCGCTTGCTCGTTTCAGTGAAGAATCCGTAGACCACCGCTAAAGTTATTAGGGACACCAGGGATCGAATCCCGCTACAGGCTTCTGCCACCTCCAGTGGCATCGCCGGAAGTGTAATGATATTGCCTTCGCGCAGAACTGGAACACCCACTAAGGGCAACAATATTGCAGCCGTCTTAGATGCGAGAATTTGGAGGGGAAACGCAATCTGGTTAAGCAAGATATCTGGGATTGGAATCATGAGGATAAGAAAAGCCCAAGGAAACAACAGCGGCCGGAAATATCGCCAACCCAGGAAAGACACGATCATCCCGGCAAGCAAGATAAGCAAGGAAATTCGCGAGAGAAACAGTTCCGCCCCCAGGACACCCACTATAAGCACGCCCATTGCCCACACAAGAATAGGCAATCCCCAGGCTGAAGGATCAGGTGTTTGCCTGGCGAGTTCGTCGCGTTGACGCCACACCAGAAACAGCGAGAACGCGGGAACAAGGAACGCATGTGACCAGTTCGCGTCATTCCAGCACTGTGCCACCAGACGGGACAGAATCGGGAAATAAAGGCATGCCACCAGAGCCGCCACAATGCCGGTTTTCCATAACCGCTGCTTCGGTGCGGAAGATGACATCCGTCGCGAAGGGAACGTACGAACTTGAGTCAAATGACCCATGCCAATCGCCAACGCCGACACAGGATACGCAATTGTCGGCCGACGGGCATGTTAAAGTCTTGTGAATTTGACACGTAACTCCAAGCTGATCATCGAAGAAAAACAACTTCTGCTCTGCAAGTTTGCGCTACGGTCGGCCTCTCATTCAGAGATGTGTCAGAACGGTTAGTGCTGCAGGGCTGTCCTCGAGGAAGTTCTGGATCACCGGATACGATTCAGTTGGGATAGAATTCGCACTACTTTAACAATCCTTGTGTGACAGCGGGGTTACAATACCTGACTTTGATGGGATAGCCCATTCTGCGAAAAGAGATCCCTCAAAGGTGCTTCCCAGTCGAAAGGTTGGGTTCGGCGAAACCCGTTTGTTTCTCCAGAATAAAGACTTATGCGCAAGTCAGTGCTCACAACAGTACTATTGGGGGTGATTGTTGCTGGAGCGTGGGCGCAGACCGAGCACTCGGACGACGAAACGGACAATGGCGACGCTGCTGTTCCGGCAGCTAACGGAAGCGATATTGAAATTCCGCCATCCACCGATCAAAAAGTTTCGGTGACGATGTCGACCGTATCGCCTGCGGGACCCGGCTATGTTATCGGCATTGATGACGTCCTGCGTATCGCGGTGTGGAAGGAACCCGACTTAAGCGCTACTCTCCCCGTGCGTTCCGACGGCATGATTTCGCTGCCGCTCCTCAACGATGTGTTGGCTGCCGGCTTGACCCCGATGCAACTGGCGGCAGTGCTTACGCAGAAGCTGAAGAAATATATTGCCGCACCTCGCGTAACAGTAGTAGTAACGCAAGCGAACTCTCATCGGATTTATGTGCTCGGAGAAGTGTTGCACACGGGACCAGTTACGTTGCTGCACAACATGACCGTCCTGCAAGCACTGGCCACAGCCGGGTTCACACAATTTGCCAACACTAAAGGGATTTATGTATTACGCACAGATAGTGGTCAGGAACAGAGAATCCCTTTCAATTACAAGAGGGTTATTAAAGGAGAGGCAGCGTCACAGAACATTTTACTCAAACCGGGGGACACCATCGTTGTGCCATGAGGAGCTCCTCCGATCTCGCGCGCCATCTCTCCCAAACATGCGATAGGTGAAATTTATATTACCTCGAAATCGGACTTGCTAACTCCGCAGCCAAGCCGTTGGCTAGAAGAAAAGGGAACATGATTGCGAACCGCGTTTTGGAGCTGGATGATTATCTGGAAATGGCTCGGCGCCAGCGGAGACTAATCATCGTTTTGACGCTATTCGCGCTAGTGGCTGGTTTCTTGATCTCCTTTGCTTTCACACCAAAGTACACCTCGAACGCTCTAGTGTTGGTAGAAAGGCAAACCGTTCCTGCCGGTTACGTTAAGCCGATTGTTACCGCTGCCGTGCGCGAACGCATAATGATGCTGCAACAGCAAGTGCTCAGCCGTAACCGCCTGCAGCCTATGGTTGAACGTTTGGGACTGGTGAAAAAAGGCAGAAGCGTGGATGACGTTATTGACGACATCCAACGTAACGCGGCGGTAAAAGATGCAGATCCTTCCGCCTCGCGCGCGGACTCATCCGGATCTTCCTCTTCGGTGAAGCGGCTTGGCGATACGCCTGGCTTTTATGTGAGTTTCACCAGTGACAATCCGCACGATGCCCAACAGATCTGCACCGAGCTCACTTCTATGTTGTTGGCCGAGAATCTTAAAAGCCGCGAACAGGTTGCGCTGAGCACTACGGACTTCCTCTCGCGACAGCTAGAGGAGGCTAAACGTAATCTTGATGAGGAAGATCAGAAACTGGCGGCCTTCAAGAGTCATTACCTGGGTCAGCTCCCAAGTGACATCGAGAACAACCTCAAAATTCTCGGAGGATTGAATTCCCAGCTGGACGCGAATACGCAGACGATCAATCGGGCCCAGCAGGATAAGTCTTATGCAGAGTCTGTTCTGGCGCAACAACTCTCAGCCTGGAAGTCGTCTCAAACGTCTCTCACCTCTGAGACCATCGCTCAGCGGTTGGCAGCTTTGCAGACGCAACTGGTTACCCTGCAGGCCCGATACACGGACGATCATCCTGAAGTGATCAAGATGAAAAGCGATATAGCTGGTTTGCAGACAAAGCAGAAGGAAATGAGCGCGCCATCCGATCAGAATGCCGACAACACGGAAACCAAAGGCGAACCGCCAGAGATTAGACAACTGCGCCAGGAGATCCATCATAACGAGGGAGTTATTTCACGAGCCACACAAGAGCAGAATCACCTGCAGCAGATGATCGAACTGTATCAAAGCCGAGTGACGCTTAGCCCGAAGGTGGAAGAAGATTATAAGCAACTGACGCGGGATAACGATACTGCGCACAAGATTTATGAAAGCCTGCTAGTCGACAAGAGAGAGTCCGAGATGCAAACGGATCTGGAACACAGACAGCAAGGTGAACAGATGAGACTCCTGGACGCGGCCAACTTGCCGGATGAGCCAAGTTTCCCAGTTCGCTGGAAATTTGCGCTTGGTGGCCTGGGGGTTGGTCTGGCGTTGGGCTTGTCAATCGCAACCTGGCTAGAGTTACGCGACAAAGCAATTCGTAATGAAGGAGACGTAATAGCCGCACTAGAGCTGCCAATGCTAACATCAGTCCCTTGGCTGGGTCCCGAGGAAACAGAGGAGCCGAGTGGGTTTCGGTATCGCTTAAAAGCGCTGCTTGGTCATTAAAGAGAGTAGCTATGTATGGGCGGGAACTTCTCTCGGCTTGAGCCCGGCTATTAGCGTCGCCTCGGTCGATTGTTTGCTGGATGGGGTGTTTCAGATCACTATAAGGCGTTCTGCGCGGGAGCGAGAAATTGCGGAGAGGGACTTCATGAGTCCAATTTATGATGCCTTGAACAGGGTCGAGAAACCGGCCCCGATTCGCAAAATCGGGTCTGAAACAGATGTGGCTCCGGCGAGTGCTCCAGAGCCGGTTTCCCTGAACCCAGCCGCATCCGCCCGCACTCATGACGTCAGGGCCAGTTCTATTAACCGCGCGATCGACGAGGACGAACTGGCACAATGTCCTTTAAATACTTGGGTTCCCGATACGAGTATGCTCTTCTTCGGCTCTGAAGAGCTAGGTCATGGAAGAGAGGAATTCCGGAGGTTACGGGCTCGGCTGTATCAACTACGGGAAACAAGGCCGGTCAAAAGCATATTGGTTACCAGTGCTCTGCCCGGGGAAGGAAGATCCTTTACGGCTGCGAATCTGGCGCAGGTAATGGCACGTCAGCAGGGCTGCCGGGCGCTCCTGATCGACGCGGACTTGCGCAGTCCGAGCCTGCACAAGGTTTTGGGAACCTCGCCCTCTCCCGGCTTATCCGAGTTTCTTCTTGGTGACGCGAAGGAGCTCGAAGTAATTCAAAGAGGGCAGATGGAGAATCTCTTCTTTATTCCCGCGGGCCCACCTGTAACCGGCCAAACCGAACTCATCTGCAACGGACGCCTGAGAATATTGCTTAATGGCTTAGAGTCTTTGTTCGAATGGATTATCATCGATTCGCCCGCAGCCATTCCAGTCAGCGACTCCGTAGTGATGGCAAATTTTTGTGACGGCGTGCTCATCATCGTCCGCTCCAACCTGACGCCATTCGATGTGGTACGTAAAACACGCCAGAGGTTTCCGGACGAGCACGTACTCGGGGTTGTGCTAAACGGGACAGCGCCTGATCCGCACCTCGACGGTTACTACCGCGCTTCGGGCGCGGAGCCCGGTACGGCTGATAAGGAAGATTAGTCGCCCGGGAACCATATTGAGAATGGGTTTGAGTCTTCTGCAACTCGCTCGTCGTTTTCCGACCCTTATCGACCCCAAGCCGGTTTACGACCCGCAACGAAATTTGCAAAAGCTACCAGTGCTGCGGCATTGAGCAGGATGAAGGTGAACGCCACGTCGGCGATTCTGGCTAAAGAGTTCTGTTTCAGCAACGGCTTCGACAGGCTCAAGCTATAAAACCCCAATTGCAGAAACAACGCTACGCGGTATACGAATCCAGGCAGAAAAAAAGATGAAACCAACGCAGCGCATAACGCAAACGGTACAGCCAGTCTAAGCAGTTTGTGACTTACGAACTCAAACCGAACCGGGTTTTCGTTGCTCAGCAGCCATGGCTGCAACTGGAGCAGTTGATAGATGCCGCTCAACGTCCGAACTTTGCGCCCAAACTCGCGTCGAGTTCCAAGGTCTGCCACATCCCAAACTCTCGCTCGCGGGTCGATGATGACCCTTGAACCCTGACGAATGACTTCCATCGGAATGAAAACGTCATCTAGGGTCGTACCCACTGGCACCGGAACAAACAAACTGCGCCTTACTGCATAAAGAGCTCCTGTGGCGCCAATGACCGACCCGGAAGCTGCTTCAAGATGACGCACGAGTTTTTCGAGCTTCCAGTACAAACCCATTCTCCTGGTACTTTCCCCTGTTGCGGGATCTCCCAGGATCAATTCACCACTGGCGCAGCCAACACGCGGATCCGCGAAATTCTCCATCAGGTGCAGCAATGCATCCGGTTCGATCTGCTGCCGGACATCTGTGAATACAATGATCTGTCCGACTGCTGCGTTGATCGCATGACTTAGGCCTGCAGCCTTACCTTGAGATTGCTGGCTAAAGATGGTCTTTACGTGCGAGAGGGTGGCGAATTCTGACAGGACCCGGTTCGTGGCATCGGTGGAACCATCAGAAACAACGATTATTTCGGCTTTATCTCTGGGATAGTTGATGTCTAACAGATTCCGAATTTTCTGGCCGACGCAGCCGCCTTCATTGCGTGCAACTAAGACGATTGAAACTGCAGGTAAATATGGGGCTGATCGGACTGGATGCTGGTACCAACGGCTGCGCCCCCACAACCAGGCTACGTAGCCAATATAGGTGTAAACAATCAATCCGATTGCCGCCCAAAATATGACGGCCAATACCGCCTCCTCTGCTTGGGGAATTACGAGTTATCCGCGAGATGCAGAAGCTCGACGGACTCCCTGCGGTTTCACTTTTGCTGCTACATACCTCAGCGCGCTTGTCTTTGTTCTACAAGCATGACAGTCACAATTCAGCGGCGTGGCAGACCGCCATGCGGTTGTCGCGTCCCAGCGATAACCCACCCCACGAATCGTCTTCAGCAAGGTTGGCTTGCTTCTGTCCGGTTCAATCTTCTCCCGAATTCGACGGATGCAGGCATCCACGCTTCGCGGCGTAACGAACTGCATTTCTCCCCAAACTGCATCCAGAAGAAAATCACGTGTGAAAACTTGTCCGCGGTGGCGAGCTAGGTATTCGATGAGTCGAAATTCCAATGTTGTAGTCGATACTTCGATTCCGTGAACCACCACCTTCATGGCCCAAGTATCGATCACCATATCTGCCGTACTCAGGTGATCTGTCGTATCGAGTAAAGTAGATCTCCGCAATACGGCTTGTACTCGCGCCACCAATTCGCGACGACTGAACGGTTTGACGATGCAATCATCCGCTCCAGACTCAAGTGCTCGCAGCCGCTGTTCCTCCCCAGCATCATCCAGCAGAAAAATCGACGGAATTTTGCCTGGGACATCGGTTCGGAGGAACGGGAACGAGGCGAAAATGTCTGTACTTGAGAATTCCGAACCAACCAGGATCAACGCGGGGGAAGCGGCCATCGCTTCGGAAACCGCACTAGCCTCCGAGAAAACGCGCACCGTATATCCAGCCTCTTCGAGACATTCTCGAGCGAGCTGCTGGACGTCTGCTTGACTGTCCACCACAAAGATCAATGGCCCCATGAACGATCCCAGCGATTCCCGGCACACCGCGAACTGTGTCGGCAGCAAGTTTGCTCAGGTTGAAGGAGGCAATTGCCACTACCAGGTGGCAGTGCGAAAGGCAGTGTAGATGCTGGGATGTTACGCTGAGATGACGGATGTATGAATGTGATGTGAATTTCTTGTTGTGCGCGTTTTTGGTTCGCCTCAGTAGTTCTCTCCATTCGAAGATGTACGAGCGCAAAATATTCGCGAGATCTGTAGCAACGTTTTTCTTCCTGTGTGGTGGAAATCTCGGATTTTATTTTAGGGCACGAGTTTATGTGAGCCGCTTTCATCGGATATTCATGTTGCTGTCATCCCACGGTCTTTCGGACGGGCTAGGCTGTTCTGCAACTCCCGATGTTTGGGTACGCGTGAGGGCCGGATTCTATGGCGCGGGAAGACGGCTGGCTGGCATTAATCTCGGGCGTGGTTGTGGCAATTCTCTTGGCCGGCATTCTGCCGAAGGCTAGCGCTCAAGCGGTTGCCATTGGCGGCTCCGTGCAGGAGCCACTCATCAGGGACAGTCAAGGTAATTATGTGGCTTACATCACCATCACGAACAACGGGGATGTGAGCGTCCCTATCACCGAAATCTCAGTAGCTAACGCGACACTTGGATTAGGATCAGTGCTCAATCTGCCACCGCCAATAACTGGTTTGGCGCAAGGCACGAGTGCATTAATAACTCTGCAATTCCCGCCGAGCTCGATTCCGCTGACAAGAGAAACTGCACAACTGAGGATAAGTGGCACGTACTTCACGGTCGACCCGCCACTCAGCGGATTTTGGTCGTTGGCCTTTCGCGCCAGCGGCTCGGGGAAAATGTACTACGTTGACGCGTTTCAGGGTTCCGACGGAAATGACTGCGTCTCATTCGTAACACCCTGCGCGACGATTGCTGGCGCAGATGCGAAACTGATTCCCGAGGCCGAGCAAACGGTCAGTGTGGCTCCGGGCACATATCAATCAGGCGTCTTCGCGACGGGCACTTCAGGAGCCGGCTTAAGACAGCCGGTGCGATTCATCTGCCAGACCTATCAAGGCTGCATCCTTGCAGGGAATGGTAGCGGGGCGGGTTGGCAGGTCGATGGCCAATACGTCCAGATCGTGGGTTTCGACTTCGAAGGAGAGGTCAAACATGGAGTGGGGGTTCTGATCGAGAACAACTATATAGATATTCTGGGGAACATTTTCAATAACTATGAGCACGGAAATTACTGCGGCACTGGACAAGGATACGGAGTCATCTCGGATTTCCCCCAAGCCGCGTCCAACCCGCACATTGGTGGTCGAATTGAAGGTAACACCATCGTCTACGCTGGCACCCAAAATGGCCACGCGTGCAATATACAGCACGGAATGTATCTTCAATTTGACGGAGCGTCTCCGTCTTCGCCCCGGGTAGTACAGAACAACCTGATTGTCCATGCTGCCGCAGCCGGCATCGAGTCTCACGGCACCGGCTGTTACACGATGATTTTCAACAATACCGTAGATGATGCTCGCTATGGCATTCAGATCTCTCGAGGTTTGCAGTTCAACGGTTGCGCCATCACTGACTTCGAATCGGTGAGCAATAATGCGGTGGTGAACAGCGCCAGTGGTCTGAACGTTTACTCTTCAAACTGCGTGGATGAGTTCGGGACCAATTGGGTGGTGACGAATAATTTTTCTGCGAATGACCTGACCGATTTTCTGGTCAATTGCGGCGAGATGGGGGGAGGCTGGAGCGTAGCGGACAACAATCCGATTGATGGAGTCATTTCAGCCGCCTTCGTCAATGAACTGGCGGACGATTACACACCCATCCCTGGCGGGCCACTTGCGGGTGCTGGCGTCACCAATCCCCTTGGGTTGTGTCCACAAACCGTGACCTGCACGGCTCCTCTACTTGACCTGAACGGCCAGCCACGTGGCTTTGCGAACGACATCGGTGCTTACACAGTCGGTTCAACGCCTGCGATCTGGCCATGGTATTGACGACCTCGACGCGGCACTTCACCTTTTGAGGATTACCTCCCAGTGAAGGAGCAATCTATTCGTCTAGCGAAACCTGCGAATTAGCAGTTTGTGGCGATCCGAGCGGTAGAGACCGAGGACATAGATGATTGCCTTTCCTTTGGTGGAATAGATCACCTGGCGAATCCTCAGCAGCGGCGCCCCAGACTGTGTCTTCAGCCATCGCGCCGTAGCTGGGTCGGTGATAGTGGCATCCACTTCCTCGTCGGCATAGGCAAGCTGTATTCCGTAGGTGTGCTCAAGGATCGAAAACAGCGAACCCCGCTCAAGCGCGGGATGAGTCAGACCGGAAAACTCATCGGCGGAGAGGTAGCAAGTTTCCAACGCGAAGGGTTCGTCGGCCGCTTGGCGAATTCGTTCAATTCTGATCATCGGTGTTGTCGATGGGAGAGCAAGTCGTGCGGCAACTTCCTGTTCGTTGCGAACAATTTCGAAGGAGAGCACAGTTGAGCACGGCGTCAAACTGCGGCCTGCCATCTGCTCCGTGAAGCTCATGAGTTTGTTGAAATGAACCTTGGGAGGGGCAACAAAAGTGCCCGCACCGCGGCGGCGCAGCACCACACCTTCTCTTTCCAAGCCTCCAAGGGCATGACGAGCAGTCATCGGGCTGACCTGATGGATTCTCGCCAATTCTCGCTCTGACTCGATCGGGTCGCCTGGTTTCAATTCACCGGTTTCAATCTGCTTTAGAATAACGGCCTGAATTTTCTGGTA
>Ga0187778_10003180_pt1 | contig 11077 bp, 9 predicted proteins | sample 1015_Q2_SP5_20_M_FD_132418 | JGI IMG/M metagenome (GOLD analysis project Ga0187778, IMG submission 132418) | Tropical peat soil microbial communities from peatlands in Department of Meta, Colombia - 1015_Q2_SP5_20_MG | ecosystem: Environmental > Terrestrial > Soil > Wetlands > Peat | place...
AGCCCGTCATCGCGGCCGTGAACGGCGTGGCCACTGGAGCCGGTATGGATATGGCGCTCATGTGCGATCTGCGCTACGCGGCGCAAAGCGCCCGCTTCGCAGAAACCTACGTAAAGGTCGGTCTGGTGCCCGGGGCCGGGGGGGCCCACTTCTTACCGCGTTTGGTGGGCGTGGCAAAGGCGCTGGAGCTGTTCCTGACTGGCGATTTCATCGACGCGCAAGAAGCACTGCGTATCGGTCTGGTGAACAACGTGTTCGCAGACGCGACGCTGAGCGAGGAGGTGGATAAGATTGCTCGGCGTGTGGCGAGCGCACCCACGCTCACCGTGCGCATGACGAAGCGGGCGATCTATCAGGGGCTGCGCAATGATCTGCGCACCAACCTTGACCTCATCTCCTCACACTACGCGATCATCACCTCGACTCAAGAACACAAAGAGCTCGTGCAATCTTTCATAGCGCGTCGCAAGAAGAAGGGTAGCGAGTAACGGGCCGGGACGGCGTAGGCGGCAGAATGGCTCACGCATCGAGCTCGGGATAGTGACGGAAGATGCCGTGCTGGTTGAAGGCGATGCGTCGGTCCGATGCCAGATAGGTGGCAATGTTCGGGCGGGTCGCAACGCGCTCGCACAACGCGAACAGTCCAGGATATTTCGGGGCCAGGCGTGCCATCCGCTTGGGGAACGCGTAGCGCAGGCCTGAGACGAGCTGGAAGATCGAGAGGTCGACATAAGACAGGGTCCGACCGAGCATGAATCCCTTGCCCTTGGAATTTTCGACTAACACGAGCTCGAAGTAATCCAGGAACTTCGGAATGCGCTCGCCCGTGAAGTGAGGTGCGCGCCGACTCGCCTCAGACTTTTGGTCGTGATAGTACAAGGCTGCCGCGATCGGATGATGCACGTCGTGGGCTTCGACCACCATATCAGCGATGGTTAGCTGCAGCTGGTGCGCCCACAAGCGGCTCGCCTCGCTCGGCGGCACCAGGCCCAGCCGCGGACCCAGATATTGGAGGATGTTGGCACTTTGCCCGAGTATGAGTCTGCCGGCCTTGAGGAAGGGGGGTGCAAACGGAGGCCGCTTTTGCAACGCGTCTTCGAGCAATCGCGTCAGCGCTTGCACTCCACCGCCCGCGCGTTCGGGTAGGCGCGCGACGTCCAGGTAGTCAGCGCCCGCCTCTTCCAAGGCGAGCCGGATAAACTCGCCGCGACCTTGTATTCCGGGCCAGTAATAGAGCTCATAGCGCATCTGGGCCTCCCTTGCTGCTGATGTGCAATCGCCATTATTGCGCGTTCCTTGCCGCGGACGTTGACGCTCGGCCAGCGTCGGTTGTAACCAGCTCGCTCTGCCCCGCGGGTGAAACTGTAGATCCCCTGCCTTATCGGCTTCGAACGATAAGTCCGCGTAGCGCTAGACTCTATGTTCGCGTGCAAGACAAGACTTGCAGTGCGTCCGCATAACGGGAGCGTGCATCATGGACGAGATCATTCTTCATCACTATCCAGCCTCTCCGGTGTCCGAGAAGGTCCGGGTCGCTCTGGGCATAAAGCGGCTTGCCTGGCGCTCAGTCGAGATTCCGCGAGTTCCGCCCAAGCCGGACGTGATGCCGCTCACAGGTGGGTTCCGGCGCACACCTATCATGCAGATCGGCGCCGATATCTACTGCGATAGCCAGTGCATCCTGCGAGAGCTGCAACGGCGCTTCCCTGAACCGACCTTCTACCCCGACGGCGATGCGGGCCTACCCTGGGCCATCAGCCGATGGACCGATGTGCTGTTCGACGTCGCTGTGCGTCTGTCCATGGGCGCCAACGCGGCGCAGATGCCCGAGGCATTCGCCCGCGATCGAGTACGCCTGTTCTTCGGTCCCAACGGAGATCTGAACAAAGTGCAAGCCGATGTCCCGCATGCCGTCGTCCAACTGCGCGCTCAGTTTGGGTGGATCGACCGGCGATTGGCGCGCGGCAGCCCTTTTGCCTTGGGGTCCGCTGCAGGGCTGGTCGATGCCCTGTTTTACTATCTCGTTTGGTTCGTACGCGGCCGCTGGCAGGGTGGCCCAGCGCTGCTCGCCGAGTTTGAAGCGCTCGAAGCCTGGGAGCGGCGGGTCAAGGCGATCGGCCATGGCCAGGCATCCGCGATGAGCTCATCGGACGCGCTCGAGGTGGCGCGCGAGAATCAGCCCGAAACGCGCGAGCAATCCGATCCGAAGGACCCACAAGGGCTCAAGCCGGGCGACACGGTGAGCGTGGTCGCAGACCTCGACAGCGGTGAAGCACCCGTGTTCGGCAAGGTGCGTTTCATCGACTGCGATAGCATAGCGATCGTGCGCGAGGACACGCGCGTGGGCGCTGTCTGTGTGCACTTCCCTCGCGTCGGTTACCGGGTGACGGTGGCAGCTGATAGCATCCCCTGACCAGTAGCTCAAGGAGGCAAGTTCGATGGCTAAGATGACCGCTGCGGAGGCCGCTGTGCGCGTTATGGAGAAGGAAGGCGTCACCACGGCGTTCGGTGTGCCCGGCGCTGCAATCAACCCCGTTTATGCCGGGTTGCGCAAGACCGGGAACATCCGCCACTACCTTGCGCGACACGTTGAGGGCGCCTCGCACATGGCGGAGGGATACACTCGCGCGAGCGCGGGCAACATCGGGGTGTGCATCGGGACCTCGGGTCCGGCGGGCACCGACATGATCACCGGCCTGTACTCGGCCTGGGGGGACTCTGTTCCGATCCTCTGCGTCACCGGCCAGGCGCCGAGGGCACGCATGTACAAGGAAGACTTTCAGGCGGTCGACATCGAGTCGATCGCCAAGCCGGTGAGCAAGTGGGCGGTTACGGTCCGCGAGCCGGCGCAGGTCCCGCGCGCATTCCAGCAGGCGTTCCACCTCATGCGCTCCGGGCGCCCCGGGCCGGTGCTGATCGATCTGCCGTTCGACGTGCAAATCGCCGAGATCGAGTTCGATCTCGATACCTACGAGCCGCTGCCGGCGTACAAACCCAAGGCCACGCGCAAACAGATCGAGAAAGCGTTGGACATGCTGAACGACGCACAGCGTCCGTTGATCGTCGCCGGAGGCGGCATCATCAACGCCGACGCGTCTGCGCTACTTGTGGAGTTTGCGGAGCTGAGCGGCGTACCGGTGATCCCAACGCTCATGGGCTGGGGTTGCATTCCCGACGATCATGCATTGATGGTGGGGATGGTCGGACTTCAGACTTCTCATCGCTATGGCAATGCCACGATGCTCGCTGCCGATTTCGTACTGGGTATCGGCAACCGCTGGGCGAATCGACACACCGGCTCGGTGGAGGTCTACACGAAGGGGCGAAAGTTCGTGCATGTGGACATCGAGCCGACCCAGATCGGGCGCGTGTTTGCCCCTGACTACGGCATCGTGTCCGATGCCGCTGCCGCCTTGGAGCTGTTCATCCAGGTGGCTAGGGACCGCAAGGCTGCCGGTCGGCTCAAGGACCGCCAAGTGTGGGCCGGGGACTGCCGCGAGCGCAAGCGCACCATGCTGCGCAAAACCAACTTCGAGAACGTTCCGATGAAGCCGCAGCGCGTTTATCAGTGCATGAACAACGCGTTCGGCAAAGATGCTTGCTACGTCACGACTATCGGCCTGTCGCAGATCGCCGCAGCGCAGTTCTTGCATGTGTACAAGCCGCGCAACTGGATCAACTGCGGCCAGGCCGGCCCACTCGGCTGGACCGTGCCAGCTGCTCTGGGTGTGCGCGCCGCCGATCCGAATCGCAAGGTCATTGCGTTATCGGGCGACTACGATTTCCAATTCATGATCGAGGAGCTGGCGGTGGGCGCTCAGTTTCAACTTCCCTACCTGCATATCCTGGTGAATAACGCATACCTCGGGCTGATTCGCCAGGCGCAGCGTGCGTTCGACATGGACTATGCGGTGCAGCTTTCCTTCGAGAACATCAACGCCCCGGAGCTTGGCGAGTATGGGGTGGACCACCTCAAAGTCGCGGAAGGCCTGGGCTGCAAAGCGATCCGGGTGCGCAGACAAGAAGAGATCGATCCCGCGATCGAACAGGCCTACGCGTGGATGGCACAGTATCGCGTACCGGTTGTGGTCGAGATTATCCTCGAGCGCGTAACGAACATCTCGATGGGAACTGAGATTGACAAGGTCATCGAATTCGAGGAACTGGCGCTCAGCCCGGAAGACGCCCCTAGCGCGGTCGGGCTGCTGGATTAGCCCGGGTGTCAGTTTGGCTCAGTCGCCTCGAGCCCTGTGCAGCAAGTCGAGCTGGTTCGGGTCATCAAAGGGCAACGACGCCGACTCCGCCTCTGGCTCGGCAGCGCGTGCCCCCGCGTTGCCAAGCGTAAGCGGCTGCACGAGACTCACGTGGATGCTGTAAGCCGCTTCCGAAGCTGGCGTTTGCGCGCGTACGAATTGCTCCTCCTCCGAGCGTGCAAGAACTCCAGGGCGTGCACCACGAACTCTATTGAGCGCATCCTGTGCGGGGCATCCGAGCTCCACCAGGAGCTTGGCCGCAATCATTGCCGTTCGAGTTCGGCCATCGCCGCAATGCAAGGCAACGCGACCGCCGCACCAAAGCACGCGCCGCAAGAGCGGAGCGACCCCCTGCCAAAGCAGCTCGAAGCGCTCGTCGGGCAGGTGCCCGTCACGCAGCGGAACGTGGTACCAAGCGATTTGGTGTGCGGCAGCAACCGCGGGCAGGTCCCCGAGACGCATCAAAGCGAGTTCGGGCCGCTCAAGCAACGTCACCAGCGCCTGGGCACCCCAGTACTTGAGCGTGGCGACATCGCGCTGCAGACGCCATGCGCTGTTCGATGGCAATAGCATACCGTTGGCGCGCCCGGGACAGCCTGCCATCGCAATTTGGCCGCGCACGCGCCCTGCGCCGACCACCGCGAGGCGGTAGGCCGAACTGTCTCCGTTCATCTGGTCTCCTCCCGCGGATCGCCGAACCCGGGAGCAGCAACGTTATCAGGCGAAAGGGGGCGAAGGCAACGAAAAACACCTACAGCGCACCACCGGTGCCGCAGCAACGCAACAGTGTCTTCCCACAACGACGCGTGATCGCGCAGCTCACCGTTTGCGCACGCGCGAACGATTGACGTGCTCGCGCGCTGACTGCGGAAAGGCGCACGGCTGCCCTCGTTCAGGATGTGCACCGCTGCCCCCCGCTCGCCTGTTCTTGCTGCAGTCTTACGGGATCGCGCGAGGTTTCCCGAGGTGTGGCGCGGGTTTCGAGTAACCCCGCCAGGGAACTCATCCGCTTGCCTCGAAACGTGCCTCATCGCCGCCCGCGCCCCGCAAGTGGCGCTCAACGGGATGCCCCAACGCTGCACAACCTGTCAGGCTGTGCAAGAATTCGCGACTAGTAACCAGAAAGGAGGCCCTAAGAACGCGTTTTCTGTATAGTCCAATCCCAGTGTAATATGCGCGCCACACCATTGTCACTTGCCCGAGGACTGTCGATGCACGTTCCCCCGCCCTCTGGGGCCGAAGAATCCCTGTTGAGGACTGCTCCAGAGCGCAGCAGGCCGAGTATCTTCGATAAGTGCCTACGATACACCCAGGCGGACGACACCAAGGCCCTCGGCATCTACCCCTACTTCCGGCTGATCGAAACCGGGCAGGACACAGAGGTCGTGGTGGATGGCCACAAGATGCTGATGCTCGGGTCGAACTCCTATCTCGAGCTCACGACTCACCCCAAGGTCAAGGAGCGCGCAATCGAAGCGATTCGGCGCTACGGAACCGGCTGTGCCGGCTCGCGTTTCCTGAACGGTACGCTACCCATTCACCTCGAGTTGGAGCGCCGTCTGGCTGATTTGGTGGGCAAGGAGGCCGCGCTTGTCTTTAGCACAGGCTACCAGACGAACACTGGCGTGATTTCCTGCCTGGTCCAGCGCGGCGAGTACGTGCTGTCCGACAAGTTGAACCACGCCTGCATCGTGGACGGGGCCCAGCTTTCCCCAGGCACGCTGGTTCGATACAACCACAACGATATGCGAGACCTGGAGCGGCGGCTTGCCGAGTTGCCCGCAGCCGCGGGCAAGCTGATCGTCTCGGACGGTGTGTTCTCGATGGAGGGAGACATTTGCGAACTCCCGGGTATGGTTCGGCTCGCGCGCAAGTACGGCGCGCAGGTCATGCTCGACGACGCTCATGCAATCGGGGTGCTCGGTCCAGGCGGCGCCGGAACCGCTGCCCACTTCGGTCTTACCGATCACGTCGACCTGATCATGGGGACGTTCTCCAAATCGCTGGCGGCGATCGGCGGCTTCATCGCCTCTACCGAGCGGGTCATCAACTACCTCAAGCACCACTCGCGTCCTTTCATCTTCTCCGCCTCGGCCGCGCCCGCGTCGGTCGCCGCGGTGCTGGCCGCTCTGGATATCATGCGCGACGAGCCCGCCCGTATCGAGCGACTGTGGGACAACGCGCGCTTCATGAAACAGGGCCTCGACGCGCTTGGCTTTGACACGGGAGCTTCGCAGACGCCCGTGATCCCGATCGTAGTGGGCGAGCTGGAGCGCTGCTTCAAGGTGTGGCGCTGGCTGCACGACCAGGGAATATTCATAAACCCGGTTGTACCGCCGGCCGTTCCTCCCGGGCGGACTTTGGTGCGCATCTCTCTTACTGCCGGCCACACACGCCAGCAACTAAGCTGGGCGCTGGATAAGCTCGCCGAGGCGGGACGTAAGTTCGGGCTGGTCGGGTGAGCGGTTGGCCAGCTTGAGCGTCCAGCCGGCTCGCACGCCGGAAGACATCGAGCAATACATCCGCTTTCCATTTGGGTTGTACAGCGGCTATCCGCACTGGGTGCCGCCGCTGCTCATGGAACGGCGCGATTTCTTGAACCCGCGCAAGAATCCCGTCTACGAGTATGCGGAAGTCCAACCCTTCCTCGCTCGGCGCGGCACCCAGGTCGTGGGTACCATCACCGCGCTCAGGAACCCGCGCTTTGGCGAGTTCCATCCGCGCGAGGGTCACATCGGGTTCTTTGGGCTGTACGAGTGCGAACGCGATGCGCAGACGTCTCGTGCGCTGTTTACCGCTGCAGCCGAATGGCTTCAGTCGCGCGGATTGGCGGCAATGCGGGGTCCAACCAACTTCACCACCAACGACGTACTGGGCCTGCTCGTGGAGGGTTTCGACGAGGACCCCGCAATCCTCATGCCGTACAATCCGCCGTACTATGCAGAGCAGTTCGAGGCATTCGGGCTGTCCAAGGTCAAGGACCTCTTTGCTCTAGAGGTCAGAGCGGACCAGTACAAGGGGCAGCTCGAGGCGTTGGCACGCAAGGTGCTCCTGCGGGGTCGCATCGCGGTGCGTCCCGTGGATCTGAAGCGCTGGCACGAGGAGCTTGCGTTCGTCCGCCACTGTTACAACGAGGCATGGGCCGATAACTGGGGCTTTGTTCCCTGGACGGACCGCGAACTCGAAGTGTTGGCAAAAGAATTGAAACCGCTCATCGATCCGCGCTTGGCGATGGTGGGCGAGGTGGACGGCGAGCCGGCTGCAATTCTGATTGCAGTGCCCGATGCCAACGAAGCGCTCAAGCTCGCAAACGGGCGCCTGTTCCCGGTTGGCCTGCTCAAGATCTTGTGGCGGATCAAAGTTGCGGGCTGCCGGCGCATGCGGGTTCTCGCGCTGGGTGTGCTGCCGAAGTATCGCAGGCTCGGACTGGATGGACTGCTCATTCAGCGGACGATTCAAAACGGCATCCCGCTTGGCTATGAGCGCGCGGAGGTCGGGTGGATTCTGGAGGACAACGAGGCGATCTTGCAGCCTCTCACTCACATCGATGCCCGGCGCACCAAGGTCTATCGACTCTACGACCGAGCGGTTTAGGGAGCGATTCCACCGTTGCGCCGTCGCGCCAAAATTGAATCGTCCCACTCGCTGCGACCGGCAGCACTCTGCGCAAGGACGCACCCCGCCTCGCCGCGGCGGGCTACCAAGGCTGGCGGCCAGCCACTCGCGCTAAGGCGCCATTAGAGCCATGCGCGCGCTGGTAACCGGCGGACAGGGGTTCGTCGGCTCGCACCTGTGTGCGCGGCTGGTCGCACAGGGGCATCGCGTCCGCGTGCTAGCGCGCCCCTCGAGCGATCTTCGTAATCTAGACAAGATTGACGTCGAGCTCGTGCGCGGAGATCTGACCGAGCGCTCGACCCTGCCGTCCGCGGTGGCCGGGTCTGACGTGATTTTTCACGTCGCGGGCGCCCTGAAGGGGCTGTATGAGAGGGATCTCTTTCGCGTCAACGCGGAAGGCACGCGCAACCTTCTTTCCGCCGCGATGAGCGCGCAACCCCGTCCCTCCCGCTTCCTGTTCGTCTCCAGCCTGGCCGCCGCTGGACCGAGCCCTGGTGGCACAGCTCCTCTCACCGAAGACATGCCGCCCCGCCCGCTCACTTGGTACGGAGCCAGCAAGCTCGCTGGCGAGGAAGCAGTGCGCGCCATGGCGAGCGTCGACTGGACCATAGTGCGTCCCCCGATCGTCTTTGGACCACGCGAGCGTGACGTGCTTGGCTATTTTCGCATCGCACGCAGCGGCCGGCTGCCTGTGGTCGGGTTTTCCGACCGCTATTACTCGCTGGTGTACGTCGATGACCTCGCCGAAGGGTTGTTGCGCGCCGCCGAGGCCCCAGCGGCCGCGCGCCAGCTGTATTTCCTCACCGGACCGGAGGTCGTCAGCTGGATCGAACTTGGCCAGCTCATCGCCTCGGCACTGGGTGTCGCTGGCCGGCCCTTGCGAATACCGGAACTCGCCGCAACCGCGGCCGGACGCATCGCCGATCTGTTCGCGCACATCCGCGGCCGGCCCGATATCTTCAGCTCGCAAAAAGTTCTCGAGATGCTCGCACCGGCCTGGGTCTGCAGCGCCGAGAAGGCGGCGCGCGACTTCGCCTGGCGCGCCTCGACCCCTCTGGCCGACGGCCTGGCGATTACGGCTCGCTGGTACCGCGAGCATGGCTGGCTTTGACGCTGCCCCTCGCCCGTTCGGCCTGACCGAGCCGCTTGGCGCGTTTCGCCTGCTCGACGCGCTGATCGCTGGCTACCTGACGCTCGCGAGCGTTCCGCTCGCGCTCGGGGCAGCGCGCGGCATTCCAGGCTGCGCGCAACAGCTGTGGCTGAACCTTGGCGCGCTCGCAGGCCTAGCGCTCATCTGCGCTGTTTCCCGCCGGTCGCGGTCCTGGTTTCTGTTGCTGCTGCGTCTGTCCTACGGGCCGCTTTTGTATGCGGTGTTGTACCAGCAGACTGCAACGATTTGGCCGGTGCTCTTCGAGCAGCCCTTCGACGCATGGCTGGTGCGAATTGAGCAGCTGCTCTGGGGGGGGCAGCCATCCCAGGTGCTCGCCGAGCGAGCCCCGTGGCGGTGGCTGTCGGAGCTTTTTTGCAGCGCCTACTATGCCTACTACTTTTTCATACCCGTGATGCTATTCACAGTCTTGCTCACCCGCGGCTATGCCGCGGCCGAGCGTGTTGTCTTCGCGACCACTCTTTGTTTCTGTATTTGCTACACGCTGTTCTGGCTCTTCCCGACCGTCGCACCTCACTACTGGTTCCCGCCGCACGTCGGCCCTCAGCTGTACCGAGGCTACGTTTTCAACCATCTCTTGTTCTTTTTTACCTCGAGCGGCGAAGTTCCTACCGGCGCCTTCCCTTCCTCTCATCTGGCTGTGGCGACGCTGCTGACGCTCCAGGCTCACCGCTTCGCACCGCGCCTGTTTCCGTTCATGTCTGCGGTCACACTGCTGATGTGCCTGGCCGTTGTGTACCTGGGCGCGCATTATGCCGTCGATGTTCCGGCTGGAATCCTCATGGGGCTGCTCGTGACCGTCGTCTCGGATCGCATCTGGCTCGTGGAATCCAGCCGGCGCGCGCAGACTAGCCACGCGCCGATCACGTGACCAGGACGTCCCACGCTTCCATCATTCGCCGGCCCCTTCCTCGCGTGCCCGCCGGCCCACCCCCGCTTGCCGGCGGATCTCATCGAATAGAACGTCTAGACCGAACTCGAAGACCGCATCGAGATTGCTCGCGCGCAGGTAACGCGCAACCGCGGCCACGCGTGGGAAGCGTTGCCGGTCGAGAGGATCCTCGAGGTTTACCGGCGCTGCCTCGGGCTCCTGCGCCCGGCTTGAAATCTCCGCAAGTCCGGCGCCGCTGGCGTAGTAGCCGATCAGCCGGAACGACCGAGCTGACTGCACCGCGTCCAGTCCAGCCTCGGCAAGGGCGTCTAGGAGCCGCTCGTAGAGCATGAACGCAGCCTTTGTATTGAGGCGGCGCACCGCAAGCAAAACGAATGCATTTGGGTGCCGAACGGCGATCTGCCGGTATGAGCGCACGAATCGGCGCAGCCGCTCCAGCGGCGGCATCGACCCCGCAGACGGTAGCTCCGCCTGTGCAAGCAGGCGCTCCATGACGCCTTCTAACAGCTGATCCTTGCTCTCAAAGTGATGGTAGAGGGCCATCGCCTCAACGCCGAGAGCGGCTCCCAGGGTGCGCATGGACAAACCCTCGAGGCCCTTTGTGTCAATCTGAGCCAGCGCGGCCGCTACGATGGTGTCGCGCGTCAAACGTGTGCGTGCGGCTTTGGCTCGGCCACGTGCGGGCGCTTCGCGTTCGGGAGCAGTCGACACAGCCTGCACTTTACATTGTAAAGAGAGCTGTTGCATGGCCCGGGGAGGCGCTTTCAAATCCATCCCAGCGCCCCAAGCACCGCACCGATCACAATCAGCACCAGAAAATGCACCCGTGTGCGCCACACGGCCAGCGCAGTGCCCCCGGTCAGGAGGATAGGTTGCCAGCCCGGCGTTTTCCCGATGAGAATCCATCCGGTCGCGAACATGAGGGCAATCACAATCGGCGCCATCCCGGTTTTGAACGCCTGTACTGTGGGCCAGTCGCGCCGCGCGCGACCCCAGCGCGCGATGAGCAAAGTCAGCGCCGTCGACGGCAGCATGATGCCGAACAGGGCTGTGCCCGCTCCCAGCAACCCAGCCGCCTGATACCCCATCACTGCAACAAAGAGCACATTGGGGCCGGGCGAGGCTTGAGCGATCGCGATCGAAGCGTTG
>Ga0187778_10003181_pt1 | contig 11077 bp, 8 predicted proteins | sample 1015_Q2_SP5_20_M_FD_132418 | JGI IMG/M metagenome (GOLD analysis project Ga0187778, IMG submission 132418) | Tropical peat soil microbial communities from peatlands in Department of Meta, Colombia - 1015_Q2_SP5_20_MG | ecosystem: Environmental > Terrestrial > Soil > Wetlands > Peat | place...
AAAACCCAAACTTCTCCAGAGAAGCAAAAACTACAGTGGGCTGGATCTCGAGAAACACTCTCGCTCTCCGGTCGAGGCAGAGCTTTTTTCTTGACATCCCTTTTTATAGAACTCATTGACCCTGCGGAAACTGCCGGATAGCTACATTTAATGTATTTCGGCAGGAAATAATCACGGATTTTTCCACTGAATAATTGCAGCGATCCAATGAGAATCAGGAAGATAGCTTAGCAGTGGTTGGATGCTGCGAAATTTTGCGATCCCTGATTTGTGCAGGTCTAACCCACCATGGCGCATCACCATTGCCTAGCACTCTGATTCGGTAATGTTGCCGACCTTCATGATTTTCATTGGAGCAGTTGCTTAGAATGATGTCATAGCCAAAACTGAAACCCATCCATTTGTACTGACCTGCCCATTTTCCATTCTTGAACAGACTACGAAAGTGCTATTTGGGGAGCTTTGCCCATAAATCTCTCTAAAACCCTTGCTGCCCACAAAGTCGGCAGTCTGCCCAAATTGTTTGCTGTGTTCGCCGTGATGGTCCTATTGGGCCTTGCAATCGGGGTTAGCGTTCCATGTGATTTGCCCGTCTTTATGAAGGGTCAACACATCTACATGTCGAAGACAGTTATGTACCGATTGGTCCAGTGATCTGGGCTGGTGTGCATGTTTTGAATAGAAGGTTGCTGACATGAAACTTTCCAATTTCACGCTTCAATTATGTGTAGTGGGAAATTCTCCTGCACTACACTGGTTGTAAAGAGGTTTTACCGGTAATAGTACGCTGCTGCGCTCTCCGGGCATGCTGATCCTTCCTGATTTCTCTTTCTGCATCGCGATTTGGTCGAAATGGTTCTCGGTTGCTCCACGCGTCAGGCAATCGAGTGGATGGCCAGCCGGTTCCACGTCCCAGTAATTCCCAAGGGCAAGCACATCAACGGACGTGAGCAACCCCAACCATTCTCGCGCGTCGCCGTCGGAGGTCGGTTGGAAAACGTCGTTCGAAGTGGCTTGTGGGCTGCATTCCCTCCTTCGGCGAAGGCAATCCTAGGGGTCTTCTGCGAAATGTCCGAACCAAACACCGACGAACTTCAGATTTCATATCGTGGTCTGATGCGGTTCTCGGGCGTGGGCAGTTATGCGAGTGTAGCCCGCGTGATTAAACATTTTGAGCGAATTTGCCTCCTCAAAGTAGAACGCGGCACTAGCAATGACGGCTTGCGGGCCTGCAACAAATATATGCTCACTCTAGATCATCCAGTGTTGCTGGGGCTAATGCGACAGATTCACGAACAACAGCGGAAAGAAATCGCAATTTGCGACACACCGCGATCACAACGCTGGCCGAATCGGGTGCTTCCGATTTCACGATCATGTCGGTGGCCGGTCACATCAGTCCGAAGATGTTGGAACGGTATTCCCACGTACGGATGGAAGCCAAACGGAAAGCCATTGAGGCACTCGCCCAGGGCACCAGAATGGTGGGTTATGACACGACCCATGACACAAACGTCACGTCCGCAGGCACTCGCCCTGTCTAACGTATTGAGAAAAATGGTAGGCCCGAATGGACTCGAACCATCGACCTCTTCCGTGTCAAGGAAGCGCTCTAACCAACTGAGCTACGGGCCTGTGGTTTCGATTTTAACATCGTAGCGGCTGACTAGAGGAACGGGAGTTACTGCAGCCAGTCCGAGTCACCGCTTCAGAATCCAGTCCCCGAGTGCTTGCAGAACTTTCGGGGTCTCCGGATCCCACAAGGTAGTGTGGTACATGCCCGGATAAATCTTCAGTTGCTTGTCGCGAGAAGCCGCTAGTCGCTCGAACTTGACGCAGTCTTTGTGACTCACCACATTGTCTTTTCCGCCCTGGATGACCAGCAGCGGGGTTTTCACCTGCGCGGCCATCTCCCGCCAGTTTCCGGCCAGGCGCTTTATGTCCATCAGATAGCCGAAGCTAACTTTCGTGTAAGCCATCGGATCGCTCCGCCGAGACACAATGAACCCGTGGTCTCTCGAGCTCTCGTCAAGTCGATGCCCAATCAAATCGATCACCGGCTTGCGGTGCGCGAACAAAAAGTGCGGCAGCAGCAGCAGGCTGTTTATCTGGAACAGCTGTCGCTTATCCACGTCGAATGCTGGCGCCAGCAGAATCAGTCCTGACAGCTCATCGCCGTTGTCACGAGTGTAATCGAGTGCGTAATTGCATCCCATGCTGTCATTGACGAGGAAAATTCTCGAATGAGGCCGCTGCTGCTTCATGAATCGAACCATGGCGGCGAGATCGGCTGCAACCTGCAAAGGAGTTCCGATGTAGCCACGCCTTCCGCAGGAAAGCCCGTGCGCTCTCGCGTCCAGGCCATAGACGTCAATGCCCCGCGGATTCAGTGCCTCCGCAACCACTTTGTAGGGGCCGCTATGGTATCCAATTCCATGCAGCACCAAGGCGACGTGTCCGCTCCACTCCGCAGTCGCCGGCCAGTAACGATAGAAAAGGCAGGTTCCATCGCTTGAGGTGATCACGCCATGCTGGTCGCCAATCGGCTGCGCCAGGCGACGCGCTTGCGTGGCAGACGCGACCGCTGGCGGCATCTGCGCCGGTAGGATTGCAGGACTTACCATGAAAATGAAGTAAAGGAATATAACAGATCGAACGTGAAACCTCTCACCTAATCGCACATTCGGAGGCACCTTAGTCACAACAACGAATGGGATGCAAAGGGACGCGGCCCGGTTTATAGCAAGTCCTGTGAACCCATTGCCGCAACTAACCGTGTGCGATACTGGGTTTCATGGCAGTCGCTGACCCGAAATCGGTCAAGGTAAATCTCACATCGGGTACAGGGGTTGACATCGAATGGAAGGACGGTCACTTGTCACACTACAATTTCGCCTATTTGCGCGATGCCTGTCCCTGCGCCCTATGCGATGAGGAGCGTGGCAAAAACCACCGGCAACCGGGAGAAGCTCCAAAGCTCGCTCCAGGTGCACTGCCCATGTTCAAACCGGCGGCCAAGCCGAATTCCGCTGAACCGGTGGGGAAGTACGCCATCAAGTTTCATTGGAATGATGGCCACGAGCTCGGAATCTACTCCTGGCAGTTCCTGCGCGACTGGTGTCCTTGCACAGAATGCAAGGCCCAGCGTCAAGTGTAGGGGCTGGGGGTTGCTAGTTGAGACAGCCGTCAGCCGCGATGCTGCGCGCTACGACGACTCGCCCGTTTTCTGATGCGCGTTGCGCCCCGGCACCTCTCGACCCAGGACCTCCCGGACCTTGCGGGACAAAGTCTGCAGAGTGAATGGCTTTTGGAGGAAAGCAGTACCAGGGTCCAGCACTCCTTCGTGGACTATCGCGTCCTCGGTATATCCCGAGAGGTAGAGCAATTTCGTATGAGGATGGGAAGCACACAGTCTCGCGGAGAGCTCGCGGCCGCTCATACCGGGCATTACGACGTCGGTGATCAGAAGGTCGATATCCGAATGAGTATCGGCAACTCGCAACGCTTCGTCTCCGTTTTGTGCCTCAAGAATCTTATAGCCCTCTGCTTCCAGGAGTTCGCGAACCAGTTGCCGCACTGATTCCTCATCCTCCACCAGCAAGACCGTCTCACAAGCACTTTTCTTTGCAGGCTTAGTTTCAATTCGCCCTACATTTTCCGCCGCGTCGTCGACCCTGGGCAGGAAAATCCGAAAAGTCGTCCCCTTGTCCATCTGGCTGTCAACGAGAATATAGCCTCCGCTTTGCTTAACGATGCCGTACACGGTTGAAAGGCCAAGGCCCGTGCCTTTTCCCTTTTCCTTGGTTGTGAAAAAAGGCTCAAAGATCCGTGCCTGCGTCTCTTTGTCCATGCCGTGACCGTCGTCGCCCACGCAAAGGACGACGTAGGAACCGGGATGAATGTAAGGATGCTCCCGGCTGAGCTCCTCTTTTTGCAAATCCGTATTTTTCGTTTGGATCGTGATCCTGCCGCCATCCGGCATAGCATCTTTCGAGTTCACCACTAAGTTCATGATCACTTGCTCGATTTGCCCGGCGTCGGCGCGAGCATGCCCGAGATCGCGAGCCAGACGCGTATCGAGTTCAATGTTTTCACCAATCAAAGGGCGAAGGAGCCGTTCCATGTCAGTCACGATGGTATTGATGTCCACCACCTTCAACTCCAACATTTGCTTGCGGCTGAAGGCCAGCAATTGTCGGGTGACGCTGGTGGCACGCTCTGTGGCCTGGTGGATTGCATGAATCTTGGGATAGAGCGGATCATGCCCTTGCGTTCGCTCCAACAAAACTTCCGTGTAGCCGCTGATTACGGTCAAGAGATTGTTGAAGTCATGCGCTACCCCACCGGCAAGCCTGCCCACTGCTTCCATCTTCTGCACTTGGCGGAACTGGTTTTCCAGGACCCGTTGTTCGGTCACATCCTCAGCAATGATCTCCAGCACATCCGCGGGGTCGTGAGGGTTGTTGAAAATTCTTCCGCTCAGCCGGACGGTGATGACTTTGCCATCTTTGCGTTTCCACTGCACCTCCACATTGTTGAGGCGCGAGCCAGTCTCAAAGCTTCGCATCAGATTGGCCAGCTCAGTGCCATCGACGAAAAGATCGCGGGTGGGATCCAGTTCGAGAACTTCTTCGACGCTGTCGTAGCCAAGCATAGCTACTAGCGCCGGATTCGCATCCAGAAACCGGCCGTCCCGGGTGGAACAGTAGATGCCGTAGGCGGCGCTGTGTACCAAGGAGCGGTACCGCGCTTCCGAGCGGCGTATGGCCTCTTCATTTCTCTTATGTTCGATGGCCGAGGCCAACTGTTGCGAGACAAAGGTGAGGATTCCTTTTTCCTTTTCCCCAAAGCGAACATTGCCACTGTAGCTCTGCACTACTACCACGCCTATCGTGTCGCTTCCCACCTTCAGCGGAACACCCAACCAGTCCAAGGACGGGGATCCAATCAGTTCTGCTTCCCCCTCCTTAACCAGACGCTCGAAATCCTCGGGCTTGCACAATAACGGTTCTCCCGTCCGTAATACATACTCGGTCAACCCTTTGCCGAGTTTCTTGGGTTCTGGCCGCGGGTCGACCTCGTCGACGAAGTACGGAAAGCTGAGCAACTGGGTCAAGGGATCGTAGAGTGCAATGTAAAGGTTCCGCGCATACATCAGTTCCGCTACGACGTTGTGCACCGTGGCATAAAACTGCTGGAGGTCCTCTGCGGAGCTAGCCTTTTCCGCGATTCTTAAGAGCGCCGAACTGAGGGACTGCGCGCGTTTTTCCTCCGAGATGTCGCGATAGACAGCCCAGGCGCCAGCCTGCTTCCCCGAAATCATGACCGGTGCACCGGAAGCAAAAACGTCTACCAAAGTCCCGTCTTTGCGCTGCCGCTTGGTTTCAAGAGCGATTTTTTGACCCTTGCTTAGCATCTCCTTGAGCCAACAGACTTCTGCCGCGCGGTCAGGCGGTATAAGGAGCGGTGCCAGACTTCGGCCCCGAACTTCGTCCAGAGTAAAACCGAAAACGCGGGTGAACTCGCTGTTGATGTGCGTGACCTTCTGTTCTACATCCACCAGCGCGATAGCTTCGGGAGCACACTCGAGCAGTTGCTCGAGGTACGTTTCTTCGCAGTGGGCCGGGTCAAGCCTCAGATTCGAATGCTTTAACGTCGATTTTGCGCCGTGCGAGGGAAGAGACATCGCAGGCGTATTGTGTTCCAGCGCTTCGCGCAGGAACTTCGCCCGCGTACGGTCGGCGGACCTCGGCGATCGGGTGATTTTGTCACCCATCGAATCCTCCCTGTCAGAAAATCAGGTTTTGACACCAATATGCTAGATGGGCTGCGAAGTAACCTAAAGTTACTGAAGTAATTGTGATTGTGAGCGGCCCTGAGGAGGTTATGCGCCGGTCCCTAGTATCTGACACACTCGGTGCAGCGTGTCTTTCTGTTGGCTGTTTAGCGCGAGAAACTCGAAACCGTGATGCAATCCAGAGCGATAACGAGCCAGGGCGCGCAGTTTCATAGGATGACTTGCAGGCAAAGACAACTCCATTGATACCACCTCGCCCGGTTCCACCTCTCCTGTGAGTGTCCCGCCGATTCCATCCTCGCCTAGCTCGGTGGAGCGGCCCCACAGCGAAACTGTTCCTGTAGGGCGAAAGACCTGAATCGAGATTCGCATGTCGACCGGATAGCGAGGATAGCGACGTGGGGCCTGGGACCCGGTTTTGCCCTTTCCCTCGACCTCACCCATTTCCTATCCCCCGTTTTGGCCGGCCCGAGCCTCGGCCGAAGTCGGATGTGATCTCAGTTGCCGTGCATTGCATAACCAGGCTCCAGCGGCAACTTGCTGTCCACCCGCACAACCGTCACTCCACTGGTAATCGCATACACATCAACCAGACCCACAGCCCCGGTCGTCGATTCGACCTTTTTCACCAGTGCTTCGTCAGAATCAACTACGATGATGGCAGGATGGTTCTGCCGGTTGTGGTTGGCATTGGCAATCAGAACAGCGACATCTTCCTTGGGTAGCTCATAAATTTTCTGCAATACAACTTTCATTTCCGGAGAAGCCGGATCGCGCATCACTAGCGTGACCGGTTTGCCATCTTGCCAACGGCCGGTTTGACCCTTGCAGATTTTTACCAATTCGGCCAGGGTGAGGGCTTCGACGTGGTTTGCCTTATTGGAAATCAATGCGACGTCCTTAGCAGAGGCCATCGGACTACAAATCACAACCACCCACAACAGCGTCGCAACAACTCGAGTCCTCACCAGTCCCCCTTCAACACCATCGGATATGCTGATTTTCACCGAAGCCTGCCAGTGGCTCAACGACCATAAGGGTATGTACCAGCAGAGATAACAACGGATGGAGCCTGCGAGCCCGGATCACCAACACTCTTGCCCATCGCCCTGCTCGGGAAATCGCTCGTTAGTGTGGTAAAGAACATAGGAAAAGTGGCTGAAGGTTGAGAGAAAATGCGTATGATGTCCCGGCGTGGTGGCATTCTGAGGTTCAGTTGTTGGTTTGCGTCTTTATTGCTAGTCGGCAGCCGCACGTGCGCGCAAACGACCGCCGCACAGGCTGGCCCCAGAACTGCAATTTCCCGCCTCGAAATCGTTGTTAGTGATGAAAACGGGGTCGCAGTTCCATCGGCGATCGTTCAACTGAGATCATCTCCGCAGGCATCCCCCCTGCGATGTGGCACGGATTTCGCCGGACGATGTTTTTTTAGCAATCTTCCCGCCCAAGCCTATGAACTGCGAATAGAGAAGCCGGGTTTCTACACCAGTTCACTCCCGGACCTGCAGCCTCGAGAGACATCCAGCCTTGATGTGACGCTTTTCCATCAGCGAGAAGTTCATGAGGTGGTCAATGTTCAAGAACCTGCCTCTGAAATCAACCCGGCACAGATTGCTTCAAAAGAGGAGCTCACGGGAATGGACATTATCAACCTCCCATATCCAGGAACCAATGACTACAGAAATGTCGTGAACTTCATTCCCGGAGTAATCCAGGATTCCTCAGGGCAGCCGCATGTCGCGGGTGCTGAAACTCATCAGACACTCACCCTACTCGACGGTTTCAACCTTACGCAGCCGGCCAATGGACTGCTCCTGGTTCGGGTCAGCACGGACGCGTTTCGCGCCCTCGATGTAGAACCAAGCCGCGAGCCGGCGCAATTTGGCAAAGGGTCAGGCGGCGTTTTGAATCTGGTAACCGGCATTGGCGACGACCATTTTCACCAGATTGCCACTGACTTCATCCCCTCTGTGCAGAACAAGAAAGGATTGGCTCTCGATCAATGGACGCCCCGTTTCACCTTCTCCGGCCCCATCGTTAAAGGCAAAGCGTGGTTCTTTGACGCGCTGGAGGGAGAGTACAGTAACCTGATCATTCCCCAGCTTGCCGTTGGACAGGACACAGATCATTACTGGCGCGCAGGAAATCTGGCAAAGGTCCAGACCAACGTTGGTTCGCGCAACATCATCACCACGGGTTTCCTCTACAACTATCTGGACGATCAGTACTCCGGCCTATCACTCTTCAGTCCGGCTGCTGCAAACCCAGTCGATTCTGAGGCTGTCTACGTCAGCACCATAAAGGACCAACATTACTTCACTGGTGGCCAACTGCTCGAAACAGGGTTCAACTTCGATCAGTACAACCTGTCACTCACTCCTCACGGTATAGCTCCCTATTTCATGACGACGACGACCGCCGGAGGCAACTATTACCTTGACCAGAAGACTCATGCCCGCCGCTATCAGTTCCTTTCGAACCTGTATCTGCCTCCGCGCGAGTGGCACGGTCATCATGATGTGCAACTTGGCGTAGACCTCGACCGGATCGATTACGATGCCCAGTTTCTCCGGCGCCCAATCTCGTTTTGGCCCGGACCAAGCGCCAGCACTGCAAATGGGGCATGCCCGGTAAATGGTGCCAGCGTTCCGATTGTGCCGTCCCCGTGTGTCCGCTATTCGGTGTTTTCCGGCGGAAACCATTCCACTACTTACAATTCCGAAGTGGGCGCCTATATCGAGGACCGCTGGTCGATTAGCAACCGTCTGTTGATCGCGCCCGGCATACGGTTTGATTGGGACCAGATTGTCCGCAGTCCGCTCACGTCGCCACGCCTTGCCGGCACCTATGTTCTCGATAATTCAGGAAACACCAAGTTGTCTGCGGGCATCGGCGTAGTTTACGACGCGACTGATTTGATTCTCATCGCGCGTCCGTACGCCGGCGAACGAGCGGACTATTTTTTTAGCGCGACAGGTGCGCCAATCAACCTTGAGGGAATTGTGATTCCAACCCCTACGCCGGTGATGTCCAGCTTCACCGTCGATCGCAGGACGCTTCAAGCTCCCCAATTTCTGAACTGGAGTGGAGCTATTGAGCGAAAGCTACCAAAGGCGATCGTCCTGAAAGCCGAATACATGCAGCGGCAGGGTACCCACGATTTCGTCTACAACACTCAGAATGGATCGCTGGGTGGCGATTTTATTCTTCAAAACACACGCAACGATCACTATCATTCAGTCCAGCTCACATTGCGGCATAGTTTTGGGCAGTACTATCTGATCAGTGGCTCGTACAGCCGGTCTAGTGCGCGCTCAAACCAGGTGCTCGACTTCAATGTAGATAACCCCTTCCTAAGCCCACAACAGGCGGGCGCATTTTCCTGGGATGCGCCCAACCGTTTTCTTTCCTGGGGCTATCTCCCTTTCTTCAGCTTGCCGATTGTTCACCACTTGGATCTCGCCTACTCGGCCGAAGCTCGCAACGGATTCCCGTTTGACGTCTACAACAACCTGCAGGAACTAGTTGAGCCGCCAGGCGCCCGCAGGTTCCCGACATATTTCACTCTCAATTTGCACTTGGAAAAGCGCTTCCGCGCGTTTGGCTACTACTGGGCTTTGCGTGGCGGATTCGACAACCTCACAGACAATCAGAATCCAATCTTTGTCAATGGCAACATCAACTCCTCGCAATTCCTCACCTTCAGCGGCTACGGCCATCGTTCGTTTACGTCCCGAATTCGATTCCTGGGCCGAAAGTAACGGATTGAGCGGATGTCTGCCTTGCGTGCCGCTCAGCCTGTAGGTGGAAGTTCGCGGTGACCTTAGGAAATCCTATGCGGCTGCGTCTTTGCTGAACGATGCCGCGGCTTTCTCGACGCTGTCATATACATCAAAGATGGTTACCAGTTTCGTGACCTGGAGCAAATCCCCGACGCGTTGCGTGAGATTAGCCAGCTTTATCGAACCGCCGCTATTGCGGGCGGTCGTATAGAGCGCGACGAGGGTTCCCAACCCGCCGCTGTCGATGTAATTTACATCGGCCAAGTTAAGGACTACCTTCTGCCTCTCGGCAATTAGTTTTTTAACTGTATCGCGTAGGTACGCGGTCTCCTCACCAAACACAATGCGTCCTGCACAGTCGACGATTAAAGCTCCGTCCAGAGTGCGAGTACTAAGTCTGAGTTGCATGACGCCCTCCCGTGTACGAAAACCAAGAGAAGGGTAGCGTGGATTGGCTGATCGCGCAAGGATTTCGCCGCATTGGCAGAGCTTCGGGTGTCTTATCATCACGTATAATCAAGTTTTCCGCATGAGCTACCAAGTTCTGGCCCGCAAATACCGTCCCCAGAAATTCAGCGAAGTCATAGGACAAGAGCATGTTACCCGCACGCTGAAGAACGCTATCGAACAAGGACGTGCGGCGCACGGCTACATTTTCAGCGGCCATCGCGGCATCGGCAAGACCACCGTGGCGCGCATCCTGGCGATGGCCTTGAACTGCCGTTCCTCGGAAAAACCAGTTTCGGAGCCCTGCGGGGTTTGCGATTCCTGTGTTGAGATTCGGGCCGGCAACTCGGTAGACGTCATTGAAATCGATGCGGCCACAAATCGCGGCATTGATGAGATTCGCGAGTTACGGGAGGCGGCGCGATATCGCCCCGCCAGGGACCGGTTCAAGATTTACATTCTCGATGAGGCTCACCAGATCACCGACGCTGCTTTCAACGCGCTTTTGAAAACCCTGGAGGAGCCGCCCGGCCATGTAGTTTTCATGTTGGCTACAACTCAGCCCGAGGACATTCCACAGACTATTCGATCTCGCTGCCAGCACTTCAGCTTTAGGGCAGTAAGATTCGAAGAGATTCTAGGGCAGATCCGCGACATTGCCGCTCGCGAGCAAATTGAGGCAGATGAAGATGCATTGGCGTTGCTGGCCGAAGCTGGGGACGGCTCAATGCGGGATGCGCTTTCGATTCTTGATCAGGCAATCGCGTGCTGCGACGCTCGGTTGACCTCCGAGATCGTCCGGCAACTCGTGGGAAGCGCAGCTTCCGGTGTTCTCGAGGATGTAATGCAAGCCGTGGCGCGGGGCTCGAGTGAAGACGTTTTGCGGCACGTTGATGCGCTGATCACAGAGGGACACAGTCCAACTCATTTCGCGAGGCAGATGGTGAAATTCATACGCAATGCCGTAGTGGCGAAGGTCGCTGGCGCTGAGTCTCCGCTACTCCAAATCTCCAGCGATGAACGGCAGCGCGTCGCGCGCGTCGCCGAATTG
>Ga0187778_10003183_pt1 | contig 11074 bp, 7 predicted proteins | sample 1015_Q2_SP5_20_M_FD_132418 | JGI IMG/M metagenome (GOLD analysis project Ga0187778, IMG submission 132418) | Tropical peat soil microbial communities from peatlands in Department of Meta, Colombia - 1015_Q2_SP5_20_MG | ecosystem: Environmental > Terrestrial > Soil > Wetlands > Peat | place...
CGCTGGGAAAAATTATCGGCGGGGGAGTTCCAGTGGCGGCGTACGGGGGGCGCGCGGAATTGATGAACCACCTCGCGCCGCTCGGGCCGGTCTATCAAGCGGGAACGCTGGCCGGGAATCCGCTGGCGATGCGTGCGGGAATCGCGGCGCTGACGCAACTCGACAAGCCCGGACTTTACGAGGAGATGACGCAATTGGCGCGGCGGCTGGTTTTTGGTTTGCGCGCGGAGTTGACGGATGCGGGAATTCCCGCGCAGATTAATGCGATTGGATCGCTAGCGACGATTTTCTTCACGACCGGGCCAGTGCGCAATTATGCCGACGCGAAGCGCTCGGATACGAAACGCTATGCAAGATTTTTCCGCGAGATGCTGGACCGCGGAATTTTTCTTGCACCGTCGCAGTTTGAGGCGGCGTTCCTTTCCGCGGCGCACACTTCCGCCGACGTAGACCGCACGATTTCCGCCGCGAACGAATCTCTGCAGGCGATGGCAGCCGAAGCGGCTGCCTAATTCCAACACATAGGGAGAGAAGAGGAATGGCCGAAGGCATTGAACTACCCGAAGCGCATCACGGGCATGAGGACAACCCGCTGGTGCTTCCCGTGTCCGTCACTATCGCAATCATTGCGGTCCTGGTGGCCATCGTCACTTTGATGGGGCATCGCGCGCACACGGAAGAACTGTCGCGCGAGACGCAGGCCGCGAGCCGCTGGGAGCAGTATCAGGCAAAGAGCATCCGGCAGCGCATGACGCAAGTTGGATTGGACATCGTCAGCGAGGTAGCGCCACTCAACAAGGACAAAGGCGAGGAGCTGACCAAGAAATACGAGAAGGAAGTGGAGCACTATGCCTCCGACAAAGAGGACGTGAGCAAGATAGCGGAAGGGCTGGAAGCCGAGCGCGATCGTGCCATGCGTCAAGCGGACCGCTTCGATCTTGGCGAAGTGCTGTTGGAAATCGGGTTGGTCATTTGTTCGTTGACGCTGCTGGCCAAAAAGAAAATCTTCTGGTTCGGTGGCATCCTCGTGGGCGCGATTGGTTTTGCCGTTGCGATGACGGGCTTCTTGCTGCACTAAGATCAGGCGCGGGCGGGAGGCTGGGAGCTTCGCAGCGTGGCGATTTCCTTTGCCAATTGCTCGAGCTTCCCCAGCAGTTCCCGGTGGCGGATATCTTCGGCGTCAGGTTTTTTGCCCAGGAAAGTCAGCGTACCGCCGGGCTCGAGGACGCACTGCTCAACCTCGGAGAGTGAACCAAAGCCCTGTTTGCGGGCAGCGGCTTCCAATTGCGCCATGGTGATGAGTTCGGTCTTCAGATGCTCCGTCCGCACTTTGCCGTTCTCGATCAAAATATCGGATTTACCTTCCACCAACTGGTCGAGCTTCCGGTGGTCGTAGAGAAATCGAACGACGAGATAATTGCAGATGAGCAGGGAAGTGGCGCCGATGATGCCACCCGAGACGCTGTTATCGTCGCCGATGATGGCGTTCTGCACGGTGTTCGAAAGCGTGAGGAGGACGACGAGGTCAAAAGGATTGAGCTGTACGAGTTCGCGTTTTCCCGCCAGCCGGAGGCCGATCACCAGGAAGGCGTAGACGATGATGGGGCGAAGAATTTTCTCCAAGATGGGAAGTCCCAGAACAAACATATCTTTCCAGATGTCATGCATTGCGAAATGGCCTCCTCAGTGCGCGTGGTCGAAGCGTGTCGACGCCGGCTGCCGTGATAAGGAAGAACGGTTGGAGCCTAACATGCGCGGAATCGCAGGAAAAGCGAGGCAAGCCAGAGCACAGTCCGTTTGGGCAGTCATCGTTTGGTGACGTCAGGGATCGCAACGGCCGGCGAGCTTGTCGGAATCCTGTAAGATAAAAATTGCTCGCGGAACGGGCCAGTCAGGCCAAAACAGCAAGATCACGCTTATTGGAGGACAAAGTCTCGACTTTGGCTGCGAAGATATTTTCGCGGTCAGGTTCAGGGACAGCAACATCATGGCGGACCGCTCCTTTTCTGAGGCAGGCACAGCGATCAGTCCCGAGCAACTTTCCATGCTGCTGGATTCCGCGAAAGAACTCTTCACCTTTCTGAGCCCACAAGGAACCATTCTTTTCGCGAGCGCCGGATTTACCCGCCTTCTCGGGTACTCGACAGAAGAGTTGATCGGAAGGCGAATCCTCTCCTTTGTTCATCCGTCCGACCTGCCTGATGCGAGCCAGCGCCTCGAGAATCTTTCCACCGGTGAGTCACGTGTTTGTGCGAGCCGCTGCCGGCTCCAGGGAAAAGACGGACGCTGGCGCTGGTTCGATACCTCGGGAAAAGATTGCACGCGGATGCCAGGCGTCGAGGCCGTTCTTGTGAGCTTCCAAGACGTTACGGACCTGCAGCGGATGGAAGCCGAGCGGCAAGTCATTTCCGAAGTGGTTCAGGCGCTCAATCAAACCGCAAATCTGGACGAATTGCTGGCGGGAATTCATCAGGCGCTGAAAAAAGTGATGGCCGCTGAGAATTGCTTTGTGGCACTTTACGACGCGGCAACCGACACTTTCACGTTTCCATTCTTCGCCGATCAGTTCGACGTTGCTCCCCCACCGCTGCGGGTCGGCCATAGCTGCACGGCGTATGTGTTTCGCACTGGAGTTCCGATGCTGATCCCGCAGCGCGAGTTCGACCGGCTAGTTGCCGCGGGCGAAGTGGAGCTCGTGGGAGCGCCAGCGCCAGCCTGGCTGGGCGTACCGCTGAAAACGCCAACGGCAACGATCGGCGTGCTGGTGGTACAGCACTACGAGGACGAAAACGCGTACGACCAGCGCGATCTCGAATTTTTGAGCTCGGTCGGGGGACACATCGCACTGGCGATCGAGCGGCGGCGCTCGGAAGAGGCGTTGCGCAAGAACGAAGAAATGTTCCGGCTGCTCTTCAGCCATAACCCGCTGCCCACCTGGGTCATCGACCGGGAAACGCTGCGATTTCTGGAAGTAAATGAAGCGGCAACCCGCGTGTATGGTTACACAGGGGAAGAATTCAAGAAGATGACGGTTCTCGACTTCCGCACCGAAGAAGAAAAAAGCAGGTTCTTGAATTACCTGGAGATGAACAGTGGGGACGGGCTGTATCACGGCCGCTGGAAACACCGGAAGAAAGACGGAAAAGTCATTGAAGTCGAGACCACGGTTCACGAGCTGGAGTATTCCGGCAGGCGAGTGCGGCTGATTGTGGCGCAAGACGTCAGCGAGCGGCAGATTCTCGAACAGCAACTGCGCCAGTCACAGAAGATGGAAGCGGTGGGGCGGCTGGCCGGAGGCGTGGCGCACGACTTCAATAACCTGTTGATGGTCATCAAAGGCCACACCGAATTGCTGCTGAATTCCTTGCCACCTTCGGAGCAACATTCCAGGAAAATCGAACAGATCGACCGCGCGGCGGACCGCGCCGCCGCCCTGACCCGCCAGCTCTTGGCATTTAGCCGCCTGCAAGTGTTGCAGCCTCACGTGATGAATTTGAACGAGGTCGTGCAAGACATGGGCAAGCTCTTGCCGCGATTGATTGGGGAAGACATCGAGCTGGTCATCCGGCCCGCCGAGGATTTGGGCGCCATCCGGGCGGATGCGAGCCAGATGGAACAGATCATTATGAATCTGGTGGTGAATGCCCGGGACGCGATGCCCGACGGCGGACGGCTGATCATTGAGACGTCGAACACCGACTTGGACGGCCGCTATAGCGCGAAGCACCCGATTGTCCAGGAAGGCCCTTATGTGCTGCTTTCCGTTTCCGATACGGGTACGGGAATGGATGCGGAAACGCAGGCGCATATTTTTGAGCCGTTCTTCACGACCAAAGCGCAGGGCAAAGGCACAGGACTGGGATTGGCCACGGTCTACGGCGTCGTGAAGCAAAGCGGCGGCTTCATCTGGGTCTACAGCGAAGCAGGGCACGGATCGACATTCAAGATTTACCTTCCCCGCGTGGACCGGGCGGTTGATCGAATCGGCGCAACTTCAGTTTCAACCGAAGTTCCACGAGGCAGCGCGACGATTCTGCTGACCGAAGACGAGCAGGACGTGCGCGAAGTGGCCCGGGAATTCCTCGAATCAGGCGGCTACGCGGTGATAGAAGCGCGAGATGGCGCGGAGGCGTTGGCTCTCGCGGAAGAACGCAAAGGTGCCATCCATCTGCTGATCACCGACATGGTGATGCCGCGGATGACCGGTCTGGAGCTGGCCGCACGACTGAAAGAGAGGCAGCCAGGCCTCCGAATGCTTTACATGTCCGGGTACAGCGAGCGCGCCGCTTCCGAGTCGCTGCAGCCTGATCCTGCTATTCGAATGTTGAGCAAACCATTCAGCCGCAGCGCTTTGCTGCGCGCTGTCCACGAACTGTTGAAGTAAAAAACGCTGAACCTGGATTCCCCGCCTGCAAGCTGCCCCGAAAAGAGCGCCTAGTGAACCTTGGGATGGCGCTTGTGCCAATCCGTGTGCTGTTGGAAAGTGCGCGCCGCTTGGATGACAGCGAGATCATCTCCCGCGCGGCCGATAAATTGGAGGCCGACAGGCAGGTTCTTGTCAGTGAATCCGCAAGGAACGGAGAGCGCGGGCAGGCCGCAGATATTGCCGAGGCCCCCGAGGGGGTCGGAGAAGGACAGACCAGTTTCCAGATTCAAATCCAGAGGAGTTGCCGCGACGGGTTGCGAAGGCGCGACAAGAACATCATAGGTCTCAAACGACTCGTCCATTTTCTTCTGCGCAACTTCCCGGACGCGCAGAGCTTGCAAGTAGTCGGCAGCAGAAAACTGCTCGTTCAAATACCCTGCTATCTGGCTCAAAGGATCCGCTAGTTCACTGATTTTTCCCGAACGAATGAGAGTCCGGAATGAGGCCGCGGCTTCGACTCCCCAGATCAATGAGCCTGCATCCTCCCAGGGACCAACAGGCAAGGCCGCATTCCTGACACTGGAAAAGTTCTTTCGCAACACTCTCTCAGCCGCGGCGACGGGTTTTGACACACTGGGATCGAGCGAAGTCCACGCGTTGGTCAGCCAGCCGACGTGCAGCGGGCGGGAGTGAAGTTCAATGGATGGAGAATAGGTGAACGCAGCTTTGTCGATAGGAAGCGTGCTGCGGTCGTTGATGTCGTGGCCGGCGATGGCGGCAAAGATGCGCGCGCAGTCTTCTACGCTGCGGGCCATCGGGCCGATTTTGTCCATCGACGGAGCAAGCGCCATCGCGCCGTAGCGGCTGACGCGGCCGTAGGTGGGACGCAATCCGCTGATGCCACAGAAGGCAGATGGGCAAACGATGGAGCCCCAGGTTTCCGTGCCGATGGCAAAAGCCGCAAGGCCGGCGGCAACAATCGCGCCAGAGCCAGAAGAAGAACCACACGTCCAACACGCCGGGTTCCAAGGATTTTTGGCCGGACCCTGAAGAGAGGCGGAAGCGAAACGGTAGCCCATGCCGCCGGCGAGCTCGATCATGGAGGCTTTGCCGATCATGACCGCGCCGACGCCCTTAAGATGGTCGATGACCGTCGCGTTGTAATCGAAAACCTGGTTTTCAAAAGGCTTGGCGCCCCAGGTGGTAGGGAAGCCCTTCACGGCCAGGAGATCTTTCGCGGCGTACGGGATTCCGTGCAGCGGGCCGCGATAATGGCCACGCATGATTTCTTTCTCGGCTGCTTTGGCCTGCTCGAGAGCAAGCTCGGGAGTAAGGAGCGCGTAGGCGTTGAAGCGCGGGCCAAATTTTTGGCTGCGATCGAGATAAAGCTGGGTCAGCTCAACAGGAGAAAGCTTTTTGGTTTCGATGCGTTTTGCGAGTTCGGTGAGAGACAGAAAGAAAAGCTCTTCGGCGGGCATGGGTTCCTCAGGATTTTTTCGGTGCAGCGGCAGGCTTCGTGGTAGTAGATGACGGCGCGGGCCTTTTCTCGCGCTCGATCAAGGGTTTTAGATAAAGCCCTGTCCCGTCGCTGTTCCCGACTGGATAAGCCCGCAAGCGACCGAGCATGGGCTGAGCGGCGTTCGAGAGCCTGGTCAAATCCCCTTTTTGCGCGTCGGAGAGGCGGCTGCCGTATTGCGCGAGAATCGCCTCGATACGCGACTGAGCTTCAATCTGACTTTCCGGAGAAAGGTTTGGCGTGGCAGCGGTCTGTGACGGGGGGGCTGCGGGTGAAGCCGCTCGTGCCCGCAAAAGTTCTGTCGGCGAGAGTGATGCTGCAGCGGAAACCATGGCCGCCCGCCGGGCAAATTCACGGCGAGAGATAGCGGAGCGATTCTCAGAGCCCATGAAAAGTCCCCCGGAAACGGAAGCGCGTGAGAACGGTGCAAAACGAGGCTACAGAATCCGAGTAGGAGCGTCAACCTGTCCGCGCGAGCAGTTTTCAAAGGCACAAAGAGGCCCTGGTAGGGGCTATTCGTAACGCAGAGCAACCATCGGATCCACGCGCGTGGCGCGCCTTGCAGGCACACAGCACGCCACCAGCGCGACGGCCAGCAGAAGTGTCGCCACGCCAGCAAATGTGAGGGGATCGGTCGCGCTCACACCCCAGAAGAGACTTCCCATTGCGCGGCTCGCAAGAACGGAAAGCAGCATGCCGAGACCCAGTCCGAACGCCAATAGCCGGGCTCCGGGACGCAAAACCGCCTCCAGAACATCGCCCCTCCCAGCGCCGAGCGCCATGCGGATACCGAATTCGTGACGGCGCTGGTCGACCGAATAGGTCATGACGCCATAGACGCCGATGACCGCGAGAATGAGTCCCAGTGTCCCCAGTGCGCCAGCCACGTCCGCGCCAACGCGGAACAAAAACAACCCGGTGGCGCCGCCTATCTGTTGCTCCATGGTGAGCACGCTTTGCACTGGCAAGGCCGGGGCCATGCTGCGGACCCGTTCTTGAACTTCGCGTGCGAGCGCCGAAGTTGGGAGACCGCTGCGCACCTGCAAATACAAAAGAGGTTCGTATCGCTGCGCAAGCGGCATGTACAAATACGGTTCGGGTCGCAGTGAAGGGAAATTATATTGCCCATTGTGCGCGACCCCGATCACCTGCACCCACGGCGAGCTTGCGGCACCCATTTTGAACCGCTTACCGATTGGATTCTCGCCCTGCCAGAAGCGAGCAGCCATGGCCTGGTTGATCACCGCAACAAGGGGGGCGTTTTCGTCGTCGGCCTCGGAAAAGCCGCGGCCCGCGACTAGAGACATGTGCAGCGATTGGAAGTACGACGGGGAGACGATGTTGTAGGTAACCGCCGGAGTAGACCTTCCAGGGGGCAACACGTAGCCCTCTATGTCGGGGTGGGCCACGTAGAAGCCAGTCGTGCTGAAGGGCACAGAGTGCGCATAATTCGCTGCCTGCACGCCCGGCAAAGCGCGCACATCTTCAATCAAGCGTGTGTAGAACTGCTTCCCTTGCATCTCGTTCATACCCGCTTGAGTAACGTCCAGATTAAAATTCACGACCCCACGCGGATCGAAGCCAAGGTCCATTCGTTCGGCATTTCTCAAGCCGCGCAGCAAGAGCCCGGCAATGATCAGCACAACCATGGAGCCGGCTATCTGCACGACGACGAGTGCGGCTTGCGCGCGGTTCGGGCGTAGACTGCCGAACTGCGCGCGCCCGCCTTCGTGCAGCGCCGTATTTAGATCCACACGGCTGGCGCGCCGCATGGACAACAGGGTCATCAAGAATCCGACGAACACAGCGGCGGTCAGCGCGTAGGTGACCACTCGCCAGTCCACGGTGAAGTCCACGCGGAACCATGGAAAGTCCGCGGGAACGCAGATGACCGCCAGGACTCGGCTCAGCCATGCGCTCAAGAAAATGCCCGCCACCGCGCCGGCCAGGGCCAGCAGCAGATTTTCAGTCAGCCATTGCCGCATTAGACGGATACGGCTCGCGCCCAGAGCGGCGCGCACGGCCATCTCCTGGCATCGCGTGTTCGCACGGGCCAAGACTAGGTTCACAACATTGATGGTGGCAGCGATCAAGACGACGGCTGCTAGCCCAAGAAACGCGGCGACCATGAGGGGCATGGCGCTCGCTGCGCCCGCCTGGGGACGGGCAAGACGCTCCGGGAAGATTTCAGGGGAGATGTCTTTGTTGGTTGCGGGAAATTGCTGAGCGAGACGCTGGGCCACCACGTCGAGGGAGGCGAGGGCCTGACGATTACTGACGAAGGGTTTCAATCGACCGAGAACGAAGAAACCGCCTTCGCCACGAGCCCCCCGATCCATCCAAAACGTGTCGTGTGCGGAAGCCTTTTGGCTGAGCGGAAGGTAGGCGTCGACGTCAGCGAACCACCAAGTGCCGTGGAACTGTTTGGGAGCTACGCCGATGATCGTTTCGGGACGGCCGCTCAGGAGAACCGTCTTGCCAATAACTTGTGGATCGGCGTTGAATCGCCTCCTCCAATACGAATAGCCAAGCACAAGCACAGGATCTACGCCAGGCGTGCCTCCCTCGTTGGGAGAAATCAAGCGGCCGACGGCCGGCTGAATGCCGAGCATTGAAAAATAGTTTCCCGTTACATAGGTGGTGATGACTTCTTCGGCGCGGTTGTCGATGGCGAAGGCGTCGGATCCAATTTCGTAGGCCAGCATGTCGCTAAACGCGTCCGTGGCCCTACGATAGTCCAGGAAGTCCGGATAGGAGACGTTCTGCGGGTCTGCGACATCTTTCTGCCTGGAAGCCAGGACGACGATCTGTTCCGGGTGGTATACCGGCAAGGGGCGAAACACCGTGCCGTTGGCCACGGAGAAGATAGCAGTGTTGGCACCCATGCCCAAGGCCAGTGTCAGGACAGCGACAGCGGTAAAGGAAGGGTTCTTTGCCAGCATACGGGCGGCGAAGCGGATATCCTGCCACAAAGTTTCCACGAAAGATTCCCACCCTGCAGCGCGGACGACTTCCTTGCTGACTTCGAGACTGCCCCGCTCCAGGCGCACCGCGCGCAGGGCGTCCTTGCGGCTCATACCCTGCTTTATCTTTTCTTCGGCAGCCATCTCGAGGAAGCCACGGAGTTCCTCGTCTAACTCTGCATCGACCAACTCTTTTCGAAAGAGTGAACGAAGCCCGTCGGTTATGGTTCGCAGCAATGACATGGATGGACTAGGATGCTTCCAGGATTCTGGCGATGGCCGCCACCTGCCTTCCCCATTCTCGCGTTTCGTTGTTGAGTCTCTTTCGTCCCAGATCCGTCAAGAGGTAGTACTTTGCGCGCCTGCTGTTTTCGGTGGCTTTCCATTCATTCCGAATCAATCCGGCGCGTTGCAGCCGTTGGAGGGCGACAAACAACGAACCGGCATTGACGCGAAAAACGCCGTTGCTCATCTGCTCGATGCGGACGGCGATTCCATAGCCGTGGATGGGTTCGAGCGCCAGCGTTTTCAAAATGAGCATGTCCAGAGTTCCCTGGACGAGATCCGTCGGCTTGTCCGCCACGCGCGCTTCCTCCTGAGGTTCAGGAGGAAGCATACACTACTCCTCCTGATTGTCAAGAGGAGAAAAGGATCTTCGCTAGTTGGAAGAGCTTGCTATTCGGTTTCAGTGAGGGCGCGGATTTGCGATTCGAGAGCCTGATTGTATTGGCGCTCGATCTGCAATTCGGTTTGCAGCTTTTTGACAAGCAAATCCAAGTGCGCGATTTCCACGCGAAGCTTTTGGACGTCGGATGCAGTTGGCGCATGATGCGTAGGAGCCGACGCGGGCGGATGAGCGGCGTGTTGCGCCGGAGCCGGCTGCTTCGGTGTAAACGCCTCGGCGAGGGCGCGGGGCCATGCGGATTCCTGCGCTGGCGGAGCAGGTGCGTGCAGGGCGGGAGTCCGCGGCGCGGCCGGAGCCGGGGGCGGCGCGAAGAGGTTGCTGAGCGTGTTGCCGGAAGTGGAGCGATCCGCTGCGGGCGCCGATGCTGCGTTCTTTGGTTCGAGAAGGCTCTTTACTCGGGCAATCAGCTCCTGAGGCTGAAAAGGCTTGCGAATCAGTTCATCGGCTTTGACGGAGACGGCCTTGTCGGCAACGCTCTTGTTGACGACACCGGACATCAGAACAACAGGGGTTTCGCTGAACTCGGGATTTTGTTTGATCTGGCTGCAGACCGAATAGCCGTCCTGGTCGGGCATGATGACGTCGGTGATGACGACATCGGGGCGATTTTCCTGGAATTGCGCAAGCGCCGAGGCGGCATCAGCGCACGTGATGACGTGGATGTTCTCCCGGCGGAAAGCGATCTTGATGACTTCGCGCATGGTAGCGCTGTCATCGATGAAATACACAGTTGGAACCCGCTTGGCGGGAGCTTCCAAAGGCGGAATGGTCATCGCTTCACTCATAGCGCTTCCTTGTCCGCCATGTCGCGAGCGCCTTCGTCAAATTCGCGCATGGCATCGAGCATGAGGTCGGTAGCCGAGCGCAGCACGGTGCGCTGCGTCGAAGTCGTTCCATAAACAAATTTGTACACCCCGGTGCTGCCGTTAACGCAGCTCTTCAGGATGTGAATCACGGCCTCGTCGCCGAAGAGATTGCCGCATTCGGCGTGGGTAATCTCGCCGCCTTCATAGAAGAGAACGGCGTCGGTTTCGCCCGCATTGATGTGCAGGGCGCCGGTTTGATGGGCGTGGCCGAGCATTTGCATCACGCCGGTGAGGTCGTGGTGCGTGAGGTTGCCGCTCAGGCTGGTGTCGGACTGCGTGAGCATCTGCGTCGGCTGGAAGCCTTCCACTTTGCTGACGATGATTTGCTTGACGTGACTGGCAATGACGCCAGGTTGTTGGGCGCGATCGATGTAATCGTCGCAGCCGGCCTGAAAGGCTTCCATCAAGGCCCGCTGGCTTCCATCACCCAGCGCAATGATGGGCAAATTGGCATTCTTGGAGTCCGCATGAATGATGCGAGCGATTTCGAGAGCGCCCATCTCGCGCATATGGGTGGCGCAAAGGATGGCGGTGGGCGCGTCGTATTCGATGGCGGTCAATGCGTAAGCGGCTTGCGTGCTGGTTGTAACTTCAAATCCTTCGCGCTTCAAAGCGTCACCGAGGCGCTTCGCGAAATAAACGTTGCTGTCGATGAGCAGAATCCGGAGAGGACGGCCG